>WNGR01000167.1_pt1 | contig 102866 bp, 145 predicted proteins | sample 5407581 | NCBI WGS metagenome assembly WNGR01 (sample SAMN13153383, study PRJNA577476) | soil metagenome | isolation source: 80 cm soil or saprolite under Garry oak tree replicate 2 | place: USA:California | collected 2016-06-15
ATCAAATAAATTTATATTATTAAAATTTATATTAAATAACAACCCTATATTTGACTTGTGAACTTGTGCAACTTGCACTGCTTTCCTGCTGGGCACCAGTAAAAAGCCTGGCAGTAACCTGTGTTCTTGCTGATGTGGTGGGCTGAATCTGTCCATGTTGCCCAATCATAAGGATGGTTGAACTTGACACAGTTCCAGACTAGATTGTTTGGTAGTCCATTTTGGAAGAGGTCAAGGGTGACCTTTTGATTGAGGTCATATCCTGCTTTCTTGGCTAGATTCTGAAACTTTGAGATAAAGTCATCCAAGTTGTCTTTCACCATATGTAGTGATGTGAGTTTGTGTTGGGCTTTGGTGCTTTCAGCTGTATCTGTATAGGCTTGGCAGAATCGTGTTTCAATAGTGTTCCACAGGTTTTCTTCAGTTTGAAGTACCCCATTTATTACTTGGTCAACCAACCATTGGGCTTGTTCTTGAACCCAATCATCAACAAGTGGTCCTCTAATGTAAGAGAGGAAGGTCATGGTTCATTGGTAGGGATTAGTTATGATGTTGGCATTGGGGTTCATTCCTTGATAGATTTGGAATGTGAGCATAAAGGCTTTGCTTTTTTCTCTATCTCCTATGAACTCAAAGGGGGGGTTTCCCCCAAGTCATCCATTTGTGGGTGGTGGTCCTCCTGTGGCACCTCCACCACCTCCACCACCTCCTCCTGGGGGTGGGGCTGGTATTCCACCACCTCCTCCTCCTCCTCCACCTCCACCTCCTCCACCTCTGCTGATAGGGATAGTTCCACTAGCAGGGACTGTAGTGGTGGGGGCAGTGGTTGTTGAGGTTCTGGCTTGTGACATGGATGGTGTAATCGTTGGTATGATTGTAGGTTGGGAGGGAATTTGTGGGATAGCAGTTACATCAGTGTTTTGATGGGTTGCTTGACCCACCTTGGACCAGCTGGGGCCAGCTGGTGCCAGCTGGTACAACACCCTAAAGTTAGCAAGTTGCCATGTCCGTCTAAATCCTCTACAATCTCCTCACAGAGTGATAACCAGCAAGCAGGAAAGTTCCACAAGCTTGGCAAGTCAATTTGGTAAGTCAGTTAAGTGTTAGTTATATGATTAGTCATCATAGGAGTTAGTTATACAATTGGTACACCATTTACAACATTTATGCATAATAATATATAATTGCAATTAAATAAATACAAACAACTAGCTCAATGGGGCAAAGTGAGGGGTCATGGCAGGTTGGTGGTGGGGCTTTTGCATGGCACAGTGGTGGGTGGCATTGCAGTGGGGCTTGTGTGCAATGGGTTGGTGTGGCAGGACTTGTGTGCTGTGTTGAGGTGGTGAGGTTTTTGCATGGTGGGTTGGGGTCATGGTGGGGCTTGCACGCCATAGTGGGGCTTGTGTGCAGTGGGTTAGCACCATGGCAGGACTTGCACGCCGCATTGGGGTGGTGCCATGGTGAGGTTTTCATGGGGTGGGTTGGTGTCAAAGTCAGGCTTGCACACCATGTTGGGACAGCATCAAAGCAGTGTCATGGCAAGTCTTGCACACCATGACAAGGTGGTGCCAGTGGACTTGCATGTGGCAAAGGGGGGAGGTGGAGGTCACAGCTTGCATGCAGCAAGGCAGTGGCAGTGGGGACTTGCAAGGCTTGAGGGGTGGGACATGGGGATAGGGATTATGTGGTGGAGAGGCAGGGGTTTGAGGTCCCAGTGCATGGGGTAAAGAGGGTCTCTGTAACATTGGTCAGAAAAGGAACGAAAAAAGAAGAAAAAAAACATATCTTTACTTGTGTGCCCATGAATGAGGCAATGGTGGCAGTGGGACTTGTGAGGCTTGAGGGGTGAGGTACAGTGGAGAGGTGGGGGTTTGAGGACCTGGCATGTGGGAAAAAGAGGTCTCTGCAACACTGGTCAGAAAAGAAACAAAAAAAAGAAGAAAAAAAACATATCTTACTTATGTGCCCACAAAAGAGGCAATGGTGGCAGCAGGACTTGCAAGGCTTAAGGGGTGAGGTACGGTGAAGAGGTGGGGGTTTGAGGACCCAGCATGTGGGGAAAAGAGGTCTCTGCAATGGTCAGAAATGAAATGAAAAAAGAAGAAAAAAAACATAACTTTACTTGTGTACCCTGTGAATGCAGGTGATGGCAGCAGTGGTGGGTGTGGGGGCTAAGGGAAAGAGGTAATGGTGGTGTGGTGGTTCGCATGCCCCCAGATGGGGTTGTAGTCATCCCTCTTGCGTAGGCTGTGGAGGCGATCCCCATGCAGTGGTAGTGGATGTGGTAGCAGCTCCTCAAAGACAAGCGGTGAAAGAAGAAAAAAAACTGCATCTGGGTAAAGGGTGGCGATGAGGTGTTCAAGTCCTCAATGCATGGATGCATCAAATGAAGTTGCAAGGCTGGTGGCACACTTTCCCATGCCACAGATTAAGCCTCCATCCAACACTTTTTTGTCAAAGCCTTGGTCACATGTGCCTGCACAAATTCAATGTAATACAGTACTAACTTAACACCATCACAGGTTCTCCCACTCCCACTGCTACAAAGCCACCATGGCACCACACTCCACCACATTCATATGCTGACTTCTGATGCCACCACCCTAATCACCACATTGTGCATTTTATTTTATTTTATTTCACCTTTTCTTCTTTTAAAGTCATCAAGGAGCCATTATCATACCCACCACCATTGCACAGGGACCACCACCACAGTGCATGCAAGAGGGATGACCATACAACCCTGTCCACAGGCACGCAAGCCACCATGCTGCCATCACATCCTTCCCTTAGCCCCCACACCCACCACCGCCATTGCCCCATTCGCAGGAATGCAAGTTATGTTTTTTTTTTCTTTTTTTCTTTTTTTTCGTCCCTTTTCTGACCAATGTTACAGAGACTCTCTTTACCCCACGCACCAGGTCCTCAAACCCCCACCTCTCCACCATGCCTCACCTCTCAAGCCTCGCAAGTCCCACCACTGCCATTGCCTCATTTGCAGGCATGTAAGTAAAGTTATGTTTTTTTCTATTTTTTTTGTTTCTTTTCTGACCAATGTTACAGAGACTCTCTTTATCCTGTGCCCCAGGTCCTCAAACCCGCCTCTCCACTACATAATCCCCACCCCTGTGTTTTGCCCCTCAAGCCTCACAAGTCCTGCCACCACCATGGCCTGCATTCACAGGCACACAAGTAAAGATATGTTTTTTTTTCATTTCTTTTCTGACCAATGTTACAGAGACCCTCTTTACCCCACATGCTGGGTCCTCAAACCCCTGCCTCTCCACCACATAATCCCCACCCCCATGCCTCGCCCCTCAAGCCTCGCAAGTCCCCACCACTGCCTCTGCCTCACTGCACACAAGCCTGGCCACCTCTATCTTCACCACATGCAAGTCCACCACCACTGCCACCCTGTCACTGTGCACAAGATCCACCCACAATGCCAACCCACCATGTGCAAGCCCCACTGTGACGCCATCCCAACATGGCATGCAAGGCCTGCCACAACACTGACCCACCACACACAAGCCCCACTGTGGTGCCACCTCAACATGGAATGCAAGACTCCAACACTGCCAACCCATTGCACACAAGCCCCACCATGGCGCCACCCCAACATGGAATGCAAGGCCCCACCACCGCCAACCTCCCACAATGCCAACATGGCACACAGGACCCCACCACCATGCCACAATGCCAACATGTTGCACAGGACCCCGCCACCACACCATCCCCAACATGGTGTGCAAAATGGAGCAGCAGTGGGGATGGTGGTGGTGGTGGACAGTGGGATGGCAGCGGTGGGGATGGCAGCGACAGCAAGGCACTCCTACTACCTCAGACTGTACATATTTTATCTGTGCAATAAATTGATTCTTTTTTTTGTATTTTGTGATTAAAGCCAATAATATATTATTATTATTATCAATTACTGATGTGAGTAATAATAATAAATAATAAAGAGATTAAATTTTAATCATTTTAATCAAATAAATTTATATTATTAAAAATTATATTAAATAATAACCCTACATTTGACTTGTGAACTTGTGCAACTTGCACTGCTTTCCTGCTGGGTTCTTGCTGATGAATGAGATTGAAACTTGAGCCTGTTGCAATTGTAAGTGCTTATCATTGCTTGTGAGGACTTGCACCCAAGGACACCACAATAATGAAAGTATTTTAAGTGCTTACAACTCAGTATCATAATTATCCAGGAATTGTAAGTGCATATATCTCACCCTAACAGGTCCGTCGATGATTGTGGCCTAGTCACAAGCAATCATTATTTGTGCATAAGCGATTTCGACTTTGGTAAGTTAATAAAATTTTTAGGTTTTTTTGCTGATGTCACTGAACTCCTAACAGGTCACCTTTATCAAGCGACTGGACCACTTCTTCAACGCCAGATACTACTTAGCCGGGAACGAGCCATCCTCCAGTCACCTTCTCGAGCATTCGCTCAGATCTGTGTACTAAGTGCTGGTGTTGTGACCAATACAGACACCAGTATCGTACCACTACCCAAACCCGCCTGCAAGCTCCGTCGACGCCGTGCGGAAAGCTGTCTTCACAAACTTTGACATCAGTACGTCCCATCCACGTGTACAATATTTCCCGGCTCGCGGTACATAATTCTTTTATTTAGCTCTCGCCAGGTTACCCGGGAATGACGACCAAGCAGTGATGGCTACGCTACTCACCTGGCATGTCCTCGGGCTCTACCCTGGTCTATTATTGTTTTTCTTTCTTTTTTTTATGCCGACTGACCGACTGACCGTTCCGTTTGGGGATCGGGTTTTGGCAGTCCCCGGCACGAGCGAGCTTCTCGTGCTCTCGCCGATGGTGCCCAAGTACACCGTGCACAACTCGCACCTGAACATGAGCACGACCGTGACCGTCGACAGATTCGACACGCGTTCCGTTACCGCGACTGTCCCACAGGGACCTGCGGTGTACGTGCAGAGCGTGCGGGTCAACAACGTCCCGCAGGCGTCGCCCTGCCAATTTAACTTTTACGACACGTTCCGCGCCGGCGCGGACGTCATCACGGTAGACAGGGCCGCGGCGGACAGCTGCGGTGCATCGGTGCCACTGGTGTAAGTTAGGCGGTGTGGGGTGCCGGCACAACGTAGCCGGTCAAGGTGACGCAAGTCCGAGATAGCTGGTACGGTTGGCGTCGTGTCAGGCTATTTTTGCAAAAGTTCAGGTACAGCAGTGGTCATTCATAGCCTTGACCAACCACCGGATGACTGTCTCTGGCCACCGGCCGATGTGCGCCAACTATTCATTTTTACTGAGCCTAGACCTCACCTTACTCTTGATTTGATTAGTCCATGTCACCGAGACACTGGTCGCCTTGCATACAACTCGAATTGCACCGTCTCCCATGTTGTCTTAATGGTATGCGTTATGACGTCTTAAACAGATGATAGCATTACACATGATACACAAATTGACACATAGAGTATGATGCAAGCTTGCTCATCCCCAGAGCTCTAGCATGACGTTCGAGGTGCGAAAGGGAATTTGAGCCTCCCAGAGGTATCATATATCCCATAACCAGGCTCCTGGCCGTCGGAGTAGATGTGGGCGAACCAGCCAACGCCACCTCCTACGACCTTCTTGAAGTCATGACAGTGTTGATCTAGTAGGGTGTAATAGGCCTGAAGGACAACATCAATGTTGTAAAGATATGGACCCAGAATCCTGAAGTACACACATGTTCGCTGGAGACACTTGAGACGGCATTGGGGCTGTTGGGTTTGACACCTGGCGACGTCACGGAGGGCCAGCCATTCTGCAGGGGCATGAGCAATAAGTAGGGGTAACTCCGTGCAATGATGCGCACCTCATCCAGATACATCTTCTTTCCCTTTCCGTGATTGATAAACCAATTCAAGTCATTGAGGACCAAGGGCCAAGCCTGGTCACCTGTGCCGGACTGAGTAAAGGTCTCTCGGCTCGAAGGAACTTACCTGATGACGCCGTCTGAGCGAAGAACGGTAGCATGTGGATGTTGATGAAGTCTAGAGCGTCGAGTACGTCCTGCGCTCCTGCGCTCTCCTGATAACCGAATGCCAGCTCGCTCACTGTGACCGGAATGCCTAGACTTGATAGGTTCCTTTTGGCGGCCAACACCTGCGCGGTTAGGTCATCGGGTGACAGGACCGAATCAAACAGCGGTTCAGAGCCAAATTGAACCACGCGTGTGACAAACTTGGCTTTCGGATTTGAATGAAGGGTCCCAAAAAGAGTATCGCGCCGACCTATCCACTCATCCGTACCGTCGAAGCCAAACTGCCAGTGATTCAAACTAAGTGCGAAATAAGGGTGCACATGGCCATGGCAGCTCACCCAGATAAGAGCATGCACACCCAGTGAGTTATCCCAAGCCGCCGTGATAATATCGTCGTAAAACCCATCCCTATCGCAAACACCGTATAGACGAACATATCTTGAGTGGAATGTATTGCGAATATCTGCAAATTCCTTTTGGAGTTGAGAAAGGCTCTGGCCTATAGACGGAGTAAGTCAATGTAGACAATCAGAACACAACATACCCACAAGCAGTGACTTCGTAGCTGAAACCCACAAAGGCATACTCTGTGGAAAGGTCACACCACCACCCCTTGGTACTTCCTGGAACTTGGGAAGGTGTCCGGAAACCAATAGCAGGGAAACAATCGGTACCAGCACCTGAGCTGGGGGGTGGCACGGAGGGAGGCGCAGGCACAGCCGGCGCGTTCGACTGAGAGCTATTGGATGTAGGGTCATGGTGCACGCGTGAATCAGGTGGGAAAGGCGAGGCAAAGGCCAGCACAGCAGAGAGGAGAGTGAATAGCAAAGAAAACATGATCCCCGAGGACATGCAGCGACTCGAAGGTCTTGAACCCTAAGATTCTTGGGTGCGGCATACTGAGCTATATAACCAGGCTAGGGCAATCCGAAATAAGTCCGCGGAGGGTGCACATGGAAAAGCGCGCCGCATTTACTAAACAGTCGGAGGACGATTGGCTGGTAGGAGGTAGAATCATGAGGCTGAGAAAACATAGTTTGACAGATGGCCGCTATCGGACGAGGCTTCGTGCAATTTGGTGCAAAGGATAGCCCACGAGTCTGAGAGACGAGAAGAGGTAGAGCCGAATGTTTAGATGCCAACTATATAAACCTCGGATCAGAGGCGACGTGTCGTGAATAGATACGCGGCTCAGTAGTAAGAAAAGATAGAAAAGCACATAAAAGTTGAAGAGGATGGCATTACAGCCGTGGTGTGCAGCGTGAGAAAAAATCACGTCAAAGAACTCAGAACCAAAACTGCACCACAAGGTCCATGGCAACTGACCATCAGGTTGCTTTTTTTTTTGAAAAAAAAGACCATCAGGCCAAAAACCCTATTGCTGAAACAATGTAGTAGCATATCCGCGAGTCGGACCTTTTTTAGCCTCCACTCAATGACGAGCAATCTCCTCAAGGTGTAAGTGCATCCGCAACTTATGTAAGAAGTCGGAGCGCCTCTGAGCTCCCTTTTAAAGTCCCTAAATAACTATCAGCTTTGTCCAGCGCTGCGCATTTACCAGAAATACATCTAGTCGAAACGTCTACTACTGAACTTGGGTATCAGTGCTATCGTGACACAGAAATATGCATCGTATCGGGTCATGGCAAATAACTGGGATCAATTCCCAAAGGGAGCATGATAAGGTCTTTAAGGCGACTCCTCTCCCACCTTGTCTTCTTAAGCTGCATATGGGAAGATCAATTAAACCCATGTGAAAATAAAGAATATGTTCTACCCACATCGGACATCGCTTCTGACATCACCAACAAATTCATGTGGTCAGGTGGAGAACCCCCATTCTTAGGAGCACGAAATCAGTCAGCCGAGCTCACGAGATAAGGGACCCACTCTACATACCATATATTCTTCATCGAGATCACGGAAATGTAGACGGAAGTCCAATGGCAGTTTCGAGGGTAGAATGAGGACGTGGACGGGTGGCGTGAATGGACGGTAGACTGCGTTCTGCAAAGAAAGGTCCTGGGAGCACTTGAGTGGACTACGCTAATAATAGAGAAGCCAGCACCTTCGCAGAGGACAACGCCAGGCGAATATCCTGCCTTGAACCACGTGCTTTCGTACCAACTAGCACGAATAGCTCCCAGATACAGTCAGTGAGATAAACAGACGAGTCGACGTTCGATTGCGTGGAGAATGCCGGCACATTCGTGAGCTGTAGAAGTCAATCGATGTTGAAGGTATAATGTCAAGACAACTCTTACATATGGGGCAGACGATCCATCCACGCGCCAAATTCGGGGCAGGGAAGTCGCCAACTTTGGTCGCCACTTCCAGTAGTCAGCGCTGGCGTAGCCGGCATCGCCGAGCATCATCCAGAAGAATTCGTTGTCATCAGATTCATGTTCAATGAGCTCCACAAGACTTGATCCTTCCGTGGTAAGAGATTGGGCATATTCAAGTGCAGCCTGACGTTCTCTGGGAAGCGACCCTTTTCCGTGCCAGACATAAGAAGTTCCAAGCAAAGTCAAACAATAACTGAACGCAGAGCAGAGGTTGGAGACGTGCTGAGAATAGGTGTCAGCTGGCCTGTAAAGAGGTTTCCCCAAATAAAACTGCACATACTAAGTCATGCTCGTCGATGAGTACGTTTCCCCGTATCCAGCGGACCTGATGCATGGTAGTGTTCTCTGCACTCCAATGCGAACGTGTTCCCTGAGAATCACCAGCCGTTTGTAGGCAGAAGGCACTCGACGAGCGCCAGAGACTCTTACCTGTCGGATAGCGAGCCGTCCGCCAAGCGCGTGCACCAGCTCAGGTGGTTCACAACTTTGGCGCACAGGACATAGCTTTGTTCCATAATGCCGCGCCATATCCCTCAGCTTTCGCTCCTCGCGCTCACCAATCTGGCTACGCCGACCCTGCCAACTCCAGAGCGAGGTCTGGACGAGCCCGGTGGTTTTCGTCTTGAACCGATGCACGATTGTCAAGACCTCTGAATCGTAAAATACGTCTGTGTCACCCTTCACGGCTATGGCGGTAGCACCGGTGACTGACATAACATCGACGGATATGCTGGTGGTATCCAAGCAGGGCAAATACTCAATAAGAGGCGCGAAGAACCCATTCAAGTCAACTCGCGGAAGAAGTTCGTCATAGTAGGCTGCGATCCGTGCTCAGAACCCGAACCTAAGGAACAGTTGTTTCACTCACGTATCTCAACGAAGATGTCGTCTTTCTGGCCTGACACTGTGGCATCAGGGACTTCTGACTCTTGTGATGCAATGTCTGCAGAAGTTTCCCCGACTTCCACTACGGGCTCGGGGCTTACGCTCCTTGCCGGCAAGACGCGCTCTTCGACTAGGGGAGGCATCACGAACGCCGTATACTTGTCATAGCTTGACTTGCGTTTTTCCATCGGCGATGCATGATGCTCCGCTCGCTGTGGAGCGATAGAGCTCTTGATCGAAATTTCTGCCTGAGGTGGTACTTGTGCCTCCTGTAATGCCTGGGCGACATCCATGACCAGCGCCCTGGACCCCGTGCTCGGGATACGGCTTTGACGCCGCGGGGAACGAGGGGATGCTGAAGCAGACTGCGCTGGCAGTGGCTTCTGTGGCTGCGATGGGGATATAATGATGCCAGGGAGGACACGGTCAGCCGATAACCCGACAAGGGATGGTTTCTTCTGGACATTCAGGGCAACAGAATCGGGCGACTTAATGCCGCTCAAGGCCTGTTCGGTGATCTGAGGTTTAGAGAGGGGTTGGGGCGTGTCCAAAGGCGACTGTGAATCCGCATGTGAAGGCGTGCCAGGAGCTCGTACCGTGACAGCAGAAAGTGGGTAGTCACGGCTTGGTGAAGGTGAAGGTACGAGCGTGGTTGTACGCGCCGCCCCACTTGCCGTTGATGACCTTGACACATGGGTGGTTAGTGTCTTCAAAACCTCTTTCTCGTGGAGCGGCTCGGCCGTATGTTTTCGAGTGGCCTTTTTAGGCTTAGGCCTCCCCTTCGTGAGCTATAGAGACACGTACGTGGTAAACACAATCACGCACAGGAGAAGAAACAAAAACAGATATCCGAACAAAAGGAAAGTAGCAATTAATCATTGACAAGCGATATGGTGCCACTAGGGACGTACATGAACCAAAGGTCTGCCCGATGGCACTGGAAAGACTGCCCCACCATCCCGCCGCCCATGTCCGCCGGAACCCAACCCAGTACGATGACCCAGCTCGTCGACACCCTGTGTAGACGTCATATCAGCAGACGACGAGTGTGAGCGAGGTGTGGCAGGCTGCGAATGAGATTTGGACAACCCGGTGGCGGGATCGTCGCCTGTCTTTGTTGGTTTGATGTATGAGAACATGGTGGACGAAGAACCAATGCCGTGGCCACCTGGAGATGAGGGCGGGGGAGTGGACGACCGCGAGGGTGTTGATAAGGAGGGTAAGGAAGGCGCCTTGTGGACAGAGCGCCCCGTATGCTGAGACTCTAACACTTTCGAAGACTGCTCGCCCGCACGCGTGGAGCGCCCAGTTTGATGAGCCTCGACAACGCAAGCAGAACGGCTAGTGTTTTGCTGTTCCAATGCACGAGGCGGTCGTTCACGTTCGTGATCCTCCGTTTTCAAGGGCTCTGAGGCTGCCCACGATTTCCGCTGTGTAACATTTTTCTTCCCAGACGGCGTAGCAGTTGGGGTTGTAGTTGCGGTCTGCAGAGACGATGGCGATGGCTCGGGCTTCCACCGATCGGCGACCAACGACGAGAGCTTAGTCGGGCCAAGTCTCCCGGACTCAGACGTAACAGAACCCGCCGCAGCCGCTTCCAAAGCACTGCTCACCTTCACCATTGATTGAACGAACCCCCGACCTTTGAGTCGGCTGATGCTAGGTGTCGGATCTTTCTCCTTCGATGGATGGAGGAATGTGCGGGGCGGAGGTGTGAGCGGTGCAGCCCTGGGGATGGGTGGTTCGGTTCGGGGGAGAGACGGTGTGGATGCAGAAAATGTGGGAAGCTTGACGCCGAATGCGAGGGAAGAAGCATTTGCGACTGTAGGCTTCTTAGGGGTCGTAAATTCAAGCGCAGAGGACTTAGAAGGAGAGTGTGCAGGAGGCTTTGACGGTGGAGGATCTGTACCGAAGGTTGGCGGAGGCTGGTATACAACTGAAGTTGGGGTACGAGGAGAGATGGGAGCACGTGGAGAGATCGAACGGGATTGCGACTGCGATTCTAAGGGTGGAAGTGTTGTGACACGCGTGGGACGTGTCCCAGTGGGCGTACTCACAGTACGTGGTCGAGGATTGTCCCGTTCGGAGGGTCTGATTAGCAGAGGCGGTGTGACTTGTTCGACATGTTGTATGTAGCGTTTAAGCGCTGCAGAAGGTGCATTCGTGCGCAGTTGACGAGAGGTCCCCTCTGGTGGGTGGCCGTTAGCCAACGTGAAGACGGCTTCTGTATTCGACAAAGCTAGTTCATCCTTCTCCTTCGTTACGGGAGAGCGATCTCCAGTAGATGCGCCAGGAGTCGGTGCATGAAGCTCGCAGTCTGAAATGGGAGAAATTGCCCTGCGTCCCCGTGAAGTGAGCCCAGGCATCGCTATACCTCCTCGCCCGAATAAAGGGTGAGCCACGGAGGAAGGGCAAATGGTCCGTTGCTCAGATAATGTGGGGTCGGTAACGTCCGTTTGAGGAGCGTGTTTGTTTAGCCATGGACCGGTCGCGCGACCGCCAATAAAGGTCGCAAGGGACATTGGCGTGGTTGTGGGTGAGGAAGCAGAAGGGAGGGGAGGGGAAGATTTGCCGACAAGTTTTTGCAATGTTTCTGCTCGGTCACAGTAAGTGTCGGTGGGGCTTTCACTCTCAAAAGCACTGGGATGATGGGAAATGGGGGAAGAGATGTCTCGGGCTACTGTGTGTGCACATCGCTCGGGTCAACCCAGCCTGACTTGTGTAAGAAAGGGCGTACCGGCAGCAGGATCGAGCGAGACACGACTATAGCCAGCACTGCGACGCACTCGAGCGAGACGCGAGGCAGCAATCTCCTGCTCGAGCTTCCTGTGTTCTTCTTCCTCGTCTGCATCGACCTGACGCTGTAGTGCCCGGATCTTTTGAGCCCATTCTGCGAGGCCTGATTCCCCAGGCTTACGCGCGCTGAAATGATGAGATGAGGGACTAGGTGGGAGTTCCATGTTACTGGTTCAGTTAACGTTACGGTGTGAGTGTGAGTGAAAGATTCAGAAGGGAAAGCATCAGTATTGTGGTGACAAGCCAGACAGCCCAACTGAAACGTGCCGCTACACCAATGAAGCAATCGCCAAATCTGGCCAGCTCTGGTCACGAGGTCATACACACTGTCCGTATTCCGAATCTGCTACAATGCTAGCTAGGCGATACATATACCATTACTCGTACAGATGCTCCAGTAGTTAATTGGCCTGGGGCTGTGACTATACTCACAAAAGCGCCGCCAAAAAAACGGCGAGCCCAACAAGGGACGCAGGTGCACCCCTGAGCGGGAGTGGTCTTAGAGCGACATTACTATCTCCGTTTGTATTGGAAAGGTCACTACCCGCTGCAGTCTGTGAAATACCCGCGGGTGTTTTGCCATCTGCAAGCACGAGTCAATGACAGATAACGGTCTTATGAATGAAGATGGCAGACCGAGAAAATCGGCACCACATTGCTTTGAGAGTGTCGAGTTCCCATCAGATGTGATGACTTGTGGGGTTTCGGCGATGATAATGTTGTAAGCCTCCTTGGTGCAATTATTACACGTCACGTTTTGGGGCAGACCAAGAGCAGGAAGTCCAGCCGCAATGAGCTTGGGAAAGAGTGAGAAAACATTATCCGCGCTGAGTGTACCCGTCACATTCTGGATGTTATATAACTCCTCGATGACGCAGAGTTGATTAGCGTTGTCACTAGGAAGGATGTTAGCGCCGTGGACTATCTGCGAGGAACTCGTGCCTCGGGAAACATACTCTTTTAAACAGGCTATCTGGCGCACGACGGGATAGTACTCTTGCACAGACGCCGTGATGGATGATACATTGCTATTATTTATACCTAGCGATGACAAGTCGGACGAGCACCCCTGGGTGATGTTAGCTACGAGGGTGGCAAGGGTCTGATTCGTGCAGGGATCCTTGGAGCAGAGACCGGTTAACCAGGATTGAAAGGGACCGATGAGAGAAGTGTTCGAGCCGGTGAAGAAAATCGGAGCAATTCCAGCAGAATTGAGACATTGCCCTTCAGTGGAGGAAGCAATGTTGACGAGACTGGACTGACACTGCGCAGAAACATCAAAACTACTGTAGCGAGAAAAGAGCATTAGGCGGGTGATGCAAGGCAAGGACGAGAATAACGGACGATGAAGACTGCGCAAAGACAGAGGGAGTAAGCAGAGATGCGAGCAGGAGGAACGAAAAGATCATCGTGGAGTTGGAAGAAATCGAGTCACATCATGACCAGGGTGGGGCAGAGTTTTATATGACACAGCCAAGGCGAGTGGAGTGGTCATGGATCATTGAGCCGAGCTGCCGGCCGATAGATTACACGACTCAATGACCCAATTTGGTTTCACCTATTCCTAATTTGAACGCACATGAATCCGCCAAGTTTGCAGGACTACTCACCTCACCTCTCGTACATACGGGCCTACCTGACTAAAGTTCAAGCTCAGGATGCACGTTCCCGCCGACAGATCTCAAGGAACAGGTCGTAAATTGAGCAATGGCCCCACTGGCGGACAAGCATACTTCGGCAGCGCAAAAAGTCACATCCACCAAAAGTTTACCGATTGTATGCGCCCCCGCTGAGAACTTCCCCCATTCTTGCCCTTAGTATAAACCTCTCACCTATGCATGCTTTAGGTGATGCCCCATCCCCTTCCATAGCTGGGAGAATGACCAGTCTAGATCCTGGCCCCCACCTGAGATCTAGAGCCTTTGGTATCGGTCTCGACACAATTTCCAGTACAAACCTGCTTTCCATCCCTTCAGTTGCTCCAAGTGATTCGTGCGCACCATGTCACCCAAAAATTCCCGGCCTGCGGGCCTCAGGGCTCCCCACAGCTACCTGTAATAAAGAGAATGTCCGACCAGTTCCGCAGAGTGCGGATGTGTATCCCGTAGAGGTCCAACAGCTTTTTACCCCCCCTTTTCCTACCCCCTCCTCTCCTGCTCACCCTCATGAACTCGACACAATCATCCCTTCGGGCTTGCCACCCATTCAGTCACTTCTCGACATGACACTTTGCGGCCAACATATCACCTTTGATCTCGAGGGCCTCGATGTTGACCCACACTCGATTATAGAGTTACTCAGTACCACCTCGAGCGATCGTGACAAATGGATGATTGTCGGCGCGTTTTATAGACGCAAAGGTAATACCCACGCCGCGTTGACGGTAGTCGCCACCATGGTAAAAGGTTAGTAGGAGCAACTATCGCGATTCGTTGACTTAGAAAAATATAAAATCCAGTGCTCAGCGACCTTGGACTCAAGGCATGCGAACTGCGACCCGCGTTCCTTATGCTCTCGAGCTGCCATACTGAATTATGGAGGCGTACATGCGCTCAAGACGGCTCTGAGACGGAAGTATCCGTTGCACACTTGGACAAGTCGCGACGCTGGCTGCAGCTTGTGTATGGTCGACTTACTACCGAACTAGGTTCCGAAGACAGTCCCGATACGCTTGTGAACGGCACGTCTAGACACTCACATGACGTCCCACCTGAATACGAGGACATTACACCCGAAAATACTCAGAGAGCAGACAATGGACGTGATCTACGAGTGCTGCGAGACCCCCAAGTGCTCTATACCGAAGATCTCGCTAACACGCGGTACGCAAAGCGAAGGCTTGAGGATGAAGCCGGTTTCGAACGCGCAACACGGAGACGACTCGAGCGGACGTTGCACGATCTCGAGGCCAAAGTCGTCGAGGCCCAAAAACGCGTCGATGATGCTCATGCGTCGGCCCGCGCGGAGGCGAACACGCGAAGGAGATGTGAGCAGGCGATCAGTGAGGAACGAGCGAAGCGCAGAACGATGGAAGAATGTCTCAAGAGGCAAGGCCAGAGTGCCAGGCCGCTACTCGACGGACTAGCCGCATTATTTTTCAGAAAGCAGGGATACAGTTAAACTGTGACGCGTGCTTCGTGTGTCAGCCTAGACCATGGAGGGTCGCGCACTCCGATGACCACCAGCCCCTCTCGTGGCACCCCGTGTTCTGTGGACGAAAAGTCTAGCCATGAGGCGACCTCTATTCCTCTATATCACAGTAATTTCGATGGACTTCACTCCGTACCAACACCAACACCCTCCTTTTCTCTGGTCCCTTCTCGCTTCGAATGTGACTAAGCGGCTAGCTTTAGCACAACACACTAGATTCCATGTAGATGATGGTGTTACTTTGGTACACTAACGCATAGTTATATGTTATCTATTCCATGAACCGTTCGGGCTCAGAACATGTCGACCGTTCCACGGATGGACGAGATAACAGCAACAACCTTACTCTCGAAAGACAGCAGGTCGCCCCCCTGCGTTGCCACCAGGTCAGTCGCGCCTTTGTGCCCATTGCCACTGAGGAGCCTCTTAAGATTCGTGGAGGCCAGAGATATCGCTTCCGGCTTGGAAATCTGACCGCCAGATTCCAGAGCGATCTACGTAGTTGCGTAGGGTGAGATACGGAGGGGAAAAAAAGGCAGCGAGAGAGGATCTCACCCAACCGAGGTCGAAGCGCGTCGCAGCGGCGCTCGACGGCTCGTCTACACCAACTCCTACTGTCACACCGTGTGTCAGGAGTCGCAAAATGGCGCTATCTTCGGACAGCGGCGGGCCGGGTAGACTGGGAACAAACCTAGTCAGCGGCCCAGACAAGGGAAGTATGCCATGTGCTACAAACTCACATGCGTCGCTGCTCCCAGGTCCCGGGGAAGGGTCGTGCACGCGTCAATACCACGCCCACTCCTGCTTCCGCGAGTTCTGATGCGAGGAGATAGGCTTCGGTGGCGCCAGCGATAGTCATTTGAAGTGGACGTCCGGTATGTGCTTCGAATTCCCTCTTGAGTTCAATGAGCGTCGCAATTACGTCAACACTGTGTGTCTCGATGACCAGTGGAATGCGACCCTGGACGGCCAAATGAGACGGGGAGTAACACACGTCCAGGAACTCGAAGACCACGCACCCAGACGACATCCGCAAAGCGGGCAGATACCTCGCCATGCCATTCATGAGTATGAGCCGCGAAAAGCCGCTGGCGCAACGCGGCGATCTGCGTGCTCACGCTGGGCTGAGTAGTACCGTGCACTATGGAAAGATGCAAGGCTGTTACGTCCTGATGAACAGCACCTTTCTCCAGTTTGTGCATGGCACCGAGCGAAAACTCCACCCCAAGACCTCCAAGGAAGCCAGAGTGACTCGGAGCAGTAATGGCACGTGAGACTCCCGCGCGGTATGCCAACCTGGAAGCGAAAGGTTACGTTCGTGGGCAATCATATGGCCGAACAATGAATTAATTAAGGACGAACAAGGCATCACGACCGGTAAATTGCAGCCCGTCAACAGCACGGACAAGAACTTGTTCGGCAGCTGAGGACACCGGTGCAACCAACGGGTCAAACACGGTCCCATCGCCGGTGGAAATCTCGCCTTGTATTTCCGAGAGACCCAGAGAGGAGCCATATGATACCAATGTGGGGCTTATCGAGCCTCCTTTCAAGTTGATGATGCGCATAGGATGTGCATGACTATCAGTGAGCTCGCCCACGGAACAAGAATTTTCGGGACCGAAACACGTAACTGTGCCGTTAAGCACTATTACCATACCAGAATGTATACCCTGGGTTGTAAATGCATCTTGAATACGATCGCCGTCCGCTCCCGGCAAGAAAAGGTTCTTGACATTCTTGAACAGTACGTCACCGATGTAAGACTCGTTGGGTAGAAGGGGTGGAAGGCCCTCGTATTCGACGGCCTTGGCAGCCTCGCTATCAAAATTTGGAACCCTCGGCACGCACTGTAGGGAATTAGGTTTTTCAACAACATGAGGGAGCTCGATCTGAGCAATTCCGTCAATGTAAACTTGTGTTGGTGTAGCACCGAGCGCCAGGGGATGGCTGTCCCAAATGACCAGATCTGGAAGGGTCCCAAAGTTTGCCCCACCGTGTAAGACGAATGACGGTAAGAGGCATACCTGCATCCCATCCTGGAACATAGGTCATTGACTGAGAAATCATAGAACCCGAAATATTCACCCTCTCTAATATAGCCAATGCGATAATCTAAGCCGACCACTTGAGCAGGTTGGGTCGTCACGGCACCCAATGCAAGATTCTCAGGCAAGCCATAATAATGAGCCTGCTGTGCATCAAACAATAGGAATCTAGAATTTGAGACTGGATGGTCGCTCTACGAAATATGAGTAAAGATGTAGCTTGGAGACGTTTTTGGACAGACCTTAAGAACGACCTTAATGCCATTTTCGGCCAAAATACGTGGAGCAAACTCGGACCCTCGGTACGCCTCCCTTTTGTATCTGCAAATAGGTTAGAAGGCTGTCCACGGTTACCGATAAGATACAAACCTTGCGTGTGTCGCAAAGATAGCGGCAGCGGGTGGAGAACCTACAACGAGATAGTATACGATCATCGGACAGGCGACGGCCGCCCGACAACTAGGGCTTACCGTATGCCCTCTTCAACACATCCGGGACGAGATAAGCCTCGTGAGCGTGGTGAACAGCAGCGATAGAAAACTTGAATTCGTTTGACAGCTGTCAGATCGTGGTTCAGATAACCCCGGCTGCAGGTTTGATGGCTCTCACTCGGATCAGGTCATCCAGGTCGACCGCTTCGTAGCAGTGGGTTTGTACCTGCAATATCCCCCCATTAAGGATGATGTAATTAGCGAATATCGTGGATGACATGCCTTGACCCGGCCACGCAATACGTCGACCAATGCTTCCCATTGTAGGTCTTCGGGGAACTCGCCAAGATCTGACCATCGACCGGAGAATGCCTGCTCGCAGTACGCGTCTTGCTTCTCTTTGATTTGGCGAGCACGATCATACCTGCGGGCGCCACTTTGACGTCCATCGTAAAGGGACGAGGTTGTATACACTCACGCTTGGCGGAATGCCCAAAAGGTATCCATGCGTGTCGCGCTATAAACTCGACCTGATGGGAGATCAGGCAATCATCTTTTTGGTCAATTACACCAACGCACTCGGATTCTCCCCTGTTGTCACGTCTGACGAGCCTGTTAGTATGGAACATAATCGGAGACGTACCGCATGCATGTCTAGAATAATATATTCAGAACAACGCCGATCTCTACGTCAATCAAGAAGATATCGTACTTCATTTGTCTCCATGGAATGGCCCCGGATGCTGGGTATGTGTCATTCAGTTGATATGGGGGCTCCAGAAGCATCGCAGTGGGCGATCGTTCCGCTGTCTTGCGCAGCTTTATCGTAAACGCTTGCCCACCTGCGTAAGCCGTCAGACCACCATAACGATATCCAGTAGCTACGAGCAACTTGCCGATGGCATTTGCGGAACCAGGAAGGATGAGTGCCGTCGTCACACCGCCGGCAATGGAAAGCGGATAAGACTCGTCGTGAGTGTTCAGCCCGTCTAGAGAGCGTAGCCACGGCAGGATAGGACCATTGTGAGAGTTGCCGTCCTTAGCTCCAGAAAGGGAAGGCGCAGCGAGCACCCCTAGGTGTGAATGCGCATCGACGATGCTAGAATGCGGACGCAAGTGAGTTTCATCCGAGTGACACTGAATTTTCTCACCCCGGCGTCACCCATGCTCCTTTAGCGTCTACGATATCGAGGTGATCCTGGCTGTGAAGCATTTCGATGGCGTTCACGTCTAAACCACCAACACCTTTGAAGATACCCTTATCAAAATAAACGTGTCCTTCTATGATTTCAGTTCCATTCTGGCCACCGGTCCAGATGCGCGCATTGAGGACAAGGGTAGCCCGTGTACCGGAAACATATCGATCTGAGCTTGCACGAGAGTAGAATTGTGACGACGGGCCAGGTACGGCGTCGAGTGCACGACATCTCGCGAGGGTATTCACTGCGTGAATGGGTACTGATGAGGTGTGTACAACAGTGAGGGTATGGTGGGAATACAAGAACTGGAGTGCCACCAAGACGAGTATGCTGCCATAGACGAATCCACTGCGAGCGTAAGGATGGCGGCGATTTGCGGATACCACGGGTGCAGGCAGCGGCAGCGGCGAATTCGACTTGCTCATGGTGGGGGACGAAAAGTGAGCGGTGGTTCCGTGCCGAGGTAAGAACGGTGAGAAGGGTACTCGTGGTGCCCTATGGCTATCACACGTACCCGGCACCGTGTGAATGAACACTTTAGCTGCCGTCTGCCTCCAAGGACTCGGAGACGATACTCGAAGTGAACATAACCAATGATAACTCACGGACTGTATCCCCGCTCCCGCCCCGACATCCCGGTCAGCCGTCACTCAGTAGGTACAGTACAATGATACCCGATCGGGTAATCAACGTTGGCACGTGACGGAAGAACGAGACAACTATACAGACGACCGGCAAGTCCCGAGTGGCCCCGAAACTTTGATCTCACTGTCACCCACTCGACCTGGGTGAGACGCTGATAGGTCAAAACAACTTCACGGAAGCAGCTTCGGTTATCGTCAATAGCAAGAGACCTTTCTGGTCTTCAAAATGGCTGCTGTTCAAACCCTCCCAAAGGACGTCTCAAAGCTCGGACAGGAAGTAAAGCTGTTCGGAAAGTGGGATACTCAGGAGTGCGTCCCCGAATTGAGCTTCTACATCCACCAAAGAGATTGATGATCTCACCCGTTAGCGTTGAGGTTAAAGACATCTCTTTAACCGATTACATTCAAATTCGTCACGCCGTTTACCTCCCCCATACCGCTGGCCGTTATGCCAAGAAGCAGTTCAAGAAGGCGCAGATGCCTATTGTTGAACGCCTTGTAGACAGGTTGGTCAAAATATACGAGTAGCTTCGGCAGAATTCACTGTATATTTCTCTTAGTCTGATGATGAAGGGTCGCAACAATGGCAAGAAGCTCTTGGCTGTCCGCATTGTCGCACACGCGTTCGAGATCATCCACCTCCTTACAGACCAGAATCCGATCCAGGTTAGGCTGTTCGACCAACTTGCATGATTCCGTTCTCCGACCCACTCTCGACGTACAGGTTCTCGTTGATGCCATCGTCAATACTGGGCCTCGCGAAGACTCGACTCGTATCGGCTCACAAGGCACTGTCCGCCGCCAGGCTGTCGACGTTTCACCTCTGCGGAGAGTGAATCAAGCCATTTCACTCCTCACCATCGGCGTACGTCCAACCCTTGGGATTGGCCACGTGTGCTTATTTCATCGCCTCGTCTCAGACACGCGAGTCCGCATTCCGCAACGTTAAATCCGTCGCGGAATGTCTTGCAGATGAACTCATCAACGCAGCGAAGGGCTCATCAAACTCGTATGCCATCAAGGTTTGTCACACCAGCTTCGAACCTTTTTTTTTTTCACATGCGACTTTGCTACTTGTAGAAAAAAGACGAGCTGGAACGTGTCGCCAAGTCAAATCGGTGAACGCTTGGTTTTCGCGGTGGGTGCGATCGTCGCCTTCCTCCCTCTATGCATCCTTCTTTACGCCGCTCTCGCATCCCAGCCTGTATACGCGTGTTTTCATATGTCGTTCATGTGCTTGTCTTGTGACAACCTGCGTGCGCTCATTAATAGGCAAAAAAGAAATGACATGTTCCCAAATGCGGCGGTTTGAAATTCTCATGTAAATATTTGACCCACGTGTGCTGCGGCGCGGACTATTCCTTCAGAAACTCGAAACCATACGTAGCAGGCAATAAAGTACGATTAGGTATGTTACATGCATGCAATCTGTCTGGAATTGTGGGGCGAGACTCGGACGTCTGCGGCGGCGTTGTGTTCGTGGGATATCTCCATATAGAGGGGAGGAGTACCCTTTCCAGAAGGTGCGGCGTGGGCCCCACGCGTGATCGTAGCAGGGGCCGATCTATGCGGTGGGTGGAATCGGGTGGCGCCATCCTAACCTACCATTCCCGAAAGCGAAAGCTTCCAAATTACACAACTGGTGCACAATACAACAAAGCGGTGTGACGCTGCGCCGCATTGTCGGTTCTGAATCAAGGGTCCCAACGTAGGCATACCCCTGGCGTCGGGTCGCACCAGGGCCAGACAGAGGCCAGGCAAACAAGGTTTGCTTCTCCTTCCCACTCGGTTCAGTAATTGCTGGCGTTTGACCCATTCGGAACTCGACTTGCAATCAATCTATCAAATTTGCACTCTTACCGCGCGGCAAGCCGAAAGACCTTGCGGTCACTCTCGATCATATGCCACCTGTGAAAAGAATATCTCTATACCAGAGCTATGGCTAGATCATGGAGCGATGTACTGTATGGCAGGTAGCACCGGGACACCAGCTCGGTAAGACGAACGAGCGGATGCAGTCCCAACGACCAACGACAATAACCCCATTCATGCACCGAAGATGGCAACAATGGCTAAAACACAATTCCCGGATTTCTCTATTGTACAACCGAGCGAAACAAGAAATGCGGAGACGACAGGTGATGAAGGATGGATAGAGGGTCCATGTGTGTGTGTAGATAAGGAGCTGGGCAGTACGCGCAGGTGGAGAGTTCGGTATCACAGCGCCCGCAGGCGTGATATGTAAGTACATGCCACGGGAGCAACTGCATGAGGGTGTTGCGGTAGAATGAGAGGACATGATGTAGAGGTATATTACACAAATGTAGGGTATGCCAGGATATAATATATAGATGTGCCAGTCTGGTGGAGGAATGGACGGGATCCAACCCGACAATGGGTTTTAATCAACCCAGTAAAGTTGCACACAGACGGCGCGGCGTGGGGCTGGCAATACGCGAATAAATAAGATATGTGCCATGCTGACCGAGGGTCGCGAAAAAGTGTGCGACCGAATAAGGACCACAGATCCGTAATAACGCCACAAGCGCTTTGCGCGGAGGGCTGGCTGGGTGTCGCGGAGGAGGGGAGTGCCTCCTAGTGGCGGGTTGCACGCCGTCTTTTCTGATCTGAGTGGACATCCCGTGCCCAGTAGATAGTAGACTTCCAGTGCGGCGGTGGTGCTGCACGCCCTGCGGTCGCAAATTGTAATCGCTTCTTAACCTCCGCCAGGGTCGTGAAACTCGGTATCCCAAATACTATCGGCGCTGAAAGGGGGCCCGAGCGGAGGAGGACGATTCGGGTTTCGGAACGACACCATCATAACCCATATACCCGATGTCTCGGCCGAATTCTTTGATCATGGCCTTTCCCACGAGACACACCCAACCCAAACCCTCGCCGGTGGAAGGGGCGCCAGGCCAGAAAAGCTCCCCTTCTTCGTCTTCTATGTCTGGTTCATATTCTTGGTTGTGCGAAAGAGAAGAGTGTATGATACGCGTGAAGGTGGTCGGAAAGTGGTCCGATAGCGTGCGTAGGGTTAAGAGCGTCTGAGATTGCCTCATGCAATGGGACGCCCACATCACGTCCTTGGTCAGGGTCTTAAGCGTGTGTGTGAATGCAGCTGATATCTCTACGGAGCAAGAACTAGCGACAGGCGGTGGGGGATAGCCTAGACGGAACGGCTGCTCTCGCGGTCGAGCCGCGGGAGTGGGAGTGGGTCGAACAGGCGCAGTTGAAACAGACGTATCACCTGCTGCGGTTGGCGTGCCAGATGGGCGACCTGTCGGGGTGGAGTTGGCACTGCTTGTCGCAACCATGCTCGCTGGGGAGGGGAGCATTGGCGGGGTAGACTGAGTGACAGTAAGTGGCGTTCCGGAAGCACTACCGGGGGGGGCGGAGACATTTTCGACAAGCGCTCGGGCCTGAGCCATCAACTTGTCCATCTCCCTGTCAGCACTCTGTTTGGTTGCGAAGACAAACATGCGTGTGTGAATGAAAGCCTCGATCATATAACTGGCATGGACGGAGCCTGGTGAGCGTGAGGTGTAAGGAGGGGAGGTTGGAAATACTTACATGAGTCCAAGGAATGCCTTTTCGCGTTCGCTTGACGCATTCTCGGCTGTCCATTTATTCTTAGTCCAATCGAGGAAAGCCTCTGCGGTTTGCCATGAGCCGGTTATGCACGCGTCTTTGTTATAGTCGGTAGTCCATATAGAATAAGTGAAGCAGATGAGAGCGTCAAGAAGTTCTAGACGAGCTATCAGGGCACCATGCTTGTGATAAGGAGAATTCGGTGGAGGCGGATTTGGAAGTGGGCGATATTCCTTATGCTGTGGAGAGAAGGTAGACCAATGACGAGCGTCGCCAGAGTACTTAAGCATACGGCCGTAATTGTGATAGCGGTCGTGGAGCTCATTGAATATAGGGTCACCTCGTTGAAGATTCTTGCGGGGGCGCTGTATAGGTAGTGAATGTAAAGATGACGGGAGAAGGGGGAGAAGACGGGATGAAGAATTGGGGGGTGAGGGATCATCGCGTAGTTCGCCCTCCTCTGGCTCAGAGCGGCTTGGAGGTGGTGCCTGATGACGAATATACTTTTCGGGATAGTCGTCCACGCGCGTGCGCTTCGCAGGATCGTATGGGCGATAGGACTCGAGCTTTCGCTTTGCAGGAGGTGCAGGGGAAGAAGACCTAGAGGCGGGCGGCGATGGGGGTAGATTTGGGGGTAGTGGGGCCGAGAGTTTGCCGAGGATCTGGAAAGGAAGATATTAGAAATGAGAGTAAGGATGTAGGGAAAGGGGAACAGGCAGAGACCTGTAAATTCTTTAAGAGTTGACTCTTTGAAGGACTGGGAAGGGCAGGGGAAGAGATTGAGACGATCGAGCTGAGGGGATGAAAATGATGGAAGTTACCGCTTGCGATGCTTGTGGGTTATTGTTGACGATAATGATGATGGTGGTGCGGCCATGGTGGAGGATGGGGGTATTCTGGGGGAAGGTCAGAAGTGGAATTGAGGGGAGGATGGTGGGTGTAAGGGAGAGAGAGAGACGGTACCGGGGACGACAATGTGAGCGCGAGCCTGAATCGAAGGAAGGTCTAGTGCCCAATCGCCACTCGGCTCACCCATCCCAGTCAGCCAACTTGCTGGGTTTCCACTTCCGGGTTTTACGTTTTCCAGGCCAGTCCTTGGGCCAGTCAAGCTCGGACTCGCTCCATCCTCCAGCTCTGTCCTGTCTTTTCCCCTTTCCCTAATAACCGCCTAGACCGCCGTGCTCTGTCATAACCACGATTCGCCGTCACCCCGTTGTGGTCGTCAACCACTTTTTGTCGGTTCTTCGTCGGCTTACCACGAATTCCGCCACAGTGGGCTGTGGGGCGACTACATTACCGGTTATTCCGCTCCCCAAGTGACGCCCAACAGGAGCGCTGTCTCACTCTGACTCCCTTGTACGAATAGCCGATGGCATTCCACAAGTTCGAAACGCCCGATCCAAAATGCTACTGTACAAGGTACAACCACAGGCACACCCGGTATGAGTGCCATGGCCATATGCCCCTCGTATCGTACCTCGGATCTTTTGTTCTTTTTTGTGCTCATGTATACTTATATAATAACAAATGCAATTTATTATCTTCCCACCTTGTCGGTCTGACATAAATTCCATGAATCATTTGGGTCCGGGCGCAACATGGCGCACCCTGCCTGTTTTGGAATGATGTCAAAACAATCCAAGATAAATCGCCCAACTGTACGTAGTGCATGAAGTCCCGAAAGAGAGGGGGAACAAACGGTCATATATGCTGGCGGACACAGGGTCATGTCCTGGTGACGAAACACAAAACCATACCCCGGCTGGAGCCTGCTGGATGGAAGACATGACGAAAGAGACTTTCGACTTGTACAGGCCGGATCGACTTTCGGGAGATCGCGTGTGAGACCGGAGTTCGCCGGGAGTCAATTACTTCCGCCTTGCATACACACACTTCACTCTGTGACCCGCATACACGCACACACGCTCTCGCATTGGGGGCCTGTCCCTGCCTCAACCCACCACGACCATGATTAAACGAGCCCATACCCTCCCTATCAATGCGCACACTGCTACACCGCCTCGCAAATTTAAGGGAAAATTGATCATCATTCTCGCTGTGCTAACCTCACTTCAGTTCTACCTAATCAGTATTAGCTTTCCTACCTTGTTTCGCCGTGCCAGTCAACTGCCCTTACATGCCGACCATTCCCTTGCGCGCTGTGCTTCTCTTAAGATCTCCGCCGGGCCCCCTGCTAACTTTCATGGCCGGTCCGAATCAGACCGCTTTGTAGCCGGCACCAAAGCTACGCTTTTGCACAATGCGCGTATTTGGACAGGCGAGAACAACGGAACGGAGATCCTTCGCGGGGACGTGTTCATCGACAAGGGGATCATTCAAGGCGTTGGGAATATCGATCTCCGTGCTTTCGGGCTTGACGTCGACGATATGGTGACCCGTGGGGAGCTTAACGTTGTGGACGTCCATGGTGCCTGGGTCACCCCTGGGTGTGTGTCCCACGGCTTCGATGTCAGGCTGCGCTCGTGCTACTGACCCTTCCACCTTCTCGACAGGATTGTGGACCCGCATTCGCATCTCGGCGATGGGTCGTCGCCCGCACTTGATGGCGCGGTCGATGACAACTCCCTCAAGGGGACAGCCCAACCCTGGCTTCGTTCCGTGGATGGACTCAACACGCACGACGACTCTTATGCCTTGTCCATTGCCGGCGGTGTTACAACTGCCCTTGTACTCCCTGGTTCAGCGAACGCAATTGGTTAGTCCGTGTTTTGTCATATGCGGGGGCCTTGCTAAGGCTTTCATGAAAGGTGGCCAGGCATTCACGATCAAGCTACGGAAGACGGCGGAGCGCTCCCCAACGTCGATGCTGCTCGAGGCTCCACGCGATATTAACGGTACTTATCATGAGACTGCCAGTGACCACATACCATGGAGACAAATGAAGTGAGTACCAGTATCGCTTACTAGTTGAGCTTTCTTATGCCGTGTCAGACATGCATGTGGTAAGCAAGGCAGGTTCGTCGGTCTTGGATCTAACTTCACTGTGCCCTTGGCGTCGCAGGAGAGAATCCTAGTGCGTACTTCTGAGCCTGTCGCCATCTTCTCGTGTCCCTTATCGCGTTCAATCCATCAGGTCGGGTCTATGGTGACACTCGGATGGATACTTTCTGGGCGTTCCGTCAAGCGTTCGTCCACTTGATCTCTGTACCCAATCGGTTGTCAACCTCTGCACAGATACGACAAGGCACGCCAGATATTGGAAAAGCAAGATGCGTACTGTAGCGCCGCTGTTGCAGGACAGTGGGCTGGTTTGGGTGAATTCCCCGAGAACTTGCAGTGGGAGGCGCTAGTCGACGTTCTCCGAGGAAGAGTTAGGGTGCGCGTCACTCCGTACTTGCCGGACCAGGACCGTGGCAATTACCATACCTCTATTTTCACAGGTTCAGACACACTGTTACGAAGCCGTAGACCTGGATGATCTGATACGAGTACGGAAACTCAGTTGCCGAGTCGCCGGTATTAGTCTTGATGATGGCTGTGCCACAGCTCACAAACGAGTTCAAGTTCCCAATCGCGGCTGTGCATCACGCGCATGAGGCATACCTAGTTCCGGACGTGTTAAAACGGGCATATGGTGCGCAATACACCACTCGAGTGCATGTTGAGCGTTTATTAATCACATAGCATAGGACACCCTCCTGCGGTTGCTATCTTCGCGACGAATGCGCGGTACGTTGTAGTTTCGGCCAGTGAGCCGGTTGCCCTAACGAAAGATGTCTTCTCTAAAAGATACAAGCGAGAGGCATACCGAGGCTCCGAATTCGCAGCGCGTATATTGTCTGAGAACGGGCTCAAGGTTGTCGTTAAGGTGCGCAGTTGTATTGCAACCGCCTCCAAGGTGCCGCATTATGACTCTTACGTCATGGCAGTCCGATCATCCGGTACTGAACTCTAGATACCTCCTGTATGAGGCGCAGCAGGTGCACTACTACGGCCTTCCTGCTAATTTGGCGCTTGCTGCTGCGACAACCCTTCCTGCTCAGGTCATTGGGTTGGAGCACCGTATTGGATACCTAAAGCAGGGTTAGTGACACTGCTGTTGTGAACGTGTAGTTACGATTACTCATGACTTATTTTGTTCTTACTGTAGGCTGGGACGCCGGTAAGTCGGCAAGTTTACAGTGCCAACGTGGGCGGCGCCTAATTTTCATAATCTATGGAAAGATTTGGTTGTGTGGGACAGCCACCCACTGGCACTTGGCGCCACACCAGCCCAGGTTTTCATCGATGGGATACCCCAGCTGGACGCCCCGCATGTTGTTTCTAAGCCTGATAGATTCCAGGATCTTCCGGAGGTACCCAATTTTGATCATGAGGCGGAAGAAGCAGTTACATTCGAGGGTCTCCCGCCACTGCTTCCGAAAAGAGCTTCTACCAATGTTGTTCTTTTCACGGGTGTCCGCAGTGTCGTCCTTCCGGGTCGAGATGACCTTGCAGAAGTATTTTCTGCACAAGGAGACGAAACAGGCGTCGTGGCTGTACAAAATGGCGACATAATTTGCTACGGCACTGCGACCGCGTGTTCACTCGACGACCTCGCCGACGGTGAGCGGGTTCGCGTGGTGGATTTACAAGGTGGCACGATCTCCCCTGGCCTCTTGACATATGGTTCCCCGCTTGGCCTCCAGGAAATTGAGGCCGAGTCATCGACTGGGGATGGGCAGGTGTTTGATCCGCTGACTGGATGGGTACCCAAACTTGTGGGTGGTGATGACTCGATCGTCCGTGCCGTCGATGCATTGCAATTTTCCGGTCGTGATGCTCTGTTCGTGTCTCGTTGTCTGCGTTTTATAGGGTGGTAGTTCACACATCTCTGCTCAGCTTGGCTTATCGCGCCGGTGTTACAAAAGCGATCGTCGCGCCTGTCCATAGCGGATTCTATAGCGGACTGGGCACGGCTTTCTCGACTGGTGCGGCACACAAGCTCGAGGACGGCGCCGTCGTTCAGGAAGTTACTGCATTGCACGTATCTGTTGGTCACTTTGGTCGCAAACCGAGCGTCAGCACACAGATCGCAGCGCTGCGGGGACTTTTGTTGAAATTGCCTGACGATGACTCCATCGCCGACGCCTCAAAACCATTCAGGGATGCTGGGAGGGTACGTCGATGACTCGCGCAGCGTGCACCAGTACACTGAATTACTACCAGGGATTGATTCCAATCGTTGTGGAGGCGTATAGTGCAGACGTGATCGCGACGCTGATCTTACTGAAGAAGGAAATAGAAGGGAAGACTGGCGCAACTATCAAGATGACGATTGTCGGCGCAACAGAGGCTCACCTCCTAGTGGAGGAAATAGCGGAGGCGAACATCGGCATCATATTCAAGCCATCTCGGCCATTCCCCGCCGTGTGGGAGCAGCGCAGAGTGTGCGTCCATCCTGCGACACTCGCGCTCGTTCACGCGTTCCTTTACGTTACTTGACGTCACATGTTCACAGGTTACCTGGTCCTCCGCTTTCTAAGGAGACGGAAATTGCGCTCTTCCTCGCACACAACATCACGGTAGGCATTGGCATTGAAGAAGCGTGGAGCGCACGGAACACGCGTTTCGATGTGGGATGGGTGCGTGTGTTGATCATCATCTTCCCTTAACTCCACGGTCATCTCCGCGGCGGAAACTGACGGGACCGCATGTAGGCGGCGCTGGAAGCAGGTGGCCGTATCTCGAAGGTTCAGGCTCTCGCACTGGCTTCGACGAACCTCGAAGTGCTACTGGGCAGTGACGTGGATGGTGCCTTGCGTACTCCCGATCTCGTCGCGACCCAAGGTGGTGATCTTCTGTCGTTCGATAGCAAGGTCGTTGGTGTCCTCTCGCCCAGGAGGGGGTCTGTAGACTTGTTTTAGAGACACTACTCATTCATTGCAACGCGCGTTGCCAAGCCACACCCAATTCGTATATGGACTGTGTTTGTCGTGCAACCAGAACTTATTAATTAAAAATCCACTAACATTTGCGGGAGGGCCCTTCGGACCCCCTCTCCGTTACCGCACAAAAGTTAGCATGGACTCTGTGGCGTGCTTTGTTGTGGATTTTGTAAATACGTGATGTCTTCGACAGACAATGACGGAAGCAGTTGAGATGTCCATCAAAGGGTCAGTCACCCCTCCATGGATGGATGATGGAGGATGAGATCGTGCGCACAAATGAGATAGATGCTTGTGCTGAAACGTGCGAACTGGATGAATTATATACACGAAGTATATGATAATACTGTGTAAGTGACAATCGAGCACGCGAATAGCAGAAAAGCAAGCAATAGTGTGTAGGGAGTGACAGTAACAGGGATGTGTAAAAACGCGCAGCACCCAGGGCCCTCTATGCTGATGTCTTCGTAGTGAGTGAGTTGACGAGGAGACAGTTTTGTTTGACGCATAGGGCAGTAGAGGCCAAAAGTACCACGAATGAATGTAGGGGGTGAATGAAGAGAGACACTCACGTGAGGAGCGAGAGTAGACGAAGCAGGCAGATAGAGTCCCATGGTGAAGTTTGGCAGGACCGAAAGTAGATGGTATACCAATATTGCGCAGGAGCGAACGTGGTTGAACAGCCAGCTGAGCGGAGAAGAAATGGGATTGAGCCATGCACCGAAAAGCACAAGTCTTTGACTTTTCGTAAAGATCTCACGCCGGAAGTCCCTCTCTATCCTCCATCTAACGTAGTTTCCACTGCTTTCCACCATGCCGTTGGCCCAAGACCCTGCTCGGCAATGGTGCACTGTGCGAGGGTCACGTAACAAAAAAAAGGGTGGGGGGTTAGCGTCGAGCAGTGCGGGCAGTCAGAGTGAGCTGGAGACTTACGGTCACCGTGTACGGTAGCCACCGTGCTTCCCCGCTGATGAGGACGCCCTCGCTTGCTTTTGGTGGTCCCGGCTCGTCATCACACAATTCATCACTCTCCAAGCGGGCACGCACAATTTCGCCTTGGTCGATGTACAAGCGCTCCGCCACCGGAGAGTCAAGCAGTTCGTGGGCCGAAGTCGCTTCTGAACCCGGAAGCCAGAAGTATGCGCGTTCGTTGGGGTCGCTGCGCGTGCAACCATGTAAGCGGGTGTAGGTGCTAACGGAAGGAAAGGAGAGGCGTACAATGCGCACGTTTGGGGGAGATAGACAAGCGGGATCCACATGTCTTCGAAAAATCCGACTGATACTAAGCAGGCGTGAGCTGCATGTCGGCCCCGCCTCGAATTTGGGGGGAACCTGCACACTGTATACCATTCTCGTCCGAGGACTTGACCTTGGCCAGGATTACTTCGGCGGGGAAGGGCCGAAAGACGGTCAACCTGAATACGACTGATGAAAGCGTCGCATCGGTGGTGGGTGGCCTTGCATGGTAATTTAGGACTGACCTGTATAACAGAGGAAACCGTCGCCGTACCTGATTTTACCTTCTCCTGCCTCGGCTATGTCAAATACACATATGCAGAGGCCGACGTCGTGAAGGACGCGATTAGCGTGTTTCTTGTTAAGTTCATTGAGGAGGACCTGTTTTGGGGGAAGGCCAAGCTGAGAAGGATGTATCGGAAAATTTTGTCCTGTGCCTGTGTTAGCCGAGTATGAGAAATTGTGGAGATATAAACAAGAATATTACCTTCACGATGGACAAGACGAACATGAAAGTCTTGATCCAAGTTTATTATTTTTGTTATTGTTCCGCGATTAGCGCGCAGCAGAGGCAATTACTGTAAATTGAGAAACAGCGGATGGCGGCTAAGTGCTTCGCTGGTACCGCGAAACGACCTCAATGGCCGTGCCAGCACAACCACCTACACCACCCACATCAGCAAGCTGGCTGCCTGCAAAATCATGGCAGCACTTCATCGCCGGAGGGTACGTGCGCATACCGAAATTTAAGACTTACTCGTTAGTTATTGACACGATCGCACACCGAAAAAAAATAGTCTTGGGGGGATGTGCGGCGCCGTCGTCACAAGCCCCTTTGACGTGGTCAAGACACGTCTTCAATCTGACTTATTTCGTCAAAAACACGCCGACGTCGGCGCCATCGTGGGAGATAGCGTCGTGCTCGTTCGGCGGCCAGGAGGGCTATTATGGCATTTCGTCGAGACAGCGCACATCATCCGGTGCGTCCCCTAAGATCCTCCTCCCCACCCGATGTTCTCACTTTACATATAAATACAGAGATATCGCGCGAGACGAGTCGCCTCGCGCGCTGTTTAAGGGCCTCGGGCCTACGCTCGTTGGTGTCATCCCAGCACGCTCGATAAACTTCTTTACATATGGCAACGGCAAACAAGTCATCGCCGACCAGTTCAACAACGGACAGGAAAACTCCTACGTGCACCTCTACGCCGCCGCCATCGCAGGCATCGCGACGGGCACGGCGACGAACCCCATCTGGGTCGTAAAGACGCGGCTGCAGCTCTCCGCGTCACACAAGGTCGCCGGGGCCGGGGCCGCGTCGTCTTCCCCGGCCTCGTTCTTCGGCGGAAGCGTCTCAATGATCAGGCAGATAGCGCGCGAAGAGGGCATCCGCGGCTTTTACAAGGGCCTCAGCGCCAGCTATCTCGGCGTCACCGAGGGCACCATCCAGTGGGTCCTCTATGAACGCCTCAAGCGTCTGACCGCCCGCAACGAGAGCAAGGATGGCCTGCAAGAATGGGCCGGCATGTTATGCTCCGCTGGGACGGCGAAGTGTGTTGCAAGCCTCATTACATATCCTCACGAGGTCCGCGCCCTCCAGTCTTTTTCACACATGAGGACTGACGTGGCTGGCTGACTCCGTAGGTTCTCCGAACGCGGCTAAGACAACCCCTCGTCAATGGCCAGAAAAAATATACGGGCTTGATTCAAACCCTCCGCCTTGTCATCGCAGAAGAGGGTGCACGGTCATTGTATGGCGGTCTCAGCGCTCACCTCATGCGCGTTGTACCCAATGCTGCTGTTATGTACTCCATCTACGAAGGTATTCTTCGGTGGGGTGCTAGCCACTGACCCCGTATCGTCCCACGTCTTTATTTTATTTGCTTTTTAGAGCGTAGACGTAGGTGAGCAACCTGCAGCCACTCATCTCAACCCTCATTGTTTACGTCCCCGTTACGGAGAGCACTCAACAATTTTCGCATTTGTATAATTCATCGCCGGCAAACTGACTTAATAACCACCATTCACGCTATCTACTCATTGCTATAGTATGCATCCCTAGTGTAGGCACCATGATTGTTAATATCACATAATCTGTTCCCTACTCGAGACTGTCTCGACTGAGGCTTTTGAGTTCAACATCCTCGATCGCCGCCCCGACGGCCAGGACCATCTTCTCACACCATTGCCCCACGATACTCACGCCTAGCGGTCAGCCATCTCCCTCTGCGCCAGCCGTGATCGGCATACTCAGGGCCGGAAGGCCTGCGAGGGAGTAGGAACAGTAAGAACGTCTTGAGTGTACGCGTCTAGTCCATCTTGCTCGTCCAAGTGCGGAGCTGTGCGAACAGCTGACGGGTGCAGAAGAACGTGAACATCAGCCTCGTTGCGCGCTGGTGATACTGCGTGTAGGTTGGGCACACGGAAGACACGCACGAGATCGTCGCAAATACACTGACGCAGGCGTTGCTGGGATTGCAAAAAGTAGTTGTCAAATGCACTGCATAGAGCATCAATAAAAAGGAATGATCGAGGAGACAGCGCCGTGAGAGCGTACTCGGCCGTGAGGGCGTATGTGTCTAGAAGGATACGCCGTTTCACTTCAGCGCCGAAGCCAGCGGTACGCGGATGCGCATACATGTCTGCGGGAGAACGGGCAATGACACCAGGCGGCAAGGGAGCGCAACCCGTACTGAACGCCGCCATAACGCGCCAGATTACTGCTCGCCTCTGCACTGGCAATGACGTAGTATGCGCTGAGGGCATAACGGGTATTTGGGAGAGAAACCGGTAGCACGGTCGCACCACGAGCCTTCAAGGCGCGAATCACGCGACGGAAGGGAGGTATGATGGAGCCATCCAGTGAAGCTGGAAGGTATTCCTTTTGATTGGATTAGGCGCGAGCAGATAAGAAGGCTGAGTAGCAGCCGATGGACACAGTTGGGGAATTCCTATATGAAGGCCTGTGAGGTCTCTAGAATCCAAGGACAATCCCTCGAACATTTGCTCAGAGCATAATTCCCGAGCTTTCTCGCGCGTACTTGATCGGGCCGAAGAGGGGTTTCTCCCGTAATTTTGGAGAGAACGTCTTGTTTCAACTCAGTAGAAGGTTGTACAAGAATGCAGGGAAGCGCACCAAACACTCGAGAAGTAGAAACGACATTCTTCCCAATACAGTCGAGGCTGTCGGCGAATGAAACCACGCCCCATCTTAGGAGTGTTCAGCGTCAACAGCGTAACCACGCAGAGGAGTCCTCAATCCATAAGAAGGCTTGAGTCCAACGGCGCCACAGTAAGAAGCTGGTAACCCGACAGATCCACCTGTATCTGTCGCGAGGGCCCTGTGTACTAAGTAGGAAGTGCAGGCAACTGCTGTGGCGCTGCCGCCTGAGCTACCTCCGGCCGAGCGACGCTCACGCGCATGCCACTTCCAAGTCATGGCACTCGCTGGATGTTGGAATGGGTTGACGACTGGTCCATGGACTGAATGGATATTGAGAGACCTGAGGTTTTGATTGAAACACCAGATGTCCGACGAGAGAAGCACAGGCGTACCCCATTCGTCGAGATCTGGATGGGGAAAAAAGACGCAACAGAAAACATGGCGGACGACTTTGCAGCGTCGGGTTAATGATCCGCGTTAGCATGACTGGGCGCCAGGCTTTAAAAAAAAATGTCGTCAGACATTGTATAGTTTCCCTCGCAATCGCATGTAGCGTACCTACCCTCCCTTTCCGTAGCTGGTGTTGCTAAGTGCAAAGTGCACCAGCAAATGGGACAATGCCCGTCCCTGTAACTGCAGAGGCGCGCCGCTTATGCGATATTTCGGGCTACCGTTAGGAAGGCTACGGCCTCATCCACAAACCTGGGTGGGAACTGACCCGCATCTCTCCGTACGTTTCCACCACAGGTCACCCACCTCTGGTATGGCAATGCGTCGCCTTGTCACCTGCCGTGTCAACAGAGCCATTTTCGCAATCGGGGTCCTTAGAGATTGTTGTGAAGACCCCGTTATAAATATGGATTGTCGAAAACCAGCTAATGAGTGATATACATTGGTGGGGGGATCTATCAGCGTGCGTGATGCGTGGCCCCCTTCCACGAACCTAGGTGCTCGATCGCAACTGCGAGCGTGCATGATAAACAGTAAGAAACAATATATGCAAAAGATAGTGCTAGTGTGAGGAAGGTCCCAAATGTCAAGCAGAATTGATGTGGAGTGAATGCAAAACTCTAAAGTCCTTCTCCCTCCAGGAGCGATTCTACAATGCTATGAGGCTCGCACCTCATCAATTGTCGGTTGTCGGCTCGGTGAGTTGCGCGACGGCGGCGATAAAGGCGAGGCGTCATCGTGAGCTGACTCGGAGCCTGCGCGTGATGATGGTGGCGGTAGTGGGAAAGAAGAGCGCCACCGGCTCGGAACCTGCACACCGTATGATGCCGAGGTATCTGTTGAGTGTGCGCTCGAAGGTTCTGCGTATGTCGTCGTTGGGGTGACCTGGGACAGCGCCTCTGGCGCGTTCATCGCAGGATCGACCAGCAGACCGTGTGTCGGCGTCGGATTTAAAGGGCGTGATGTCACGCTGGCGTTTCCCTTTTCCAGCTCCTTCTCTGCGTCCTTCTCGACCGATCCTTGCGATGAGGTACCACGGCTGCGCAAAGCGGCGAATGGCCGGCGGACCCACAAGTGCTGCAGGCCGAGGTTCCACAACGTGTTGAAAAACATGACGACAACCGCGATCGAGAAAAGTACCAGGACGACAAGACCAATCACGACACGTGGGATAGGCGGTAAAGCCACTGGCACGATGAACGCGATCAACAACCCAGCAGTTACTAAACGGGTAATGGCGAGATAGATAGACAGGACATCAGAACGGCGCGTTTTGCCTGGTTTCAAAACGACATGAGAGAGTAAGAGGAACAATTCGACGCAAACGACGCCGATGATTTGCACGGTGCCCTTGTTTTTTGCTGCTGCGATGAGGATGGAACGGATGAAAGTGGCGAGAAGAGGCAGAGCAAAGAAGTAATACCGCTGGATGCGATATTGGCCGTATAAAGGCCCATGCGCGGGGAGGTCCTCAGCAAGTAGCCACAGGGAGGAGCGGCGACCGAATAAGAGCACTCTCAAGGCAGCGCCGCCCACGACCCCTAGGACAACGAGGAAAGTGATGACCGAGATAAGGACAGAGAGCCAGGAATCCCTCAAAGTCCATTGGTAAAGCGCGAATGTGACGAGAGGGAAGAGGCAGATGAGCGCCTGGAGGGTAAGTTAGTTAGCCTACGAGTGATCTGAGACGAGCGCGATACAAACGTACGATCCGCAGTCCCCAGACACGGGCAAAAAGGGGGAACCGTGGTTTGATCTCTGCGAGCCAGTGCGGACTAGTATATGCTTGACGGGATGCCAGGGCGGCCACCCCGTATATCATTAACAACAACACTAATGTGATGGCCAATAAAATGAGGGCGGAAAAGAATGCAGTCATGAACGCATTGGCCGTAGCAATGCCGATGGTATTAACATAAATAGGCACGCCAGCATCGAGGACGTTGGGAGACTGTGAGGTGACGGTTTGGACTTCGCGGACGACCAGAGAGTGAGAAAGGGTGTTGTTGGGGGTAAGTACCGGTCTTGTTAGTACTGACAGGTCGACACGGGGAAGAGCTTGGGCGGCAGCAATCAAAGATTTGGGGACAGCATAAGTTCCACTATATGGGCTAAGTCTGCGGTTAACCAATGCAACTGAACCTCCTGCGGTGGAACCTGCGAGGTTCCCGCCAGTGAGGTGACGCATATTGGTGATGCTCTCTTGCATGGAGGATGTGGGCGACTGGGAAAAGAGGCCCATGGCCCAAGAGAAGTTGAGCGTGAAAGCACGGTAGACAACAGGATAGTTAAGATCGAAGAAACCTGACGAGGCGATGGTTTGGTAAAGACCGAGAAGATCGAGAAAGCGGAAGGGGGCGATGGAGTCTAAGAGAAAAGACTGCCAGACAGAGGATAAAAGGGCAAGGAAAGCGAGTCCGCCAATGCCCCAAGATACACCGGGTTGATGGGTAGACCAACCATTGGAAAGGGTGGATTGGATGCATGCTTTCAATTGGCCGGTGCCAACCTCAGTTAGGGTGAGTTGGGCGAAGGCTTCGAGGTCGGGGATCTTATACGCAATTTTGGGAATGTCGGCAGAAACCTTGAGTGACGAAGGAAGGGGGAGGGTTTCAGAGCCGTTGAAAACGTAGAGAGGGAGGGGACAAAGAGCGCCATTAAAGAGTGTGCAGATATCTAAGGTAATGTTGACGGGGTGCATGCCGTAGACGTTTAAGAAAAGATTCGCGGAAACATTGACGTTTGCTTGCTGTAACACAAAATCAGGACGAAAGCGCGAGTAGGCTGGTGTAAACGTACGACTGATGCGGCGGACACGTTAAAAACTAAAGAATTGTTCGAAGGGAAATAGGAAACGTCAAACTGTTCTACGAGCAGATTCTCCGGTGGAGCGCAATATGATACAGAGGAAGTGACTAGGCAGAGTTAGCAAGTGGGAGATAAATTGGGACAAGACCAGAACGCACAAATGACGTCCTCGTGCGCACGGACGAGAGGAAGAGCAAAGAGAGAAAGAGCAGCAAGTCGCAACCTGGCGACTGAGAAGAACATGAAGGGCTGAAAGGCGAGGGTGGAGCGGGGCGTGTCTGAGATAGATATAAAAGGATCAGGGCCATGAGGCCTTTGTTCACGTTGTGCATTGTTCCGTCGGGTGACGTACCGTGTTTGTTGCTTTTGTTCTGCGAGATAAAGGCGTGTTGAGGCTGTACGGCTTGGCAAGGAATGGAGAACTCTACGGTCAAAAGGAGAGTCGGGGGATGTGTAATAATAACTTATTATCGGACGGTGTCGGACGACTGGAGGCTCGACATGTAAGATTTCTTGTGCGGCTACGGCCCGTACTTAGTAACGACAACACTTGTAATAACGTTAACTTGCTACAAACCTATATTGACACACTGGCGCGCTACAAGGTACTGTCGTTAGTCCAGTGCTGCACCATCCAGGACCACATATTCAGGCCTCAGAATGTCGAGATCAATTCGTATGTACCATTGAACACACTGCAGTACTGGATCTGCATATTCTAGGTTGAGTGCCCGAAAAGTGCGCCAAAAGTGTGCTTCATGACTCAGAAAATGGGATCAAGACCACAGATCCTTAAACTCTGACTCTCTCATAGATAATACTAGTACCCCTTCAAAATATATCAAGGGGAGGCGTTCATGACAAAAGAAGGACGACTGCTGGCTTACATAAGGGTTGCGGGTCCTGTGACGGCTAACTTACCTTACACGTATCCGCATCCAAGTATTCAATCCAAACCCTAGCGCGACTGAGAACATTTCTGAGACCTCGATACTCAAAGCGATGCCGGCACTTGCTCCCGTCAATGTGAGCGCGCCTTTTTTCGAGGTACCACAGAATGCTCTTCGCGTCCTTCTCACTGGCTACGGTGTGAGTCCCGCCCGTCCGCCTCTCCAAAAATTTGATGGTTATATCCACCCATTACTGATTACCACCATAAGGTTAGCCCACCCTGCGATACCCTCAGAACCCGACATGGCTCGCTATCGCACCGCTCAACAATGTTGTTTTATCTCTGGAAATAGAGCCTCCATCTCCAGACCGCATGCAGATGGTCATTGATGTTGACCATCCAAATGGTTATCCATCTGATGATCCACGGCACATACACCTTTCCACTCTGCAACTACCCCCCACGTATGATGCCGTCTTAGACTACGTAGCGGGCCTTCACGCTCGTCCGCCCATTATCCCGCCCACCAACCCACCTACGACGTTGATAACTCCCCCGCCGGAGCACGGGTATGACTTCATCTTCCACATCGGCCTTGCGGGGCGGGGTCCCTTTCGCATCGAGCGTCTAGCGCATAAAACAGGATACCGAATGAAGGACTCATCAAACCAGCATGCACCTGTCGTGGATTTTCTTCCAGAGTCAAACGTTGCCGAACCTTCTCAAGTGGAAATACTCGATCAGATGCGCGTGTCGTCGGCCAGCATGGCTATCGTAGGACCCCAGAGCCCTATCGATACATCTGCTGATCAACCCGTTCGCGGATTTGGCAAGGGCTACGAATCATTTGCGGAGGATCTCCACACTATCATCGATGTTGAACATCTCGTGATCGGCATGAAAGAACAGGGGGTTGAGGTGGGCCTATTCACGTCCCTCCTGTTTTCCCCCTTTTTTTTCTGACGTGGCAGCAGCTGTATTCGTCGATGGATACAGGTCACTGTGTGAGCGACTTCACATATTATTGCTCCCTTGCCGAGTCGCGTCGTGTGTCATTACGTCACGACAAGGGTTCGCAGTCTAAAGTGCTTTTTATGCACTGCTGTCCCGTTGGCCAGCCGTTCGGCACGGAAGAAGTCACTGAAGTGATCCAAAAGGTCATCTTATGGGTGTGTAGAAACGATCCACGGCTCGGATAATGGCATCCCGCTATTCAACAAGTATTCGCACCAGAGGTGTTGTACCACGGTATTTATTTGCCCTACGACGGTCTGCGGTTCTCATTTGGGTATTGGGTTTCTCTCTCTACTGTGTTGGTTCGTCCATATTGCTCCACGTACAATGGGCAGGTATCTTTTCAGTCGTCCTTACCTCCTTACCCGTCTGGAGGTCGTTTGTCGTGCAGGAATGCAGATCAAATTACAATTTTACAGGCATCATTCTCAGTAAAAACGGATTGGGCATTTCGCATCGTACACGAATACTGTATGAGGACGACGAGCGGACGATGTCCTGCTTGCAGACAGAATGGCGGCTGGCTCCACACTCAATCAAAGCGGGCAAGTGTAGAGGGCAGGGGATGGGACTACGCTGCGGTGTCGCAAGGGTGTCGGTGTGTATCTTTGTAACTGCGAGCGGAGAGATTCTCGCTTCCCTGAGCGTGTCTCGTAGAACCCTCTCAGACTTAAGATAGATCACTGAGAGTGTCCACAAAAGGTCTACGGTCTACGCTACGGTGGTTCCTGTTTCGGCAACGGATCGGGCTAAGCCTTAGACGGTGATCCCGCCACTAGCAACCTTATGGGGACAAAATAAAGTTACCTGTGGCCTGAGTCTTGATGTAGATAAACGGACGCCATGTCATGCGGTTGGACTGGATGTCTGAGCTAACGCGCCGGGTTCATCTTGGCTCTCTGATACTGTGCATGCCTCAACGATGCAGTGCAAAGGATTAAATAATTAAGTTCACAGTTATTTTTAGATCGGCAAGGGAGCTTGTCGGACACCGCCTCGCACCGGAACGGGCTGCACAGCCCGCACCCGCACAAGTACCACACCCAAACGAGCTTAGCATTGCTTCCCCGTTGTGCGTAGGTTGAACGTTGACCCTCCGCAACTTCAAACGCCGGTCTTCCTCAACACCCATTTGAACGCCTTCTTCCCTTCTCCAACAACCCCTCAAGTTCGCCCCCAAGCCGGCGTCACCCTCTGCAACACTTTAACCTCCTGGTCAACTTGGCATGTCGTCCCAAACCCCAGTGCGTGTCCCGTCTTTCCTCAGACGATGGCCGTGGGCCTCTAACTCTTAGTCCTGTTTAGCTCCGACGGAAGCTCGTCATAGTTGGCGACGGTAAGCGCGTCACAGTGCTACCTTGAACACTTTCCGAACGCTGCTACTCCAAAGGTGCTTGTGGCAAGACATCATTATTGTGTTCCTTTGCTCTTGGAGAGTTCCCCAAGGAATATGTGAGTTGCCGTCTGGTGTCTACCAACATAGCTGGTGATGTTTATTTCAATTTGTCAGCAACCGAGTACGTTTGCGCCTCGGTGACAACAACTGCTGCGCACCAACTGAACACATATCCGCGTGACTCTAGCTATTTTTGAAAATTATGTCGCCGAAATTCGGCTGGATGGCAAGGCGGTACAGTTGGCATTGTGGGACACCGCGTATGTTGCTTTCCTACCTTCTATTGCATTACAAAGCTCACAAAGCATCCCAGAGGTCAAGAAGAGTACGAGGTTAGTCCCAGCCGCGTGGCCAATGGCTGTCTGGAGAATGGCCCCTGAGTGTGACCCTTGCACAGCGGCTACGACCACTCTCCTACTCCAAGTCTCATGTGATCCTCATTGCCTTTGCAATCGACACCCCCGACTCGTTGGATAATGTCACTGTCAAGGTACGCATCCGTCATTGTGACCGTTAACTGGCCCAAGGCTGACCTCGCCGTGCCCTGTTGGTAGTGGATCGAGGAAGTGCGGTCTATATGTGGTCCCGTCATCCCCATCATCCTCGTGGGTTGCAAGGCAGACTTACGCCCACCCAGTAATGACCCGAATATTGGCCGATACGTGTCACGGGCGCAGGCAGAGCGAGTCGCTCAGTCTATTGGTGCACGTGCATATAAGGAGTGCTCCGCCCTCAAGATCGAGGGTGTAGATGACGTGTTTGAGGCTGCTACTCGCGCGAGCATGCTGATGCGTGAAGGTGTCTCCGGCGACACTAACGCAAGACGACGTAGCAGCATTTCTGGTGAGCGTGACGCGAGCCATGGGGGGAGGTGTTGCGTCATATGTTAGAGTCAGGCGTCGTCCGGATGTTAATGGACGTTGATTTATATTTTGTCTTCTTCGCTCGAGTCGTTCTCGCATATGTATCTCATCCCAGGCATTGGAAGTGGCTTGTGATTTAATACACCCAGTTTATGAGGACGAGTGGGTCGACCGCAAGCTTCCTTTTTGAGATCTCTCTCTCAGGCCTCAGGTGAGAACTTCCTTCAACTGCGACTCTGGGTCAAACAGGCTCAGTGATGGCGACTAATCTTACTTTCCATCCCGGTTCGCTCCTGGCATGTACATATCCCGACAGGTGCGCGATCGCTCACGACATCCACAGGATCCGTCGATCACCAGGAAAGGGTGGATCTCCTGCAACAGAGCGGGGTTACCATCTGGTTCACTGGGCTCAGCGCAAGTGGAAAGGTCGGATCAGTCCAAAGCTTGTTACTTGTGAAAAAAAACGGCGATCTCACCACTGGCTCTTTGCACAGTCTACGATCGCATGCGCCCTAGAGCAGCACTTGCTCCATCTTCATAAGTTTACGTATAGATTAGACGGAGATAACATTCGTTACGGACTGAACAAGGACCTTGGATTCGACGAGAAGTCCCGCAACGAGAACATCCGCAGAATTGGCGAGGTGCGGCGCTCGAGTTCCTTTGCAGTTTCTTTCCCCAGATAAATATCACCTTTTCCCCCGTAAGCTTAGGTCTCTTGACTGTTTACGGATGCTGCGTGCATCACGCTGACCGCGTTCATTTCGCCCTACCGCGCCGATCGCGTTCTCGCTCGCAAGATCCATGAAGAAGCAGGTCTGAACTTCATGGAGGTCTTTGTCGACGCGCCTCTAGAGGTCGTGGAACAGCGTGATCCGAAAGGGCTTTACAAAAAGGCAAGACTTGGCGAGATCAAAGGTACGCGATGGGTGATCCTAACGACGAGTTTGAAGAAGTGTTCTCAAATCAGACAATTTCCTCCCCGGATGATTCAGAGTTTACAGGAATCTCTGCACCATATGAGCCACCGCTCGATGCAGAAGTACACATCAAAACCGCTGAATGTGACGTAAAAGAGGCAGTCCGAATAATCATAGGTTATCTCCTAGAAAAAGGATATATCTCGTAGACTAGTGCTCATGAGCATAGATTTGATTAAGCCGGTTCTTCTCGTCCGGAGACTATCCGACAAATATTATTGACGATGCGTGTAACTTAGTATACCGGTTCATCGGAGTGGGCGTGGAAGGGGGAGTATGTGTGGAGAAATCCTTTTAGCGGGCGGCTAGTGCCAGCGCGCTATTGTCTTCATTGCTTTTCAGCTGCCCGACGTTGGCGCCGTTGTCCACGTCCTCTGTTTCTTCTTCTATCCGGTCCTCGCTGGGCCGCTCCAATAACCGAGTCAGGCCCACTTCGGCTGTAAACAAGCATTGGACCAGATCGTCTACAATGCGTTCGAGCTCGGCGTGGGTCTCTTCGTGGGAAAACATGAGGGCTTCGAAATCCAGCTTCCGAATTTGAGGCAACGGGGGAAGAGATACATCACGCCGGTGTGCAAGCGGAGACAAAGAGACAGGTGCCGTAGAGTGTGGATCCGAATTGGACACTGCAAGGTTGGATTTCTCGACGGCGCTCAAGTTCGATGGGGAAGGATTCGCAGAAAGTAGATTGACATTGTCAAAAGAGGGTACGAAAGAGGTGTACAGATGACTTGGGGTGGGCGTGAAGGATTTCAGGTTTGCGTGCAGCGTTGTCGGGGAGGGAGGCAGGAGGTCGGTCATCCCGAGTTGGTGCTCCGAGGTCAGCGCAGGGGCCTGAAATGGGATGATTACTCTGCACACAAAGGAAAGACAGGAAAATTTACCTTCAACACGTCCTTGAGCCCTGGAACACCAGAGAGGTCGCTCACTCCGCCAGCGGAGTACCCGCTCCGACCTCTCACGGGCTTTGAGGACGCCTTCGTCTGCGGTGCAGTAGGGAGTGTCTCCATAACTGCCAGCGACGCAAGTCTATGGAGGCTGGGCCTCCGCTGGGATCTGTGCCCACCAGGTGATAGTCCTGCATGAGCGTCTGGCGGTAGATTGTCGGCAGGCGTCGCAGAACGAGATCTTCCTAGAACCGGTGGCGCCAAACCAGGTGGAGATGGCTGTCGGGGAGAGGTGGCTGGTATTCGTCCATCAAGGGAGTGCGTAGAACTGTGGAGGGAAACTGGGGATTTCGATGCACCGGCTCGAGTTGGCGACACACGAACCCGAGCCCGAAGTACAGAGCCGGAGAATGATGGATGTTCGCGGTCAGATGAGGATGTGTGCTCGGGAAACTGGAAATCGGGGGGCTGCGGCGAATTCTGTTCTAGACTTGGACGCGATGGGGGTCCCTGCGTAGTACTTTGCGAACGTTTTCGAGAAGCCGGGCTCTTCCTCGCAGTCGCCGCCGACCTGGCATCCGCCGGTGGGCCGTCATCTTTGCTTATCGCGGGAAGATTTGCTTCATGTCCAGGTCTATGGAAAACAGCCTCTAGGTCTGGGTCGTTTGGGTCCAGACGCGGATCATGACGTCCTACGAACTTTGATACAACAGTGCTATTTCCAATTGTCATGGTCTCAGATGATGGAGAGCCGGGGGCAGTGGAGGGCCTCTCAACATGCCCTAGATGTGACGATGACGAATTGCCTTGGTCTTCAGAAGGTGTATAGCCATTGATCACCTTTGCCTTCGTGCCTCGGGAAATAGTACGGGGAGGAAATGCGAATTTAGCAGTGCTTAGATTTGGACCATCTTCAAAACTACTTTCTATTCGCAAAGCCCGTCTCGCTGTTCGATCGCGCGGAACAGAGGGTGGGGGTGGGGGTGGGACGACGGGCGAAGGTGGGGGGAGTGGGGAGTTGGGGATGGTAGAAACGACTTCCTTACTAGACGAGTTGAACCCAGGGATGCGGAAAGGATCTGGGACATTAGCAATGTCACTGTCGAAGAGATGGCGCAAAGAGGTAGGCAGCTTGGACGGCTGCGGCCGAACAGTGGCGAGACTCCGATCCTCGTTTGCGGCTTGAGGAGAGCCCGATCCGGACATATCGAAGGACCGCCCGCGCACAGTATCGAACTCCCATGGATTCTCGTCAGACTCGAGGTTTTCAGAACTGACGTCGAATAGGTCAACATTTGTTCTCGTAGGACAGTGGCGTGGCTCTCACTCATTCTCCTTCTCCCAGGGTAGAGGCTCTGAGAGATCCGACGGCTTGGAGCCAGTCTTCTCCCAAGCATCATACCGGAGCAACAGGTCTTTCAAGATGGTCACCGGGGCTTTCGAAGCATTTTTTATCCATTTTGCCTTCAAGAGTTCTTCTGCGGTTAGACGCTATGAGAAGTTAGTAGGAGAGGTGCAGAACATCGAGTGTTGACGAACATCGGAAGGAGACTCCGTAAGGGTGAAGGGAATGAAATCACGGAGATCTTTGCTACCTTCATTTTCAGCCAGTCTCGGGGGTTTGACCTTTGGAATCATCTGGATCACCTTCAAGTGAGCGACGCGGAAGTGAGGAGGGCTGCCTTTGATCATTTCGTAGATCATTATGCCTAGACTCCAGATATCGGCCTTGGTGTCATACGCGGGAACGTGTTGGGCGACTTCGGGAGCCATCCAATACGGTGTGCCAATGAAGGTATTACGCTTGCTATTGGTTGTTGCCAAGAGTGCGGAAACGCCAAAGTCACAGATCATGACCTTCCCTGATGCAGTGACTAGGATGTTGGCCGCTTTGATGTCACGATGGATGACGTTGGACTTGTGTAGATAGTTGAGACCAATAAGTACTTCGCGCACAATGACGACAACATACTTCTCCTCTAAAGAATTGTTGGGAGAAGACTGCATGAGACTGTACACGCTTCCACCTTGAGCGAATTCCATCACAATCCAGACGCGGGGACCGTCAAGATGACAGCCGTAGTATTTCGTGATATTTGGACCATCACGAAGCTGCGTAAGGAGGGCTACCTCGCGCTGGATGCTGTCCACGTCGTCACCATCATCCGCGTCGAGGTCAATGATCTTCAGCGCAACTACATTTCCAGTGGCACGATGGATTCCCTTGTGAACGGAGCCGTATGAGCCTTTTCCAACTGTTTCGAGGCGCTGATAGAGGTCGTGGACGGAGGGCTGGGTCATAACTCAGCGGCGCTACGGGATGTCATGAACTGGTGCGGAGAGCAGCAGGGGTCCGCGTGCCAGAGAACAGAATACGTATTGAACGTTGCCCGCTGCCGAGACCTTGCGTTGTTGTTACAGGCGCTGTCCGGGCCGAGCAGGGACGAAACCCAACCCTAACGAGGATCTAATCCAAAATCCTGGATTAGATTCGGTTCCACAACATGGATTTTGAGGAAGCCAACGCTAAGCTCGTGTCTCACGAATTTCTTGCCGTCGTGCTAGCAGGATTTGGAAATGAGTACGTCGGAGCTACATACTTTACCGAATTTCTCTTTGACCACCCCTCTAGACTTACTCCTCTGACCAGCGATCATGGAGACGAACCATGTCCAAAGGCATTGCTCCCAGTCGCGAATAGGCCGATGATAGACTTTCCCCTGACGTGGCTCGAGCAGTCGGGTATCACAGGCATGTTTTCCAACTTGACCTTTCAATCCTCGCCTAACATAACCTGATTTCAGAGGTACTACTTATTTGCCCAACAGCACATCGCCCCAGTATCTCCCACCATATCCACTCTGATACCTCTTCGTCCTCGTATCCGTCTCTCCACGTGGATGTTCAGACATATGACGAATCGCCAGACCAACCCATCGGAACTTGTGCAGTGCTCAAACATTTCTCTAGCCGAATACAGCGAGACTTTGTTTTACTCCCATGCGATTTTGTCCCTCCAGAGGACTTATCCTTAACCACGATGCTAAACAAATACCGCATTGAGTCCAACCTGGGTGGCGCTATTGTCACCTCTTGCTGGCTAAAGGCTCGTGTTTCAGTTGTGGGCAGCATACCCGATGAATGGAACCCAACTAGCACTTCTGTCCCCATTATCTGGGACAAAAAGTCCGGCACCCTTCTCCATGTTGATTCACCAGACGATCATGATCGCAATGCTGATGAGCTTGAGATTCGAATGTCCTTACTTTCTCGGTCTGTATCTTCTCACGAGGAGGAAGATTAACTGACCCCGATCTTGAAGATATCCTATAGCATCCCTATCGTCCCAATATACAGACTCTCATGTATATGTTTGCAAGCGATCGGTTCTCGATGTTCTTCACCAAAAGTCGGCGTTTGATTCTTTTCGGGAAGAGTTCTTACCTTGGTTGTGCAAAATTCAATATCAGAAGACAAAACAGGAGAAGTACGGTCGAGGTTGTCGTCTACGTTTGTCGTCTGCACAACATATTGACTATATCTTCACTAGTGTTAAGGTCTACAAGGGCCAAGGCGACACATGATCTGGCGCTCCGGCATTCTACCTTGTTCAGTGGCTTGATCCGTGCCCAAGATCCATCGTCTAGGGATTCTAGCTCCCCGTCCTTGAAGCCGATTCCGTTTTCAGTTCCGTCATCTCCTACACACCCAGAAATCGGCGACGAGCCTTTGGAGAGCCTTAGGATTGGACTTGTAATACATGATACAGGGTTCGCTGGAAGGGTGAACAACGTTGCAACTCTCTTTGAGGTGAACAGACAGGTGTGCTTGGTCGTAAATTTGATCTGTAGACGAAAATTGATAGCAAGCGAAGTTCCTCAGCAGAGCGAATTATGCACTGCCCACGGACCCGGAGAACCGGGCTCTCATTGATGCCAAATGTCAAATTTCATTGGATTCGATGATCGGGACTTCTACGAAGATCGGCGAAAGAACTACAATCAAGCGTTCTGTTATTGGTCGACATTGTGTGATCGGCAAAACGGCGCGTGTTGTTGGCTGTGTGCTGCTGGACCATTGTGTCATTGGAGACGGGTAACAATTCCGATACTCTAGTTTCTGGGAAATTCACCAAGGTGTTCTCAGTGCCAAACTTGAAGCATGTATTTTGGGCAGGAATACGAAGGTAGGCGCCAAAGCAGAGCTCCTGCGAAGCCTGACACAGGCGGGATATGAAGTTGACGCTGGGGGTATGAACGCTTTTCTTGACTTGACAGGTTTCGCGCTGAAATGTGGCTATGTAGCGACGATCCGGGGTGAGAGATTAGAGGTATCAGACTGGACGGAACATCCTCAGCTATCCACCGACGATGAAGTGTCTGAGGAAGAATAACTGTAATTTGATAAGATATTCGAAGTAGATGCTGTGCCTGTATCACTAGTGATCGTGACGCGCTCTGAGCGCGTCGAACGCGGTTGTGGCAGTGAGCGTGCGTCATGTGATGTGCCCTACATTGGCCAACTCGACTTAGAATTGTCGCTACGGACCGTTCTCTTCCCCTCAAGCCCGACCCATGTCTACAACTCCTGGAAAAGTACGACAATCTGCGATACCCACTCCAGGAAAGACAAGCGGTATACCCACTCCCGGACGCTTACGTTCCTCTTCTATTGCTTCTCAACAATCTGGTCAGCTTCCTCAAGAATCAGACTCCATGTCCCGTGCCTTTGCCGATGCAATCAAGGCAAATGACCCCGCTCTTCACAGGGCGGGTCGGGTCAGTGAACCTGGGAATCCTTCGCTATCTCCAAGGGCACCGCTCTCATTTCTTCCACAGTCTGGTCGCCGGTCTGTTACAGGGCGACCATCTTCCGCTGCGTCTTCTTCCTCACATGCCGGAGCGACACCTGCACGACCTACCCTGGCGACACGCACCAAAACTCCTTCTGCCCGTCCATCCAGTAGACAGTCCGATACTTTCATACGAAGCTCAAGTCGTGTCGGGAAGTCGTTTGAAGTCGGGGATAACGTCAGGATAGAGAGCCTTGGGTTCGAGGGAACCCTCCGATATCTAGGGGAGATAGCCGGAAAGACAGGTCAATGGGCTGGCGTCGAACTCAGCGGTGGGTTTGTGGGGAAGGGAAAGAATAACGGAAGTGTCGATGGGTGAGTCGCATATCTACCGACCCCAATCTCATCGGCTTTCACGATTATGCTCGAGGCTCAATAACCCTGCCGTGAGCAGATAAGGAGCCACGCTCGGTCATTGACCCTTGAGTCGTCTTCGGTCCATGTGCTGTTCTTGCAATCTCCGTGTAATAACCGCTGACGTTCTTCGTTACTCAGAAAGCCCTATTTTGTATGCCCACCCAAGTGTGGCGTGTTTGTCGCTACTACAAAGCTTTCTGCGCCTACCGTAGGTGTTGGCGCGATGTCACGGCCGTCGAGCGTTGCTTCCTCAGGGGGAGGTCGCATCACGCCTTCTTACTCCTCTGGACGCATCACTCCATCAAACTCGGCGCGGTACACTCCATATTCTAATGGACGTGTCACACCTGCCTCGTCCACATCCCTCGTGCCGTCAGAGGCAGTGACGCCTTCCGCGCGTCCACGAATCAAGACGGCTACTACCCCTTTCAATGGTAACGTTCAGAGTGTTTCGTTTCCAACGCATGTCTCATTCTGTTAGGATTAAAACGAAATGGGAGTAGGACCCTCGAGCCTGCGAGCCCAAGTCGAACATCTGCGACCGCCAGTCCCACAAGGTTCAGTGGACCCATCTCTCTTCCAACTGGCTCTGCGATCTCAAATATGGGATCTCCCTCTATAAAGACCCCGAAGCCTGGCATGGGTGGTCGAGGTTCGGGTGTTGGCGTTGGCCTCCCTTCTATGACGCCTACAAAAAGCCGTACATCCTTGCTTACACCAAAGCAAAGACTTCCTAGTGCAGTCGCCATGCCCCCTCCACCATCTCCCTCTCTTGGTCGCACTGTTTCTCTTAACGATTATCCATCTGACTCTGAATCACTTCACGACACGTTCAACACCTCTGATCTTCAATCTAGTGGAAAAGCAATCCAAGACAAGATCGCTAGCCTTCTCTCTGCACGGAAGTCTCTACCGGCTGACATCAGTCCCACGTCCGCGATATCTTCTCTTGGCCACTTAAATGGATCGACATCTCCTCATGACCGAGTAGCCGAGTTGGAGGCCGAAAACCAGAGGCTAAACATTCTCATGAGCGGCCTTCAAGGGGAAGAACTCGAACACAGCCGCCGAACCAATAGCATGCGTGAAGACCGTGACCAGGCGCTTTCCCGTGTTGCCGAGCTGGAAGCGTCCGTAAAGTCGGTCGAACGTAACTTGCATGACAGGGACCTCAAGATCGAGGTGCTTGAGCGTTCATTGTCAAATACCTCGGCCGATACGGAGAAGGCTCGCGCTGACGGTGAAACCCGTGTGCGTGACTTGCAGTCGCTATTGGATGACAAGGAAGCGTTGTTGGGTAGCTTGAAGGAGTCGCTCGCACTAAAGGAGGGTGCCGAGACAGAAACCCATACGCTCATTACCACGAAGGATGCAGAGATCAACCTATTGGAAGCACGCGTGAAGAAAGCATATGCTGACATCGAAGAGGAACGCCGGGAGCTTTGGGGTCAGGTTGATGCACTGCGACACGCAGGGCAGGTATGCATTCGAAGCCATGCTATCTACATCTCGCACGCTGACGGTTTTGAAAGGAAACAATCGCTTTATATGAAGAGCGATTGAGCACTGCCGAAGCCAAGCGCTATGAGATGGAAGATCTGATTGGATCTCTCCGGGAGCAACTACGAAGTCAGACACAAGCACCCTCTCCCACCTCCGCTGCCCGACACTTGTCATCTGCCACACAAATCGAGAACGAAGCTCTGAGGGAGCAAGTCGTTCACCTGCAGAAAAAACTCACCATCACGGAGGATATGCTGGAAGAAGTGCGCGTGACCGCGGAGAAGGACGAGGCGGCAGTTCGAGAAAGGATGCGTCGCTTTAAAGAGAAAGAGGAGCTCCTGAAGCAACAGGTTGCTGAATGCGAGTCGGAGATTTCTCGGGTCGTCAAGTCGGAGAACAACGCCCGGGCCAGAACCGAAGAAGTTGGGGAAGCCCTACGCGAGAGTACAGTTGCCCTCGAGAATGCCCAGGTGGAGATCGAAGGACTCCGAGCTGAAATTACGGTAAGGGGATTTAAAAATATTCTGGAGAGTGTACTAATGGAAGTCTTGCAGAATTTGGAAGGCATTGCGAGCCTCTCCTCTGCTGATCCCACAGACAAACCCACTGAGCCTGCTCAGCGATTGACGTCGGAGCATATGCACTGCACGGAAGAGATTGCCCGTTTGAAGAGCCAGCTCGCAGAAGCTTCGAAGTCCCTTCAGGGTGTCAATGGTGTCAAGACGTCTATTGCATCTGAACATCTGCAGGAGACCATTCAAGAGCTGTTAGTCGAAAAAGCTAGCGTGAGATACATTTCACGCTCCTGCTACTATTATGGCTGAGGGTGTTCCAGCTCGAAAACATTCAGGATGACTTGCAGGCGAAGCTCACCGAAGAGACGAAAACTATCGTTGACTTGCGGGAACGTCTCGATCGTAGCCTTGCAGAACTTGAAACCACACGTAAGAAAGCCCATCGTGACACACCTGTGTCCGATAGTCTTCAGCAAGCCGGTAAACTGTCTCTATCATCTACACGACATGAGTCTATCCCGAGCTCGGTTCGTGAAGAGCTGGCTGGACTGAAGTGAGGCTGTCTTACCCATGTGTTTTCTTCTGTGATTCACTCATGTTTATACCTCAAAGGCACATCGTTCAGGAGCTGCAAAAGGAAAACGCCAATGCAGCACATCAGAACAAACTCCTGGAGTCGGAGAACAAGTTACTCTCATCTGAAGTCGAGCAACTTCGCAAGGCTAGTCTGCTGACCTCTGGCAACCCAAGGAGATTGTTGATGCAGATTTACAGAGCAAGGAAGCTTTGGAAGACGTCGCGAGTAGCAAACTCCATCGCGAGGAAGCTAGCCTTCGAGAGGATGCCTCCGTACCATCTGGAGATGCGGTATCGTTGCAAAAAGCAATGCGTGAGATGCGTGCGCGGTACGAGGCGAGTAGAGCTCAGTTTCCGCTCTGGAGCTATCTCACCTGTCGTCGGTTTGTAGATCGACATTGAGCAGCTGCGGAAGCGCTTGACGGAAACCGAAGCTAAAAGTGTGAGGACAGTCCATGATGTACGGCTCCAAACGTCTCCCTTGATCGGTTCTGGGTTGATAATTGATCCTCGGTTCAGCTTAACAAAGAAGTTGGCGAACTAGAAGGTTTGATTGAGACCAAGGTGAGCCTGCAACGTTGCGACCCTAAATAGTTCAGCCAACAAATCATGTTTGCAGATTTACCGAGAGGTGAGCCTGCTTGTAAACAGGACATGGTTAACAGCGCTCAGAGGGTAACAGGACGAGCTCGAACAAGAAATAGAACAGCTGAAGGAGAAACTCGCACGCAGTGAAAAGAAAAGTTCAAAGCGCGCAAATCAGGCGATGAGCCTACTTTCGGTCGACTCTTTAGACTCGTTGTCAGATGCGAATCAGGGCACCTTAACCGGAGACGTGTGTGAGATTTGTGAGCAGCCCGGCCACGACATCTTCACCTGCGATCTGCTACGGGGCAGCGCCGCGCCGGCCCCTGGAGGTAAGGACTCGGACGCGCCGCCCTCCGAGTTATACTGTGAGGACTGCGAGAATTACGGGCACGTCGCGGTAGATTGCCCTCACTCTATGGATGTCTTTTGAGTCAACAGTGGAACGGATCGGATATACCTTATTGTTGGATGACATGCTTTCGTTCTTCACCTTTGCCTTACTACTTGCCTTACTATGTACTCATTCAAGTATACCCGATCTAGTAATCGTAATCGAGGGGTTGGAGTGCCAGAATGACGTCAGTGAAGCATCATATGTGTATATGCGCAGATATTTAGGCTGTCGTCGCGGCCAGACGCGGAAGAAACGCTAGGTTACTGCTACGAACATGGAGCCTTATGCCAAAGTCGCTGCTAAGAACGTGCCACCTTATGAGGAGCAGGTATGCTCTTCACTCTCCTTGTTGCCCACCTACACATCTCACTATTTTGTCACAACGATGCTACATCCTCATTAGCCCCATCCCGATGCTGCGTTGCTTAATACGCCCTCGTTACTAGGCGGTTCACCCTTTGATGACACTGCAAAAGTCAATGTGGTGCATCGTGATAGTGAACCTTCAACAAAGTCGACGTCTGATGCAGCCAGCGGATTTTCACCTTCAAGAGAGGAAAGGGAAGGTAAACATTCCGAGGCCCAGACACCGCCGCGATGGGGGAAGGTGAAGGACGTTGTTCTTCGCCCTTCCGTCGCTGGTGGACTTGTTGGCGTTGGTAGGTCCGTTTAGGCTCTTGGTACATACAGGGACTGACGAGCCTCCCCAGCGAACATTGGTCTTCTCGCTGGAGCTTCATATGCATTCTATGCGTACCCACGACTCCGCCGCGACACGAAGGTCATAATCTCCACTATAGCGGCCACCTTCGCGCTGTTTGGTGCTGAGAGCTATGCTGCTGAAGCGCGCCAAAGCAAATTGGAGGGCAAAGCGGCAAGACGCAAGGCGCGAGAAGGGGGTTCCGTATACAGACGTGTACGTGAACACATGCTGAGACCGGGTGGACTCAGTGGGCTTGTCGGGCTCCGTAAGTCGTTTGTTTCCATGCACGAGCAGTCATCAACCTCTTGGGGACAGTTAATGTCGGCGTCTTGGGCATTGTGGGTTATCTCGCATACGCCAATTGGAAACGTCCAAGTTGGGATAAGCGTGTCGTTTCCGCTACTTCTGTCGGTCTCATCGCGCTGTGGGGAACTGAGATGTGAGTATCTACTATTCCGCGGTACGGTATACTAATGGGTCCCTATAGCGCTCTATCTTCTGGTGATAACGTCAGGCAATATTTTCGTCCGAAATCGTGATGTCTCTTGTAAGCATAGTACCTGTCTTGTCTATAAATTCGTTTAGACACGGTTGCAAAATGGCTTTGGCCGTAAAACATAGTGTAGCCCATTGTGACGTCGGACTAGGTCTGCCACAAGCGAGGAACACCCTCGCAGATGAGGGCGCTTCTCTGGTCCGCGTGCCCGCTGGTGACACATCTTAGGTATTAAGTTCTCACGATTCGTCCCTCGTCTGAACCGCGTACATCGTGACGTGCCATAAGTTGGTTGGTGTACAAGAAAAAACATGTCTTCCGACCTCTCCTCTCTTTTAGCTTCCTCGAAAGCCCTTACATCCCACCTGAAACTTCAGGATCTGCCAAATGTTTCTCTCTCTTTGGACCAGATTGAAGCGCAGTCACGAAGGCTTCTCCCAAGACAGCCCGGTGCACTGACAGACGCAGGTCGCGCGTAAGCCATGTACAGAGCAACCACGAATAATCATTAATTTACCTTCCAAAGAAATTACCTGCTAGCACAAGCTCATATCGATGTGCCAGCTCTTGCAAACTCCATCGCGCACCTTAATACTTCTGCCACATTCTTACCACTGCAACCTCTGCAAGATACCGATATTTCAGGTTATCTGCGACATGCACACGAGCAAAATGTTATATCGACGATCGAAGAAGCACGAAGAGAGACCCAGGAAGAGTTCTATCGTGTTCTAGAGGATCGAGGAAGACGCGAGTGGGATGCCCGTAAGAAGCGGGTTTTTGAGGAATTGGGTGGCCGGCTAGGTGGAGATAGTGGAGCATTAGTACTGACAGGAAAGCCACCACAAAGCAGAAGTGCACTCACGGTGCGTGGCGCTTGCATTGTTTACTGACCTTCTTGACCTCCTTGCAGCTCAGTGCCGCTCCGAGTCCTAGCTTGCAAATGCAGGGCAAGATGATGGCATATGACCGTGTTGTGGTCGAATTGAATGCAGCTCGGTTACGTGGCACATCGTTTCCAGTTATCCACGCGTTTATCCAGGCGGCACTTTCTCTTAACCCTGATGTGCGTGCCTTCCTGATGCCAGCTAGTCTCTTCTATTCATCCATCGTACCTCAGCGAACGCATCAGGTCATACAACTATTTCATATTCTTGCGAAAATTACCGGTGAACCCCCTGGAACTCCACCACTCGCGCATGCGGGTGCGCATATACTGAATACACCGCTCATGGAACGCCGCCATGCTCGTGCATACCTCGGTGATCCCGCGTCAAGAGAAGCTGTCGAGTTGAGAAAGCAAATCGCCTCTGGTGCCCGTGCAGCTCTCGAAGAGCAGTATCTCGACGTACTTGAACGTACACTCCAAGCGCGGCCACTTGAGGCACGCCTTGGTGGCGATCCGACGATTGCGAATCGTGTACGCGCTTTCCTACTAGTGCGGTATTACCGTGGGGGAGAGTGGCAGGATCGGATTGAGGTACGGTCAGGTCTAGTTGTTTGGAAAGCCATCGCTAATAACTCAGGTAGTTGGTTGCGGCTCAGCCCTTATGGGCCAAGCTATTCTATCTTGTACGCACGGGACATGCGAGAGAAGCTCTCGATGAGGCGCTTGCACACCGGCAAGCTATTGAGCACCGCGAGGATAGCTTTGTCGCTCACTTCCGCGTCTGGGTGGAGTCTCCCGATCGTCGGTGTGTTGTTTGCCCGTCCTCTGCCTGAGCTCGTCTAAGCCCAACTATATGCGATCATTTAGTCTACCAAAACCTCATCGAGACCATATCCAGGCTATTTATAATGCGCACATGCTGCATTCGACGAGTGTTGATCCGTTCAAGCTCGCCCTCTACAAGCTTATGGGCAAGTTGGACCCGACCAAACGCACTGTACCGCTTGTCACAGCAACGACTGAGGATTGGCTCTGGTTCCAACTCGCAATGGCATGTTTTTTCTCTGTTGAGCCCTACCGAGCCCTATCGAACTTGTACAGGTCGACGAAGAGGAAAATGGTGGTTTGCGTGGGCTTGCGGATGTATTACTCAACTATGGTGAACGCCATTTCGAGGGCGCGTCCGGCTCAAAGGGAGCTCGGACTGGGTTGTGGGCTGCTGTACTCCTCACTTGTGGCGAGTTTGAGAGAGTAAGTGACCTTAGCTGTGCGTCTGTCTGGTGTTAATGATGAAGTAACTTAGGCTGTTGCGGCACTCTGGGAACATCCGGAGACGGATGTCGAAGCTCTTCATTTGGCTATTGCCCTGGCTTACCATGGTCTATTGCGTGCTCCTTCACGGACCGAGTCGTCAGACATAACACCTTGTAAGTGGCGATCACTAAATTAGTACTATCCTTAACATGACCGATGCAGTATCCCTTTCCTCGACTAGTCCACCTGCACTCAGTCTCACCACACTGATATGGCGATACGTGCGTCAGTTTGTACGGTTGGACGCTAAAGAGGCCTTGCAGTATGTGTATACAGTCACTTTAGGTGCAGACCAGCCGGGCGGAATAGGCAAGGAGCAGCTCGGACTCGCTTGGGATCTTGTGCGACGTGTCATTGTACTTGCCAACGCCGGACCTGCTTGGGATGAACTGGTTGGCGGTTTTCGAACCGACGGAATACGCTTTGTATCTCTATTCTCTTTGTCCAGTATTTACATTAGATGCTCACTGTGTGCAGACAGGTGTTATCGAGCAAGCAGCACCGTTGCTCAAGTTGAATGACGCTCGTGAACTCAATGCCGAAATTTTCGTGCCCGCCGCCCGACAGGCTGAGGAGAGCGACTGCGTCCTGCAGGCGATTAAGCTTTACAATCTCGCAGGAGAGTACACCACCGTCATTGGCAGCCTTGCGACCGCACTTGGTACAACGCTGGCTGCCCCTGGCGGTGGAGGAGAGCGCGCACGCTCACTTGAGGTAGCTGCAAGCGACATAATTCGGCACTATGAGCGGACGGGCCGTGCCCCTGGCCGTGCCAGGGACGCTGTTGTCAAGCTGTTGCGTGTAAGGGAGGCGCTTGACGCAAAGGCCGAGGGAAGACTTGATCGAGCATTGGAGGTGCGCAGTCACTCGGTGACCTTTCTGCGCAAGTGTTGACAGTGAAAGCAGATCGTTGAGTCGACAGACCTTGTCCCACTAGATGGCGACGTGGCGAAGATCAATCGCCGAGCGGAGGAATTCAAGGATTTGCACGACGCACTGCAACGCAACTTGCAGACATACCTTCCACTCGCGATGGATGCCATCGCCGGCGTCTACCAGAAGGTTAAGGCATCGAACGTACCTGATGCGAGCAGGCAAATGGTATGTGGACGATTCTCATATATCATTGCGTCAATTTGACCTCTTGGAATAGACACTTGGGGCGCTGAGGAAGAAATCGCGTTCTTTGATGGTGTTTGCCGGCATGCTACGCTATCGCCTATCGCCTGATGTGTATTCGTACCTTGCGCGGTTGGACGTAGAGGTCGCTTTATGAGTCTCATGTTGTAAACCTCTAGTCATGGATGTTGTAGTGTCTGCCATGGCGCGTGTCCAATTGCAGTTGATAAGTTGAATCTCTGACGCGTGTCGCGTCAATGGAGACATTATCAAGAATTTAGTGTAGTTTAATGACAAACCGACTGATTCCCGGGCCCAGTGAGTGAAGTGAAGCGCTTCCCGTGTTAGAGTTCGGTATAGTCACCTCGGTCGTGTCGCTCACATCCGTAGTCCCTTCTTTTCATGAACCCACAAAGCCCAAATGCGACATTGAGCTCCTCTCGTGACCCTTTTGAGCTCGAGCGGCTCGCCGATGAACTCGAGGCACGCGAGCATTCTCTTGACACTCGACCTCACGACCTCCCTCTCTATCCCCCGCTCGCCCATAGTAATCCCTTCTTCACTGCAACAGATTTCAACGTAGAGGAGTTCCTCCTCTCACGCGTGCATACGTCCCTACCCGAGTTGCGAGCCGAGTTGCGAGATTACCTTGCAAACCTCAAAGAAGAGCTCGTCCAGCTCATTAATGACGATTATGAGGCCTTTATAAGCCTTAGTACGGACCTAAGAGGGGAAGGCACGCGGTTGGAGCGACTGAAATGGCCATTGGGAGATCTCAAGTCTCAAGTTCTGGTGCGTTTCGCCATCGTCTTGCCATGCATACCTTGCCAACAGGACCTGATAGGAATCTCAACAACAACTCTCTCTTGTTCAGGACGCCGTTCAGAGCGAGCTTAAAAAAAGGTCTGACCTCCGCGACGAGAAGGTTCGACCAATGTATCTTCTATTCATACTTCGTTTTAACGTCCATCTCGTAGACCTACCTGCACCTGCTCCTCAAGATCTCAGAGTCCGTGACTCGCCTCGAATCGCTACTTCTAATAGCGTCTCCAGACGGAGCGTCTTCTCCTGAGCTCAGGACCCTCCCCTTGAAACCTCTTGGCAGACCGAGTGAAGACAGCGACGATCGGTGCGGTTCTTCTTGTCCAGACCGCCCTTTTACTCATACCCTGTTGGCTAAGGCCACGAGGGAACCGTGCAAAGCATCTCGTTCGCGTTGCAGCGGAATATACGCACCTGCTATATCATGTTACCAAAGCGCAAACCGACACGAGGTCTTCTTTTGTTGACGAGATCCAATGGGTTTGTGAGCTCTCCCTTCCATCAAATTCCTCCGCCTGACCGTACGATCCCCATAGCGAATCACTCGCATCCAATCAACACTTTCCTCTGACCTTGATCATCTCTTCTCCGACACCGCGATTGCGCTTAGTACGGGAAAGCTCCCTGAGGATGACAGGGCAAAACGCATGGCCGATCTAACCGAATGCTTGCGAACATACGACGCGCTCCAACTTTGGCGTGACGCAGAAGACGTGCTCCGACGCGATGTCTTGCGCGAGTTTGTCAAGAAGGTATCTGGTACAACAATACTCTCAGTGCTTTGTTGACCAAGTCGTCACACCCATCGCTTCTAGACCGTCTTCCCTGGCGCGCTTCACGCCTTACACACCTCATCTCTCCCACAAACGCCGTTCCCAATACACGAGAACGCGTCCGTCCCCGGCACCGCGCGGACCCCATACGAGCCTTTCACGACCTTTGCGTCACGCACGAACCCTTTCGATGCTGCACTCGCAGCGGCGCCCCGCCTTGATGAGACAGACAGCCCGCTCGCTGTTCTGTACAACGGCATACTCTCATTCATAGAACGCGACGTGAAACGTATCATGGACGTTGCGGAACGCATCAGCGCGAGGATCGGGCAACGGGCAGATGAACTCAATGACGGTGCTAGCGCAAAAGGGTTTGAGATTTTTGCTAATGTGGTGTGGGCCGAGCTCGCGCGCGCTCTCACGGATGAACTTGGCAGCACATTATTCGCAGCGGGGCGGCCAGATGAGTTTCGAAGGGTGCGTCCGTTTGTACAGACTCCTGGCTCTAACAGTGATCCTCGACTTGCGAATGCAGAACCACGAAACGACGCAGGCGTTTATCCGCTCCCTCCAATATCTTGCGCCGTCCGTGCGTGCTATTCGGGTGATGGTCACGCACCCGACGTTCCTATCGTTTGAGCGGCGATGGCAGTTACCAGTGTACTTCCAGCTGCGGTGGAAAGAGATCGTGACGCGTCTCGAAGATGCCTTGTCTGTGAGCAAGCTCGAACCGGAGTCAAACTTGAAGAAAGGTTGGTCACTTTTGCGTCTCAAAATCTGCGAGTTGGTCGATGTTGACAACAACAATGACAATGACGCGAACAGCCGAAATCACCCCATTTGTGATGTCCTCGACGGCTGCAGTGTGGTCGGCGATGGCTACCTGTTGGGACAGAAACGTCTTCGTCCCCCAACTAGCACATCGCTTTTGGAAGCTCATGTTGCAGATACTAAGTCGGTATCGTACATGGATCGAGAACAGTCTCCCAGCTTTCCCACTAGGACTTCCTAAGCCCCTCCCCTCAGCTGGCGAAAAGGCATGACTCGACCGCCTAGAATCCAGCGATATACTGACATATGCGCAGCTTCTTTCGACTGGAGAAACACCAAAAAATATTTCACGTGCATCGACGCCTGCCATGCCGGCGCAGGCCGAGGGTAACTCCTCAGACGCAACTGCCGCCGACGATGCGCTGCTGCGTCAATGTGCAGCGGTGATCGCTGACGCAAATCTATTACAATCTCAGACTTGGGTGCTGTGGCGTGACGAGGTCAGCCCGATGTTGACGCCTATGTTCGTCGGGGAGGAAGCTCCCACAGAATATGGCCAGGCAGAAGGCATGTCACCCTTCGCTCCTCGAATTTACTCGGAAATAACGCTAATTTTCCATGTGTAGACGCACTGCGGAGTATCCTACAGGGCTTGTCCGCCTTCATTCCCCCGCTCTCCTCGCAGATCATATCAATTTTGACCCGCCGAGCCAGTGACGCACTGCAGCCCGTACGCTCCATGCCACTGCAGTTTCGTGCCATGTCGAACAAACGTCCACCATCGGAACCGAGCTTCTTCGTTGTGGGTGTGCTGCGCCCTGTTCGTGCCTTCTTCGGAGTGGAGTCCGGGACGGGTCCTGGTGCTTCTTTGAAGGAGGAACTCATGCGATTGTTCGCAGAAGAGGTCTTCGAAGCTGTGGTACAGAAGTACATCATCTACGTGACGGCAATGCGCAAGAAGGAGGAATCGTTGAGGAAACTCAAGAAGGGGAAAAAAACTCCATTCTCGCTCTTCGGCGGAGGGCCAAAGGAGGATGATGGACGCGACGAGGAGCGGATAAGGCAGCAGATGGTGCTCGACGTTGAGGCATTCGGGAAAGACGCGGAAGCACTTGGCGTGGATGTCCAAGGAAGCATGAGCTTCAAATCTTTGCTCAAGATGGCGATCGCTCCCCTCAACGACGGTGAGTTTGGGAGATATCTCTTGTATCCTTCAATACGAATAACGAAGACTCGGCAGATGCATCAGCGCCTACACCCACATGAGAACAACCTGCGCCACTTGTGATACCGACCGCTATGTCGTACTTAGTACTTGCTGTCGTGACTCACGGATGTAAACGTTGGTGGCTGGTGCGCAGCATGTCTGCCCTGACGCGAACACGAGTTTCAATACATACTTACGGAATAAGACTAAGTCTATGGGCGGCCAGGGACTAGTATGTTCGGATAATTCCATGATTGCCACCGTGTACCTACATGAATCGATTCGGCGGCGAGATGGGGCGCCAAGCCCACGTAAACTCAATTACAGTCGTGTCTTAGCTGAAAAGCTTTCCCAGCTCTATCAGGGGAGACGCACATGGGATGGGCCTAAGTAAAAAGATGAATGGAGAACTGAGACGATGCAGTCATCGTTGAGGATGACGGGGACCGAACGAAGGTAATTGCAGGAGGATGGGTGCACTAAAGTAGCATAGGACTAAGATAAGCGATATGAAGACCCCAGATGAGCAGAGGCAGATATGGGGGCAAATGCGCTACTGGCTAGCCTAAAAATACCGCGGGAAGTGGTCAAAGATGGCAGGGCTACGTTTGGGCCTAACTGACATTGAGAGGACATGTCATGTGCGTAGTCCGGTGGTTTTTGCGGTTCAAAGGAGAATCTAGCCACAGGCATACCATAGGGGTTGGACTGGGCCCATACTTGGGGTGTCGTTTGTTTCCCCATCAGTTGGTTTAAGAGTGCCCCCGAAATGACGCCAGATGAAGAAGCCCGGCCAGTGATAAGCTCTGCTAATCTCTAGTAGCGAAGAACCTAATACAAGACATGACCCTAGATCCTTTAGTTTTGAGAACAGACACCGAGACAGACAGCGTACCATACAGTGTGAGTTCAACACGTTCGGCTGATTCCCTCAACCATCGGTCAGAAATCAGATATCCTCCCCTTAAAACTCCAATCACCCTCCTTCTCTACCCAGCGCTGAATGGGCTCGCGCTTTGGTCCACCACGCTCGCCAGTTACAGGATTGACATCGCCGATGAACTCGGCCATCAGGGGTACGGGTGCATCTGGGTGCCTTTCTACCTGGTCTTCTCGCCCGTTCGCTGTGGCCCCGGCCTGGCGTTGAAGAGCTTCAAACTCGCGCTGCTGGTTCGGGGGAAGTGGGAGCGGCGCCGGACGACTGAGCGGCGGCCTTGATGCCATAGATCGAGAGATGAGACGGGAACTGAACACTGAGCGAGATATGGGCAAAAGCATTTTGTGGTTTTGCACATGAAAATAAGTTCCGTGGCGGCGCTGTGGTCGAGGTGTGGCGACCGAAGTCCCGCCCCAACTGCGAGTCACGATCGAGGGCGTGACAAGTGTGAATCAAGCGTGACGCGCCGCGAGTGTGACGTGAATCGACACGGTTCACGCCGTGTTGCACAGGGGTCACCGCCAAGTACATACACTCCTGATCTGATACGGAATCTTCACGCTTCATAAATTTCAGAGGGTGTGCTCTCGTCCGTCTGTGTACTGCCTATAACTCAATATGTACATCAAGACACTAACGATCCAAGGTTTCAAGTCATGTGAGCCCTGTTGTGCTGCCAGTACGCGAAAAGCTGACCTCTAACAGACAGAGACCAGACACAAATAGAACCATTCTCTCCAAGACACAACGTAGTTGTAGGGCGGAATGGGTCTGGAAAGAGCAACTTTTTTGCAGGTATGTGGAGAGAATGTTTGTGAACTCATCTGCTGACGCTTGGTCATGAAAGCAATTCGATTTGTGCTTTCTGACGCGTATACATCAATGTCCCGTGAAGAGCGCCAAGCGCTCCTCCACGAAGGCGTTTCGACAACAACAACACTCTCCGCCTACGGTTTGTTTCTTAGCGTTGCTGGGCCGACCGTGCTTCTCAACCCCAGTTGCAGTCGAAATAGTATTCGACAACTCTGACAACCGCTTTCCAACTGGCCGCGATGAGGTTGTTCTGCGCCGCACCATCGGACTGAAGAAAGACGAATACAGCCTTGATAAAAAGAGCGCCAGCAAAGCGGATGTCATGAACCTTCTTGAGAGTGCTGGGTTCAGCAAGGCTAACCCGTACTATATCGTTCCTCAAGGCCGTGTGAGTTTACTTTTTCGACGGACGTCCCCGAGTCGCTGAACTTGTATAGATTACCACCCTTACCAATGCGAAGGATCACGAACGCCTTACTCTGTTAAAAGAGGTCGCGGGAACAAAAGTTTACGAACAAAGACGTGCTGAGTCTCTACGGATCATGGCCGAGACTGAAGGGAAGAAATCTAAGATTCTCGAGCTGCTTGACTTCATTGAGACACGCCTTGGAGAACTTGAAGAGGAGAAGGAAGAATTAAAAGAGTTCCAGGAGAAGGATAAAGAGAAGCGCTGTCTCGAATACGCGCTGTACCAACGGGAGCTGGAAGAAGTTGCGGAAGCTTTGGAGGAGATTGAAGAGGAAAGAAAGAGGGAGCTCCATGGGGCGAACCAGCGCCGTGAACAGTTTTCCGATCGCGAACAACAAATCCAGGTATGCTCTCTCCGCTCATCTCCTTTCCTATTGACGCCATCAATTCACCCCCCCCTCAGACATTGGAGAACCAAATATCTGCAGGGAAACACGAACTCTCAACCCTTCAGTTGACGAAGCGTGGTGCTCAGGGAGAATTGTCCGACCTCACTCGCTCGCAAAAGGAACTTGAACTTCGTGTTGCAGATCTACGTGCGGCCGATGCGCGTGCTGGTGGCCAGCGCGATGCCATCGAAAGCGAACTAGCTGACGTTGAAGCTCAGGTAGCACAAAAAGAGGCGGCCTTGGCTGCCTTACTTCCACGCTGGGAGGCACACCGCGTGGCCGAGTCTGAGCAACGGCAGGCGCTCGACGAGGCAAACGGAAAATTAGCCGCACTTTATGCGAAGAAAGGCAGACTGGAGCGCTTCCGTACTCGTGCAGAGCGCGATCAGTACTTGCGCAGCGAACTCGCGGCTCTAGAATCCCACCGGACGGTTCAAGGCGATGCTTTGAAGACATCGAATGCGGAGCTGCAAGCCGCGCTTGCGTCACGCGAGCAGCTAGATGTACGTGTGGCAGAAGTCACACAACGTGGCGAAGATAGTCGTAACCGGGCAAGGGACCTGGGCGAGGAGCTCGCGAGGCTTGCAGACCAACGCAGCGAGTGGGTTGAGCGGCGCAAGGACCTCTGGCGAGAGGATGCGAAGCTCGACTCGACAAGGAATCGTGCGGCGGATGAGTTGAGATCAGCGGAAAGGACCCTGGCGAGCATGATGGACAAGGTAAACAGTCAAGCGCGCAGTCTGCCCAGTACTGATTGCGTAAACAGGAGACCGGCACTGGGTTACGTGCTGTAGACTCTATCGCCGAACGCTTGAATTTGGATGGGGTTTATGGTCCCCTTTACCGGCTCTGTGAGATCACGGATGCAAAGTTTAACACTGCTGTTGAGTTGACGGCAGGGAACAGGTGAGGCCCAAGGTGTAATGTTGCTGCTGCACAACTCACACCTCTCTCAGTTTGTTTCACGTCGTGGTCGATACAGACCAGACGGCATCCAAAGTTCTTGAGGTGATGCTACGCGAGAGGACCGGCCGCGTTACATTCATGCCACTCAACCGTCTTAAACCCAAAAATCCTGTCCCTCCGAACGCCGATGATGCAATTCCCCTTTTAGAAAAGCTTCGCTACGATCCGGCACATGCTAAAGCGTTTCAGCAGGTGTTCGGTAAAACATGTGTTTGTCGCGACCTTACAGTTGCTGCAGCGTATGTGAAGAGTCACGGAATCAACACGATCACTCTTGATGGTGACAAAGTTGATCGCAAAGGCGCACTCACAGGCGGGTACCACGATATTAGGCGCTCGCGACTCGAAGCTGTTAAGAATGTGGCGACCTGGCGTTCCAGGGTCTCTACCGAAGATGCTCGTTCACGAGAGGTCAAAACCGAGACTCTCAAGCTTGACCAGGAGATCACCCGAGTGAGTGGCCGCATCCAAGTTTTAAGCAGCCAACAGAAGGTGGCGCGGGAAACCCGCGAGGGTATTAGCGCTGAAATCATGGTCATTCAAAGAGAGAAAGAACGTATTGAAGGGAGGATTTCAAAACTGGAGGAGGATGTACAAGAACTTGGCGGCGAGCTGCGTGCTCTGGATGCACGCGTCGAGGCCTACAGGTCCGAGTTGTCAAGCCCGATGGTCCAGCAGTTAAGCGCGGAGGAGAGTGATTTCATCGATGAACTCAGCAGAGACGTCGAAGCCCGGCAGAAGTCGCTTGTTGAGATGGGAAAGACAAAGACTGAGGTTCGCATCCCCTCCTTTCCAAGAACCTGCATTGACGAAGGTGGCCGTCAGCTGGCTAGGGGCAAAAATATCATTCAGATAGAACTGAATGAGAGCTTACGTCGGCGACGAGATGAGCTACGTTCGCAGATCGAAGGGCTGGGTGTGGCCGAGGCTGGTGATGCCAGCGCCGCAGAAGATCTGAAAGTTCGAACACATGAGATGAGCTCCATTAATAATGCCATCAACACACTGACAAAGAAGGTTCAAGGTGAGTACTTCTTCAATGCACCCGTCGTGTGATTACAGCCCAGCATAATAGAAATGGAGAGAGGAGTCGATAGGCTCATGCACGACCTCCAAGAGCACCGCAGTAGTCTGGAAACGATGCAGAATCAGCAGACAGAAGACAGTCGTAGCATGGCAAAACAGCAGAAGAGCACAGAGCGTTATCTTGCCAAAAAGAATCTTCTTGTGAGCAAGAAGGACGAATCCAACCGCAATATCCGAGATCTTGGCGTGCTTCCAGAGGAAGCTTTTGAGAAGTACATCAATGAGAAGTCGGACAGGGTAAGCCCCGTTGTGAGACGTGTGCTCAGCAGGTAATAATTGGTCTATTTAGCTGGTCAAGAAATTGCACGCTGTGAATGAAGGCCTCAAGAAATTCGCGCACGTCAATAAGAAAGCTTTCGAGCAATACAACAATTTTACCAAGCAAAGGGATCAACTCCTGAAGCGACGCGAAGACTTGGAAACGTCTGGAGAGTCGATCGAACAACTTGTCGAAGTCCTAGATCAGCGTAAGGACGAAGCGATTGAACGGACCTTCAAGCAGGTGGCCAAGAACTTTGAAGAGGTATTCGAGACCCTGGTCCCCGCCGGCAAGGGGAAGCTCATCATTCAGAGGCGGGTGGACCAGGTAAGTAACGTGTCCTACGAATCGCTCATCCGATTGAGGTGGCGCATCAGGATGATGATGAAGTTGAGGAGGCCGACGACACCCAACAGCGGAGTGTCGACAACTACACCGGAGTGGCTATCAAGGTGCGCACTGTCACATCTGTAATGCTTTCTGTGTCTTAGTGTCGCAAAGGTTTCGTTCAACTCCAAAGTGGACGAGGGCCTGCGTATTCAGCAACTCTCCGGTGGTCAGAAGTCATTGGTTGCCTTAGCTCTTGGCGCGTACTGCATAAGTTGCAGTGTCGCGCGATCTTACATTAAATATAGTCTTTGCCATTCAAAAGTGTGACCCGGCCCCATTCTATCTGTTTGATGAGGTACGTCAGAATTCAGACTGCTTTGCAGAAGCGATCCTTGCACTGATCATCGTTGCTTGTAGATCGACGCAAATTTAGATGCTCAGTACCGGACTGCTGTCGCCGGTGAGTGCAAGTTATAAACTATTGTTGTCTTCCTTCCTATAAACGCTGAAATACGCCAAGCGATGATACATTCGCTGGCATCGTCAGGCCAATTTATCACGACAACATTCCGGCCAGAGATGCTTGTGTCGGCAGACAAATTCTACGGTGTCCTTTTCAATAACCAGAAAATCAGCTCTATTCGCAGCATCAAGAAGGAAGAAGCGATGGAATTTGTAGATCAGGTACGTTCGAAAGCGAAACACTTATCAATAGACCTAACATGCAAGATGCACGCACGTAGGAGGCCCAGGCGCAGTGATATCAGACACGAGTTAAATCATACAATCATCGTATCATCATACATCCATACAATATATAACTTCTCATCGTTTGTCTCGGCACATGGCGGACTTTGAGTGTTGCTTGCATCTTGCTTGCGCAAGCACTCGGACTCCATGTGTCGCCGTTCTCTCACTCACTATGCACCTCTCTTCCTGAATGTGTTATCTATATCAAGTGCTATGTACCCAACCCAAAGAAATGATCCACGAAGCATGTGAATGTCATTTTATTTTATTTCTCTTTCTTTCAGGTGCCGTCATCCAATTCCAGCGCAGCTTCCGAAGTCCGGTCCCGCACGCCCTTCAAGAACCGAATCAAGTCGGTCCCTCCCGTCCCGCGCAGTAGGGTCGGGCCCGAGCCCGAGCACGTCCCGTTCGCGAAGCCGACCTTAACCGCCCCCGCAATCTCCTTCGCTTGCATGGTGAGGGTAGGTGCGCGGGAACCAGGAGGCGCGCGGTGCGACGGGCCGACGATGTACAGCGTGACGATACGCAGGTGCGCGTCGCGAAGGCGGCGAAGCGCAGCGAGCGCGGCGTTGTACGCGTCCGTGAGTGCCGCGTTGCCCGTGCGCTCCACGGCTGCACGCAGCGGGCGCGGCGCCGCTGCGAGATGGCGCAAGAAGTTGCGATGGTGGCGTGGCATGTAGGCACGCATGCGCACAAGGAACGGCGCTTTCGGCGGGACGTGAGCGGACGTTGCCGCCCCGCCAGCGGGAGCGGGCTCCAAGGTAGGGGACGAGGAAGGGGTGGTGGGTGTGTGGTCGATGCCGAGGAACAGGTCGAGTGCGTGAATGAGCGAGCTCTGCGCTGCGCTCGGGCCAGAGAGCTCATCGGGGAGGACGAGCTCCGGGTGCGCGTCGAGGCCGTCGAAGAACCATTTGCGCGCGCCAGAGTCGGCGCCATTGAACCAGGGGCGGATGGAATGGTAGAAGACGTCGGGGTCGCAGCCATCACGCACGGCAAGGAGGATGAGCGCGAGGTCGTCGAGGACGCGCACGAGGCTGTGGAGATAACGCGTGATGCGGTGGGCGGCGAGCGCGTCGCCGACGAAGAGCTCATCCATCGTCGCGCGCATGATCTCGAGCACATCAACGCCGCGCAGCTCGATTCGCGCGCTGGTGAGGTAGAACTCTTCCTCGTCGCGGGTGCCCGTAAACAACGTGAGAGAGCGCAAGTTGTCGAACGCCGGCATTGGCTCCGCTGAAGGAACTTTGAGGGCCCAATTGTAGAGCACGTCGTCCGAGTAGGTCATGACGGGGGGGAGCCGCAGCTGCGCACAGACTTCCAGAAGAGGGACCGTGATAGGCGCAGGAACCCGGATGTCAGCATCAGGTGGCAGGGAGTGTATATAGAAGTGCATGATCCATGCCAGTACGTGATGAGCACGGCGCAGAAGCAACTCCGATGGGCACAACTCGACTGTTAGGAGAGTGGGAGACTAAGGATGGCAGATACGTTTTAATTGTCGGCGAAGCTGCTCGGATCGCGGAGACGGATACGTACTTGTCGGACGCGGGCTCGCCATGATTCGGACTGGACCATTTCCTTATCTGTGATGTCGTGTTTGCTACCAAGTTGTAGACGATGCACCTGCGCATCGTCAAGTAACTGTTCCCAAGACTCCCATTGCGTAGGAAGTCGAACAAGTGGAGGGTCGGGTGGCATGAACCCCGTGCGAGTGTCGACATCAAAGTCATGCGCAGCGAGGGTAGTGGTATCGACGACGCCTGCAGGTAGGTCTACGAAGACACCAGGACGAGGTAGCGCGAGGAAGTGGTCAGGAGAAAGGGGGGCCATCGAGGCAACAGTGGTAGTAAGAGGACCAGGCAACAAACGATATTATATATGATAGAAATGACCAGATATTAGGAAGCGAAAGCAGACTGTGAAGGAGAGTTTTGAACTAGCCTCAGGAAAGGCGATCCGAGGGCTAAATCTTTCATCTCCTTATCCCGGCCCGGGCGTTGTCGTGAGTGTCCATCCCGGGCCGTGACCGATTGCCCGCGTGGGATCGATGGGAGCCCGCGAAGGGCGATATTGAACATCCAGGTCAGGCAACTTGCAGATTTGCCCAATCGCCCAGTCGAGGAAAGTCAACGGATGGGGTTGCATCTCGTTCACGGCAAGCGGAGTGGAAGAGGCATACCTGCACTTAAGTAGAAAAAGCTGACTCGTCAGTCGACGATCGCGATCATCCAGCAGGCCAGGCCCGAGATGCAGATGTTTTCGGTATTCTTGGTGTCACACTCGGAGTCGGTTCGCCACCGCTCTCCCTCGGACCTAAGGGACTCGTAGGTTTGTGATGTTCAATGTTCAAGTCAATATTCATCGAAAGCTCATCGAGTCGACCGCGTGCTCCCAGAAGGTGGGCGAAATCCCAGCTGCTGGAAGCGATTCAACAAGCAGTGTTGCGACGGCGATCCACGGGCTACGCGGAGCTGGAAAATACGGCTGCAGCAAACGGCGGTTCAGGATTCAGGGTTCCGACGTTCAGGGATGAGAACCATGTGGTGGAATTGACCAGAGAGACTGGGCCCCGATCAAAGTTGATCAAAGCTTTGCGGATCCCTATTGTCTTTTGGCTCGACGAGATCGTCCTGCGAATGCGACTGAGATGGCTAGGGTGAAGAGCAAAGTAGGGTCGGTCGTTAAGAATAGAGCTTTAGCGACGAGCACTGCATGCAAAGCAGAGTTTTCAGTCAAATAAAACCCATAGAAAACTCTGTGAGGTGTTAACCACTTATCAGATGTTATATTATCGAAAAACTTTGAAAAAAAAAGTTTAAATTTTATTTGGGCTACTGGGCTGCCACCAAAAAATTAGACTGAAAACTCTGCTTTGCATGCAGTGGAGGTGAGGGACTGCTCTGGCGTCACGGGACTTGTTTCACGTGCATTGGTTGCCATCGGGCCGGGCTCGTAAGCTGACCCCACCAATTGTTCCGAGTCCGCTCTGGGGGAGACCCCCGACATACTCCCTCTCTCTCATCCTTCAATCTCCATTCTCTAGATGAACTACCTATGGGGCGCCGTCAATGCGATCAGTGCCCCGTACCAGTATTACAAGGACATTAATCCAGCAACACTTACCGGGGCCATCGACGTCATCGTCGTACGGAGGCTTGGGTTCAATGGCACCATGGAGCTCGTCTGCTCTCCATTTCATGTCCGATTCGGAAAGTGGCAGGTACTTCGACCAAATGAGAAAAAGGTGTGCGCGTATGCTTGGGCAAGGACTATTCACGTATCCTGTCCACTCTTCAGGTCGATATAGCCGTTAATGGAAAGGCTGTGCCATTTAGCATGAAGATTGGAGAGGCAGGGGAGGCCTTCTTTGTCTTTGAGACAGACGGCGACGTTCCGGATGATCTTATAACCTCTCCCCTTCTGGAACCAACCCAGCCTGTTTCTCTCGAGCCGCAACCGCAGGAAGACATTGGGAGATCTGGCACGAGAGAAAGCGAGGGTGACCTCAATGATGATGTGGTTGGGCAGGAACCCGATTTCCTCGATCTTGACGCACCATCCACCTCACCTCCGAGGATGGTTTCAAAGTCGCCGATCTCTAGCTCATCAGTCTCCTCATTGGACACCTGGTCACAGCCTGGGAGAGCCTCATCCTACTCTATCGACACAGTTCCTACTTCTGTCGAAGCAGAGGAAGAGGGGCTAACGAAAGCACATGGCAATTTTCAAGTTACTCGTGACGTCGCCCATTCGGCGATGGTAGATCACGGGGACCGTTTCACGGAGAAGACACCTGATCCAGGGGAGTTGGGTGACGAAGCGTCCCCTAGACCTGATATATTTGGGTCAACAGGAGGTGTGCAGTATTCTTGTTTTCTCACCAGATTACATTGATGTCGCCTCTGAGCCATAGCGAACGCACGGGGTTACCATCCCAAGGAGGAGACTTTGAACGCTCATGGAGCGAGCGAGCAACAAGACAGTGCGTGTCTATGTCCTTCCAGGCAATTTATCTCTCCCTAATTCTTCGCCCAGAAGCGCCGCGTCAGTCGCCTTTGAAGGATACTGTTTTGATATCTGACACATCTGTTCCACCAGCTGGCGTCCCACTGCCTTCCCACGAACCTATACCCTTTCCGAGCCTGCGTGGAACATCTGATCCGCCTTCAGATATCCCAAACCACTCTTCTGCTCCATCAGATGATTACTCTTGGGAGTGGGGCGGATTTCCTCAGCGCTCACCGATCGGTATGCAATACCCAGCACCAACCCCACTCAAGACACTGGACGGCACCCCGGCCGATGACCTCGCCACAGCTAGTAAACCCGACGAGTTCCATCGTAGCAAAAGCCTTCCTCCAGAGTTTGAGCTAGATTTCTCGGATGAGCCGCCTTCTACGTCACCACCGGGGGCTGAACAACTCCGCGGGTTGGAACCATTATCAGATGTCGAGACAGATTTCGCTCACGGTCCAAGTTCGCCAAGTCAAGAGTACAGGTCATGGGTCCGCTGGTGGCGCCGTGATCGTAGACTGCCCAGCGGTGTCGACGTACGCGTTGAGCGTCCACCCTTAAAGAATGCGGCGAGCACACCATTTCCGAGTGTCAGTTGTGTTCTGTGATTTTGCAGTCGCAAAGCTGATCGCTGGAACATAAAAAGGAGACGCAAAGGGCTTCATTCGCTGATGTGCCAACTCTAGATGAGGGCACGCGCAATTCGTCTACCATCTTGCGACCTGCTTTATCGGAATCGCCCGCAAGTAGCACTTCACCGCCTTCTCCACAAGGGAGACAAAATGACTCGAAAGTACGGTATGCGAAGTCTCTGAGGCTCACATCAGAACAGTTGGTAAGTCTATGAAGTTGTCCTGAGCTCATGGCCTACTTACATGTTACATCACAGCAAGCGCTTGACCTACGGCCAGGGGCAAACACAATTACCTTTTCGCTGGCCTCATCGGGCGTGGTGGCGTGCGCTGCTCGCATTTTCTTATGGGAGCATACAGACAGTGTGGTAGTGTCTGATATTGATGGGACGATTACCAAGTGTGTCTCATGGCCTTCTTTTGCGAGTGTCGGCTGACACAGTGGCAGGTCGGACGCGCTAGGGCACATGTTCACGCTGATCGGGCGTGATTGGACACACCTTGGTGTTGCCAAATTGTACACCGACATCTACAAGAACGGCTATAAGATCATGTATCTCACGTCTCGTGCTATTGGTCAAGCGGATTCCACGCGCTACTACCTGCAGGGTATCAAACAGAACGACTATCAGCTACCCGAAGGTCCTGTCATTATGAGCCCAGATCGCCTGATGGCCTCACTACATAGGTGAGCTGTTCAAGCAGATGGCGTTGTGATACTGACTAAGTACGGTGCTGGATACCGCAGGGAGGTAATAATGCGGAAGCCCGAGGTATTCAAAATGGCCTGCCTACGTGATATCCAGAGGCTGTTTGGCCCTGCAATACCCCACCCATTCTACGCGGGCTTCGGCAACCGCATCACTGATGCGTTATCATATCGTAGCGTGAACATTCCGAGCTCACGGATATTCACGATCGATTCGCTTGGTGAGGTAAAGATGGAGTTACTTGACCTCGTTGGGCACAAGTCCGAGTAAGTGTCGCAAACTAAATCCACTTTCCACTTGATCTGAGTTACCTCTAGGTCTGTGCGGAGTTACATTCACATGACGGACCTTGTTGACCAAATGTTTCCACCTATAACCCACAAGTGGGACAACGAATTCACTGACAGCAATTATTGGAAGGCACCGCTCGCAGATTTTCCTCTACCAGACCTAGCGCCACCGTCCCCAGCATTGAGCGCACGCTCCGATACGTCCAATAAGAGTGCCTTCGCCCGCCTTCGCAATTTTAGTTTGCGTAGTACGAGCAGTAGCCGTTCGCGTTCGTTCGCACCGTCGCCGCCGCCTGTGGATGCCAGGCGTGGGCGTGACATGGACAGTACAGGCGCACACAGCCACCAACGACAGCTGTCGAGCATCGAACGCGTCAGTAACGTGTTGGCCAGTCTCGCCAGTCGCAGTGTTAGTCCGGGAACGCTATCATCCTATGAATCGGAATCTGAAGGGGACGAAGATTTACACGGTGCTTCCGACGTTCCTGGCCGCCATCGTCGTTCGAGGAAACGCAGCACTAGAAGTATGCCTGGATCGCTTCCCGGATCTCCACCTTCATCAGATGATGAGGACCTCGAGTTTGGGGTGACCGACAAGGGTCTAGATGACACATCAGGACAAGTTGTAGACATGGCAGAGCAGGAATTCGATGAAGACTTATTCGCAACCATCAGCAAAATGGCGCACTATTAGGCTCGTTAGCACATTTTGTATATTCTTGAAAACCTTCAGCCATTTTGTTCTCCTCATTACAGTACTACGTGCCGATATAATAGCTTAACTAATAGAGTCCTTACCTAAGAGAGTGTTCACGTGGCGTCCGACTTGACGCGAGTTCGCTTTCACGACAACGACCTAGCCACCAGTTTAGAACTATACTTCGTGCGACATCCCTTGCTCGGTGGTGTGAATCCCTCTGAACGGCAGCCACCATCATGGCAGATGTACCGACATTGAGCATCACTCTTCTAGGAGCTGGCCAAGAGGTTGGACGGTCATGCTGTGTTCTTCAATACAGAGATATAACAATCGTCTTGGATGCTGGTGTACACCCTGCCCATACTGGCATGGCATCGCTGCCCTTTATTGATGAATTAGACTGGAGCACAGTGGATGCCATACTCGTAACACAGTGCGCTCCCTTCTCCCCTTCCTTATTCGAGTTGGGTGTCCTCAACACACGTTCAGTTTCCATCTAGATCACGCAGCAGCATTGACATACATCACCGAGAAAGTGCGTGTGAGACAACTAGATGGATATGCAGCATTCTCACCCATTGCATATAGACCAACTTTCGAGAAGGAAAAGGCAAAGTTTACATGACTCACCCAACGAAAGCGCTTCACAAGTTTATGATGCAGGACTTTGTCCGGATGAGGTGTGAACCATCACCTTGTCCCTCTGCCGTTCGCTCACATCTGCCCAGCAATTCGTCAACTGATGCGCTAATCTCACCCCTTGATCTCTCAATGTCTATTTCCTCCATCATTCCTGTCTCTGTTCACCAGCTGATTACTCCCTGCCCTGGCGTTACCTTCACACCATACCACGCAGGCCACGTTCTAGGCGCCTGTATGTTCATGATCGATATAGCCGGCCTTAAAGTCCTCTACACGGGCGATTACTCTCGTGAGGAGGATCGCCATCTCGTCAAGGCCGAGGTACCGCCCATACGCCCAGACGTGCTCATCGTGGAGAGCACGTACGGTGTACAAAGCCTGGAAGGACGCGAGGAAAAAGAATTACGCTTCACGAACCTGGTACACTCGATTATTCGTCGCGGAGGACACGTGTTACTACCTACATTTGCCCTGGGGCGCGCACAAGAGCTTTTGCTAATTCTTGACGAGTACTGGAAGAAGCACCCTGACTTGCATAACGTTCCTATCTACTACGCGTCGAGCCTTGCACGCAAGTGCATGGCCGTTTACCAAACGTATATTCATACTATGAATTCTAACATCCGAACAAGGTTTGCAAGGAGGGACAACCCATTTGTCTTCAAGTACGTCTTTAATTCCTCCGTTTTGTACCCCGCTTTAGTCCGCATCTCCCCAGGCACATCTCGAATGTACCACAAGCGCGTGGTTGGGAGCGCAAAATAGCCGAGGGGCCTCCCTGTGTCGTTCTTGCCAGTCCTGGAATGTTGCAACCCGGCACAAGTAGAGAACTTTTTGAGCTTTGGGCTCCCGACCCCCGAAATGGCCTCGTTGTTACAGGTTATTCCGTTGAGGGTACATTAGCTCGGGTGAGTCTCTTTGTTTTGCGACCCACTGGTGGTACGGCGCTTCGGGGACCTTGTGTTATCTCTTGGGTGTGTATTTACGAACCAATGGACGTTATTCTCCCATCGCGTGTGATCTTTGAGTCTTTCACATCCTCAACGAAAGCCACACTTTTGAGAACATTGCTGATATCCTCTCGCAAATAGGACATCATGAATGAACCGGAAGAAATTACTGGAGTGAAGGGCAATACCATTCCACGCAAACTTTCCGTGGACTATATCTCCTTTAGCGCACATGTCGACTACTCCCAAAACTCAGAGTTCATCGACATGATCAAGGCTCCTCACATTGTGCGTTCTTCTGACCCTTCTTGTTCCCACTCTAGACATACACAATAGGTTCTTGTGCACGGCGAACAAACGGCTATGGGCCGTCTCAGGGCCGCCTTACAAGCCAAGTACAAAAATCGAGACGAAGATATCAAAGTCCACTCGCCTCGCAACCTCGAGACGTTGAACCTCACCTTCCGCCCCGAACGGGTAGCAAAGGTGATTGGCGGCTTAGCCTCAAAACCACCCCAGACAAACGACGTCCTCTCTGGCTTGCTTGTATCGAAAGACTACTCGTACACATTGTTGGACCCCCGGGATCTGAGAGACTTTGCAGGACTTTCGACGTGTGTTGTGACCCAACGCCAGAAGATCGCGCTCGGGGTCGGATGGGATCTAGTGAGATGGCATTTGGAGGGTATGTATGGCCGTGTCGAAGAGGGACTGGACAAAGATGGAAACCTGACGATGCGGGTGAGTTCTCCTTGTACTGGAGATGCAGTGGTGCAGTTGACCTCGTGTACTCCGATCAGGTGATGAGTGCGGTGGATGTGAAACAGACGGCCCCGCATGAGCTTATACTGGAGTGGGATTCGAGCGCCGCGAACGATATGATTGCCGATTCAACGCTTGCGGTGATCACAGAGATCGACAAGAGTCCAGCATCCGCAAAAGGTATGATTTCTAGGATGCTTACGCATGCGAGATTTGACCTTGATATTCAGTGACGTCTGGGACGCAAAGTCACCGACATGAGCACGAGCACCACCCGCATTCGGACCATGACTATAGGCACAACCCAATGGTACGCATTCAGCGATTAGGCATGTTCCTTGAAGCACATTTTGGCGATGTTGAATACCACATCCCGGACGAGGATATGGGTGCCGAGCAAGAAGAACCAACATCCCGTGGCGAACCATCATTCTTAATTCAATTAGATGACGCCGAAGCTCGAATCAATCTGCTCTCCATGGTAACTTTCTCCTTTGGCTACTTTTTTTTTGCTGATAAAATATGTACAGACGGTTGATAGCAGCAGCGACGCGTTACGAAGGCGCGTCGAGGCTGTCCTCGAGATGGCAGCGTCGACAGTGAGCTCACTGAGCGAGTCTTTCGCATCCGGTGCACCTGAGGAGTTCTCGAATGGACACATTCATGAAGCGAAAAGTGCGGCTTCGCCGACGGACGAAATCATGGGAGAACAAGAGGAGAATGCTCCCTAGGACTAGAGAGGCTATATTACACGCTATACTCTTATAGTAAATTCAAATCAAAGAAAAAAAAAGGCCGGCAAGTGCCAGTGAGTGCGCCCCAAGAGTGAAGAGAAGACTGCCGCCTGCGGCACTGCTCGACGGTATTGCGAGCATCCGCGCCGTTCTTCTCTTCGTTTTGAGCTGCCAGCCCGTTCGTTGCGCCGCGGGCGTCCAATGTTCCGTAGCCCCACGTCTTCGCCGCGCTCTACAGTGCCACCTTCCTCTTTTCCATCGGGACTTCACCCAAGCAGAGATGATCGCAGCCGGAACCGTGGCGAAACCAACACGAGACGCACTTCCCGCGTCGACATGAACTTCGAGCAAGCCCTGCAAGCCGGTGGGACCGTCGTCATTAAAGAAGGCATTGATGTTGATACTTTGGGCCAAGACTTAACGCCCCTTTCCTCACCTCCAACCAGCTCGTCCCGACCCTACAGCATGATTCAGTCGACGGCCACCCCCGTCGCGGCTCCTCCTTCATCCGCACAATTCAAAACGTCACCCACGTCACCCCCCTCACGACCTCCTGCTTCTGCGTCGACATCCGCATCTTCTTCATCTAATGACCTCTTTTATGATGCCGAAGACCCAGACTATCAAACTAGACGCCGCTCTTTGTACAGGTCTCAGGGTACCGCAAGTAGCCCAGATCTTGCTACCCTTGTCCGCAAGGCGAAACAGCGAGGAAGCATACTCCCGACCGGTAGGGATAGGCGCCAGCCCGCGCCGCCTTTACCCTCGGGTCCACACGCACCCTCTGACCTTTCTTCTCGACTCCGCAACACGTCGTCCTCTGCCTCGTCCTCCGGATATTCTGTCCCAATTGTCTCATCACCTCCCATGCCGAAAGGCAGACTACAGAAGCCCCGACAGTCCGCTGGTCCATCCTCCGGCTCTGATTGGGTTCTCGCAAATTCAAGTCACGATGATGAAATTGCCAAGGTACGTGTTGGGCGGCGTCTTGAATGTGAAGGGTCCTTGACATCGGCTTAGAATCCAAAGTCTTCAGTCCGACAAAAGACGAGTGCATTCTTGGGTAGGATGTTGGGACAGAACACAATGCGCGAACGTTCGGTACGTGCTCATTTCGTTTTCATGACCTCTAGTCGAACGCATGTCCCTTGCAGAAGACTACATCCTCACCGTCGCGGCAAATAGTGCAAATATCTCCGCCCGTGCCCCCCATACCAACAGATACGGCTTCCCCTGCCGTGTCACTGGCGTCAGAGGCTCTCCCTACCTCGCCCCAATTAGTCCCTGTCCGCGCTACACAGGACACATTGAGATTGGTCCCCCTCGAAAGTGAAGCAAATCTCAAAGGAAAAGGCGAATTGATTAGCGAATCACCACTTACAGCTGTCCGGCGTGAACGTCCACGATCTCCTGAAAGGACAGTCCGTACTCACGATGCAACGACGCCAGGCAAAACACCGGGACACGGCAAACGTCGAAGCATGTCTGTCGGAGAAGTTGATCTCAAGAAGGCTGCCAACGCCGCCTTGACAACTTTACCACCCCCCGCGAGCGCGCGCGAGAAGCGCAGCGAGGACTCAATGGGCTGGGATTCTACTATACGTGGTATACTCTCAGACTTCGGGAAGGCGCCTTCCCAGCTTGATCAAAATTCCACAGGGGTGGACACACTTGGTCTCCGTGTGCCGTCTGCGCCTTCTCTGTACACACCAAGGTTACGCATGCGGAGCGCCGAGCCGACCACAACCGCCACGACGCAAACCGATATTCGACAGATGGCTTCGTCTCCCCCACCTGTTGTAAAACCCAACCCGACTATCGTTGCCCACGCGCCAGACACAGACGGTGTGAGCATCCGTGGGGAAAATACGGAAACGCCTGAGACTAGCGTATCGTCCCGATCGCCTCCGCTTTTTACGGGGACCTCCATGCGTGCCTTTTCCTATTCACAGCGGTCTTTTCCTAGCGCGTGTTCTCGCCCATTGGGTCCACGCAGTGCATCAAGTGCGCATACGCCATCGGAGTCGCGTGAGCGCCTATTGGTGCACCCTCGACCAGTGGCATCCAATTCGGAACCCTCGCTACTCGCTAATAACGGGAGCACGATCCCCTCGCCACTTTCTGCAGTTTCTCAACATGATCTCACAATGAGCCCGAGCCAACAACTCCGCAGATTACCGTCCGATAGCTTGGGTCCTACAGACTCCGAAGTGATCGAGACCCGTGGCAAGGAGAACGCGAGGCGTGCTTGGGAAGAAGACGAGGGATTTCTGACAAAGGAGAGGATTGCTGAGTGGCTCGGTGGAGTGTAAGTGCTTTTCCACTTTGACCAAGGATGACGATTGCTGATGTTCTTGTGTAGTGGCCGAATTAATAAAGCCGCACTGCAACACTACATGATCAATTTCGATTTTTCTGGATTACGACTCGACCTCGCCTTCAGGTGTGACAGTCGCACTTTTAAATCAGTGTATGCTAACTAGATCGCTGTAGGCGTTTGTGCGCCAAGCTGTTTCTTAAGGCGGAGACCCAGCAAATGGACCGAATCCTGGAAGAGTTTTCGAGACGCTATTGGGATTGCAACCCAGGCAGCCTCTTTGGCAACCAAAGTAGGCCTACCTTATAATAACTTCGTCAGCTCCGGTTCACGTCATGGTACAGATGTTGTCCATGCGGTGGCTTACTCGCTTCTCCTCCTAAACACGGACCTCCACGTCGCTGAGCTCGCAACCCGCATGTCACGTGGCCAGTTTGTTCGAAATACGCTCTTTACAATTCAGATACAGCTCCAACCCAATCGTTCTGTGCAAGGATCCACTTCGGACCTTGTGCAAAGCGACCGGGATGTAGATAGCATCCGTGGACCCGGATCCGAAGGAAGCGATGTTGGCACCAGCACACTGCGCTCACAGGCAAAGAGGAGCGACAGTATTACTAGCTGGAATAGCATCACTCGTGACGCTGCTCTTGCAAACCTGTTCGTTGGATCGCCAGCTACAGGGAACACAGCGCCATTGCCGAACGATAGCACCGCATCTGTGACGGCATCAGCGACTAGTGGAACAGAGGCAAAGACCCCAAGCACATTGGTGTCATCCGTCGTTTACGACCGTAACTGGGAGAGTGACATGGAGAGTTTGCTCAAGGTATGGGCGTCCTAACAGGGTGCGTACTCAACTCATGATTATTGTAGGACATGTACAATGCAATCAAGAGTCAGCAAATTCTGCAGCCACTCAGCTCGCGAACGTCGACCTCATCTTTAAACCCTAATACCCCGCTTCGTAATCGTAGCATACGCACCCAGCAAGACCGAATAACCAATATCAAGCGTGGAAGTATTCGTGGTATCCAGTCCATTCTTGGCGCTCAAAATGGGATTGGGATAAGTCCGTATAGTAGTAACAGCAGTGTCGACGGACGTGCTAGTCCCGCCCCTAGCTTTGCCACATCTGCTCATGAGGTGCGTGTGTACTTGTGCTGCCACCCAAAAAAAAAGATCTCATAGATTCGAGGGCAGAATATCCAGGGCTCAGTGATGTCCTTCTTAACACCTGCGCTTGGCTTTGCCTCCAACTTATCGCACACGATTATACGTGAGACGCAGGAGGATGACGAACGGAGCGAGCACAGCGATGAGTCAGTGGATACAATCAGTATCACAGATGAAGAGCTTGCGCTCCTCGGACCCCCATGGGCTAAAGAAGGCATGTTGTGCCGCAAGCAGTATAATGAGACTTCGGGGAAGCGGGCAAAGAGTAAAGCATGGTTGGATGTTTTCGTCGTCATCCAAAAGGGGGAACTAAACATGTTCACATTCGGCGAACACGCCGCCGGGGGACAACGTGTCGTCGGCGGTGGGAATTGGCTTGTAGGTTTTCATTTATCGACATGAGGCAGGGGTGCGATTAACGCACGTTCGTAGGAAAATGCCAACCACGTCGGCATGCTGCAACTTGCCCACTCCCTGTCACACGCTCTACCCCCACCAGGCTATAACCGGCAGCGCCCATTTTGCATGGTTCTGACGCTCGCCAGTGGAGCCGTATACTTCTTCCAGGCGGGTACAGAAGAGCTCGTGAACGAGTGGGTGCAGACATGCAACTACTGGGCTGCACGGCAGAGCAAGGAGCCGCTGGCTGGAGGCGTGTCGAATATGGAGTACGGCTGGAACCGTGTCAGTGACGTTTTTCAGCACGGGCGATCGGTGTCTGACGACGAGTCTGCCCGTCCGCACGACTACGCGGATACCGCGAGCGTGCGTAGTGTACGCAGCAACCACAGCCGATTCAGTCGCAAGGACGGTGTGGCGACAATGCGCGCTGGCGGCTCACCGTGGTCGGACCGCACGAATATCAACGACTGGAAGCCGCCACTCGCACCATCTATACCCAGCACTCATGATGAAGAGGCGCAACTAGAAGCGTTGAAGAAGCACGTCGCAGCACTGACACAAGAATTACAGGAGCACAACGAGCTGCGAGGACCAATGATGGCGCTGGTACTTGCCCCCTGTCCCTCCCTCGCTCCTTTATGTTGAAACCTGATGGACTGCGCTTCCTTTTAATAGTATCCCTCACGCTCTCAGAGCGCAGCCAAGGCGCTCGGCAACTGGGAAAAGAAATCGCAATACCTACTCGCCGAGCACGTCAAATATGAGTCATACGTCGACTCGCTGCAGGCAGCTATGACACTCCGCTTCAAGAAGCGTGGAGAGAAAGCCCTAGAGCGCGCGTTGCGGTTAGATGCTGCTAATGGCGCCTCCAAGGGCAAATGGAAAGGTCGCCCGCACGCAAGGACCATCACCGAGGTCGAGGAGCCCGAGCCTTCACCGGTCATTATCGAGCCGTCACCAACTCCGAGCGGACGCCATCGCCGAGAACGGGCGCAGGTGGACGGTGGCGAAGAGAGCGATGCCTAGGCCTCTCTAATCAGACGCCAAGAGCATCTCGTTTTTGTTTTTTTAAATCTCATTAAGAGTGGCCATCTGTTTACCTTTCGCCAGATGTGCCGGCTGGTGACTTATATACCATTTGCTGATGATACGCATTATTTATGTTCATGATACCCATTGATCAATTCGTGATTGTCGTGAGATATCGGAAGTGAAGGAGACATCATACAGCGTGAGACAGGCGGGGGGGGAGAGGTTGCCCAAGATAACATAATAGTTTGAGCGACTCTAGAGTATCCAATTAGGTAGCAACGTCAGTCGTACATCATCATCACCTTAGCACTCCGGCAGAGAATGATACGTTTACAGGGCCCGAAACCTGCGACCCTCTCTAGCGTGACAAAAAGAAAAAAAAATACAAGAGGGAGGGAACATGGGGGATAGATGGGAAAGAAAGAAAGGGCATGGGAGATAGCTAGCGCCACATGATTGACATGGAAATAAGCTCATGTGCCCGCGCCTTCGGTGGGGAGTTTGCGTATCAGGCCACCAGGCCCACCGGTAGATGTCCGTCTTTGACGCTTCAGGGCCAACGACCCCACGACGGCCGCGCTTGCGCCCACCCGGCTACCAGGAGACAGTCGGGAGCCTGGAAGAGCAAGGGGCGTGTTGCTCGTCGTCGACGAGCGGGGCCGTGTCGAGGACGAGACGAGCTTGGGGAGCCCAGGGTTGTTCTTGCGCGTACCCGAGTTTGGCGCGCCGGAAGCTCGGTTCCTGAATGATAAGGGTGCCGAACCCACTATCAGCAACCCCCTTCACGATAATACGAAATGGAGCCAAGCGAGAGATATAGCGCACCGCTTCTTAATCACGTCAGTCTTGAGAGATAGAGGCCTGACAACACCATGCAATTTCTGTTCAATCGGAACACGGGTTAGCAAGGATTTTGGCGCCTGCAGATAAGAGAACCCACATAAAACAGCCCGCATGCGTTGCCTGGGGTGAAAAAACGAACTTCTTTAGCGCTGCGCCCGTAGATCGCTCTCTGGCGGGAAACCACTTACACAGAGGCTGCCCTTCCGGATCCCTCCGCCACAATGGCGTGTTCGTCGTCTGGCAATTCGTGCAGACGGTCGGCGCTGTCTCCCCGTCTTCACCTTTGACACCGCCGTGGCTCATCTGAGAGATGAGGTCGGGGGTGCTCGTCGAAGAGCGCAGCTGCGTGGTGGGTGGGTGGTCATGAGCCGTTGATTTCTTTCGAGCGACGACCGAGCGCGCAACAGCGTCCTGAATTCGCTTGGTTGACGCAATCCTGCGGTGTGTGGTGGCGGATGGACCTTCAGCTGAGGGTGGAGAAGATCCGTTGGAGCCATCGCGAGGTTCGGGAGAAGCGGCGGTGCTAGAGATGAAACCATTTCCCCACCCGTCACTTGAGGGACTAGGATGTAGACTCGAGAAGCCATTCTCTCCGTGTTCAGCCGGTAAGATTTGAGTAGGGTCCACGTGCGTAAAGGGCTGATGCGATAGGCTCGAGGCATCAACGCCATTGGCATACATCATTCCCATCAAATTCGAATAATCCATGGAGGGATCCTCCACTCCAGCCAAATTAGTAGCATTTAAGCGCGCGTAGCTCTCTGCGACGACCGCGGATACTGCTGCTGCTGCGGCCGATAAGCCCTCGGTCGGCGCGAGAGGCGGACTCGTGTGGGGTGAGTATGCGGCCGTCGATAGACGAGAATGTGGGTGTTCTTGATATGACGGGGCGTGTCGGGAGCCGTCAGCGGCAGCCAAGATGGGGGGATAATCATTAGGGAGCGAATGGGCAGCATGCATGTCGAAGAATGCATCGTATCCAGGGTAGGTGAAGTTAAATGGCGCCGAAGGGAATGAGCCACCGGGGTGATGATTAGAACTGGGGGTAGGGTGATGGTGGGAGAGAGAAAACCGATGCACCGTATCTGGCGACTCGACTATGGGGGACGATTGAACGCTAGGAGGATCAGCACGAAGCATGCTTTCAGCGTGGGGAGAATCAGCTCTGCGCTTCGTCCCTATAAGAGTATCCGGCTGAGGACGACCGTTTACTTGATGCCTTCCTAATAAGCCAGCCAAAATACCGTCCTTTGAGACCGTGTGATCGAAACTCGTCTTTCGCACGTGCCGGGGAAACGAGCGCTGCTCCAGCGGCGTGGCGGGTGATGCAGCGGGCCGCGATAGACCATACAACCCGAAAGAGGGTAGAGATGAAGGGTGACCCGCATATGAGTGTAAGTCCGCCGAATGATGATCGGCAGGGATAGGATGAGAGTACCGAGTCCCATGAGGACCGGAAGGAAGGGTTGTTGCATGAGGATGGTGACCGGCGTCTTCGGGAACGACGGGAAGAGAAAAGGGGTGGTGGGTGGTCGACGACGCGGGGCTGTGTCGACCATTGCCGATTGGGACGTTGGGTGTAGCAGGAGGGGCCGATCCCGAGGATGGGTGATTCAACTTCCCATCGACAGAGGGTCTGTGTAGGCCATGCATATGAGAAGGCTTGGAGTCAGATGGGTGTTCGAGAGACGGGAAAGCGAGGCGTTCGGGGTGCGATAAGACGCTATCGAACTGTATCCCTGTTGCTGGCGGCGGACGGGACCTTGAGCGGCTACTTGGTCTCCAGTCCATGGGAACTCGAGATCGAGATCGACTCATGGCCCTCCAGTCCATTGGAACAATCTCGCTGCGATGGGGAGTTAACGCGATATTAAAACAGTCTGAGCGAGATGACGCCACTCACTCATCGTCTTCCGTGCTATCCTGATTCTCACCGTCAACACCGTCAAACCCCACCACACTCACTTTGGCCTTTCCTTTATCTATGCGACGACCTCGTTCCTCCCCAATGCTCGCTTCCTTCTTCCCCTCATTGGACAAAGGAACAGCATCACTGGTGACTTCCCCCGACTCCTTAACTTGCACAGCAGCCTGTTCTAGCTCACTACCCTGTCCACCCTGTTTCATCTCGTCATCTTTCTTCTTCTTCAGTGCCAATGCCATCATTCGCCACGTCAGGTTCTCCATTCGCTGCGCGTGTGGCAAGTTGGCCTTGGTACGGGCGTACATCTTCCACACTTGCGTCGCAAGTGGATCTTCCTTCGCAAGCTGTTCGGGATCACATTGACCAGCGTCTGTCGGGGACAACGCTGTTGAGTGTAGGTCAGGTGAACCAGAGAGGACAGGGGACGGAAAAGTGCTCGCGCCCTCGGTCCCTTGCTCAGAGAAGAGGTTGTCGGCGAGGATGTCGCTGAACATGGAGGTGTCTGGGCGGGTACTAGTTCCTGGCGACTTGGGTGAGTCGTTGAAGTTGTATCCCCCACCTGATACCTTGTGGGCCTCAGGTAAAGAAGGGGATAGAGCAGTCCCAGCAACCGAAGAATCTTGCGGCGTCTTCACGGCGTGAAACGGGGCATACGGATGGATGCTGGGGACCGATGGGGACGTTGAAGTTGGAGACATCCATAACGATGGAGGAAGACCGGCATTTGATCGGCCAGCCGTGACATCGGGGTTGGAATCGTAATCGGAAGACGTTGTTGCATAAGAATTTGGTAAGTAGGTCGATGAGACGGCGGACCCTGACAGGCCCTACGGTTAGAACCATCCAGAGTAGAACCTCTGCAAAACACTTTACCCGCAGAACCTCGACGTGAATGCGCTCTGATATCGTCATGAATGTCATGTTTTGCATCTTTCAGACCATTGGGCTTTGGGCCGGCTGGTCGAGGGGTCGTGGAAGAAACATCGACCATGATGGGACGGCGCGACTTTGACCCGTCATATGGTGAGGCCAAATACCTCTGGTCTTGAAAGTTCACTTTCTGGGACGGATGCGAAGGCGAGATAAAAGGGGTGTCAGAGTCATCTTGTCGGGAATCATAAGCATCTAGCAAGGGGAACGGAGGATGTGAGCGCGCGGGGGATACAACACTTGATGGCACGCTGCCGGAGGTGCTTGCGACGGGTCCGAGGACACCGGTAGCAGCTAGTTGGGCAAACAACTCCGGGTTTAACGGAGAAGAAAAGACATCAGCCCAGGTATGACCATGGGGTAAGGTAGAAAAACTCGACTGCAGAAAACGTAAGTGAGGATGGACTTGGGGATGAGGGACGGTTCGACGCACAGAATACGGAGTTGTGAGGTCCGGAGATGTCAAATAAGGAGATTGAGGCCATGGAGAGGAGTGGGATTGAGGCGATGAGACAGAAGGGTGAGGGTTGTGATCGGCCGAGCCATTCGATGGTGCATGGGATGGGAGCGCAGTGACGATGGTTGGGCGCGGGGTGGAAAACCAAGCCGGCTTCGGGAGGTCATCCACGTCCCTGCTGGACTGCACCGGTGCGAGCTCCATAGACAAGTAGGATGCTATGAAGTCGCGATGGATTGTGCGAGGAGATGTGCGGGAAGGGGACGGAAACAAACCTCTGAAAGTTCAGAGGCCGAAAACACTGCCAGATGGGACGACAAGATAGATGGCGACGGTTATGGTAGATAAAAGTTGTTCGGACCCGTTCCGCGAGAGAAGGAAGGGTTTTTGACTGAAGGTAAAGGGAGATGAGAAGATGGGAAAGGGGCAATGCGGATGCGGACGCGGATGAAGAGGATGGAAGGGTGTAGCGAGCGGCAGCCAGTAACCGATGGCGATGGGCGGACCGTTCTCTGGCCTTCAATTGGGTTGGGTCCTGGCTAACTGGGCACAAATTATACAACAGTACCCCGCATATACTCTGCTTTCTTCTTCGTGTGCCACGCTGGACTAGTACGCTATTATACGACACTGGCCCTCCCTAATAAAATTTTATTATTATTATTCACATGTGTCAACCCAGGTTTGATCTCTCTTCTCACACACTCACCGAGGGACCTTGTTCCTTAGATCCACGTTACAAGATCCCTTTCCGTTCCTTCGGGCTGTGGATCATCAATTGTCCTTTCCCTCTTTTTTTGGTGTTCAACTCCCACTTTGCGATCACCAATCTCCACCTGTATTGTCAGAACCAGGTCAGAACCTTTCTGCTCCTGCTCGCACTCCCCCTTTGACCACCTATTACTCCCATATTTGCTCCTAGGCTCGCGCGGGAATGTAATCTTCCCTATTCCGTATGTCCAGCGAGGCGCTCCCTAAACTGGCCATGCTTCTCCGTTCGGATGACTCCTTTCTGCCCTCCAGCATTCCCTCTCTTCACCTTCGATGAAACCCCCACTTCAGTGGGCCAGTTTGCCGGTCTCGGATTTTTCCACGCATGTCCACTGGGCATAAGCTCTTCCACTCTCAGCATCCTTTCCCGTGCCGCCACCATCACCGTGCGGTCGCCCTGTCTTCGGCCGGATCCATATATCTCATGGCGGCAGAACCTCCTGGCTCCCAGCTGTCAGACACCCACGTTTGCATGGTGCGTGGATGTACGCTGCTGGGCAATTTATCCTGAGTATCCGCACACGCCCATCTCCCCCTGGTAGCAAAACTGACTCGTCGTCAATGTCAACACGCCTCCGTGTCACTGTCACTTACCGTACCCAGTTCCAGCCTTCCTTCCGCCGAGCATCGTTTTGTTTTTATTTTTGCCCATCGTGTTCTCATTGCGGCAGCTGCATCTTCGGACCGCCCAACCCTGTGGCGTTCTGCCATTGAATCTTAACATTCACCAGCGTTCAGGGTTACTTGTCATTTGAAAGCAGTTTGGATTGTGGCTTGCCCAAGGTTTTCAGCACCCCCCCACGGGGAGTTCGTTTTATGAACAAAACCTTCTACGACGCCTGCCATAATGCACCTAGCAGCCTCGTGCTGTAGATGGCATTTTACATTAACGCAATTCGTGTACTTCTATGTCTGTGGAACTGATCATCTGATCACTACCAGGCGCGAAGGCACCGTTAATTCTAAGCATCTCGAATAGGAAAGCATTTGCACCCATCATCAGCGGGTGACCACGTCGCTTCTGAGGACTAGTGCACACATGACCTCGCACAGCGAGATGTCCAGCGCCTGCCCTTACGAAAGGAGGTATTTGTCCAATTGCCACCGAACGGCATGACTGTTGCGAGGTGTCTCTTTACTTGTGCGAATGTAAGTAGCCGTGTGGAGTAATGCCTACCCAAATTTTCCCCCTCCGCAACCAGTCACATTTGTCCCAATCTTCGAGAGTTGTCAAATGGGGCGAAACGTGGGATTTCTTTTCGGGTTTGCCCCTTTTGGCTCGTGCGTTCCACTTGCTCGGCCGTGCTGCCCCGTTGACCCCGTGCCCTTCCTTCTCGTCCTTCTCGAAGTGCACCCAAAACATTCATCGTTCCTGAGCGTCCAGCGTTGAGCACTTCTCGCAAGCCGCCGACCGGCGGCGGCAACCGCTTTCCGGAAATAAGACTGCGTTTATCGGCTTGACGCGGCCTGCTGCTTGAGGTGCTTGAGACTGACAGTGCTGACAGCTATTGAGCCGGAGCGCTGATTCGGACATGCTCACTCTATCGAGTGGCTAACTTTTCACATAGTTGTCCATCTAGGGCTTTCAGTGATTAGAAGGTGCCCATGCTCTCTAATTTTGCGTATCTCACGCACTTACCCTTTCACCCGCAACAGGCGCGCCGCAGACCACGGGGTGAGCCCTGTCATGATGTGGCACTCCATATGGAATCACAATACTGCATGTCGTAGTGCATCTGAGGATGACGATATCTATGCTACGATCGCGCACCGAACGAACGGACATGCTCAGATCTTCGTCACCCTCACGGGGGTAAGGACGTCGTTGTGGCCGGATTAATTTCATACGCGCTGTCATGAGACTTCACGTTGAGGTTGAATGCGTGATGTCTCCATGGCGAACGACGACTTCGGAAATTTGGAACTTGGTCTCATGACAGTCCACTTACGCTATCTCGTGAAGTGGACATTTGTTCCAAACCGCGCTTCGCCTTCAATAATTGCTACCATCGGTCAACTGAGTTCCTAGTCAGTTCTCCCTACAGGCAATTTATCGGCAGGTCCACTTGTGTCTTTGGCAACCTCGTTTTTTTGCCAAGGGCTGAAGGAAATTAGCGTCAATCTATCCCAAGATCTGTCCGATCATCCGATGTTGACTGGAAAAAAAAAAACATGCACGATCGAGAACTTTTAGCACGATTACTGATCCTCTCTCTTCACCATAATTCCAATTACAGTAACTCAACTGACAACTGTCTAGCTTACAGCCGCTTTCATATCGATGGAGCTCTTAGCGAAGAGGGGACTCCGGCAAAATTGCAGACTTATACTGTTTGTTTTTTTAATTAAAAAAATTATAACAAAAATGGCCAAAAAATTGTGATTATGGCGTCTACAATGTCTACGCGTCCATTATGTTGTCATCCTTAGTACAATGGCAGCCCTGCCAAGGCGTCGCACGAAATGACAGTTGCTTTAACACGGAAAAGACAGCAGTTGGATGACATGTAGCGGCGGGGGCGCATGAAGAATTACCTTCACATCGACAACTTGAGCTGCATAGCACTGGAGTGGTTCTGACATACCGCCTACCAAAGCCACGTAATGCTGTCCCACCGCACCATGCGGTTCAGCTGCGCGAGCTGCACCAAACTGAGCCCGTTCGGTGTCCCCGCGCGAGTGAGCCCATTCCGAGGTTGAAGCCGCCAACCGTCCGAGGTGTTCGAGAGTGGTCACTAAACCAAGGATTGCTGTCACCATTGCGCCAGGAATCTCGAAGAGCCACCTCGGACATGGCCAACACCAGGCATGTGGTGACCCTGACTTGAGATGAGATCATCGCCATAAACACTATTGTTTGACGCGCCATTGTTGCTGTGATGGCAGTGGAGCTGCTGCCGGTATCGTGCACATAACCCTTTAAGGCCCGGCAGAACTTCTCGGGGCCGTCGAGGCGTGGGACATTGCCGCCGCCGCCATACAAGTCACTCAGCTTGGCAGCAGCGAGGTCGACCATATGGGCAAGACCCACGGCGTCGTTGGCTGTCGATGTCATTTGAAACATAGGCAGGAGCGGCGGATTCATCATGCTCGTCGCTCAGCTCCGCAACCTGACCAAGCGAGCAGGCGCTGGCTCAGGTGCCGCATCCACCTGCATTCGAGGCGAGGGCCGGCGCAGAGATATGTTGCTGGCTAAAACACAAGTCGAAGTGGGACAAGAAAACCCAAGACAATACAATGACCAAGAAGCCAATAAGACGGTTAAGAAAAGTATATGTTTTATTTTTTCGATCAGATCTCGGATAATTGGTTATCTTCATTCTCCGCTCACTCCGGTTACTCTCGCTAAAAGCTGTAATAATTACGGAAATATGATGATGCTACTCAATCATACAACTTTGCCTTGAGCACATGAGTATTGACAAGTTCCATTGCGATTACAGGTATCATGACATTGGATCGATGCGTAGGTTTCAAAGGGTCTCTAAGCATCCAATATTACCGTCGCGCCTTCCTTCCTCAAGAGCCGACCGTGTCCGAGGGTTCGGGTTTCTCTCGGATCTCTCCACCCGCGGAGTCGCTAGCAGCCTTGTCATCTACGCTCCCATTTTGGGAAGCTGCGGCCCCATCATTCCATTGCCAAGCTTCTGAAAGCTCCCCGCGGCACCAGGCGGTGAGTACAAAGGACAGAATACAGGCCGGACTATCTCCATTCTGTGGGTAGAAGTTCGAGACATACATGACAGAAGATAACGTACCTGAGGTAGAGTAGCGCGGGCTGCGCTGCATGGAACACGTGCATGACCACCATCGTTGTAGCAAGCCCTGAGACATATGCGACGACCGCAGCGATGAAATAGGGCTTCGCAAACGGCTTCTCCTGCTGGGCCTTTGTGTGACGGAAATGGTCATAGCGCAACGCCAGTGAAACGAATGTTCCGGGGACAACGATGTCACCCAGGCCAAGCATCATGGTCCCGTGTTCCAAGGAGAACCTAATTGACTTTGGCCAAAGTATCTTCATGGGGAGGTCGAGGCTGGTCGCGACGCTGACCATCTACATTTCTGCCATCAGTTTTGGCCGTACCAAAGAACGAGAGGTATTGCCGTACCACTGTGGTTCCGAACACCCACCATACATCGTAAAGGAAAAGGCCTGAGAGGAGAATGCATCCAGTCCTGAAGGAATCAATCTTGAGCAAGGACATTGCTTGGTGTCCCAACGACAAAGCGAGGATATTTGTGAGGAGTATGGGTTTCGTCGGTCCACTATGGAAGATGTATATGAAGGATGGGATCGTCCCAAGTGGTACGAGTAGGAAAGAAGGTGTTCTCCACGAGAAATATACGATCTCTGGTACGTAATGAGCCCAACCCAGAGAGAAAGAGGACTTCCGCTCACCCCTGGTCCATCTTGTAATTTTGACATGAGATTTCGGGATATTATCCCAGCGTTGAGAGCCTACCGTGAATCGTGCCAGACTAGTTAAAGACTAGGAAAGGTCGGTGAGAAACAAAGAATATGTGCGGATAGAGGGAGATGTTACACGTGGTACGCTGTAGAGACCAGCGAGCGCAAAGTAAAGCGACAGAAGCCAGTTAATCCATTCCTTTCCGAAGTACTTGATGACTAGAAACAAGCCACCAAGTAATATTGAACCGAGCTGTCATGGATCACAATTTTATTTTTTTCGGCATGCGCGCAGAGTAACATAAAATGAACGAACCACTGGAAATATCCATGCGTCCTCGGCGGTCAAACGAAGGGGCGACTCGTCTTCGTCCTTATCTTCGTCCGACGTCCCTTTGGGGCCTTGTGGCTTCTGCACACCAACCGGACAGGCTCGACGAGTGGACAACAATACCGCCAAAAGTGAGCACTGACCGGAAGAGTTCCAAAGGACCCAGCGTAGATCGAAATAGTCGCAGTGGTGATAATACCAACATATGCGAACAGCAAGTCCGCAGTCAGCCCGCCGTGCATTTTTCAGGTGTGTCGTGCAGGAGGTTGTGCGTGAGAGAGTTGAAGCGTTCAAATACCGAACCATTGACACGTCGTTACGTCGACAGCCACAACACTCTTTAGCGGCACCAATTTGCGGGGTCAGAGAGGCATATCCCAGAGACATCATTCTGTTCACTACGCGTAATCCTATTCTAGTACACGATCATGCATGCACCGGCACGTCCGAGCCAATTATCCCCTGCTAGGGAAATAGAAGCGGGTGTGCCGATTTGCGGAGGATTTTTATCCGGGACATGAGACGACTACAGTACTCTGCCTTGACGAGACCCGGCCACATATCAGCCCGACTCGCGGTCCAATAACGTTACAGGAATACGTGCTCTGCATTTCATGTGGCGTTCCATGGGCTACAGTAACAAAAGTTGCAGGCTGCGCTGGTACGTATCAGTGGCTCGGATATCATCATCAATATATATACGAACCGGAAGCAACCCAATGGGCTAACTTCACATATGCCCGGGATCAGAAGTTCGACCACGACCACTAAGTTACCTTCGTCACCTATTCGGTTTTGCTGGAGCTTGGGTCCCAGAGTGCTGGTTAGTATACAAGTGCCGGGGTGCCTGATTTGGTGTATACACGTCTCACGAGCTGCCGCGTTGACCAACCCAGGGTGACTAGGCTCGGTTTGCCGAGAGCATACGAAGTGCCCCACATGGGACCGATGGATGGACCCATTACCCACTCTACTCATTACAAAGGCCTTGAAAATCGAAGGGCTTGCGCGCTTGGCTTACACCAATTGGTTGACGTAGACGTCTAATAAATGACTTTTCGATTAGCTATCTATCCTATCCCTCTCAACCAGTCTGGTTCTAAACGACCTCGTCTGTCGGCCTCAATGAGACTGACATTTACTCCTGGGAGTAACTGCAATGGCACTGTTAATACCAGAAAGCCAGCGTTAACATTCAACAATCTTTTAACTCAGCCGACTCCAGCAGCAGGATCGCGCGAGAGATATTACATCGCTGAAGTTGCAGAGGGAGTCTAAGATAGCACCACATAGAGTTAACTTATGCAGCAGGACCAGTACCAGTGAGTGAGTTCGAGAAACCCTATCATTTTTTGAACTCGTTTCGAGCATGACTGAGGCCGAAGACGTCCGTGATAATCAACATTGTACCACCTTTCTGGTAGGTAGACCATTTGGCCGACGGTGTTCGAGTATTTGTGAACTCTTTATCGCCAAGAAACAATCCACAATACGTAGATGTCGAAACATTCTGTGAGGTAGGATCCCCTGAAGCACGAGAGGCCACCAGTTTGAATGTTCAGCGTCTCATTCGGCGAGCTGAGGCACATAACATTAGCGGCAACTCGAGCCATGCGCTAGGTAGGCTATTTCGTAGTAATCATGCCAAAAAAGAGTTGAGACTTCTACTTCGATTGACAGTCTAATATCCCGCAGCTATTCCGTTCTTCCTCGAATCGCTTGCCGCTGATCACAGTCAGAATAATGTAGAACGAGGGAACAAGGGAACGATCACAGGCGTACCGTACACTGTTCCGTCCTTCAGCACTACTGCATTCACCACAGATGAAACACGGTCTACATCCATGACTAAAAATTAAGGTCAGAGATTACACTGTCTAGCCTATTCACAACGCATGTTACGCACCGTGGAGCGAATGTCCTCTTTTTTTGAGGTCAAGCAAAAGTTCATAGGGATATATGTCGTCTGCCTCGACCCACTCGGGATATAGCTGGTGGTGTAGGCGACCGTATTCAATAGCGGAACTAATGTCAAGTCCCCAATCAAGATTTAGGATGACCTGAAGTATGGCGGGGAAGATCTTCGAACCACCCGACCCGCCGAGAGCCAGATAGAATGACCCATCGGGATTCTCGATGATCGTTGGCGCAGTCGATGACAGGGGCCGCTTCTGAGCCTCCGGATAGTTATCTGCGTACATGAACACGATTTTCGGGCTGCATACAACAAGGACACAAACAAGGCGAAGGCCAAAGACCGAATGCGTTAGGAACTCCTGGTATGGAAAAGTCATCCATCTAGTAAAAAAAAATTGTTTTCGGTGTACCAGAGTATGATCAACCTCACGAACCTCGTCGTTGAACAAGATGCCGGTTACAGGATCTATAACTAGTGATCCAAAAACAAGGTTCACCGTGGATGTGATAGCCACGGCCATGCCATTTGCGTCTACGATTGATGTATGACTCTACGCGGGAGGGTCACAACAGGGCGGAAAAGAATATAACTTCCACAAACTGTGCCATGGTCCTCAGGAACGTCAAATACGGGCTGATAATACGAGGCGGGATGGGTATGGTCCTAGTCCCGAGCGTTAAAAAAGGTGGAAAAAAGACAAACTGTATCGGCGTACGTCGGTCATATTCTTCGATATCAATGTCCCATAGGACTTAAGCGGTATTTTACTGGCGATTCTGTCCGGATCATCATCAAATGCTGGATCGCATATATGCGTCCTAAGAGGAGCTCTCAACAAGGTGTTTCAGACTGACGGATGGTAACGAACCGTGCAGCAAAGCCAACTGTTGTTGGAAAAATCACTGATCACACTCAACTCGCCGAGGAGGGAGGGCTTACACTTCGTGGCCTCAATGAGGCGATGGACATTGACGTTCGTTCGTCCTTCGGCGGGTAGATCGTACTTTTCCATCAAGTTAAGCATATGAAGAAGAACAGGTCCTGAGGTTGGCGCGTGGGAAGTATAGACCTTTCGACCTCGGTAGGTACCCTCAAGAGCTCTAGAGACCTTAACCTCGTAGTTAGCCAAATCCTCATGTGTCACGATACCGCCTTCAGCACGAATCCTGCTGATGATAGCATCGGCGATCTCGCCGTGATAAAAAGCGTCGGGACCACGCTCAGCGATAAGGCTGAGAGTCCTCGAAAGATTGACACGCTGAATTGTGTCGCCTTCCTTGAGAAGAACACCATTCGGTGCGAACATATGAGACCAGTCAGAGTTGTGGAGAAAGAACGAGCGAAATTCTGGCCACTGCTACTATATCAGTTTAAACTGGACTGCACATCAAGTATGTACTCACGTGTATCCTGAGACCGAGTTCCTTGCCCACGGCCCAGCCTGCGGCAATGTCGACGCTCGGCTGTACTAGCCTCCTCCATGGCAGCGTTCCCCACCGCTTGTGCGCCTCTGCGAGACCACGTACTTCGCCGGGAACACCGACAGAAAGGCCGCCAAACATGGCATCGATTGGGCGCTCCACATACATGGTCGAGTTCGCAAGCGCCGGAGCTGTTTCTCTGAAATCAATGGTCCAGACCTCTGATGTGCCACCTGGAGCGGATGGAGGTAACCGAACGGTCATGAACCCGCCGCCACCAATCCCAGATCTGTGGAATACAGTAAGTACGGCACGATCGACACGTCACCCAGATGCTTACGAGAACATATTCACGACACCAATGCAGAAAGTAGTGCCGACGGCAGAGTCCACAGCGTTTCCACCGTCCTTTAGAATTTGGACCCCAACGTTCGAACATAGGTGGTTTTCACTGGCGACTGCAGCGTGTTCGGCCTTGATAAGGTACGCTGGGTTCCTATGAGCAGGACTTGCTCTCAGTGGCCCCGTCCGGAGCGAATGAGGGAAGTATCGGCGTATTCCGTAAGGCGCAACCGTGGCAGCCAAGATAAGGAGACAAACGAGAATTACTTCCCAGACATGTCTTCCGCGACGTCGTGCCTCGATAATGTGAGTGGTGTACGCTTCAGAGTGACCGCGCAGGACGGCCTTTCCTAGACTCATCCTCGATGAACGAAAAGACTCGGAGGGTATCGTGGTATGGAGGCGCTGAGCCGAAGAAGCATCTCTGCTCTTTTATTTTAAAGCACACGATCAATCGAGGGCGCCTGATAAGGCAGAAGGAGAACCCTCTGAGTTGCACATTTCTGTCTCGAGACAGAAATGGCCTTACCTTTATTGGCTAACACGTGCCAGCGCGAACCCTACCAATTATCATGAGACCACAACACCAGTTCAGGTACTAGTCCTCATGAGTCTCACTCTTGTACGCTATCCATGATCGCCTCGAGCAGGCTTTTATATCTGACGTGCCCAAACCCAGGCCACGTATGGATGGGTTTTCAAATAGTCGGTGTGTTTTTGGCCGCGTTCTCCTCATCTTCGGGTGCATATAGGTCACAATTTAAATCAGAACATCATCAACGACATTCCCCTCCAGAAGCACGGGCTAGTACTCCTCTCTCTCTCTTATCCACACTCTGATGCTCGACTAGCCATTGGCCAGGTACCGGTCTCTGAATCGACCAGACGACGCCGCATTTCTGGGTTAAATTCACGGTTTGACCGTATGCTGTGGGAAGCAAGCTTGACGACCCGTACCTTCAAGTCTCTCCCTCGCCGTCATAAGCATGCGTACTCCTCTAGCTCTTCGTTTATCTCCAGTCATGAACTAGCTGCGACTTCTGCCCATGCATCCAAAGACATGGAACTTGGCTCTGGAGAACTAGGGACATGTTTTGTGGTCGTAACAGAAGAGATCCAGTCGCACGAGGCCATGCCACGGATTGGTGCAGGTTTCAGTCCATTGCCAAATAATGGAGATCAGGTGCTTTCTGATCTTTTACCATGGGCAATTAACGTAGAACGTTTGACTGTTTAGGCCATTGCTGAGTTCGGCCCGAGTGTGCCGTTACCAAACTGGCTTGACAATACCTTGGCCACTCTCCCGCCTAGTCATCCCGTGCGGCGTCTCATAATGCCTGTTGATCGACCCATTGTGAGGGACTTCATCGACCAGAATCCAGATGTCTCGGACGAGGGTGCTGTCTTCGCCTTCCAAGCTCCCCATTGCGAAAGCCATCCCCTGGGTCACGCAGGGAGTGATGGACATTCCGGAGCGAGGGTTGCAGTAACTGTACCGAAACCGTCCATTTTCAACTCGGATTCGCAGACGGGCACCCCCGATTCTCACGGAAATCCTTTTGAAGTTACTCACAATGGGTCCGTAGAGTTTCGAGAAAATACCCTCACAGTGTTACGTACTGTCCCCTTTTCTACTCCCGGACCTGCCGGATACGCCATCTCTCAAGCGCTGGCAGCTCGATGTTCTTGGGGAGGTTATCCCATCCTGTCTCATACCACGGATAACGGCTCTCAGGAGGCCATGGACGTCCCACCTCCTTTCTCTACCCCAGGGCCCTTCGCATCTCCTCGGCCTGTTAGCGGTCATGTATTTGGCAATCATCCTGTCGCGCCTTACATGCCTTCCGACGAGGTCTATCCGACAATTCAAAAGAGCAGTGCCATTCCCGTTCTAAGCTCCCATACTACTAAGTCTGATAGGATTGATACTCCCTTGTTCCCAGTTCAGGACGGCTACGGACAGTTTTCGGCATTGCCCAATCTTTTGTCGGGTTTAACCTCTAACAACTCAGGTGATTTTCTCTTTACGCCTGGCCCGTCCCTCCTACAGTAGTTCCAATGTTCGTTCTTTAACCGAAGGTCTTTCGTCTTCTCCAACTCTAGCGACAGAACCCACCTTCCCTGGAGACAGGGGTGTGGTTACCCCTTCCCCAGGTCTTACCTGGCTTTCTCCCGTGGAGCTTACGAGGCAACCGGGCGTGAATGGCAACGATGATGTTTCCATGTTAATTTCCGAAGACCTGCCGGGTCACAGGACTCGCTTCGGCACCCTTTCGTTGTCCAGGTTCCCCGTCTCTCCAAAGCATGAAGCAGAATTGTTACCCGGTCTCCGCCGACACATGACCGCCTCTGGTACATTCCCGCGAACTCCAATGGCTCCTCCACGATCCATGCTGCTGGGATCTCTGATAACTAACTTTGACTGGGTCTCTCCTGACGCGCAAAGTCCTGAAAGCTCTGAAAGTATGGACCAGTCAGATATCGTCGATGTCAACGCATATACTCCAGCAGCTGTGGTCTCGGAGCCTATGCGAGAGACAAGCGGAATATTCGCACCTACTCCGGGCATACTTCTCTCTCCTCTGCTTGATTCACTGGATAGCACGGGGCACACCAGAAACATGGCCAATGGGAGCGCGCGAGGTATAGGTGAGGTTGTGAGCTGGCGCAAGAAGTCGACGGATTCTGTGAGGGATATTTTTTAGTTGTGGTAATTGTGACTTCCGGTGCTGCGAGGCGGCAGCAGGTATCATGGATGACGACTGGATGCAATAGCTCCTGATACCATCTGGCGTCGCGTATGCTACCGAGAGTCGGAACTTGGGAAACTTGGGACTGAGAGCATTGTCATTGTAAGACTGTTGCTCTGAATCAGATAGTAAACAACGAATTTATGTGTGCACCACCAGCAGTGTGTCTGTCTAGGGAATCAGGTAATTACAATAATGAAAACAAATAATTAAGTGCCAGGACAACATGTCAGATGCTTCTAGGATAACACGAAGGATAACAGGAATACGACAAACAAGATCGGGTGACAGGGGCACAGCCCTCAGCCACCTTGAACATACGGTAGGACCTCGGGATAGCGCGATCCTGCTTTCTTGCGCAATGTCCAGCGCTCGAGTTCGTACATTTCATACGCCGATGCTGCCTGGCGCATTGCACGTATATGATGCGGACGCGAGTTGGCAGCGACAGCGCTGGCACGAGATTGCCACACGCAGGTCGCTAGGTTCAGGCCGGTCTCTGGGTCGGGGGTCCCGTACCAGTACATGATGATCTAAGCCAAACGCATTTAGCACCCGGCGAGTCATAGATTGAGAGCGTGACAAAGACGTACCCCTCCATTTGTGATAGCTTCTTCGTGCGCTAGTCTGTCAGCTTCGTAAAGCGCTGGACGGGATCCGTCAGCATCAGAGCCGGGGAGCGACATGAGACAGACTCAACGGCCACTTTCGCTACCGAGTTTACGAATGCTTCTAAATGCAACGCAGTACCAGTCGTGCTCATCTTCCTCGGGCAATTCGAGTTCGCCCCAGTTAAATGCTTCTGCATAGGATGTAGCGGCATAATTTTCAGTGAGGGGGCAAAAGTCGTGTAATGCTCTATGAAGTGAGAGGGACGCGGGGTCGATGTCTGGCAAGCGAGCTTCGGTGGTCTTCGGAACGCGATCCGTCGAGGCGTGCGTATGGGTTGGAAATGAGCACGGAAGAGAGGAGAGAAGTGGTGGGAGGTATAGGATGGGTTGGTCAGAATGTACGGGAGCCTGCTTGCCGAGATAAGGAGGGTCGTGTGGGTCGTGTGGGTCGTGCGGAACTTCGTTCTCGTTGAGTACTAGCTCAGAGGTACTAGAAGCCGGTGAGGACAAGGTTGGAGAAGAGGCAGGACTAGCCGACGACGACTCAGAGGAGGTGGAGTCGCTCGCGCTCAAGTCGGGGACGACAAGGTATAGAGTGCTTGGAGCGTCGAGTGAATCCATGTGAGTGGGGGTATGATTGTGCGGACGGGAGGGTATTTGTAGCTAGAGCGGATGATAAAACTAACCTTTAGACGTGTTAGGCTTATGAAGGGCATAGCGTCAGCAAGAGAGACAGTAAATTGCGGGCACTTGGTGCAAGATTGCGACAATGGCCATTTCCAATGATCATGGCGTGATCGTGCCCCCAGGTGACGAGTCCGGCAACCAACCGACCACACGAGAGACCCCATATGAAAAATACATCGGATAAACCTTGGCTGGCGCCGCCGTCCAATCAAACGACGAAATGAAGGTGGGAGGAGGGGTCCGCGAGTGCAAACGGTCGGTCTAAACCCGGGTCCGCGGAGCGGAACAGCGTGCCCACTTTCCTTTCCTCCTTCCTCTTCAAGCAGCGTGCTCTCCAGTCATCCCCCCCAACCATTGTTAGGACGACGGGGTCGGCCAGTTTGGTCTTGCTAAAGGTGTCCAACTCTGGCTCTGTCTGGAAATATGACCTCACTACATGATCAGGCAGCCTGAGACACGCACTCAAGCTAATATCGCATATTCCATTCTAGCAACTCCCAGACATCCTAACTATGCCGGCAATAAGAGGCATCTCTACACACCCGCGCTGGGAGAGCCCGCAGTATACTTTGCACACCTCTAATGTCTTCCGACGGCGGTTGTTTGGCCAACGACCGCGGATGATGCCAGTGGCACTAATTCATTACTTTCCCAACCCGACGGCCTTCTCTGTGCCCAGTCTAGTCCCGGCGGCCCAATTTGAATCTTCATTCGCGGTCGCGTCCTCAATGGCACAGACGAGGGTCGGAGGTGGCCCCTGTATTTGGTATGATCCACTGGTTGGCCTGACCGCTCCGTAGTTGTTCATACCGTGCGTTGCTGGTCTTGTACGTTCCGGGACACCGCTCTGTGCAGGTCGGATCCGATTCCGACTCTCAGAATGTGATAAGGATGCTCTCGGTAGTGTGCGTTATCATCGAATCGCGTACCAAGGGGAAAAAAAAAACGAGGTTATGTGCTATTCTAGTCAATGATTCCTTCGACAGCGCACTCTTAAAAGCGGGGTACTCCCATCGTGTCATCGTGCAGTAGGTAGCGCGGAGGTTTTTTTTCTTCTTTCATTTCTCCCCCCCTGGTCCTGATCTATCAATCCGTTCTCCAGCCGCTATTATATGGCCCTGAGGCAGGTGGTGGTCTCCAACCGGTACTATCCCGTATGGTAAAGTTTAAGATTAAGCAAGTTCTTATCGGTACTAGATTCTGCGGGAGGGCCCCAATCTCGTGAAGTGCATGTGAGTGCGGATTAAGTTGAGTCGTGATTAATGCGTAATTTCTGCTGCACTTACTTCTAGATTTGCGATATGCAGGGCAAAGAGATACGTCAAGTAACAAACACAGGAAGTGAATATAAGGATGCCGTTCATGTGAGGAGCGGAAATGTGGGGGCAGCATCAAGCAGAACCACCGAGCCATCTCCGCACGACCACCCATTTTCCTCCGAACCCTATTTCCTCCGAACCCCCCACCGAGTGATAGCACCCTCGCTCTTCTCTCACGCCTCATACGGCAAAACAGCACGTTGCCTCAGTTGCCTCAGGCAAGAAAGCACTTTCACACTGGGATGACTAGAAGATAAATATTTGCAGTGAAATGTCACAGCGAATATTTATCATCCTGTCATCCCCACGATTTTCACAAGAGCATAGAGCTCATCAGTCTCACTGTTATGATGTACATATATAAGGCATATGTGCGTGTGCCTACTTCGTCACCGGTCACTTCCCACTAAACTATCTAGCCCCGAAGGCCTGGGGACCACTCACCGACCCTTTGGGGTGCAGGCCAATTATGATTACGTGTTTGTAGCTCTCTCCTGTGGACTTGCCCTAGTCACCTACTGGCTGTTGGTGGTCTTACAATGTTACGAGCAGTGGGATCAGTGAGCAGTGACGTCCCATGTGTGTTGCCACACACGGCGCGTCGTTTCTGACGCATGAGCGAGCAGGAGGGCGGCTCGTTGCGCGTGCGCGTCTCTGAGCGCGACGCTGGTATGGATCCGGCGCTTTGGCATCCTTTTCTCATCAAGCAGGGAGACCCGTGCCCTGCGTCGGAACCTCCTCTCGTCCGCGCTGCTTGAAGTTCTTCAAGTCTTGAAGCACGTATACAAGCAAGGCTGCCTAGACTTACATCTGACCTGATCGCAACAGAAGAGGACTACTCCATCAAGAGTGCGACAGAGGCAGCTATTATCGAGCTTGTTTCTCTAGGGAAAATGGATGTCGGACTTCTGGATTTATTGTGCAGCATGGATGAGCCCGATAGTAGTACCTAGAATACAGCTCGCATATACTATATACTATCGCTCCAAGTACGTTGCTCAGAAATCAATAATTTTTTTCTGTAGCCTCAACAACACATCGTAGATACTTCAACTTGTACATAGTCATAGAACAATATATATCCCACTGCATAGTATTTTAATTTCTTTGGTCCTTCAAAGGGTGGCAGTCATCCGAGTTTGCCCTCAACGTTGCACACTTTTGTCACGCAATTGTCACATTTATGTCAGCGTTCGGAAGGCGGGTGTGTGTCAGATGTGTCAGACTTTGCTTATGTGCGGGAGACAGCTACAGTCACCTTGCCGGCTTGTTCCGGAAGAGGAGCTTGAATTTCGTCACCTTCTTGTCACCCTTGGGTGCACTTTAGATGAGTTTCGTTTCTACAGCCTGATCACCTCAAGTTATTGACTCTAACCTGCTATACATGACACTTTCCATGTGTTCTATTACCCCAGTAAATTATCAAGATCATTGGGATCTGGGGGTGTGAACACCTGCACCAGACCACCCCCCAGAATTCTGATTTTTTTTGTAGTCATAAATATGGACAGATCTCCATGATCTTGTATCTATAGAACCTACTGTATCCACTGTTTTTTTTGGGGCAGGAAAGCTTACAGGAAAGTGTTGATCTACTCAGATCTTTCAAATGTGCAATGTTCTGGGCCTGTGCAACATACCTGGCATGATAGAGTATTCTGAGTACACCAAATTCCTTGCTGGCAACGGGGGCGTGGGAACCTCCAGAATTGAATGCTTCCCATTGGTTCACATCTGCAGTGAACTTGCAAGTTAGAGTTGGCAACTCAACTCAGACTGCATCAACACTACCTGCATCCAGGCAGGTGACCACTGTTATGCCCTAGCGGGGACACTACGTGCGACATGCGCAAAGTCAAATGCTACCAAGTCAACTATGACTTGGCAGGATAGGATTCGGGGTGTGCGGAGTATTGATATAGCTCAACACTCAAAGGCTCCAAGGTGATTGTCCAAGATCAAGGACAATCAATGTGTATGATAGAGACAAGAGGATCACACAAGGGTGAGGGGACAAGTTCAATGGTATTCGCTAGTAGACGAACGAAGACAAGTCTAAGGAACATAATACTAGTTTTATGGGGGTTTATATAGGGGAACGAGCGCAGCCACAACTAAGAGTACTGTTACTATGGATGAGTCATCGTACGAGCTAGATGAGTCATGCGGAGTCAGACAAGGATAAGTAAAGATGAGTCACCGTACAAGCTAGGTGAGTCATCAGCGAGATGAGTCAAAAGGTACGAGTCACAGGATGAGTCATGAGAAGAAAGATATCGTACAGCATGTCATGGGATCATGACAACCACCCATCGTGCTGGAAATGTGTGTGTCCCAAATACCTCCTGGACTGTGTTCGGCAAGCTAGTGGAGAAGGTGGTGGCACACCTCTTTTACAAGGAAATGGACCTCCATGGCCCCATCCCCACAACGCAGTTTGGAGACAGAAGGGCCTTGTCAACATTGGATGCCGCTCTCATGCTGACACATGACGTCAAGGTCATGCATGTGGCGGGCCTGCACATGGGCATTTTGCTCTTTGACATAGCGGGCATTTTCGATAATGTTAATAGACCCCAGTTGGCACAACTGCCAGTGGTAGATGACTTAGGTTTTGCACCAGAGCTGGTCAGCTGGACATGATCCTTCCTGGCTGACTGGTCGGTGTGGGTAAGACTAAATGGGAAGCCCATGCCAACATCATGTGTGGCCATGCGGGTGTGTCCCTCAAGGGCTCGCCCTACTTGGCAATTCAGTCAGGGGGCTGAATTTCACATTGTAGTGCATGGCTTACAATGCTGTCTGCCTCCCCGTGCTCACCTACAGATGCTAACTGTGGTATAAGACAGATTACCAGGTGTTTTGCACAGTGCCCCAGGAACCTCTTCACCAGTTCCTTAACATCCTGCCAGTGGACCTTCACATCTGCAAGCTTGTTGATAACTCTGCCTATAGGTTACCAAAGCCAACCAGCTGTTAAAGAGGCTTGGGGAACCCTGGTCAACACCAGAGGACCACAGCTTATGAATGCTTCTAAATGCAACACAATGCCCTTTCCCTTCCTCCTCCTCTCCAGGCAGTGGGCTCTTCATGATATGTCACATGTCAACCCCTGCTCTCCCCCCCACAAACCATTGTTAGGATGACCACAAGTTTGATGGGGTCAGCCTGTGCAAAAGAGTTCAACTCTAGCCTTGTCTAAAACATGCTTTGACCTCACTACATGATCAGGCAGCCTGAGACACCCACTCAAGTTAATATTGCTCATTCTGTTCTAGCACCTCCTGGACATCCTGACAGTATGCCATTCTATGATGAGGCCTTTGTCTTTAGCCAATCAGAGGCATCTCTCCAAACCCACGCTGGGAGAGCCCCACAGTATACTTTGCACATGCTTAGAGTCTTCCGACAGCAGTCGTTTGGCCAATGGCTGCAGATGATGCAAGTGGCACTAATTTATTACTTTCCTGACCCAACAACCTTCTTTGTGCCCAGTCTAGTTCCTGCAGCCCAATTTGAGTCCTCGTTCACAGTCGCATCCTCAATTGCACAAATGAGGGTCATATGGCCCCCTGTATTTGGTATGATCCGCCGGTTGGCTTGACTGCTCCACAGTAGTTCATTCCATGCGCTGCTGGTACTTGCACGTTCTAGGCCACCACTCTGTATAGGTCAGGGTTGGGGTCCGATTCCTACTCTCACAATGTGACCAGGATGCTCCTACATTTGCCATTCATCGGCAGTGCACGTTATCATCAAATCTCCGCACACCAAATGGGAAAAAAAAGGCTGCGTGCTATACTATTCAGTGATTCTTTCAACGGTGCACTCTTAAAAGCAGGGTACACCCATCATGTCATCGTGCAGTAGGTAGCACAGAGGTAAATTGGTATTTTTAATTTCCCCTCTGGTCCTGATCTATCAATCCATTCTCTAGCTGATATTATATGCCCTGGTGGTCTCCCACTTCCAGTACTATCCCATGTGGTAAATAGGGATGCCGAAGTTCAGTCCAGAACCTTGGTTTGAACCTTGAACCCCCGAACTGAACCTAAGGTTCAGGTTCAGTTCAGTTCTGGTTCACCCTCTTGTGTGCAGGTTCAGTTCTAGGTTCAAGAGGTTCTAGCATTATGTGAACTTGGTCCGAACCGGTTCGAACCGAGAACCAAGTAAATCACCCATTTTTGGCACTTTCGCAGATAGTGTGGCTTGCCTGCCA
>WNGR01000064.1_pt1 | contig 102432 bp, 173 predicted proteins | sample 5407581 | NCBI WGS metagenome assembly WNGR01 (sample SAMN13153383, study PRJNA577476) | soil metagenome | isolation source: 80 cm soil or saprolite under Garry oak tree replicate 2 | place: USA:California | collected 2016-06-15
GTCAAGCAGGTCGTACGTGCTATCAGGGAGCGAATAGTTGAAATGAAAAATATGTGGAGAGAGTAAATGACGAAATATTGTTCGTATGCTGTTGTTGGGTTTGTGCTTCTCGTTGCCTTATCCTGGTTTCTTGTTGCCAATTTTACCTACAAAGTGGATGCAGGCAAAGTTGGACTGCTCATCAACTACACGCAAAAGGAGAAGAACGGATCGCCTCATGTGACGGTTATCCCTCAATCATCTTTTATCTGGTATAACTCATGGAACAGCCAAGCGGTCTTTGAATATCCGATCGCACTACAAACGCTTACGCTGGTAGCGAACGCTCAGGAGGGACAGCAGCAGGGAGATGACTCAGTAACGTTTGTGACTCAGAACGGGATACCGCTCAAAATAGATGTCACGGTACAATGGCGCGTAACCAACCCGGCACAACTCTATTTCCTCATGCCAGGGGTGCCGCTGGACGGGGATTTCAACCATGACGTCTCCACCAAGCTGGTCAGGCAGAGTGTGATCCATGCCCTCAATCAATCAGGGTCAGCGTACCAATGGCAAGAGGTGTCAAGCCACGAAGACCTGATTGAGAAAAATATGGCAATGGAGCTGTACCCTCTGCTTGACAAATATGGCATTACCGTTGAGCAGATCGCACTCGGTCAACCGCATTACTCTCGACAGCAACAGGCGGCAATTGATAATGTCGCGCGTGCTCAGCAGGAGACACAACAGGCGCAATTCCTCAAGCAAAAAGCGGAGTATGAAGCACAAGCCAATCAGATAACAGCGCAAAGTCAGGCGCAACAAATACGTGTCATTAACGAGCAATTGGCAAAAAGTCCAGACTACTTAAAATATCTCCAAGTGAAGGAGTGGGATGGGCATCTTCCTGCAACGCTCGTCAATGGCAATAATCCTGTCTTCACAGCAAGCAAATAGTTGAGATTGACAGGCAGAAACGGCATGAGCTAAAATACGGTCTCTCATAATATGAGAGACGATAGCACAAGAAAAGGGGTAACACTACCACACCTCCCTACTCCACTTGTGCTATTTTTGTTGGCTTGATGCCCGTTCGAGTATCTCCCAGGGAGGTGTCAAGTCCTTGTATTTGTACTCCCTGTAGTGAGGCACTTCTTCCGTTCCCTCTAAGTGCTCGGCGCATACCAGTACTTCTCGGTACCGTTTCTCCTCAATCCCTGTGAGGTTCTTTCCGGTTGCGCCCACGACCATGCGTCTAAAATGGATAGGCACGATCGAGAGAGGACCGCCAGTTGGCTTGCATAGATTACAGCATCCCATTACTACCTTATTTTTTACTGCCATGTCATGCCTCTCTCAACGCGTTATCTCATAGGTCTGCTCGAAGATGGTACGGGCGATAACTCGCATATCTCCATCCTCTCCTTGTTTTCCATTCCAGGTAATCATTCCACCGTTTGCGTTCTCGCATGTCCAGGTTTCACCCTTTGAGATGAGTGCAAACGGGAATGAGATGTCAAAACATTGAATAGCCTTTGGGTTGCGCATGAGGTAGAGGCGATACCCTTCAGCATCCTCCTCACTTATTGGGTAACGATCTCGCTCAAGTGATTGCTGTGAGGTTGTCCAGCGTTCACCGTCCGGACCTATACAGATACATCGCTCGGTAGTGAGATCGTGTCTGCGTCCCTCAAGATCGTAGAAGAAAGGTTCATATGCAATATCTTCTTCAGTGACTTGTTTTATTTTCGTGGGTACCGACTTGATATAGGGGAGCGAAGTGTACGCACGTAGAACTTGCTCGATACTCAGGACAGTTATTTGATCTATCATCAGGTGTTTCCCTTGTCATACCACGTATAACGGTATCTCATATATGGCTTCAAAAAGTTTTTTAGTACGCACGAAGTCCTTTGTAATGTATCCTTTGGCATCCTCAATTCGTACTTCACCTGTCGCCACGACCTTGTACCGGAAGTCAGCCGTGTAGACTCCAATCTTGTGACCGTTGACGACCAGAGGAAACTTTGGTTGTAGTTCCAGGTCGGTGATTTCACCAGCAACAAGCAGCAGTTTCAACTCACAGTACCGACGCCCTTCAAGCTGGCTAGGGAAACGATGATTGTCAATCGTGACTGGCTTGCTGTTGTATTTCATAATTTCAGCATATTCCTCTTGCGCAAATGGCAAGAAAGTGACCTCCCATAGTTGGGAGGTCTTCAATGTTACTCGTCTTCATCAGTATTGCGTTCAAAGTACGATGGTACTGACTCGAATTGATCGACATGATGGAGCCAGAGCAAGTATTGTTGCTGTTCTGTCATGGCGTCAATTCGTTGCAATTCGTACTCTTCATCCAACGTTGTGCTGTCTTCAGTGTAGGGAGGCATTAGAGTACCCTCCCATGATAGATGTTATCAGCGTCTTCAGCAGACACTAGACCTTCGTTGTAGAAGTCGCCCAACAAGGCCACTTCTACAACATCCTCTTTACAGGGACATGCAGGATCAGTACAAAACTGATGCTCGCTATGGTCATCTGGATTACTGGCAGGTTCGTAGTCCATGTGCTATTATTCTCCTGAATAGTCTATGCGTACGGTTTACGGATTATTCAAAAGAGGCGCAAGAAATTAGCCCTTTCTGCGCCTCTTGCCACAAAGAGATACATCCTCATCAATCAAGCAAACTCCCGTATTTTTGATGCTTCATTGTTGCATGCAACTACGTCAAAGTAGGCATACCATGAATAGGGTGGGAGTTGCTGATGCGGTATCCCTCACGCAGACATTCTCTTGCGAAAGCGCCTGAGTCAAGGAGCGGCGCAATGGGCACGCCGCATACCCTTTTCGACTAAGTGGAAGAGACGAAATCTACCTCTACCCATTGCGGATTGAGATGGATTGACTTTCCTTGATGATCAAAAACGAGCCAGATCAATCCATCAGCCTCATATATACCCTCTTCGTTGCGGACAATGGTTGCCGTCTCTCCTTCGTAGAGTTCTCGACTGCCGACGATCTGTACACGCTGTCCAGGTTCCATGTATTCGCCCTTTCTTGTAGCGGATTATGCCGCCTTTCGCCTCAATCGTTTCCTTTTGTTGATTGAAACGCTTTTGACGGCGCGAATTCATAACTTCGCGTAATATTCAATCGCCTGGGGGATCGCGGCGGCGTTGATCTCGCTCACGTCTCCACCGTCTGAACGCACCTGATTGATGATGCCGAGTAGCCGTTGCAGGCTTGTTACATCGCTTGATCCATTGATGAGATCAGCCAAAAACAAAGCGGTGTTACGATTGACTGCATCCTGAAACGCTTCAGTGGTTGTATCCATGTGTTTATTTTCCTTTTCCTATTTCGAGAGAAGGTCTCTCGTCTCCACTCACTGTTGCCAATGAGCAAGGACGAGAGAGCAGATCGTTACAACCTGCCCACTCGAAAATCTATGTGTTCCATACAAGCTCACTAGGCTTTATGGCTTGCATCCATACATCGGCGTTCTACTTACCACAGTGCCGATCTGAACCGTGAATGTTGCGGCGGTATGATCCCATTTCTCTACCCATTTCAAGGCTACCCATTGCCGTCCCACGGATAGGTATGCCGATGCGTTCAATTAGCCGTTACAATCCTCATCGTAACAGGTCGCATCTAGCAGGAAATAGTGCTTGTCTATCAGGGTTCCCGTAGGAAGTCGTGTGATTGTTCATAACCCCGATATGGTATTCAGTTGGTAAGGTGCAACTGAGGAGAAGCGGGAGCTGTCTGCGACTTGATGCCTAGTAAAGCCTATCTTGCGATGACTTTCAAATCTCCTCAGTGAACTTGATACTATTTAATTATGTATCTTGAGTCCGTTAAAAGTCAAGTGATTTATGACGAAATTTATCATATAACAGAAAATACACAGGAAAGACCTTGTAAATTTACAAGGGAACAGTTATGATATAAAGAGTCAATGAGTTTATCAGCAAATTTCGTCACAGAAATAGAGGAGCAAGAATATGCCAGTAGGAAAATACGTTGCATTAGCAACTGAATTAGAGAAAGATATCCACTCTGGAAAATATGGTCAAGAAGGTGGCTTGCCAAGTGTTATTGAATTGGCCGAGAAGTGGGGAGCGGCTATCAATACGGTGAAAAGTTCGCTGGCACTCTTAGAGGGTAAGGGTATCATCGAAAAGCGAGGAAGCAACTACTACGTCAACAAGATTGATATTGTCATGACGCGGCATGTGCCTGCCGCAACTGCACGTCTGCCGCGTGGTTCCTTTTGTAGAAATATCAGTGACGTGACCGTAGATGCCTTCCCCTCCTACCTTGTAGTAAAGATAGATGCTTCCTCTCCTGGGCAGGCACCACACCGTACACAGGTTTCAGGAGAGTTCGTTGACGGAAAAGAGCGACCAATCATGGTCGCTTCCCGTTACTACCTTCTTGCGCTTACCCCTGAGCAGGTCAACCGACTAGAGGATGCAACTTATGATCCAATGTGGGATGAGTCTGATGTGCCAGTTAGTCTAGTAGCACATAATATATCGTGCGCACGACTAGCCACAGAAGAGGAGAGAACCTTGCTTCATCTCCCTAATCCATCTGCTGTTACCAATCTCTTTGAGGCAATCTATGATGCGCAAGGCAATGTACTCATGGCTCAAGAGGTCGTAGTGTCTCCTGCATACGACCTCCATCATAGATACCCATTCATGAACCGCCCGTAAAGGGTACAGCGATAGATTGACAAATGGACATTCAGCAATTGAGGTAGTTTCCGGACTGCCTCTTTTTTGTTGACCTGACTCTTGTGTCATATCACTGGTAGGTTGCCATAGTCAGGTCTGCCGTTTTCGTATACAAGATGCAGCTTTTCACCAATTGATGAGGTTATCGACAGGTTGTCAAGGGAAAGCTGTCGATAACCTCATCAATTTATAGCACAAGATGCAGCTTTTCTGAAAAACCTGGATTTTAGGAAACGGTCGGGGTATACTAAGAAAAATAGCTGCATTTTGCAATACGGGAAGTGCCAGCTTTACAAGGAAGGTCCGGCATGAGTAGACAAAAGAGTGAGTGGCCCGATAAAACGGAAGTGCCAGAAAGCCAGTATGTTACCGTTACGATGATATCACGGCGTACAGGACTTTCAAGGGCAATTATAAGAGGAACTATAGAACGCGGTGAGTTATCAGGGGTAAAAGTATCATCAAAGTACAATAGTAGCGGATTTGAGTGGAATGTACGATTAGAGGATGCAGAGACATACATACAAAAGCTGGCGCTTGAAGCTGGCGATTTTCCTCAAGAGGCAGAGGAACCACCTGAAAAGCTGGCGCTCGAAGAGGAAAAGCTGGCGCTCCCTGAAAATGTGTCTCCTCGACTCCTCGGCACACCTGAAGAGTGTGGTTGCTGCGGACTAGATACCGGAAATATCTTAGGTGATATCAACGGGCTTACGCGTGAACAGTACGGCTATCTTTGCCATAAGTGCTACAAACTGGTACAGATGTTTCATGCAGATACGCAACGCATGGAAAAGGTGCTTGCTTATTTGAAGATAACACGAAAATAGACCTCCTATGCGGCAAACACGAGAGGTCTTTCCTGGTGTAGGAACCATGTTCATTGTACCAACCAGACAATGAATACAATCAAAAGGAAATGGAATGAAGACAAGTAAGAAGAAGTGGAACGAACCATCAACACCGGTCATGCCTCAGCAGCAAAATGCGTGGCATCCGGTAACAGTTCGAGAACTAAGAGAGCAACGGGAGCGTTTTAATATCGATCCTCCTTTTCAACGGAAACAAGCATGGAACCGTCGGCAATGTCAGCAACTCTATGAGACGATGTTCCAGGGACGACCGATAGGGACACTTGAAGGGTATCGTGAGAATACAGCGATGGAGGGCGGAACCGTCTTTGGTATTATTGATGGACACCAGCGCATTACGGCTATTCTGCGCTTCGTTGATAACAATATTAAAACCTGGACGTATCCTCAAAAGTTGCAACTCTTCCCAGGTTCCGAAGCGCCGAAACAGCCTGGACGATTTTTCAGAGATCTCGATGTGAATGCAAGGAACTACTTTCTTGACTATCGGGTGGATATCAACCTTATCCCAAAGATGACTGACCACGAATTAGTTGAACGGTTCCTTGAGATACAGTGTCATGTGCCGCTCTCGCCTGCTGAACGATTGTATGCCTATCCTAGTAAAGCGAAGGAACTAGCAAAGCGGATCGGCTCACACTTACTTTGGGATGGGTTCTATGCAGGAGAACGGCATAGAGGACAGGTTTTTCAAAGTTGCCTCTGTCTTCTGGCAATTGAACTGCAAGGCGGTATTGCCGATCTACGAGGTCAAAGCGTGTACATCAATAGCCTTGCGTGCGGGAAGCGTGACGATGAGATTACAACCACAGTAGAGCAGAGAGTGAGAGGGCATTTGGATGAGGTGTGTTTACTCTTTTCAGGGATGCAGTTCACTGACAGGATAGCCAGCGTGGTCATGTATCAAGCTGTGATGAAGTTGAAAGAGTGCGGATATCAAATAAAAACAACCGATCGCGGGAAACTGACAACCTGGATACTGAACATCATCAATGAGTCAAAGCAGGTAATGGGGATACCTGTCTATAACCAGCCAATCCAACGCCTCCTTTACGCTTCATCTCAAAAAGTATTCTGGGAACATAACCTGAAAGTGGTGTTGCGGCTAATGGATATACCTGAATCGCAAGAGGGATAATCACCGGGGAGCGACGTTACGTCGCTCCCCTTCTCTTTTTGCCAATTATCAAATCATCAACGCTTGTTTCTTGTATATTGATACTCTTCAATATATGCTTGATGCATAACCATTGTTCAGGTATTGAGGAGGATACGAGTATGTTTGTCGATGGATACGTTCTACTGACTATTTCGATTATGGCGTTCTGGTTTCTTGTGTGGGGGTATACCTGGATATTTTACCCATGTAAATGTCAATGCGGGAAAAGGATATGGACGCGTCGGGCCATGAAGAAACATTTGGCAACGAAGCATATTTGGGATTGACCTGCACCAATGCTACCCTCTCTCTCATCGTGCTATGAGCCTGCTACGGCGTGGCATTATTTTGTGCTAGGCATTTTGCCTCTCTCCATCAGTACAGGCGGTGTGTTGCCTGTTATGTGTCGTGCAATGAGCAGTGTGTATCATGGAAGTATGCTACTCACCATTCTGCAATATCTCATCGATACTATAGCGCTTATCTCCATGTGGTACTGGATACGCCGCTTGTTCAGACCGTTTCGCTGTGGCTGTGGAATGACCTTCTGGACGGTCAAACGGGCGCTTATCCACATGGGGACGACACACCGCTATACCCCTGAACAGCATTAGCACCTCCCTCCAATACGAATATTCCCATGAAAAACTGGCGTCAAACCTGCTAAAAGCCTTGACTTATTGTTGGAAGAGTGGTATTATTAATACATAGAAGAGAGTACATGGTAAATGACGTCGGAGGGCAAAACCTGCTCACTTCGGACGTCATTTACCAGTACAAGAGCGAGAGAAAAGGAAACGAAGATGACAACTACAAAAACCTGCACACGTTGCAACGGAACTGGCACATACAGTTTCAACTTGAAAGATGGCACCGTTTGCTACGGATGTAGCGGGTCTGGTGTGGTTGCAGTGACCTCCAAAGGGAAGAAAATCAAAGCGACTAGCACGCTTCGTAATGCACAGATCGGGGATACGATTGAGGCAGGCAACATTTACGAAGTAATCTCTATCGCCGATGTCGTTGACCCCAAAGCTGGCTCTACTGATATTGCTGATATTCTCAATCATACCCCTTACAATCAACAGGTCATCGGTAAGAATATCGTTTCAGGGAAGTACGCGAAGTTCTATCGCTACTCCTCACAACAGGAGGTGAAATGAACCTTGACCACTACGCTGATCTGACGGACTCGGTAGGAGCTGCAAGCATCCTGGCTAGAAAGTTTGGCGGTTCCTACTCAGTAGAAGCGTTGCGGCAACTGGTAAAGAATGACAGGATCAGGTGTTTGATTTTCGAGGGCGGCGTACTTACTGAGAGGCATCCAGGCAAGAATACCAGGGGAAGAGATGTATTCTTTCTCAGGAGTGACATAGAGGCGTTAGAGCGTCCCAGGCGAGGACGACCGGAAAAGCAAGTATAGCAATTGGCAAGTATCAGGAGTGGGATAACAACCCACTCCTTTTTGTGTACCTTGCAAAGAATACTAGTATCTGCCTGCTATACTAGTCTCAGATGCACAATGGACGAGAGGAGATATTTTATATTGACTCAAGATCAAATCATGTACCTTCTCATTCTCCTGAGCACGCTCTTGTCCTGTTCCCTCTTGCAAATCTATCAGACGGAAAAGCAACTTGACTGCCTGATAGAGCGGCAGAAAGAACTACAACGCTTGCTCACACCACTGGATGAATATATACGTTATTGTGAAGCAGTGGAAGAAGAGTATAGCGATGAAGGGTTTGAGGAGTATCTCCTTGAGCGAGGTCTATCTTTACCTGTATGGAGATATGCACTCATGAATTATAGAGTTACTGTTGAAAGTGGAAGGGAATCATCATGAAATCAACTGAGCAAGAAGAAATTAAGCAATTCGTGGAAAAGTTTGGTCCTGGTGCAAGAACTTGGCAAGAGCAACAAATATGCCGTATGCTCCAACTTGGCATCTCTCCACCGCACCATCTGGAAATGCGGGTGAGAGTGGAAAAGGGGGATCTCTTTGAGATGGTACAGGATGCAGCAAACTTGTTCCTCTCCACTTTTTACCTGTATCCAACTTCTATCGCGCTTCATCCAACGGTTGCATCCTTGATGGAGGTAGCAGAAAAGACGGTTACGGCCACGCTACGCAACACTGCAAGCGACTTCACTGAGAAACTGCTAGGGAAGGGTTTCACGGCGCGGTCTATTCACATCGAGAAGGATGATAGTCTGCAACTATACGAGTGTGCTGTGCGCTTCTCTTTTGACGTTGATAAGAACATTGATACTATTTGCGATGTCATCATGCGTTCCCTGGAAAACATGCAATGATCTCCTTCAATCCTACATGCTACGTAGACACACAGAGAAGCCTGTAGGTCAGGGTGATGATACAATGCTCTATTATATCAATCAAGATACGATAACAGGTGCTAGTGCGCGTCTATAGCACAGAAAGTAGGGTGCAGAGAATGGCAATCAGTGTTTGCTCAGGGTGCAATGAAGTATTCAACTCGGTGGGAGCGTTTGACCTGCACAGAGTCGGTACATATAGCCGATTGCTGTACAGGGAACGAGCTGATGGGACATTGAGTAGATCTGTTATTGGTCGCTCTACCTTTGCACGACGTTGCCTTTCGTCAGGGGAGATGCTGGAGAACGGGATGCTCAGGAACGAACGGGGCAGATGGATCGGACAAGAATACAACGGACCTGCCTACAAAAAGAAAGTGGAGGAGAATCATGTCAGAACTTGAAGAAGATATTCTTGCAACATTACGATGCATTGTGAACGCTATCTTACCTGTCTTGCAACAAGCCTATAGTGCCTGTTATCTGGTGTATCGTGATACCGGTATGCCCTATGGAGATACGTTTGATGGATGTATGCAATGGGTACGTGAGATGCTACAACGCGATGGTAATGAGCAAGAGATTGAACGGATACGGCAATTGTATGAGGCAATAAGGGGTATACAGAAAGTGGAGGAGGAAGTCACACATGGATGAAACAATAGAGCATTCACACGAGATGCAAGATCTACACAATGAGGCAATCAATACCGTCTATCGGTTTATTGCGATAGACACCAGTCATATCATCGGACCTGATGCGCTTTTCCATTTGGGTTTGTATTTTGCTGGTGTTCAAGGGTTGATTAGGAAAAGTAGTGAAGGGCGATATGGGAACAAAAGAAACCTATAGCATTGTGGAGGCTGCCATGTATCTGGGCCTCACTGAAGGGAACACGAAACCAATCTACGCAGCAATCTATGCCAACAAGATACTCGCGGTAAAAGAGAACGTAGGCGGGAAAATAGTCTGGGTGATCGATGGAGAAAGCTTAGCTGAGTACAAATCACAGTTAGGAAACGGGCCACGCAAGAAGCCTGCTGAAGTCGCTGTACAGGAGAAGCAACCGGTACCAGTAGCGCATCCTGTCCGAAGAGAGGCACCCGATGATAGTACCTTGCTCCCTCGTGCTATCACCTCACTCTTTCAATTCTTGTCTGACCACCATCTATCCAACGATGTGCGATCGATACAGAAAGTAGTAGAACACTTGCATATCTGGGAAGTACAAACGGCAAACACGCCTGTACAAATTGTCATTGCAGGTGAACGCGTAACCGTCCTGGCAGATGAGTACCAACGAGAGTTAGAGGCACAGGTGCAGGAGTTGAGAAGCCACCTGAGAGAAGCAGAGACGCGCCTGTCCTACTATACACGCAAGGCACAGGAGCGAGTGTTGACTGAGTATCACTATCCCCTCACGGTCCTTGTGGAGTCACACGTTGATGGTTTTCTGGTATGGTCCAAACAGTTTCCCTTTGCCGCAAGGGGGCAAACAGAGGGGGAAGCGTTGGCCGCATTCAGAAGGATGATCTGGGGCTACGCATCCTGGCTACGCACGCATGAGAGAGAGTTAGCGAATGGGATGCGAGAGCAATTTGGAATGCTCAAGAATTTGCTCGTTGAAGATTAACCTACCCTTGATGCCATACATAATCCACTGTGTGTATGTCCGTACTTCCTTCAACAATTGGCATCAAGGGTAGTTACTGCTACCAGCGGTGGCGTCTGTGATGGCGGTGGCGTCTTCTATGACGCCCGTACTCGTCGTAATCCCAATACCATCCATCGTCGTCGTCCCAATCGTCGTCTCCCCAATCACGACGATACCCGCCTGTAACTTGAGCCAGTTCTGTATCGCTTAACTCAAGCATTTCATATGTTTCTTCCATCATTTTCTCCTTTTCAAAGTGGGGGATTCTCCTCTTCTCTTCTATTAGGAATGGAAAGGAAGAATCCCGTCTCAGGTATTCGCTGTCTCTTTTCGAGACTCCTTATAGCATACACAGCCATATGCCAAATGTCCATTGAGCATCTGTCAATTTATGAATAAGACGCCCACAACGACGGTACGCATCCTGTAATCCTGGGGTGTTCTTCTGTATGATCTGCAATGAAGGAGGCTGTATTGTGGCTGTCAGACGGTTATCCTTGTGCTGTAAGCCAACAGAGGCTTACACGTCTCTTTTATGAGACATCAAACTTCTTTGTCTTTCTCTTGCCAGTGAAGCACGGTCAACCTCGAACGTTCCGTGTTGAGGCAAGTGTTTGTGTCTGTGCATTCAAGCGTAAGGTAGCGACAAACAACAAGAAACCACCTATCAGTAAATCTGAGCGACAACAGAGATAGGTGGTTCTTTGTTGTAATTAATCGTCGTAATGGCTCAAAGGCACCTCGCAATCTAGGACGTATACATGCTACAAATAGTATAACATGTTTGGGCTTTTCGTCTTGTGCGTTCTTTTCAACCATTTCCCCTTTTGCTATACTGATAGAAAAGTGTGTGTGAGGTGGCAATGCGCAACCATCAATTCGAGATCCCTGAACAGGCTGCAAGTCTCCATATGAGAGAAGTTATTCTTTGGACGAATGGCAACTGTATGGTTTTCGACGATAAGGGGCAACAGATGTGTGAGTTCCAGGGGATATTTGAGAATGCTGCTCCTCGTATCAATGCGGTCTTTTCTGGCAACTGGCAGTACGGGGATTGGAGACGTGGGATCATACAAAGTGTTCCATTTGAGCAGGTAATGTTCACAGAGAATGGAGTATATCGGTGGACATCGGAACCGTGATAGTGTTTGCCGCATCTGTGGGTTTATTTATCTGGCTGGTAGTCAATATTGAGCGGCACTTGCGATTATTTTATTATCAGCAGGAGTGCAAGGCTCAACAGTACAACGAATGGCAAACCAAATTGGATTACCTTTCCTGGTGCTATCAGGTCAACGAAACACCTAGTGAGGTTGGGTACTTGGCTTACAAGCTTGAGCGATCGACTGTGAAATGGAACGGGCATGGAAACGTTGAGGAGGGCGAACAGCAATTATGATGGATGCACAACTTTACCTTATTCCAGAAAGCACCATGAGGGAAGAGGTCACGCCTGTACAAAATGACCGCTGTGCTATTTATATGAAAAAACCAGTGGCGGGTACAGGATTATGGACATCGGCATACCGAGAAGAAACGGACGATAGCGCATGGGTGGAGTGGTGCCATTCAGAGACGTACAGCAATCCTGATCGTCAGTACTGGCACCTGCTTACCCCACGTCATGATGCACGTATCTATACGATTGATGGTCCTAACGACTTCATTGCCCTTATAGCGCGGTACCCCTATGTCTCACAAGAGTTAGAGCGTTGCCTGCCTCCTCGCGCATTCTTTCGCCATTACTATACAGGTATAGACTTTGAGAAGTTGAGTCAGGATTATGACGGATTGCATTTGACAGAAGAAGGAAATGCGCAGTTACATCTCCCTTTTGACTATGATTTTGATATGAATGCCTGGGATGTAGAGTCAACCGTCTGGTTTCGCTGGTGTTTTGAAAAAGTAGAATGTATCAGGACTCCAACGATAGTTGAGACAAAGCATGAGTGCAGGGAAGAGAAAGAGCAACCAGTGACATCGATACAGTTTGAGGCGATATTATGAGAGAAGACATCGATAGTTCGAGTTTCATCCTGGCTGAAAAGTACTTACCAGATGGTCGCAAACTGACGATAGAACCACAGACGTTTGGTTGTGCTCGTATAGGTATAGGGGAATACCCGCCACATCAGGATAGCATGACCTATGCCGATACCTGGGATTTTCCGAGTAAAGCTGCGGCACTTCTTGCATACGCAAACTGGAATGCTGAAGAAGAACCAACCGACTGGCATCGACATCATGCAACAGGGCGATACCGACACGGGGGCAATCCAGATCTTGAATATATCCGATGGGAAGGGACGGACGAACAACACATCAAACACGCGATGAAAGTACTGAGAAGTGAGGAGCGTTTCATTGTCTCGATACACGATGAAGTGCGAGAACCGTTCTCACTTCCTGACGCTCGTATCTATCTAGTGACAACAGAAAGTAATACTTGTCAGTGTAGGATACCTTGCACATGGTATGACTACGCTTACCTCTATCTTGATCGATGCGTCATCCTGAACATTGTCGATACGATGAAGATAAGTCTCGCAACCCTCAAGAAACGATTATACGGATAAATAATATGGATATTACCGATATATTTGAAACAGCCAAAGAGCAGATTTTGAAGAGTGGCGATCATACCCCGATGATCTTTGCGGAAGAAGAGAACAGACAACTTACCCTTTTCGCTCTTGCAGTGGACTTTGGCGACCATATCACGACACACGAAAAAGAAGCGATGTTCTTCAGCACCGGTCGCAAGTTCGCAAAAGAGAAAACACCACTCCCAACACTCAAGCAACTTTGTTTTGTAAGTGAAGCCTGGATCAGCTATGTAAACAAAATGGAAGAACGGAAATATCGCTTTCCATCAGATGATCCGGATAGGGAAGAAGCGCTGATGGTGCTCTCACTTGATGTACCAACCATGCAACATACCTTGCATATGGCGACGATGATCCGCTCAAAGACAGGAAAGTTATTGGAGTTGCGTCCACAACCTGACATGATGCAGAAGAGTCTGAAAAGCGACTTACTCCCTTCGTTCCTAGCTGGCGTCTTGAGTGCGAAATATACCGACTCAGAATTTAGTAAGTGGAAGAAGAGGTTAGAGCATTGACCGCCACAACACAACTTATCTGCTCAGATAGCACCAGTATCACTCGTAGTGGCACCAGCGCTTTCACGGTTACAGGCACACGTATAGGCAACAATGTCTCTGTACGCATGGAGTTCGATGTTGTCTCGAAAGAGGAATGCATAACAATGGTAGGTCACAAGCTGCAAAGTTCGTTGGTTGGCTCTATAAGCGCTATGGGAATGTATCTATTCTGGTGATCGATAGCGATTAAATAACCAACTTCACCTTCACCTTTGCGCCATTGCATAACACCTTCTCAACAGTCAGTACAACCGTACTAGCGCAGTTACAAGGCGTAACAGGCGGCTTCTTTGTCGGTGGCTTGTGATGGACAGGAGGAAGGTGTACCGGTCTGTGATGAGGCTTACACGGCTTCACACAGGCATGATAGCCACTATGACAGATCGGGCTACCTCCAAGTGTTGCAGCATGTACTTGAGATGGTACGATCAGAACAAGGAACAATCCAACTATAAGCGAAATAATGACAAGATGTGTTCTCATGATGGTGTCTCCTTTACTTTTAGTGTAGCAAGGAGACAAAAAGAAAGAGCCTGGATGATATCAATTCATCCAGGCTCTTTCTGCTTAATTGCGCTTTTCCCACTCATCGGGGTTATTCAGCCACATCTCAATGCCTGATTCCACATCATCGACATCGGCCCAGGCTGCGTCTGCTCCCCATGCAATACCAAGACGCCCATCAATGTGTACTGCCTGTGCTTTTTCGACACTACCCTCGATGTTAATAAGGTAGCAGCAAACATCATGTGAGTTCTCAATGTTTGCTACAGGTATCTCTCGTTGAAGATCGGTTGCCGTGATGAGATCGCAATCAATCTCATCAGAGGACCACATTTTACGGATCTGCATTATCTTTTCCTTTCTTGCCATTTTCCATCAATTAGATGCCCATAGCATTCAGCTATGGGGTCCCTGACTAGCGTTTATCTCCATGCGTGAAGTATTCAGGTGCTACACTACGCTCTCTACATTCTTGAGCATGCTTGCGCCCACGCTCCCATACGTACTCCTCATGCAGATTTGCCATGTCAGCCTTAGCCGCATTGTACCGCTTCACTGCCTGCTGTTCCTCTTCACTAATACGCAATGTCTCGCTTCCATATCGATGTGGTACACGTCTCTGGTATGCGTGCTTTGCCAGGAAGCCTGCCACACCAGACTTGATGTTCAACGCTTTGCACTGAGCAAGCGCGGCGTCGAACTCTGTCTGACGTGCTATGCCCATCTCAGTTGATTTACAGTTTTTGCACATAGATTATTCCTTTCATCACTACTTAAAAAGATGATCGATACGATCGTCTGATGGCAATTGCCTGGTAAGCAATGCCTCTGTCTTGCGTAGATTGTCAATGACTAACTCTAACTCGGTCTTCTGTTGTGTCAGTTCGACGACGACAATTTTGATATTTTCGATGGATTGCTTGATTGCTGTAATGTTTTGCTTTTGCATGATAATCGTCCCTTCTAGATATGTAGTGTCCCTGTTCGATCGTTGTTGAGGAAATGATCCTCCTCAACAACTTGCTTCATTGGTCTACCATTGCGTACTCCATCGACTGAGACAACGGCAACCACTTTATAGCCTGCTTGTCTATCGGTTTTGTCGCAACGATCTGCATAGACGAGGTTGTAATGCTTCTCGTTCTCCAACTCATTGCGGAGTGCGATTGCTTGCTTGTAAGTCATACTGTCACCTCTGTCAGATTGCGTGCGCACTTGCTACACCACTGGCTTGCATCCTTCATATCGACGCGTGCTTGTGACATGCTGGTGCTACTCACCATTTGCCCATGCGCCTCACAGACGGTAATGTATTTTCCATCGGCATCAATACCCTGCTCAGCAGCAAGATAGATCACATTGTGAATAGTGGTAAGTGCGTTGATCCGACTGGCAAGATAACCAGCGCGGTCATTAAAAGGTTTCCGGTTGGTCATAGTGTTTGCTCCTTTATTTGGCCTGATAGTATTCAACAGTAATCCATCGTCCGTCTATCAACTCTTCAACGGAAACTTTGTTGTCGTAGGGTTCGCCATCGTCAACGGTACAACGCGATAGCCATACTCGGTACTGCCCTGTATCGACTTTCAGATCATCGGCCTGTCCAGTTGCTAATGTATCCATGCCTTCCAACTCTTCTAGAGTGTAGTGCCTCATAGTGTTTGCTCCTTTATGAATAGCGTTCCATCAAAAACGATGGATATGCACTTGCTAAATCCCCGCTCTCAGTGAGTAGGGTATGTACGACTTCGCACAACTGGCGAATAGTCATAGCCTGTAGTGCGAGATAGGTTGCTGAAGGAAGAATGTTCCGATAGACAACCAGCCACAAGCCGTACGACGCGGGATTGTACCCGTGAGGCAGTGCATCCTCATACACGACATCACGTGCCTCGTCAAAGCGCTCACACAAGTCTCGTATCGCCGCGAGACGGTCTTCTAGTGATCGCTCAACTTGCAGGTGAGTCACGCGAGAACGCCCCATCGTCTTGACGATATAGGAGGCGAATTGCCGTTTGCTGAGTGCTGTGATGGTTGTCATGATGTTATCCTTGCTTCTTTGCGATGAATGCCCTGGCTCCACGCTCCGATTTGAATTTGTATTCCTGGTTACCAGACTTGCCTTTGTGGAGGTATCGCGCTCCATCAGCAAACATCTTGATTGGGTAGTAGAGACCGGTTTGATTTGATCGGTCAAAACCGTAGATGTCATTGATCATTGTTCGCTCGAAAATTACTTCTGCTGTCATGTCCGTTTCCCTCTCGCTAGTCAACTCTTCTTCATGTGTTAAGTATATATCATCATGTGATGATTGTCAAGTAAAAAGAGGCGAATAACGACCAGTTTCCAGGCACGCTCAAGAATTGGTTTGTTTTCGTATCCAGTTGCCTATGGTCTGTTTGCTTGTACCTAATTTTTTCGCTATGTTCTCCCTAGACATGCCAGTTGCTAGTAATCGAAAAGCCTCTTCACGTACAGTTGGTGGATACCCCTCTTTTTCTATGCTTTTTTTTCCTGCCTGGGAGGGCTTGCCTCCTCTAGATGGATCGATGCGAACAGTGTTGAGGCTGTCAACGTAGTAGTAGATCGCTGTGGGCATGCGGGTGCCTTCAATTTTACCGTCTCTAAACAGAACATACACGGTATTCCTTTTATATTCCTTTTCATACCCTGCTGCCCTCGCTCGTTCACTGAGAATAAGGGCAGCAGGGGTAGCGGTCGTCGCCTCACGCCCATTTATAATGATCCGTTCTGGTATTTCTTGTTGATTGCTCATTGTTCCTCCCTATGTTGCTTGACTTTTTCTTTTCGTTAGTATACACTATACATCATTATAGAATGATAAATCAAGAGGGAAGGAGACGAGTTTTTGAGTGGTGGTTTTGTAATGTGGATTGTTCAGTGAAAAAGAAAAACACCCCGGCGTCGCAACTAGGGTGCTCATCTTTTAGAAAGTGTTCTTATGAATAAGAGTAGCACGCTATTCAATGCCTGTCAATGTGCCTCTTCAGGATATGAGGTGCCAGTATGGTAGCAGCACCAAAGTTAAAAGCGGTATCACGTCCTCACGAACTGGCATTTATTGAGGTTGCGCGGAAGATACGGGAGAAACAGATCACTTCTCTTGCAGATATTCCGACCGATCTCAAACAGTTTACTTCAGTTGCGCAAGCCCTCTGTACTGCAAGGATAGACTTTGATGAGGCCAATTTCTGGACAGTCTATACCTCCCTTGCCATTGATCATCCTAAGTTAGCAGAATGGCGCAAGTCGATTGAAACCAGTTCAGAAATTGAGGAAGAGGAGGAAGACCCGCGTTTTGTCACTGGTACGAATGGCAAAAAAGTGTTTCGTACTCTTTCTATGCAGGAAATAAAACAACTCCCACGTGCTGAATGGCAGATCCCTGGTATCTATCAGAAGGTGTCTGTTTCCATGACCTACGGGGATGCAAATACAGGGAAGACCTTCGTTGACCTGGACATTGCGCTTCACCTTGCCTATGGGATGTTCTGGCAAGGTCGGCAGCTCATGCAGTCTCGCGTGCTCTATATCTATGGAGAAGGGAATGAGGGACTTGCCAACAGGGTTGAGGCATGGCAGAGGAAGCATGGGAAGGAGGATAGCGACTACATACGGTTCATCTGTTTTCCTGTGCAACTGATGACTGAACTTACTATCCTGTGTGACACGATTGAAGATCAGGAAGAGACACCTGGACTGATTGTACTCGATACGTTTTCAGTCTGCGCTAGTGGCATCCCTGAAAACGATAATGTGGAGGTTGCAAAGTTTATCGCCTGTGCCTCCCATATTAAACGAACGTACAAAACCAGGGTACATATCATCCATCATGCAGGGAAGAATGGCGACTATCGGGGAGCTGCCGCGTTCAGGGGAAATGTAGACACCATGACGTTACTAGTACGAGAGAGCAATGAGTCTCCAATAGTCATGGTCTGCAAGAAACAAAAGGATGCAGCCTACTTTAGTGACATCAAGTTACAACTTGAGCAGATCTCCCTTGGCATCGACCCAGATAGTTACGAACCGATTACCTCCTGTGTTGTGATTACGTGCGATCTGCAAACACATACAGAAGAGAAGACAGAGCAGGAACGGGCAACTATGTTGAAGGTGCTTGCTGACAACGGGCGTATGAGCAGTGCGAAATGGAAAGATGCTTGTATCGACGCCGGGATCAGTCGCAACGTCTGGTACACACAAAAAGACTACTTGACCCAAACAGGAAAGATACAAGAGGATATTACCGGTCCAGGGAAGCCCATCTTTTATAGTGAGAGGAAACTATCATGAACCCTTACAGCCCTTCCCGAACCCTTCCCGGTAATGGTCGTAACCCTTACACCCCTTACACCCTCTATAGAGGGTGTAAGGGGTGTAAGGGTATGGGTACCCCTGAAGAGGCAAAACAATGAAAGATGTAGTAACGCTTGCTGAAGAAGATACGAACCTGCATAAAGCGGCAATAAATGAGCTGGCTGGTCCCTGTCCTGGCTGTGGAGGAAGTGACCGTTTTCGGGTGCGCTATAGCAGAGATACTGGTACATGGCGGTTTATGTGTCGCTCCTGCTATGATGCCAGTCAATTCATCGCTGAGAGAGGCAAGAAACGCGGTTGGGGAGATAGCATTGACTATCTACGACACTATAGAGGAATGTCTTTTAGGCAGGCTCAGATGGTAGTAGGAGAGCAATCAGGGACAGACTACACCCCTGAAGAGGCACAACCGCGCTATCTCTCCGATACATGGCAAAAGATTACACACGACGCAATGCAAGCACATAGAAACCGTCTATGGTCTGATGATACGTTGGCCCTGGACTATGCACGTAGCAGGGGCTTGTATGATCATACCATACAGCAATTCCAGGTAGGGTACTCCATTCATAAGAGCGTTCCCTATCTGGTGATACCTTCCATCAATGACGGATGTTATGTCACGGTCTATCGGCGTGATTTGCGTCTTGATAGGCCAGAGGGAGTACCGAGATGGAAGGATGCACCAGGGGGAGCAAAGAGCGAATTGTACCTTGCAGATTGCTTATTCTCGCGGGTCAATCTTCCTGTGGTGCTCTGTGAAGATGCGTTTTCAGCGCTTACCATCTATCAGGAATGCGGCGATCTTGTCAATGTGGTAGCAACGGGCGGCGCGGCGTGCTGCATGACAACGAAATGGATAGCACGTCTGGCCTGTATGCCCCTGATCCTGTATGCCCCTGATCCTGGTTGCACTTGATGCAGACCGTGAGGGTGATAAACACTCCCTGGAATGGCTGAAACGCCTCAAGAACGGGCGGCGCTTGCGCCCTCTGCTCAAAGATGCCAACGATATGCTCATGGACAACTGGAACATACGCGAATGGGTAGAAGACGGATTGAAGGAGAAGTGTGTTGTCTGCAAGGCAAGTATTGACGATCCTGAGTATGAATTTGAGTATGATGCACGCGGCGTTTTGTATTATCGCCAGCACTGCCAGCAGGCTTGACGAGTTTCTAAGCAGGTTCAAAACTGATAGGGAAAGTACTTGACAATCATTATGTGATGATATATAATACTTGTAGATGAGGACCAATAAACATTCAAAAAATTACCGCCTCATCTACAGGAGAAAATCATGGTAGCAGTAATTGCAAAGGTACGCAAGCCCTCACCATCCATCATTGAGCGAACGATGGAAGCCACAATTGAGATCAATTCTCATGCTGATGTTATTTGTAAAGTCCCTGGCAAGTTGTACTTCGTGAAATCCGATACCCTCACCAATCGGTACTATCCAGTGATGTGGAGTGAGAGCGATCATTCATGGACGTGTAGTTGCGGCGGTCGTGCTCATTTACACAGCCACACGATCAAAGCGCAACAGGCATGTGCAAGGGAGCGGATGGAGCAGAAGGATAGGGAGTATGCACAGTATCGGGCATACGAACTGAGCCTGGGGATTTACAATTGAACGACCAGACATCAAGAGGAGTGGGCAACCCTCCTCAGTGGTGGAATAGTGACGAATTGAGGGATGAAATGAACGATTATTGGCAAGAGCGGAAAAACATAGAGCGTGATTATATCCAGGTTCCAGACACGAAGCCTATTACTCACACGGTGGTCGTGACCGCTCCCATACAGTTGAAGCGGTGGGCAACCAGTGAAGATGCGGCTAATCGTCTGGCAGGTGTCTATCGCCTGCGCGGGTACGCCGTCACAATTGAGCAGGGTGCGAAATAGAGTAATCGGGCGGGTACTCACTCCTGCTCAAAGGATACCATCATGAACAGCCTATTCGAGAAGTTGAAACACGGTGAAACGATCCATGTAGTCTCTACCACGTCAGGTGTCAAGTTCAGTGTTGAGGCTGTGACGTGGGCAGGAAACAGGGTAGGGTATGCGTTCAAGGACGAACAGGGACAGGTGATACCAGGATACCGCAAGATGTTTAGTGACGAGCAGATTAAGGATGCTAGCCAGTATTGGATGGAGGTAAGTAAGATGCCAACAGTTGAAATGCGCGGATACTATCAAGTAACCATCTTCTCTGATCATGAGGAGTGGCGGCTGAGTTATACGAATGGTACGTTCAGCCAGCCAAGTGAGGTGACTGCCGAGTCAAAATTTCCTGAGTGCGTTGGGTGTCATCGCTGGTGGTCTCCCCAAGATCGTGACATCCGCTTTGATGACAACGGACAGATGACCTGCCCTTATTGTCAGTAGTGTGTATTGGGCGGTTGTAACATCGCCCACGGAAGGATTACGATGATGACTTTTAACCCCAAAGAGCACTTGATGCAAATATCGAAAAAAGATTATCTCCCTGTAGCATGGCGACTGGTCTGGTTTCGTGAGGAGTGTCCCAACGGAACGATTGATACGGAAGAGATCGAGGTTGATCTTGACCGTGAGGTACAAGAAGAGATCCCTGTATGGAGTAATGAAAAGCGGCGCATGGAAAAAGTGACGAAAACTGCAAAGGGGTATGCCCGTTTTCGTGCAGTGATTACTGATGGCAAAGGTGGGAGAGCCACTGGTACCAAATCAGAGAACGCGGCTAGTTTCCCTGATTTTATTGAAAAGGCTGAAACTGGAAGCATCGGACGAGCACTCGCCGCTCTAGGGTACGGTACACAATTTGCCCCTGAACTAGACGAGGGACAACGTATTGCTGATGCCCCTGTACAGCGTTCACCGTACTATTCTAACGATGCGCAAGACGAGACATCCAATTCTACCAATGAGGCAACAAAGGCTTCCTCTCATGCTCCTACACCCATTAACAAGGTATCTGCTCAAAGCGTTGTCAGTGAGTCTCACGCGCAAACAAATCTGAATGACATTCCTTCTGCCAGGAAGTTACGCGAGATAGCCGCCGCGCTCGGTATCGAATGGTCATCAGTCCTTGAGGAAGCATTTGAACGCCCGATAGCAGAGGGAAAAGTCACATTGCAAGCCCTTGAGAATAAAGGTGATGACTTGCCTCCTGGGTACTGTAAACGTATCGCCTCTTACCTGCAAACAAAGCAGGCGGCATAACCATAGCGGGTTCCCTGGTACCCTACAAACCAGGGGAAGGATTACATCATGACTACCATTTCAAACCGACAACAGACTGTCAAGTCAGAAGTGCTTGACGTACTACGCAATGGACATACTACAGGGATGAGTTACTTTCTTCCAACAGGTCAACTTGACCGCAAATTGTACCAGGAAGTCAATGAAGTGCTTGAGCGGATTGGCGGCAAATGGAACCGCAAAGCAAAAGCACACCTGTTCGAGATTGACCCCGCCGCGCTATTGGACCTTGTTTCAACGACTGGTGAGATGCCGCCACGCAACCCGACTGCATTCTTTCCGACCCCTGACGCGGTGATTGAACAACTCTTATCGGGTGTCTGTCTGCCTGAAGAGGCAAGGATACTCGAACCGTCAGCAGGCAAGGGAAACATAGCCGAGTATGTCCGTGATTACATGACCTATGCGGTGCTTGATTGCTGTGAGATTGTCCCACGCTTCCGTGAGATGCTGCAATACAAAGGATTTATCGTTCTTTCTGAGCCTGATTTCCTTGCCTACTGTCCAGGTTCAATTTATGACTTGATCGCCATGAACCCGCCCTTTGCTGTTGAGGGTGACGCCCTGGCATACGTCACGCATATAGAGCATGCGTGGTCACTGCTGGCATCAGGCGGCGTGTTACGAGCGGTTGCGCCTGCTGGTTTTGCATTCAGGGATGACAAACGTATTGTGCAGTTGCGCAACCTCGTAGAAGAGTGCGGATCGTGGGAGAAGTTGGAAAGCCAATCCTTTGCTGAGAGCGGTACAGGTGTCGCAACCGTCATCATTTCAATGCAAAAGTAAGAGCAGTAGGTTGCCAGTCATCCTTAAACTGGCATGGAGGTTTAAATGAACATCACACAAGCGAGAACTATTGTACAAGCCTACGGGTATGGGCTACGGAAACTTATCAATGTGCCAGGACACTATAACTTGACATGGAATGGGAGAAGTTGGGTCACGCTCAACATTGCTGCATTAAACGCGACGACACTACGAGTACAGATTGAGGCAGAGCGTCCAAATATCACCCTGGCGAATTGTCTGTAGCGCACACTAGGGAGGTCGGTGTGACCTCCTTTAAAACTGGCATGGAGGTTCTTATGTTTCTGGATATTGAAACCAAGAAGTTCCACCAACGCCCCCCCCGCAACCATAGTTAATTGACATTGCTTGAGCCTTGTTTTATCCTATACATAAAGAGTTTTTATTAGTGTTTCATTAACGAAACAGAAAAAGATGCATGAGGTACATTATGCAAGAAGCGTTTTCAGAGGAAGAATGGCGTGAGCGGCGGCGAGGAAACAATCAAGCCCTGAGTGATCAAATCGCAACATCCTACTTGTACAGAAATATCAAGCAGTATTTTGGTTCTGAGCGAGGTTTAGCCATCATACGGTGGCTGCAAGTTGGTTTAGGAGAGAAGCAAACATTTGATGAGAGATGTAAAGCCTGGTTGCTCTCAGATGACTTTGTCAACGAGGTAAGAGAAGCTGCCGATAAAACCGACTACTCTGCCTTTAGTGCTGATGATAACGAATGGGTTCAGACTACGCAAGATCGCTACAGAGAACTGGTTGAACATCTTTTTGAAGCCTCAACTAGTGAAATCGAAGAACCGAGTAAAGATGGTATTGTTCAGGAGGTGAAGATAGAATGAGCAGTACTGTCTACCCTATCGGCTACTCTGCCCCTGGTTCCCTCCCACGTATCGATGAGTTGATGCAACAATCTCAAATGCTGCTCATTGATACCCGTTATAGTGCAAAGAGTTGGAACCCGCAATGGCAAGAGAGCACTCTACGAGAACGCTATGGTGATCGGTACAGGGTTGCAGGCCGGTACCTGGGCAATGTCAACTACAAGGGAGGTCCGATCAAACTAGCTAATCCAGAAAGAGGCATATGCGGGTTATGCCAGTACTTGGGTGAGGGCTACGATCTTATCCTGCTTTGCCAATGCAAAGAGTATGAGACATGTCATTGTAAGGTAGTGGTACAGGCGTTACAAGAGGCAAGGAGTGATGTGCAGGTGATACAGCCTGCCAGTATGACGTGTCATTGTTGCGATGTGCCAGTGACGCCGGAGACATCGGAAGTGTATGCCGATGTGCAGCACGAGTACTGGTTGTGTTTTGAGTGCATAAAATAGGAAGGATGGAACCATGTTCAAGGTTTGTCGAGAGCGGTGTGATGAGTGCTTATTCTCACCTGATAAAATCGTGAGTCAGAACCGCAAGAATGGCATCATTCGAGACTGTCTAGCCAATGATCAGTTTTTTGTTTGCCACAAGCACAGCGTAGAGGATAGCGAAGGAGGTCCGACAGGGGAGCAGGTATGTTGTAGAGGCTGGTTCGACTCCTACGGAATGGAAACCAATATCATCCGTATTGCGTCCCGCCTCCATGCGATAGAAGAAGTGGATGAGCCAAATGCGTGAGAGAAAAGTTGACCCCTGGGAGATCCGTAACTATAAAGTGCAATCCGTTGTCTGCGGTGAAGTCTTTGGTGAGAGCGGTCTAGGCTCCCATTGTGAGTACGATTTCCATGTATCGGGCTTGAGTGGCGGTCTGATATGGGTCGTCGATCATCTTGCCAGTGGATGCAAGATCGCGCAATTCAACGGACAGGCAAGAGTGCGTGTCTTCATAGAGGAGATTGCTGGCTATACCGATTGGACTACTTCGCTTGATGTACTCAAGTCTATCCGTGATGAGAAGTTCTGGAAAGAAGTACAAAAGGCGGCGGCACTGGCTGAAACCTGGACACCCAAAGAGGCGAAGAAGTTGCTACAAATGCGTAAACAAGTAAGCCTCTGGAAAGAGCAAGGTGTTTCGTGACGAGAGGATAAAACGATGTGGATCAATAACTATGACGACCCTGAAGAGATGGATCTACAAACCGCCTTGAAGTTGTTGCAAGCGAACGGGTATACCAATTGCACAACGGAAGCGAACAAGCAGAATGGGACTGGCACCATGTATGTGTTCAACGACCCATCAGGCGAAGGTGTCCATTATTGTGATGGAGAGGAAGAGGTGATTGAACTGGTGATCAGCCAGGAACTCACCTTTCCAGAGAGTCAGGAAGGATAAAACGATGATTACTGTCGATTTTGCAAGTTCCTCAGATGGAAAGCCTTGTATCACCATGACAACTGATCAAGGCAACCGCTATATACTTCTTACCACGAAGAAGGCACCATTGGCAGGCGCAATTATCAATCAACTCAGGACTGATTTTTCTTGTGAGTCTCTTCCTGGTATCCCTCTTGATTGGAGAACATCGCTAGAACAAGGTGAACTGATCTTTCATAGCGAGTCTGGTGCAATTGGCATCTATGTTCAGGAGTCTCGTTTTGACGAACTGGTATCGATATTCAGCCACTTATAACATGTCACTGCCTGGGGAGCGTGCAAGATCGCTCCCCTTTTTCATGCCTCCAATAGCGTGAGGTATAGGCTATTTAAATGGCTATACTATTCCCCTTGCCTGCCTATTTCATCGGCTTTTCGCTGTGTCAGAAACGGTCGTTTCCTGATCACTTTCCAACCCCATCAAAAATACCCCCTCATCCCTCTTGACATTGTATCAAAACTTATGTTATAATCAAAGTGTTGAAACGAATGAGTTAGTGAGACAAGAAGGAGGATACTCATGGCACAATACTATGTTCACTCTACCAATATCGTTGGATATACACACTCCGATGGCTACTGTCTGTGCGTCGAGCACGGAACAGATACGCAAGGGAATGAGTTACCAGATCCAGGGAATGAGACAGGTAAAGTTTTCCCCATTTTCGCAGGGGACGAAACGGATACGGATCTCATATGTGATGTATGCCTGAGTAAGGCTATCGCCAATGGGGCAGATCCCCATACGGCGATCATTCTGGCGGCTAATATTGACTCTGGTGAAGAGGCCGAACCAGAAGGGGATTTTCTATGATTCCATTCGGGGTAAATGTAAGCGAGCACAAATGATCAAGGAGCGATGAAATGGAAAAGGCGACATGTCAGGTTTGCGGCAGAGAGATCAAAGCCTCAACAGGGCTGATTGCCCATCATGGGTACCAGCGTCCCTATGAGGGGTGGCAAACGTCTTCTTGCGAAGGTGCCAGATATGTATCGTACGAAGTATCTTGTGACCGTCTTCAAGAAGTCATAGAAGTGATGAGAAACTTCATCACTTCCCAGGAAGAGAAACTGGTGGTGTTCCTTGAAATACCACCAGAAACCATTACGGTTTCTGAAAAACGTTCGGCGTGGGCAAGGGAGGAGGAAACAGTCTACGAGAAACCAGAAAACTTTAATCCAGACAGTTACAAATCTTCTAGACCGCGAACGTATGAGAACGCCTACGCTGATCGAAGATATCGTTACTATCAAACAATCAAAGCAGCGAAAGCAGACCTCTCAACTATGGAGAGACGCTTGCGAGAGTGGCATGCAGTTACCGTTTAAGATCAAAACTATTGCTGTAGAGGAGACCAAACGCTATGAATTCTCATTTGATTTTATCAAGTTGCAATCTTGCTTACGAACTACACAAGGATCAGACAAGGCGTGAGAGTGGGCATCCATTCTTTGATGCTCACCTCGTACCGGTCGCTGAAATGGTACAAGCAAACGGTGGCGATGATCTGGCTATCGCTGCGGCTTATCTTCATGATGCTATTGAAGATATTGGACCGCATACCCGTGAGCAGATTGTGGCAATCTCGCCTGATGTACTGGCAATCGTGGAGCAATTGACCGAACGTGGAGATAGCTGGCAAGAAGAGAAAAGTGGTTATGTGGCTGGTGTGGCACAGATGGACCAACGAGCGTTACTGGTAAGCATCTGTGATAAGTTGACCAACGCTCGTGATTTTTCGGATGAATGGGAACGGGGTCAATTTGGCAAGAGACCAGTGCAAATTATCTGGTTCTTTGAGCAACTTCTCGATGCATACGGAAAACGAGATATTGCTTTAGGAGGTGCATGTAAAGGGCTATTGTGGGATCTGCATGCAAGAGTTGGATGCATGCAAGAGTTGGAGGGGAGGTAAGTAATGGCGAGCCAGAAAGAGCAACAGGCGTGGGACGACGAACTCAGAAAAGATAATGAGCAATATCTTGCTGAATCCGAGAAAAGCAGATACGTTCAACTTGAGATTATAGCGGCACTGAGTGCACTCATCCAAACCGCGATGAAGCACTATCCAATTGAAGATGGAGTAGCGTATCCCCCATACCAGATATCACAAATGATCGACACACTCATCTCCTTACGTCGTACATTTCAGGAAGAAAAGATCGAGGTCTTTCTTTTAGGACAAGATGATCCTGTATATTACGTGGATCTTCCTGAGTGGGCAAAACTCAAGGAGGTATAAATGTCTCGAATTGGGTATGCTCGTGTTTCAACGCACCTGCAAAATAAGGAACTCCAACTCGATGCACTCAACAAAGCAGGGTGTGAGCGCATCTTTGAGGATGAAGAAACAGGTTCAAAGCAAGAACGTAAGGGATTGAATGAAGCGGTTGCCTTCCTTCGTCCAGGGGATACGCTTGTTGTGTGGAAACTGGATAGAGCAGGACGGTCACTACAACACCTGATCGAACTGCTCAACACGCTAAAAATGCATTCCGTTGAGTTCCTGAGCCTGACAGAGCAGATTGACACCTCTACAGCAGGAGGAAAATTGATCTTTCATCTGATGGCGGCTCTTGCGGAATTTGAGCGCGATCTGATCAGGGAACGTACCAATGCGGGACTGGCGGCAGCTCGTGCTAGAGGCAGACTTGGAGGCAGACCGCGCAAACTACAGAATGGTAAACCTGCTATGGCGCGTCGGTTGCATGCCGATAAAACGCACTCCATCGATGAAATATGTACGACGCTAGGGATATCACGCCCGACATTGTACCGGTACCTTAGAGGAGAATAGGTGAATGTATGAGTTGGCTTTATGTTCCGGCATTGGAGGACTCTCGCTCGGATTGCAACGATCAGGAGTCAAACCAGCATGTTACGTTGAGCGTAATCCCTACCGAGTCAATGTCCTCATCTCACGATTCAATGATGGATCGCTCCATTCCGCTCCCATCTGGGACGACGTTACCTCATTCGACGGGCGACCCTGGTGTGGACGAGTGGATATCATCTCTGCCGGTTTCCCTTGTCAGCCATTCAGCAAGTCAGGACTTAGACGAGGGAGTGACGATGAACGGTATCTCTGGCCTGATATCTACCGAATTGTTTGCGAGGTTCAACCACGATTCGTGCTCTTGGAGAACGTCTCAGGCTTACTTGATGCCAATAAACGAGAACACTTGCCAGCACCACTATCAGGAGTACTTGCAGACTTGGCCCGAATCGGCTTTGATGCGGAATGGCAGATGTTATCGGCTCATTCCTTTGGAGCGCCGCATGAACGCAAAAGGATCTTCATTGTTGGCTACCCCCATCAAAGCCGATGGAGAGCAATTCTATGCCCTTTCGCTGAAATCGGCATTGAAGCGTATTCAGGATGGCCGACAATTGACATGGATACATCAAGCAGTTGTCTTCAAGCAATGGAAGATAGGACATGCCAATCCGCGATTTTCAGAGGCAATGATGGGACTGCCCATCGGGTGGAGCGACTTGCATCCATTGGAGAGTCAGTTGTTCCACAAGTCGCTGAATATATTGGAAAGTGCATCCTAAGAGGAGAATAGATGCATGAATAAACAGCTATCGCGTAGGATCATACGGGAGAGAGTCATCAATGTACTTGATGGTGATCTCAGTGTAGGAGGACTATCAATTTTCTTAGAGGCAGCAGGATACAGTGAGCAAGAGATAAGATTTGTTGCAAATGAGTATGAAAAGTTTGTCCACCAATTAATAGAAAAACAGCATCGAAAGAAATTAAGATAATGGGCAGAAAATAGGGTGTAAAGAAGGTTCTACTAATCAGCATTTGAAGCCCCAAAGGAAAGAAAACAATGAAACTATCAGACAAGATGCTCAATACGCTGAGCCAACTGCAAGTAGGAAAAACAACGATGTTCGGTTCAACGCAAAGTACGAATAGCGCGTGTGGAGGTGCAAACTACCTCAATGCCAACACGGTCCAGGCGTTGATACGTCGTGGCCTATTAGAGCCATGTGGAGAGGCACCTAGTGGGCATGGAGAATACTACTACCGTATCTCAGAAGCAGGGCGGCAGGTGCTCCTTGACGATGGGCAATCAATCCTGATCGAGATGGAGCCTTTTCAAGTTGATCCTGCCCTTGTGCAAATGGCGATAGACTTGCAATATCGTGACCGTTTAAAGCAATGGAAGCAGCAGCAGGTATAAGTATTTCAAGATGAGAGGGGCAATCAGCATGGTAGCGATACCGGAAGCAAAATACAACACCTGGGGAGAAGAGATACAGGAGCGAGAGGATACCCCTGAAGAGGCAAGGGTACGCAAACTGTTACCAGTACTTGACGTTCAGACGGTGACACCCCGCGTCTGTGCAACCTGCCACTATGGACGTATCAGGAATGGAGCATTTGAGTGTCTTCGTGAGGGTGGGTATCATCACGATGTTGGAGATATGCTCCATTGGTACCACGCTTGCAAGTTCTACAGGAAAGAGAGTTAGATGAAAAAGAAAGCATTGCCACATCCAACGTCACGCCTCCATGTTCTCTGCCCATTCTGCAAGCATAGCGTGTATCGGTTGATGGATGTCTCTCAATTCTGTGGAAAGTGCTGTACAGAATATAGTGTAAGCAAAAACGGCACTTTGATACTGAACTGAACCGCTACCCTATTGCAAAGATGGCAGTCAAGGTAGGTGGTATAAGGATGGAAGAGGGTTAGAGTTTGCGGTAAAGCTTTTCCAGGTACAACGAAGGACACAACAAATATGATCATGCCGTGGGAAATGAGAATATATCTCACGAATGCTGGCTACGAGAGGGTGGAAATATAATGGCAACTGACACAAGACTTTTAGAAGTACGCAATGGTATCCCGTTTATCGGATGTCTTGAGACTGCACTGCATAGCGATCTGGTGAAAGAGTGGGAACGCCTCTCAGGAAAGAAGTTGTTGCCAGCCAGTCCACTTGATCGCATGATTGATAGCGCAACTGGTTATGACATGGTAATGATGAGAGAGTTTGCGGATTTTGTGTATGAGTACGTGTTTCTCGCTCTCCCGATAGAAAGCGAAAACAATTGAACAAGAAGTTTGCCCTCATCCTCCTGCTTATCGCGCTTGCAGCATTTGCAATAGGTTTCTGGATTGGAAGACATCAAAATAGTGAGTGAGTGCAAGAAATTTCCTACCCGCATGTTGCCTGATAAGTGAAACCGCTCTACAGGCCCTTTCATCAAGTAAGCGTTACCAGTAGCGCTGAGAAGCTCGTAGGACGTGCTAATTATGACCCATACAAACACCTATCCATACCCTTGTAAGACAGTCTGTTGCCCCTCCTATAGCGTCATTGTGTGAGTACGCTATAGATATTTGGTAGGAATGGTTATACTGGACTCAGGTTTCTTGGATTTGAGCCATAACCGACCAATGAGAGATCAACGACACGGAAATACCCCTCTTGCCAGGGGTATTTTTATTGTATCAGGGTTTACAACGTCATTATAACTGGGAGGATACTAAGCACTCCACAATGTACTCTTGGCTGCTTGCTATCCTCTTTAGAATGCTCCCGCTCCCTTTGGTGTCCCCCATCCAGTAGGTCCGTCATACCCTGGCCCTGCTGTACACAAGTACTTCGGTGTACAATTCCCATTAGAGCCTGAACGAATGCTGTTGAGGTGGTTTGTGTGCGTGTAGAGATAGTTAGGGGTGATTGTACTGGCGTTGCCTGCAAGCGCAAAGACACCCGCAATAATAGGAGCTGACGCGCTAGTACCTCCATAAGTCTGCCAGCCACTTGCCTTGTAGGAGTTGTACACGGCTACCCCTGTCTCTGGATCAGCCACGGCAGACACATCGGCAACGGTACGCTGTCCGCATCCCTTATCCTTCTGCCAGGATGGTTTACTGACGTACTGACTGCATCCTGAACCTGACCCACTCCATGCACTTTCACTCCATCCTCGATTCGTCTCTGTTTGTATTTTGCTGAGTGTTGTCCCGCCTACAGCCACAACTGTATTCAATGCGGCAGGTAACTGGACACCATAGCCATTATCCCCTGATGAGACCGTGATGATACTGCCTGGATGGGTATAGAAATGTGCAATAGAGGAGGCTTCTTGTTCTGTCTCATTGCTTCCGTAACTATTGCTGATCACATTTGCGCCAAGTTGTGCTGCCGTGTCTACAGCCATGCCGAGATCCGCAAAGGAGGCACTATTCGCCTCTACTAAGAGGATATGGCAATTCGGACAGATGGCACTCACCATATCCAGGTCAAGCGCAATTTCACCTGACCAACTTGTATTCGCCATAGGGTAGCGTATTGAGCCTGCTTGATTGACTTTGCGAAAACATCCGTTTGCAGAGGAGCAAGGGGGAAGATGAAAGAAGGAGCGATACACGCGCAGATCAGATTCGGCGTGAGAATTATCATAGGCATCCACAATTGCAACGGTCTGGTTCTTGCTTGCAGTGTTTGTATCACTGTCCAGGCCATAGGCAGATTGCAAATCGTCGGGTTTAAGGCCCGACGACGTTGTAGCAGTAGTATTATCAAGGAGACGCAAGAATGCAGAGTCAGGTGCTCGTACGCGTATCCCTGTCCGGTCTAGGAGCACTTTGTTGCATCCTCCAATGATCACACTTGCCTTGAGCAGTGCTGTATGTGCGTCTCCTTGGAAGATTAACTGATATTGACGCGAGATATAGAAAGCACAGATTTGATGGTTATCATGTGCCGGTAACGCTGTGAGGTGCTGATAGATCGTCTTGACTACCGTTCTATCGCTAACCGTTTGCACGGTGGTGTGCAGTCCACCTGACGGTGCAGGACTACGCACAATGGTTAAGAGAGTGGGTGTATTTGCTTGCGATTGAGCACATGCTACAGGGATATTGATACTGAGACCGACGAGCAGGAATAGAACAAGAATAATGAGATACCGTATCTTCAACGTTGCTTCCCTCCTTGATTGCTTCCCCTGCTGTCAGTATAGCCCTCATATCAGAATTTTTTGAGCATGGGAAACTGATAGGAAAAAGCCTTGACATTGTACTACAAATTGTAGTACAATGAGAATGTACCAAGTGAGGTTACAAACAAGAGTAGCGAAACGGAAGAAGATATCATGCAAGCATTAAAACAAGCCCTCGAAGCATTTCTGAAGTCCGACGACTTTGCAGAAGGTATCACGAAGTCCACAAAAGCTAGTTGGGGCGGTTCAGGGTACAGCGTAGAGTTGTTTGAAGATGAGACGTGGCGCGTGCTGTGGAACAACGAAATCGGCAACTTGTACGAGACGCCAGGGCTTATCATGAAACTCCCCGTTTGGGACGATAGCGATTATCAAGAAACAGTCAATGCCGCCGATCCCGCTTTGCAGTTGAGCGAGGAGGAATACTTTGAACAGTGTGCTATCAACGAGAAAGACGATTTAGCACAAGAGATGCGTGACGATTTGTACGACCGGTCAGTACGCTATGCAGAATAAGGAAACAAGCATGACAGACGTTGATGAAAGCAAGTATCCCCGTATAATTCTTCGTTCAGGTGAGTATCTTAACAAGAAATTGTCGGAGCGAAGTATCCAGAATGATGACATCGACAAAAAAAACATCAGTATGAATCAAGTCGGTAAACGCGATCTTATCCGATGGTACGAAACACTTCAAGAGGTTCTTCCTGCTTTCTCACATGAAGAGGCACGCACTCTCTGTGCGTGCCTGAACGGGGTCAGGTGTTCAGCAAGCACTCTCTATGGCAATATTGTTTGCGCTGATGAACTGGAGTCAAACCAGTGGAACATCGATAGAACAGACCTACTTGAAAGGATTAGAGTATTGTCCACTATCGAGGCATGGGCAATAATTGACGCTGTAGAGCGTGCGTGGAACGCTCCTACGTACAGTATTGATTTGAATAAGCGTATTATGTTTGTTGGATTAGTGAAGTGAGTGCCAGCAAACAGCAAAAACTAGAATGGTACCATCGTAACAAACAACGCCTTGCGCTTGCGCGTTATGAGAAAAAGCGCAATAAGCAGTTGACGGATGAGGAGCGTCTAGCCTATGAATGGTCACTAGCGCCGTTTGTAGAAGCATTCCCATACCGGATAGAACAGGAAGAAGGATATACATTTCTCGACTTCCTGTTAGAATCAGAAACAGTATAAGAAAAGGAAAAGGAATCGTGAATTATAGCGAATGGAGCACTGATCTTCTTATCGAGCAATATAGCGTAGCACTTCAGGCTATGCAACCTGAGTCACTGAGCGAGTCTGTAGCACACACGCATGATGCTACAGACTCGCTCAATCTCTCTGTTTTTCTGGGATGCAAGGCAGAGCAACTTCACCCGATAACATGGGAACTACAAAAGCGAGGTGTTGAAATATCAACCATACCAACATTACAAACAATGGTATGGAACTCCTAACCAATTCGTAGAAAAGTAGCAACTGGTTTGGATGTATATCTGAGCAAAATCGGGTATACATCGAAAAAGAAAGGATAATAATCATGGAAAGAATTGATTTAGCCGCATTAGCGAATGCTTGTCCTATCCTCTGTTCTCCCCAGGAGAACAGTGATGAGCGATTAGAACAAGGATATCCCTATAGTCTTGAGAATGGATATTATGCTTTATTCATGCCCTCTGAATATCAAAACAATTGGGGCAGGATGAATATTGCCCACACGAGTGATACAGATCGTGCTGTAATATACCGTGCTGATTGCAAAGATGCAGAGACAGGCGTTGCACAGTGGCACTGTGATACATCTGGATCAACTTCTTATGCCCCTTATAGCGCATAGAGGCGAAACATGTTTGCAGCAGAGTTTGAAAGTTTCTATGCTGACTTGCTAGCAAGCGAGGATATCAATTCGTAAGGAAGGAAATAACCATCATGGCACTTACAAGAAACAGTCAGGACGAGCCAATTTGCGACCTCTGCGGAAATAACGCGCTGTCAATGGATTTATGGTCAGATGAGCAGAAAGATCACGATGCCCCTACCGATCCATTGATAGATCACTATGTATGCAGGCATGAAGAGGAGTGCCAGGAAGCCGCAAAGTCCTGGGGGTGGCACTTCGTTCGTTAGTTGACAACAACAGGGAAGGTATGCTATTCTTTCCCTGTTCCCGTTTACGGGATTGAAACATTTCTTTCTTTACACAATACATGCACTCTATCCCGCTTGCGGGTTTACTACGACAACAAAAACACTTCTCCTTTTTTACAGGAGAAGTGTTTTTGTTGTCAGGCGAAGAAATATACGTATTGCAAAACTGCAACACCTCTACCTTAAGTATATCATCACAACCAGAAAATACTCATTCCTGGCATCGTTGCTCCTCCGCTAATGGTAATGCCATTCACGCATCCAACTCCCTGAGCCGGACCGACATCATACCCAAGTGGCGCGGATGTCGTAAGCATGCCCACAATTGTCCCAGAGGTTGTCGTAGCATTATCGTATGCAGCAGGCGAACCTGCTCCAACCGTCGTTACCAGGAATCCATAGAATATTCCTGCACTAGCTTTAATGATCGTTGGCCCGGTTGCACCAGCGGCTATCGGTGTTTTGTTTACTCCGGCAAACGCAACAGTTGACGAGCCGCCTACAGAGTCAACGATCACATGCCCGATCACATTTGTCCCGGCAGGAATGGCTGTAGTCACTTTTACTGACGCGTTACCGGATGCGTCTATAGCAAGCTTTTGCGTTGTTGTACTGGGATCATTGATGGTAACACTACTGCTAGCCTCCGTGGTCGCGTTAATGCTCCCATCGCTATTGATAGCCAACAAGTGCGTTATATCGGTTGGATCGGCAATAGTTACAATTCCTACGGTCCGGATTGGCTGTACTGGTGTTGTCATGTATCGCTCCTTTTGTTCTCATCTAGAATAGTTTGTCTCGCGTCAGCATTTCCTTTCGTATCAGGTGCACCATTTTTTGAAGTGAGAACCTCATTCCGTAAAAAATGCTGTAGAGGAATGAACGTCTCAGCCTGCAATGCAAATGTCGCGGTCACAATGATGGGCAGATCGGATACAGGGTTACCCGTTAATTGTCCCTGGATGAGTAGGTCAAGCACAACTACCAGGATAATCGTACCTGCGGCTAGCAACATATTGATCTGTTTGGGCCATGTATCACGTTGCAAGAGATACGAGACAACGAAGGCGATAGGAGGAAGGATATCAGTAACTTGTATGTGCATGAGAATACTCCTCTTTCAATAATGCACTATGGCGCTCCTGGTGGCTCTCTCTTCTCAAGCAGGACAATGGGCGTCGGTTCTGCTCTGATGTGTGCTGGCTGCTCTGGTAGAGGTGCTGCTGGTACCGTTTGTTGCGTGTGTATCCATCGTAAAAATCCGATGAAACTGAGGATAACGAGAAGTGCGACGAGCATAACCAACACGGTTTCTATGATAAAGAGATGCCAGAATACTTCATCGATCCTTTGTTGCCAGAATATATTAACCTGAGACATCACGATATAGTAGTTGTTTTCGTGGTCAAGCACAATTTGCAACTGGATCTTCGCTTTATCTGATTGATCGGTAGGATTAGCAAGAATATGTTGAAGCGCGGTATTGATTGAGGTGTAGTCTGATTGTGCCTGTGTAACGAGCAAGAGAATATTGGCAGGAGGGTGAGCAGGAAGTCCTAACGCGGGATCACCTACCTGTAAGCCTTTTTGTGTTGCCTGCCAATTGGGAAGAATATTTTGTGCCTCACTTACCGCTTGTGTGAAGTCAGAAGGACCGCCCGACGTACCAGCAATGATCAATGCATCTTTCGTCAAACGCTCTACTCTGGCGCGCTGTAAACCCACCTGAGACATAACATTAGCTGCACTTCCATAAAGTACCCATACACCCAGGAAGCCCCACAAGAGCAAACAGAGAAAGAGCGTTCCTACGAAGCACATCCATACATAGGTTTTCTGTTTTTTTGACATACGCACCTTAAAAGTAGTGAGTGATGTACGCGGTAAGAATGCTAAGTCCTACGCCGAGTGTAATTGAAATTGCTGTCCAAAGTATTTTGACATGCGCCTTTTCCTGTTCAAGCCGTGCTTGCTCCTGCTCTTTACCCATATCTTCTACTCTTGACTTCATGCCAGTCAGTTCCGTCTCAAGACGTGCAATAATCTCTTGCATATGTTGTAACTTGAGTGTATTTTCCTTGACTGGCTCATAGGCTGTAAGTTGCATCTTGAGTTGTGCAAAGTCCTTTTCCATCATGGAAACACGGTACAGAAGCACTTCAAGCGATTCTGGCATGGTCATCCCTTTTGCATCTTTTCTTGTTCTCGAATAAGGGCATCGAGCGTAAAGTTCCACGTTAGTTTCAGTTCAGGGTGTCGGCGCTCAAAGAGTTCAGTAAGCGAGATGATCGTACTTGCAATACTGTCGCGCAGTCTACCGATAGCATATTTCTGTTCGCTATCCAACCGTTCCCACTCTTTTGATAGTGATGAGTGGGTATGACCAGGACATAGCCCTTGATCCGGTATGGATTTCGGTTCGTGGCGTACTTCATGGGGCGAACACTGCTCAAATACTAGTGTCCACTCAAAGCGTAACAATCCCCCGCACTGCTTACAAATGTTCTCTTGCTCACTCATTTCTTTGAGGCTTTGAGATCTGCTATCTGTTTTTGTAGTCCCTCTACCAGTTTCATGTATGCATAGATCTCTTCGCCTGAACTGCACACAACCACACCGCGATCAGGATAATACACGAGTTTCTCGTTCTTCAGGATAACAAAGGAACCTTGTTTTGGGTCAAGATGTATTTCTGGATGTGGAGAACCGACTTCCTCCATAAGTGGTTCGTCATCAGGGGGCCACGTGGGCGCGTCAAGCACGTGCTGTCTGAAACCATGTTCCAGATAGTGCCCATTCTTTGCAGTAAGTTTTCCGTCTTTATCAGTCCATCCGGCGGGTACTGGCATGGTATCTCCTCCTGTTGGTGGTGTATTGTTTGCAGGTCGTGGCATCCAGGGTGGCACGATTACGGTTGCAGACACGAATCGTAAACGCGATGCGTCATAATGGCGCGGTCCAGGTCGTAGCGAGTTTGGGTTATATAGATTGGTACAATTTGCAGGATCACGCACAACAAAGTTTCCATCAGGGAGTACGCCTGTCATGAGGAAGATGTGATTACCTGCTGGATTCCAGGGATAGGGGTTATGTCCTAATCCCAAATCAAACACCGATGTCTCTGCAACGGCTACGACGATAGGGTACCCTGCCTTGAGCCAGCCTTGCATGACATGAATGTCGAGTGGCAAACCCTGATAGTGCAATCCCAGGTGTTGCAAGAGATCGTATTCCTCTTGCATAGACATACCTGCTGTATTAGTGCCAAGATTATTTCCATGATCTTTTGCATACCACGCTTCAGCCTGATCAATGACCTCTCGTACACTCAGTACTGGATTTTGCCCGACCGTTGCCATACTCTTTGCCATCACGCAAGAAAAGTAGCCGCAGGCGTACTCGGTAAGTGGCTTCCCGTTACTCCACTGAAACTGTGATACCTCTAATACATCCACTATCTCTAATGTGCTGTTTAACTTGACCATGCATTCCTCCCTTGACTGATTGCTTCCTCTCTTAGCATACACCTGACCGAACAACGAGTTTGACGGATGTTGGGAAGTTGGGATGATATTGGTCTAAAATCCATTGACAATCTGTACATTATGATGTACAATATGAGAGTAGAAGAGAGTACAAATAACGAAGGGAAACGGACATGACAGCACAGACAACTACCGACACATTCAGGGTCATTTATACATGCAGGAACCGCAACTGCACACATATATGGGCGTTGGAGTATCGCAACGAGGGTACAGACCGTTTCGGTCTTCCCTATGGCACGCGTGAATTAAAAGCACATGAGACAGCAACAGCGTATGATATCCGTGATCGTGGGCGATCACATCAGGCTGATGTTATGGGTGACTTGCGTTGTCCTAAATGTACTTGCAATCTGCCAAAGAGTGTGCGTGTGAACGGACACTATAGTGAAGCCCATAAATGCGATGCAAGGTGTATGGGAGCAAAGGGACCTAATTGTGATTGTCAATGTGGTGGAGAGAACCACGGCGCGAGTTATCTCTAGCAATTGAGACAATTGAGTACCGTTCCTGGTACTCAATGGATGGAAGGGAAAATAACAGTTATGACCAAAGCGAACGAAATTGCATCGAAGTTTTTAGTGCAGGCACTCGACCATGCCAAAGAGCGTCTGGTCTTTTGGATTGAGGATAACAATCTGAACATCATTGATGATGTGTGTTCCTTCGGCCTTGTCTCTAATCTCCTTACTGCAAAGCAGGGAGATTGGATTGAGAATGTGATCAAGGCGACACCAGGGTTTCGCAACAAAGAGATCTTTTGTACGTTCGATGGTGAGAGAGTCGGAACGTGGAAGTTGAGGGAGTTCAACTATCACCTCTACATCGACTTTGAATTAAGTGTGGAGTTTGTAACCCGATACCTGCAAGTCGATCCTGAGATTGTGGCAACTGCAAGAAGGGAGAGCAAGTATGCAGTCTAACTATCAAGAGAGTTACGCTGCTGGTGTGCAGTACGGCAAAAACTACCGCCGTACATACCGCACATGGTCAAGCGATACAGGAGTAGCGCGTAGAGCCACTGACGCGATCATGGGTGCTTATGATTACTCAGGCTTCTTCAATGGTGTTATTAAAGGGTTGCAGCCGCTTTGTTCTCAGGACTTTGACCGTGTGTTTAAGCAAAATGAACAGAGCGCCTCTTACAAGGCACAGGCACTTCTGAATGGAGCAAGGTTGCAGGTTGCCACTCAAGACGCAACACACTATGACGCGACGCTTGAGCACTGGCAGAAGATAGGCGCACTGCTTGTGGTTGCGTCGTGAAAGACTATACCACAAGCGAGGTTGCTATCATTCTCGGCATGCAACCCGAAACAATCACACGGTACGTCAAGCGGGGAGTGATTGAAGGTGTCAAGCGAGGACGTGACTATTTTGTCACTCAGCAGACGCTAGAAGCGTACCAGCAAAAACGACGACGTGCAGAGAGAGCCAGGAAAATGCATGCTGAAGGTATCTCTGCTCAAGAGATTTGTAAAGTATTGAAGATAGCAGAAGGTACCTTGTATCGGTACCTGAAAGGATAAATAATCATGAAAACAATCACACTGCTGTATGCCAGTGAGGATGCATCCTACGCACAGCAACTAGAGCGTCAACTACTTCACGCAACCAATCGCACGGTACGCATCCGTCATAATGATGGTTCTATCCCTGGCAACGAGATCGCGCAAGCCTGGAATGAGAGTCTGTACGGTTCACATCTTTTCGTTGTGCTGGTGAGTGCCGATCTCTCCAATGCAACAAAGAAGTTAGCCTATATACAGCAAGCGAACACACTAGCACCTGATCGAATAGTAGCCGTTTACTTGCGTCCCTGTTGGATTGAGGGAGGGAGATTTGAAGGGATAGCAGTCATGCCCTCAAAGCCGATCACCTCTTACTCAGGGTATGCCAAAGAAGAGGCGTGGGTACACATCGTACAACACATCATCGGCATGGTTGCACAAGTGAATGATAGTGATTTGCCAATACGACCCGTAACTAGAAGGGATCAGGTATCTTCTTCTCCCGCAAAACAACACCCCTGGCAACGAATGCAAGAACCAGTTGAGGTGTGCGTGCAAAAGAATAGAACCGTTGAGAAGAAGGTAGAGCCAATTGTGTTTAAGCCTGAGCGAGAAGTACAGGAGTGGGATTGCACCTTGCTCTATGCATCTCAGGACGAGCGGTGGATACCTCTTGTTGAGCGTACATTACGGGTACTACAGCGTGGTATCAAAATACGGTTCACTATTCTAAAACCAGCAGACGTTGAACAAGCAATAGAACAAGTACAGCACTCACGCCTCACATTAGCACTGCTTTCACCCGACTTTCTTGCTTCTGATTGGATGGAGCATTACAAATACCTTAGCATGTTACTAGAGAGGAAGGAACAGGTCATCGTTCCAGTAAAGTTACGCGATTGCCAATGGACAAGGACTGTGAGCGTGCCACGTCAGGGAGCCATAGGCAAAACAGGCAATGATGCTCTATGGAGTGAAGTATCTCAGGAGATCATAGCGGTATTGCGTAAGAACAACCCTGACGATATCCCACCTGCTAATCCGTATTCCAGATAGCAGCAAGAGAGAGTGACATCAAACACCGCTCTCTCTTATTATTTTGCTGCAACATCCCATATCCCTAACAGAAACGGCTCAGTACCCCCAGAATACGCAACCCACACTCGTACCTCATACATCCCCGCGCTAGCAGTGTCGGCAACCGATGGTGCAAACGTGATCGTTCCATTATTCGGTTCTCCTACAATCTGCACAGTGCCGGTCATGGTACGCTCAACACCGCTAGACACATTTTTCATCGTGAGCGTGATACTACTGGCAAGGATAGTGGTCAGGTCAATGGATGCGCCGCTATCATCAACAAGCGGAATAGTCCATACAGGTATTTGTTGTGTCGTGAGCCACGGATTAATTGGCATACGGTTAGTTTCCCCTTCCTGTAACTACTGCATCCCTGCCTATCGCTTCTCCTGAGCCTGATGGTGCTACACCGATTACATGTGCATCCTTGCCTATTGCTCCTACAGAGGTGTGAGGTGTCCGATCTGGCTGCAAACAAAACCTGCTCATGGCATCATGCCCGATCACACCCGATTTTTGAGCAAAGAGTAGAGAGACATTCAGGGAGAGTGAGAATGATTGCAGACCTAGCCTGAGTGCGATAGTGTGAACCGACGTATCGAGCAAACGAAATCGTGTAAGCGCATTGACTGATCGTGCTATCGCCTGCTGTAAACAAAACCGTGTGAGACTGTCCAGGGATTGAAGCGCAGACTGAAGACGGTACCGTGCTACGAGGTCATACGGATGGACACTTGATTGTTGTCTATAGCGAAGTTGACCATCCCGCTGTGTTTCTGCAAGTTGTCGAAACCGTGCAGCAAGTGAGAGCAATTGAAGAGACGACTGCACACGAAATCGGGCGATCAGGTCATGGAACGAGGTACCCGATTGCATACCGAGACGAACCTGAATATCCTGCAAGAGAAGGGCAGATTGTAAACGATAGCGAGAAGCAATACTTCCACTCGTCGCAACAAGTAATCTGAAGCGCGCAATGAAGTCCAGCGTCTTGACCAGTCTGAACCGTGCGAGAACATCTGATGCTTTGACCAATGAGAAACGAGCAATCAGGTCATGCAACGTGTCGCCCGACTGCACACGAAATCGAGCTTGCACATCCTGTAGAGTTTGAACGGACTGCACACGAAATCGGGCGGCGAAGTCAAGCGCCTGTACCACTCTGAACCGTAGGAGCGCATCAAGTGATTTGACTAACCTGAACCTGCTGACAAGGGTATGATAGGTGTCCCCTGACTGTTGACGAAATCGCGTGAGTGCATCAATCACCACCTGATTGACCACTTGTAGTCTAAATCTACTGACGAGATCGTGATAGGCCGTACCACTCTGCAAAGAGAACCGTGTGAGCGTATCTGTCAGGCGCGTGATGACCAATGAGAAACGAGCAACTACATCATGTAAGGTTGCACCGCTCTGCTGTCGAAATCGGCTTACAACGTCTCTATTCTGTATAGCAGATTGAACACGAAAACGAGCAACCAGATCGTGGAAGGTGCCACCTGACTGTACTCTGAAGCGTGCTTGCAAGTCTCCTGTCTTCACTAGTGAGAAGCGTAAGAGGGCATCCAGGGACTTGACGAGTCTGTAGCGCGCTACAAGATCGTGATAGGCCGTACCACTCTGAAGACGATATCTTGCAAGCGCATCCTTGAATTGAAGTGCAGACTGTAACCGGTACCGTTGAGCAAGATTAAGGGTGGCAGTAGCGAGTAACCGGTATCTGGCTTGTACATCGTGATTAATGACACCACTCTGTTGCCTGAACCGAGCGATGAAGTCCAGTGTCTTGACTAAGCGGAACCGCGCAAGGAAGTCTAGTGATTTGACGAGTCTGTAGCGTGCTACGAGATCGTGATTGAGCACTCCTGATTGCTGTCGAAATCTGGCAACTGCATTGACACTCTTTGCAACAAGCAAACGGTACCGTGCCTGGACATCATGATTGAGTACTCCACTCTGTTGCCTGAACCGTGCTTGCAGGTCATGATTAATGACACCACTCTGCACCCTGAAACGCGAAATTGCATTGACACTCTTGGAGACAAGTAATCTGAAGCGTGAACCGATGTCGTTGTAGTTGACTGCATCTGTGATCGTGAGGCTATCAAAGTCCCAGGTGCCTGATGTCGCTGTTGCATTTATAGTGATACCAAACCCACCCGCTCCTGTGATACTGCCATCCGTTCCGCTCACACTCCAACTTGTGGGTTCAGTGTTCCCGTCGAGCCAGATTTTACACCCCAGAAATGTCCCGACTGCTCTGAAGCGTATCCAGTAAAATGAGCCAGTGGTAATAGTCAGGGATGTCGTGAACAAGTCGGTATTGGTGCCGGTTACAACCTTACTGATAGCAATACCGATAGTGGAGTTATTGGCTGATAGGCGTCCCATGTAGTACGTATTCGTTGCGGTTTGTCGTAGAGAGATACCAGCTCGTGTAACAACCGAAGAATTAACCTTGACGCGTACCAGACCTTCAGCATTCGCGCTTGTAGTTGATCCCAGTTGGATGTTAGCGGCAGCAGAGATGCCCGTTGCATGCAGTTCATTGGACGCGATGGAGAGCGTAGGAGACCCTTGTGTCGTGGCCCAGGTATCCCCGCCTGATGACGTGCCCCATCCTGATTGATTTGCGCGTGTCCCTGTATCGCTACCGATTGTTTTTGTGCTCATTGGCTACAACCTCAAACCGAGCACATCAGCACTCAACCGACCAAGTGGCAAGACACCTGCACGCCATGCACCGAACGCATACACGGAAGAGTGAAAGAGGATAAGGCCGAGTTGCCTATCCCAGATGTAGCAATCACACGCCCCGCTCAATTTATCCATTACTTTGCCAATGAGATGAGACTGTACTGTTCTCATGCCTGTCATGGTACCGAGACTGGCAATCTTGAGTTGAAACACGGTTCCAGGTTCTTCTATCGCAAGTGAGGCGATTTGCCCATTAGGACAGTGAAGTGACACTTCTTTGATCTTGTAGATATCCCCTGTTGACACGACATCCAAACTCCAATCAATTGGGCGTAACCCTCCATAAGCTATACCAAAGACCACATCCCGTTCTGTGATCACTCTGCTTGTTGAGAGCGTGCATGTCCAATAGGAATGTGTCGGATCGGTGACAGTACTGATAGCCGTGAGACTTGACCTGATACCCATTCATTGCACCTCATAAAAATTATGAGGTGATAGGGGATAAACTTGCTTTACAAGTGGGTTTGTGGTATACTTGAGTGGTAATAAATGTTCAGCCTGAAAGGTGCTATCAACACCAATCAGACCTAAGCGACGTATCTGAATTGGAGACACGAAGCTATGACCAAAGTATACCACATTATCCAACTGAGTCTCATCCCCCTTACTACTCCTACACGCATCTGTAAGACATGTGGAATTGATCAACCTCTGGAAGAAAACTTTCACAAGCAAATGGTAAGAGGCAAACTTATGTATAGGGTACATTGCAAAGTTTGCCGATCTAAAAAAGCAAAAGCCCTTCCACCTCGTCAAGAATGGGTAGAAGTTACTTCTAAAGTTTGCCTGACATGTGATCCTCCAACCGAAAAACCTATCAGTGAATTTGCATTGAACAAAAGCAGTCGAGATGGGCATTGCTGGAAATGCAGAGTATGTCAGAGCAAATGGGCAACTAGTGAGGAGCAAAAAGCAAAAGCGCGCGAACGATTGCGTAGGAATAACCTTGATCCTGAGTTCCGACGTGCGACACAAGAGGGACAAAAAGCGTGGAGACAGCGAAATATTGAAAAATTGCGTATTCAGTGGCGTGAAAAATATGCAAATGACCCTGAGTATGCAGCACGTATGCGTAAACATGCACGGAAGTGGATTGAAGAACACCAGGATGAAATGAATGCCCACCAGCAAAAACGCAAAGCAATATTGCGCGGAGTAGAGGCAGAAGTTGTAGACTACCAGGAAGTTTTGAAATACTACGGACCCTGGTGTTACATCTGTGAGTCTCAAATCCTTGTGTCCCATAAACTTGAGTTCGATCATGTAGTACCACTCATTCCACGTACTGGTGATCCACAGGGAACACATACATTTTCCAATATTCGCCCAACCCATAAGATTTGCAATGCACGCAAGACAAATAGACGTCTTGAAGACATGACTCCTTTTGATCGTCGCGGTCCCGATGTCTCTTAACTAACATTACTCTTATTCGTAGAATAATTCTACGAATAAGAGTAAGACCATACGATTACAGGTAACATCGCCGAACTTGTAGACATGTTCGGACCAGTCCACAAGGATAACGAGAAATATGCTCTATTTGCTGTAGTAGCAGCAGGAGTAGTACGAGCGGTTATAAACTGCACAGAACCTTGCAGACTTTGCCACGTAGTCAGCCATGCCGCCGAACCTGGACTCACGCTACCAGCGGTACCCGACGTGACCAACAAGGTTGTACCCGCCGCGCCTGCACTTAAGTTTGCCGTTTGGAACGTATCGAATAGGTTTCCCTTCAGGTAGGAGGTGCTTGATGTATCAGTGGCATGCCCGTTAATGATCGGTGATCCGCTTTCCGTTCCAGGTTGCGTACCAGCAGAAGGAGCGGCATGTGTCGTGTCTGAGTAAGCAGTGAGGCTAGGAGCCGCCGCATACGTTCCCAGATTATCCCAATCTATCCTAAAGACGTTGGAATTTGTCTTATCCCCGTCATAGGTTCCTACCTTCACACCGGTAGTATTTGCGGAGAATGCCCAACACTCTACAACTTTTTGTGTACTTCCAGGTCGGGTATACAGGGGCCATGATGCCGATGCGGTACTGCCTGCACCTGCACCTGATGATGCAAAGCGGTACTCGTTTGCTCCCGCCGAACCCGAAAACGCGATACTCGCCCAGGTTCCAGGTGATGCATCTGTTCCTGGTGCATACTGCGATTGCAAGGTAGTAAAGTCCGAAATTTTATTTTCCTCATTTCTTCTACAGAACCGTCTTATATGCTCGTTCTGTGATATAGCTATATTAACTTCTATTGCAGGTTATCTATCTATCACGCACTACCGTACAACAGTAAGATCGGCTGTTTGTCTCTCTTTTTCAGCATACACCCAGACATAGATATTTTTAATGTACTAACCTGAGCACCAGAAACACAATGTCAAGCACAATCGTTATAACGGTAATAATGACCATAATGATGTTGAGCACATTACTTCGTGTACCCTGATACGTCCCGCTTGCAGGCCATAACGCAATCACAAAGAGATTGAGAATGACGAGAAACTCGAAGTCGAGTAATGAATGCATACTATCCTCACTTGCTTTCTTTCTTCTCAGTATAGTCTTCATGCCTACAAGATGAACACCTGACAACCAAACGTAAGTACATCTTGACAAAAGAGAATAAATGGTGTAAATAAAGGAATAGGCCATTTGAGACATATGTAGTATAAGAAAGGGAAATACATGAAATGTATCGTTAAGAGTACGGTGATCGACTGGCAAGAGAAAACAATGGAGGTTAAGACCGTGGATGGAGAGGCACATACTATCCCGCTTGACACGACCATCACCGTTACGATGGTTGGCTATCCGGATCGTGAGCAGAAGACAATGCTAGCACGAGAGTTAGGGGAGTACATGGGTAAAGGGTACACGATTGAACAGATTGAACATGAGGAGAGCAGGTAATGAATAGTCATCTTTGCCATACTAGCGCACGGTGTGATCTTAATCAACCAATCAAGCGCTTGGATAAGAGAGAGGATCAAGCGACCGTTCACAACGTTAGGCAGATGAAAGATGGTATTGATCCTCTCGTCAAGTCAGACCATCGCTTCAGAGGCTTTACCAAAGATGAGCAAGGGCACCGTCACGGTGTCTACAGACTTATAGGAACAGTAATCTGGATTGAAGAACTATAGGAGAGACAATGAATAATCTAGAGCATGCACTCAAGGCAATGAACGATTTTCAGACAGGTATGGAAGCGATACAGACCGGTACAGGAGAGTCAGCGAACGATATGAAAGAGATAGGTAATACTCTTTTGCGGCTGGCAACACCAGAAGTATCCGTACTCGACTTACCAATAGCAAAGTTACAGATTGTCCAGTCACATGATACCGTCGAATCAGACTGGCTCAAACGCGGGATGCTAGAACCAGCACTTGCGCAAAACACTGATGGGCTATGGGTACTCTCAGTCCGGAGACAGGGAGAGCATAGCAAATTCGAGATCCCCTTTATTGGAAGTGAAATCATCCTTGCTGATGCTGAGTTGGGACTCGTTGTTGTGCTTGTAGGCTATCATGGTTCATCTACTGAGAAGTATGGACGCCTGGGATACATGACACAAAAAGGCCAGTTCTACCGCTACTACCGACAAGAGGCTAGCGGTGATTGGACTACGGTTGCATGGCGCAATCTCAACGACGAACTACGCTCATTCATCATTTCAACGATAGAGGAGAGCGGACTCGCTTGGGCACGAAAACCAGGAAAGTTACAGGCAGAACGCAACTCGCCTACAGTGTACCCGACGATGACTACCTACAAAGTAGTGAGGCTGATTGAGAAACGGTACTACTCGCTCTATGATCCAGCTCAGGAGTACGTGTTAGGGGAAAAGGTAAAAGAGCCTGTCAAGAAACATCATGGAGGCGGGTTTTTCTCTTATCCAACTATCGAAATGGGGCAAAAGTACTTTGCTGATTGCCTCACATCCATCCCGTTTCATGCAGAAGTAGACACATCACAACTTGCTTTGTTGGAAGTTGAAATTGGCGGTAAGTGCATTAATTACGGACATAAGATGTGCTCTACCTACCTACGCCCAATGAAGGTACTAGAGATACGGGATATCCAGAACTAGTTGGCACCACTTGCAAATTGAGCACGTTTGCCTTATACTGAGAACAAGCGTGCTCTTATAGCAAGAACATACAAACATTGTCCAATGGTAGGACAGAAGCCTTTTAAGCTTTGCATTACAGGTTCGACTCGCACGCTTAACCCACTACTGATCCACAAAGACCTTGCTCCAATCCCCTACGTTCGGACCTGACGTGCATTGAACTGTGTAAAAAACTAATGTTGAAGCATCAGAACTACCTTGCTTTATAATAGTATTTACGTCCGTGACGAGCACTAGCAGGTCATTCAACGAATATTCCGGACAGAAGATACTCAAGAGTTGCCCTGATTTTAAACCCGCTCGTAAGGTAGTAAAGTTCCAATCCTGAGAGAGTATTGCGTACTGAGCAACCCGCGAGTCAGCAAGGTTTTGCGCCGCCACTGCATCAAGCCCTGCAACGGTTTCAACCACCTCTACAATACCGGACGAGCCTCCACCTTCTAACGCCGCGAGTGCTGTTTGTTGCGTAAGGCTCTCGGATGTCTTGACGACTGGTTGCTGTCCGTAGTAGTTGAAGGTAAAGGTGTCTGTATCAGATGGAGGCGTGAGCGTCGTATCTTGCGTGATGGTCTTACTACCCACTTGATAGTAAAAGTCCATGCCAGTATCTACTCCTTGCACTCCATAGGTTGCAGGTTGTCCGTTGAGTGAGATGGAAGAGACGCTATCCACAGGATAGGCAAGTATCCAGGTCTGTGTAAAACTGTCGCCTGTGCGTGTATCGGGGATGATTGCAGTAGCGTCCATCCCTCCTACCACGACATGCCTATTGCGGTACAAGGGAGAGTACTTTTTGAGTGTTGGCTGTGTTGACCACTGGATATCCCCGTTGACGGTGGCAAGAGGCCAATCAGCCGGTACCGCTTGATGTGATTGAAAAGTGAGTACGCCTGTATCCGTGATACCATCGGTATAATTGGGACTCTTCTTGGCAAGGTCATCTAAAGCCGCTAGCACGCTACTGGTATACTGATACGCCGTTACCCCGACCACGGACCCGCTCATCAATTGTTGACCCCTCACGCTCGTTACAAGGTCACTCACGCCAGGTGTCAAGGTAGGATCGGTAGAGGTGAGGGTTTGTTTTGTCCACACACTCTTACCCGTTACGTCGTCTCCAAACTGCTGCCCACGCACACTATACCAGTTAGTTGCAATGGCACTACTTTGCAGAAACCCGGCACTCCCTACTGAAGATAATCCTGAGTCAGTCACACTGGCTACGCTCACACCATCGAAATAGACTATGATCGCGGTACCAATCATCGTGATACGCAAATTATGGTATTGTCCACGCACAAAAGAGATCGTACCTGTTGCCAGGACTGCACTGGTAACACTGGCTACTCGCTTGTAGATCTTGACCGTGTTGGGGTTAGAACCTGCACTAGCATCGGCAATCACCACAAAGTAGAAGTTATTAGCATCGGTATAGCGCCATGTCAACCCTGCCGATCCTGCTTGATTGAGTATCGCTTCAATCTGCATATCTTTTGCACTGAGTTGGTTCCAGACGTACAGGCCATTGGTCCCATTCGTCCCAACTAAGCGACTATTGGACGTGTCAAAAGTCCAGGTTGCATTCACGCCTGCTGCATAATTGGTTGAAGTGAAGTTACCCGAACTACTCACGGCAAACGTATCACTCACACTTGCAGGCTGACTCGTGATGGTAGGGATAGCCGCGCCACTGGTAGCAGTTGTCCATGCCCCTGTAGCACCGATAAGAGACTCCTCAGTAAGTAGGGTGGTACCAGAGGGTACATCAGCAGTCCAGGTGATTGATGACGAGCCTACACGTCCCACCGCGCCAATAGCAAGCGATGGTGAGACACGTGTACCGGTTGCGCTATAGTTGCCGATCACAAACACCCCGATACCGGTTAAGATCGGGCTGCTATTGGCATTCTGGGTAGTCAGTGTTTCTCTAATGAGGAGTGATACACCGGACACGTTCGTTCCTGGTGTCAAGTTAGGAATAACCGCATTATTGGTACAGGTCTGATAACTACTACCCCCATTGATGCTACTCTCAATCAGAAGCGCCGTGTTGCCAGGGGTGGTTGCATTCCAGTGGATCAGTGAGTTCTCGACCGTTGAGAGTGCCGTCAGTGAGAGTGAGGAGTGGACACGGCTTGCAGTAAAGGCGCTACTCATTACGCCAAAGTTATCAAAAAAGGCAGAGATACGAGTTGACGTGTTGTTATACAATCTTGCGCCGAGATAGCCAGATCCGCTAAAGGTGCTATCAGTGGAGTTGATATAACGAATGTTGTTAACATACACTTGATGGGATGACCCGCTCACAATAATTTGAACGTGATACGCCGCGCCTGCTACCCATCCGACCGTCGTACGCTGTATAAGCGTAGATGATCCCGCTCCACTACTGCTATTGGTCCCTCTCACGAGCGCAATGCTCGTACTTTCCATCTGAACACAGTAGGCATAGGTATCATTATTGTTTTGCCAACCAGTCGTACGGTAGACTATTCCATTATTTATGTTTGACGTAGTATCAGTGTAATGGGTAATATCCACTTCACAGATAAAGTTTTGCCATTGCCCTGCAAAGTTGAACTGACTCCTCATCTCATCAGGTGGAGAGGATGAACCACAGCGTAACTCTAGTTGCCCATTCTCAATAGAGGTATCAGGGTTGCCGCCTGAGTCTCCATATTGTGTCTGACTCGCAAGGCTACCATCTTGCCATCCTTTATAACTACCAGTTATTTGCTCCCCTATCCCGGTAGTGTACTGCACATTAGTACGCGTCCCGGTTCCAAAGTCGGTACTATTCGCGTCAAAGTCGAATGCATCTGTTTTCGTGACAGCATAGGAAGGTGAAATAGAAAAGGTAACATCATTGAGGACAGGAGTAATCTCAGGGTTCGGACCTCCCAGGTTGAGCGTTTCCCGTAGCGTGATTGTTCGTGATGTCAGGTTCATACCTGCAAGCAGATCAGGGATCGCCATATGATTTGTACAGACTTGATAGGTTGCCCCTCCATCAATACTTGTCTCTATGATAAGAGGGCTTACAGCAATTGAGGATTGCCCTGAAGAGGGTTGTGTGTATGCGGGAGATGTCCACGAGATGAGCGATGATTTAGCAATACCCGCGCCACTGATGCTATACGCAGATGATACCCGATTGCCAGTGTGATTATAGGCTGTGACTACGCTCACAGACGTACTATAATACCCAAGTGTCGAGATGACAAAGTTCTGTGAAAGGGAAGAAGAGAAGATAGTGGTACGAGTTGTCCCGCCTGATGTCTTGATAGTTGCAGATCGCACGTAGGCAGTATACGTCCCGCCTGCATCCCCTTCTAGTCCAATGGTCACTTGTCCAATGGTTAGACCCGCTAAATCTTCATTGTTTGTACTGAGTTGGATCACCCGATGCATCCACATATCATTCGCGTAGCCTGCTAGATTTGCTCCTGCATGTGATATAAAGCCGTATTGATCTCGAAAGTTCCTATCCCTCAAGTTTGATCCATCAGTAAAAATCAGGTCAAGCCCACAAGAAATAGCAGGAGAGGTTGAAGACACAAACACATCGTAGATTAACTGATCGCCTGTGTTGAGGGTGATACCTCCACCGGTACTTATCTGTGCATAGTAGTAGAGGTTGTTCCCAACGCTTGCGGCAGCAGTGCCAACGATCTTGATTGCGCTGGTTGAGGAGAGAATGAGGGTATTGTTGGAGGCTGAAACATTGGTAAGCGTGCCCGTTGTAAAGTTTGCAGTAGTGGTTTCTGTCGTTGTTGCGGTGCTCCCTGCAAGAGAAAGTTCAAGCACCCCACTCGTGGCTGTGAGATTAGTCAGGGTGCCTGCTCCAAAGGTGGCAGCACTGTTATCATGACGTGTTGCATAGTTGGCTGTGACGCCCTCAGCAGCAAGATATTTCGCGTGCAGATCCGTCACCACGTCACCCGCAAGAGTACCCGTAAAGTCAGCTTGCAAGCATTGACGTTTTGAGGCAAGATAGGTTTTATCCTTACAGATGATATCCCACATCTTATTCGGTTGCGGGTTGAGAAGTCTGGGAGCGGCTGAGTCAATGTAGCCTGCAAACTGAAGACCGAGCACGCTATCCGTAATAGTTACCGCCATATTTTGCATGTAGGCAGCCGTACCCGCGTCATCACGTACCGTAAACTGTGCAGTAGAACGCTGTGCCTCTTTATCCGATATCTGGATACTATCGACAAAGATAGAAACGTTAGAACCGGCAACGGATACGGTTATTGCCATACCAGCACCCCCTGAACTTGCTTTATAGGCGGGTTTGTGGTATAATTGAGAGGTGAAATAATTTTGCTCAGCGAGTGCTGATACACCCCTGAGCGTGATGACAAGGAGTAGACCTTATCATGACTAGAGTATACCACCGTACACTTCCCGATGCGACCTCGAAAATTTGTTCTTTGTGCGGTATTGAAAGACCTCTTGATGATTTCTCGAAAGACCGGAGACAAGGCCGAGTGTCGAGATGTAAAATATGCAAAGCTGCCCCACGTGTTCAAAGAACATTCTCCTTCGTAAAAACATGTTATAGATGCAAAGTGGAAAAGTCCCTTGATGAGTTTGCGATCAGCAAAGAAAAGAAGGATGGACGTTGTTCCCTCTGTAAAGCATGTAAGAATGCAGACTTCCAGCGTACTAAAGAGCAGACGAAAGAAAAACGGGATGCTTATGCTGTTTACTACCATCAAACTCATTACGAGGAAAACCGTGAGAAAGAAAATGCTAGATGTCGTAAATGGCATAGAAATAATCCAGAATGGGCAATAGAGAATGTTGCCAAACGGCGCGCACGTCTCTTGAATGCGGCTATCATTGAAAAGATTGACTACAACTTTATCAATGAGCGAGATAATTTCACTTGCCACATTTGCGGTAAGAGTATCGATGAGAAACAAGGTATCCACTATGATCATGTTATTCCACTTGTACGTGGGGGATGTCATACCCATAACAATATCAAAATGTCTCACGCAACCTGTAACCTGAGAAAAGGGAAAAAGTTGATGGAAGAGTTGACTGAATATAAAAGACGCGGGGTGTAAAATTATCATTTGACCACCCCCGTTACAAGCCGTATTTCTTGTGCAAAGTGAGGTCCGAGTGCCTGTGCCAGTTGCCGACCATCAACCATGAGGTTAATCGTTACACTGCCGTTACCGCTCCCGCCTCCTGATCCGTTGAGGCTTCCCCCGATAGGTGTCAGCAGATGGTTCATGGAGTCAGAAAGAATGGAAGAGTTATTCATGCCCTCTGCAATCTGCTCAGGGATGAGAGAGCCTTGCTTGACGAGATCACGCAACGGGCCGACCTTTGCAGGGGAATGAGGTAAGTGCGAGGAGATGAATGCGCCGACATCAGAAATAGCACTTCCCACAGCACCGATAGCCCCACGTATCCCGTTGGCTATGGCGTTGACGATATTGGCGCCAGCATTAAGAGCAGCACCAGCCACGCCTCCCAGGATACCTAATACCTGACCAAGTATAGGCGCGAGTGCTCCTGCCGCTCGTCCTGGTGCCTGTGCGAAAAAGTTGACAACTCCTGTAATGAGTTGTTGCACTTTGGCGGTGGATTGTGCAGCAAGATTGAGAAACACACTTCCGATTGCCGATAGAATACCAATGACCGCGCTTACGGCACGCCCTGGCAAGCCTGCAAAGAACTGTACAATGGCATTGATCATATCCGGTACAATCGAATGTCCTACAATCGCGTTTGCAAGGTTCGTGAAAATGCCCACGATGGTTGTCCAGAAACCTGTTACAAAGCCAACAACCGCGCCAACACCTGCCTGAAACACCCCTTTGATCGTATTCCAGAAACCTGTGATGACGGTGCCTATCCCATCGAATATCGTGCCTATATCCTGTCCTAACTTAGAAAAGTTGCCAGTCACCAAATCGACAAAGAAGGTGATGATACCAGTCACGATTTTTATTGCACCTGAAACAATCTGAACTACCCCCGCGAAGGCAGCAATCAAGCCAGTCAAGAAGCCAGCGAAGCCCTTGATCAGACCACCGAGTATGCTGATCAGTAAGATGATTGCAGTAACAACGATCCCCCCGATAATCTTTCCTAGTGTCATCAGCGTAGGCATGAGTGGCTGGATCGCAACTACGAGATTGTTCCAGATAGGGATGAGTTGACCGCGAATGGTTGCTACGAGTTGATCCCATACAGGTTTAAAAGTAGACATCAAAAATGTTCCGACTGACTGTAGGAAGGGCAAAACATACGTTTGTATCACTATACCGATTTGTTGCATAGCAGGGATGAAGTTTGCCGTGATGATTGCCCAGAGTTGCTGAAATCCCTTGACGAGATTATCAATAAACGCCTTGAAGGGAGCAGAGGTTGAGTAGAAATGCATGAAAATAGCCACGAGACCCGCAACTGCCGCGCCGATTAATAAGAAGGGCCACGTGGCAACTACCACCGAGACTGCAAGGGAGGCAAAGGCGGGAACAAGAATTGCCGCCACAATCGCACCGAGACCCGCAAGAATAGGAATGATGACTTGTGCGTGTTGATGGAAGAAGAGTAGCACATCGTTGACTGCATGTCCTGAAGAAACCCAATTCGCAAATCCTGAGATTACCGGGGTGATTGCACCTAATATCCGTCCCAGGACTGGTAAGAGAAGCGTCCCTATTCCGATCTGTAACGCATTGACCGCCTGATGCGCCTGATCCATCTGGAAGTTAAATGTCTTCTGTACTTCTTCCCACCCAAGTACCGCGCCTGATCCACCCTTCATGGCTGCATTCAACTTTGCAATATTCTGCTCGGTTGTCTTAAGGCTATCACCTGTGAGCATAGCTGCAAGTTTTAACCCGACCAACCCACCCATGATGTTTTTTAAGGCCGTGACATTTTCAACACTACCAGCAGGAAACTTCTTGCCCACGTGATCTTCAATCAGTTGTAGGGCTTGTGGGAGTCCCTTATTGACAAGTGTATCTTTGACCTGTTGTGCGGAAAGTCCAACTGCATTCATCGAGTTTACCGCAATGCCGGAAGGAGATTGGAGCGCAACGAGTACGTGTGCAAGGTTCGTTGCTGCAATGTTACTACTCATACCCGCATTGGTCATCGTATCAATGGCACCGGCAACTTGAGGGAAGGAGATACCCATAGCGCTAGCAATAGGTAGTACACGACCCATTGAAGCACTCAACTCCTGCAAGGTCGTTTTGCCATTCTGAACCGTCACAATAAGTCCGTTCATGGCGTTACTTGCTTGACTAACAGGCATGTGGTATGCGGTCATCGTGGTCGTAAGTGCCCTGGCAACCACATCAAGATCGGCATTTTCAGACTTTGCCCCCTTTGCAGCAACACTCAAGACGCTGAGAGCTGCCGCGCCATGATTGCCAGCACTCTCCACAAAGTACATGCCCTTTGCCAGTTGCTCAGTGGAGGTACCTGTTTCTACACTCATCTTGAGAATGCCAGCACTGACCATTGCTATATTCTTACCTAGTTCGCCTGCACTTGTCTGAAGACGTGTCATCGACGCCTGAAAGTCCCCTGCCTTCTTGACCGACTCGCCGATAGCCATACCGACACCCGCAATACCTGCAACCACAAGCGCCGCGCCTGATGAAAAGCCGCTTACTTCAGCTCCAAAATGAACCATCACGGACCCCAACAAGGGCATAAGCGGCTTTACCTTTCTTTAGTACAATACCTTATCCTAAGTGTATTTAAGTGTAAATCTCAACCAAAGCTAGTTTCCCACCTACGTCTTTTGTGCGTCTTTGATGCGTCGGGCTTTTATCTCAAAGTAGGCTTTCCACTCAAGGACTTTGCTTGCGGGTATCTGTGCTAGCATCAAATCGGGATCGATGTAGCCGAGCCGTTCCGCGATGTAGTAAGCGTCGAATCGATCACCGTTCCCCTCAAGTCTTTTTTTTCGTCTTCTAAATCTTCCTTGTTGAAGCCGTTCAGGGCCATAGCCGGTTCCGCTACCAGTTCAAGGACTTCCCCTGGCATGGCTTTATTCATGGCGTCACGGTCAAGCGGTTGAAAGACTAACTCGCCTGCATGTGGATGGTCATAGGTGTAGGGATGTGTGAGCGCCTGTTTGTCTCGGTTGTACTGTGCCAGTGACTTGTCATACTTTGCCTGATCACGTTCAGAAAAGTTGTCAGGGATAGGATCAGGCTTGATAGGCTGCTCAGGAGGACAATCAGGATCAGGGTAGTGCAGTGAGCGTACGAACAGTTCTGCATACATCACTTTGATGTCTACACGTCCCGTTTTCTGATTGATACTATTGTTGAGTACTTCCCCCTTTTCATCTCCCATCAATTCCCTGATGGTAAACCACCCGCCCAACCGTTCAAGGTATACGGCTTGTTGCTTGACTTTGACCTGTCGATTAAGCACATACTCACGAACATCAATAAAATCTGACATACACACTCATTTCTAGACCGCATAAAAGGGGCCGGTAATCTGGAACTCTAAATCTTCCGTCACCACTTTATCAATTGCTGATTTAATGCTCATTTTGCTATCGAAGATATAGCCCTCTAGTCTGTTGCCAGCAGGAGTCACACACGATGCAACAAGAGGCGTGCCAGCCGTGACGTAGGAGAACACTGTCCAGGTTAACTCATCTACCCACCAATTTTTTAGTTTCATACTGCCCTTCATCACGGTTGGAGTGAACACTCTAGCGCGTGATCCTCCAATGCCTGTGAGAGCAGTCGTATCTTCAAGTTGCCACTCACCATCAAAGTCCCACTCCGCTACGTTGGCAAGGGTCGTATAGGGCAAATACTTTCCTACTGTAATGCGTGCTGAAGGGGTTGCACCAGTTACAGCAGCAGGGAAGGTTACTTTGCCTCCCACGTATTGTACTGAGAGCGGTATGACTGTACCCCAGGAAGTTGACCCATCAGGTGAGGTTTGAAACGTCATGGCTGTACTGGAGTCCCAATAGCGATAGGCGGCATTGGCACTACTCACCAGAAACGTGGTGTGATCCCCGCTATCCTGTAAGGGAAAGTTTGCAGAGAGCGAGACCGCCGGTATTGATGTGATAAGCAAACTAGAATTAATTGCCGCTGTAGCGCCCATACTATCACCTCTTGCTGTTTATGCCGCGCTTATGGTTGACGTAGGCTGAAGCTCGATATCATCGGCTATTGCCTTATCAACGGCAGCCTTAATACTCATCTTTGCGACGTAGCAGGTCATGCTATACGTCGTGTTCGTCGCACCATTAGCAGGACTAAACGTCATGGTAAGCAAGGTAGGAGGTGAGGCAAAGAACGCATTCTGAATGGCTAGTTGACCATTGGTATCAGTCATGTCATAAAATACTTTTGCCTTGATGCTTCCCTTGTACAGCGTAGGCAAATACTGACGCCCTCGCTGTCCCATGACAGACACTTCTTCCATCTGGTTCTCAAAGTCAGCATCCACCTCCTGTACCTGTGCGACGGTCGCGCTAGATACTTTTAATAGTGCCTGATATGCAGCTATTGCACCCATAACACGTCATTCTCCTTATAGGTTTTCTTGCGAAAATAGATGGTAACGCGCTACGAGATGCTGAGAAATACCATCGGGGTCTTGTACAAAGTTGGCAGTATCAAACCACGTCCCTACATGCACTTGGGCAGACAACACCAACGATTGACGATGTAACAGGCGTGTCAAGCTTCCCAGGATACTTTGCAGTTGCTTAAAGCCCCTGGTTTGTGACCATCCATGCAAGGTGTAGATACCATCGTAGCCACGCGCATTCACGGTTCCCATACAGTCCATCGGGCTTTCATAGGTTTCTCCTATGGTCACGAAAGGGAAGATTTGTGGCTGTGGAACAGACGACGCATCAAAGACGCCTTTGAGGATTGCCATCAGTGTTGCATCACCCGTCAGGCGTGTGTAAAATGCCGTTTGCACGGTTCCTGTCGCTGTCCCTATCGCGGTCATATCGCGTGACACTCCTCAATCAGTGTTTGGCTTGCGTCAAGAAAGGCCGGGTAAAGCGTTGGTTGAGCCGCCATATGAATCGTTCCCAACTCCACAAAAAGTGAATGCAGCACATCATTGATCGTCGAGCTGGACAATGGTCCATTATTGATTGCTTCAAATCCATCTCGCATTTCTCCTGTATCTACTGGACAGATAGCTTGCGCGTATTCTTGGCAGTTGACTGCCGCTCGTTGTACCGCATCATCAATACGTTCGTGTGCAAGTTCCTGGGTGCGTGCAAGATTGGTAAGTGCTTCAGAGATCCCCGTTGCGCCGATACTCAGCATTATCCATCACACTCCTCTACTCGTCGTTTGTAGTCAGAGGGGCCAGGACGTTTGACAGGAATATTCCCTTGCTGTCGTAATTCCTTGAGCAAAGACTGTTCCAGTTCGTCTCGTACCACTTCGCGGATATACGCCTCCACCCGTTGCTGTAAGGGACCACCGGTAAGTGCAACCTCGATCGGGACAATAATCTTCTCTGCCATGCCCTTGCCTCCTAACTGAGTGTTCCACTTGCCTGTAACTGCTCACACACCATCTCGATATTCGTCAACGCTTCCTCAATAATATCTACAGAGCGAATGTTGTAGATATGATTTTTGTGCAATATTCTCATGGTATCGGTAATATCGAGATCTGACCGATAGCGAATAAGTACCCGTTTCCAGAATACTGGATAGACCTGTCCAGCCTGCCACGACTCAATCCCTTTCCACGATTTGATCTTTGCCCATGTACTTATGACTGTTACCCATATTCGTGTAACCCCTCCCTGGCTATCACTCACATCTTGCGGTGTCTGGATAGTTATTCGCTTGTTGTATGCACCTGATCCCGTTGTTGCTCTCGTATTCGTAAGAATCGCATCAGGCATCGGCATACTCCACTCTTGCAGGGATGCTGCACTCAATGGCGGCAATGTCTACACGTTCGGTATGCCCCTGCTTCCTGAGTGTCTTGGGAGGGACATAGAGGTGTAGTCGTGCCTTATTTTCCTTATTGTGTACAGCAATGTCGATTTCAACTCGCGTCACATTGACAATCTCTTCTCCTGTATCTACATCGTAGACATGCACTGACCAGGGTTCAAGATGCGCCCCCGCCTCAATCCTGATCCGCTTACCTACTAAGTTGTCATGTGTGCCTATCATCGTATCCTCGCTTAGATGCTTGCTACTTTCAAGATACTCTCCTACTCAAATCCAATCCACCCGATGACTCAGCAACTTTGCTTCAATCTCTTGCATCTGTGCAGGATTGCCCCCGCCTTCACGAAATTGATAGTAGTAGGAAACTAACTCGTACACGGCTTGAAGTGCATCAGGTGCGGCTTGATAGGAATACACAGGATCGTAGCCTGCATAATATTGAAACATCCAGAAATTGCTCGTAACCGGATCTTGCACGAACAGGCGTGCAGGTTCTTGCGTATCATCAATCCAGGTCGGTCCTGTAAACACAGTCCAATCCTCAAAGGCAGTTACTTTGGTTTGAATGACTATGGGTCGTGATGCCTGCACAGGTGGCATACTCAGGTCATAGTAGTATTGAGCGACACCGAACGGGTTCGCCCCTAACTGTTCCTGGAACTGGTACCAATTTACTCCCCCTACAATTGGTCCTGACAAGGTACCGCCTGTTGGACGTTCAATAGTGACGACTTGCTGTATCTGTTGTGAGGCAAAGGCACGATGGGTAAGCGTCTCAGCACGCGCACGCGCACGTACAATCATCCTGGCAATCACTGCATCATCGTCAGGAAAATCGACACGTAGGTATGCTTTGGCATCAGTCAAGCTAATAGGCTCTATTGATGGTTGAGTGATCACCTTGCATGCGCTACTCATCTACCGCCTTGATCTCGACATTGAACTTCTGTCCAAGTTGAGCGTCATGAAACACTTTTGCAGCAGCAGGGTTGACAATGAGCAATTCAAGTGTTCCATTCGGGGTTGCAGGTCCGAATGGTTCGCCCTGCACTGGTACAAACTTGAAATTTGTTGCTTCTCCTGATGGGTGATACATGATACGCTTTGCCTCTACAAGATGGAATTGCGCGAGAACACTACTCATGTTGTGTGAATACCTCCAATGTGTCTACATGCACCTGATAGCGACCACGCTGTACCTCAATCCCTGCACACTCTACTTTTCGGTAGGACGGGTCGTCAGGATGTATTTGAACGCTATAGCGCGGTGTGATTTCTGATGGGTAGAACTCTTCAGCGACAGGCGGGAACTCAGCAGCATCAAGCAGTAAGAGCAACGTATCCCCAAAGTCCCGTTCTTGCTGTACCGCCAGTACCTTGCAATCATCAGGCATCAGTAACATCCCCGCTAATACTTTGAGACTAATCCTGAGTAACGCCTGTCCCATGTACGTAGTACCCCTTTTACGCTTATTCTTCAGTGAATTCTACGTTAATGTCAAAAGCCGCACCTGTAGTTGTAACGCCATTCAGGTTAATCGCAATGACTTCAGCGATACCACGAATCACTGGTGCCTGGGCAGGTCTATCACCAAAGGTCAAGAATAACTTCTCAGGTCCGGTGGTAGCGGTTGCAGGGGCAGACAGGTACACATAAGCAACTTTGATGTTCCCGATAAGCGTCCCTGTGGTGGGATTGGCTGTATAGGCAAGAACTGTTGCTGTAGCCGCCCCACTTGCGCTATCATGCGGTACAATCGTTGGCGCTGTGCTGGTGCCAACAGTATTTGCCACCGAGCGTTTCAAGAGGACAATCTGAACAGGGACCGCCGTTGTCGATTGTCCTGAAATCTCGATACGGGTAATCCTGACGGTCTTCGTTGCCGATCCGGTGATAGTAAAAATGTCGGTTGCGCTTGCAGCAGTCACCAGACCAGTGATACTTGCTGAGTACGTTGCTTTCAGTCCGTCAACAGGCGCTATGCTGTTGGGAGGTACCGACGGTACAATAACTGGCATATCTTTTCCTCTTTCTTACAGGGCTGCTAGACTGCTGAAGGCATAACGCGGGGTTCGCCCTCGATCCATACCGCGTCATACGCCGCGCCCGTTGAGCCTGAAGCGGTGACATCACACCTGACAAAGCGTTGCGCTCCAATGTAGCCAATTCTCTGATTAAAAGCGGTAGCCGCGCTACTAATCGCTGTCGGCTGTGCATTCCCTACTTTGACCGGTGTATGGTCAGTGGCGCTCGTAGCTTTCCAGGCAATCAGATCAGTGGTTGCAACGGTGGTCCACGAACCGGGGCTTCCACTCCCATTATCAGGCGCTTCCTCAATCAGAAAAGTGTGCGTCCCATCCGTCCAGGTACCAGTCATGATGTACAGGGTAGCCGCATTAAAGCCAGCAAGATCTACCGTCGTACCCGCCGCAACCGATGTCTTATTGACCGCCGCGCCGAGTGCGTTGACGACTGTGCCTAGCTTTGAAACATTATCTCTCATATTGTATTTTCTCCATGTAAGTGAGCATGCTACAAAACAGGCATATCAGGAAACACTAACTTTTAGGACCCTGAACGCTTCGGGGAGCGTTACATCTCCTCCTACCCGCATACGGGCAATAAAGCCCACCATGCCGGAAGACGCGTATAACTCGTTTAACTGGCGTAAATTCATATTTACCCTGTCCACGATGAGATAATGTGAAAAGTCACCTACGATGATAGGATACGCATTAGCAGCTATTTCCGGTGCATCCGGTATCTCGATGTACGGCCTATCGTAGATGGTTGAAGGAAGATTACTTGCTCCAAACGGTTGCCAGATCGCACGATTCATGGAGTCTTTAAACAGGCGGATCGAGTTGAGTGTGCTACGTGAGAATGCCCAGGTGACATTCGCGGCGTAGGCAGACTTGAGATCCATAAGCAAGTTCAGTACGGCATCTGCACTGAGGTTCGCGGCACTGCCTGACGGGACATAGGGGATAGCGTCGGTGACATTGTTTTTTCCGGCACTCCCACCTGCATAACTGGAGCTGGCTTTAATCGGGTAACTGAGGATGCCACGCGGCTTGCCTACACCGTTACCAGCCACGAATGCCTTACTCTCCAATTGCGCGAAGTTGAGTCCTAGCCTCTCCTTGATAAAAGCTTCCAGATCGAACATGCTGTCTTCCATGTTTTGCTCTGAAATCCTCATCAGACCACGCGCCTCATGCACCGGAATGTTCAGCATGCCAAAGCTCGTCTCATTGCTGTCAGAAAAGTTTGCCTGCTCAGTTGCCCAATACGCACTCGTGTCATTGATGAGCGCTGGCATCTGCACTTTTTCCCCGTTAGTCTGCATGACGCGACACACCTGACGCATCGGGGAGATCAAAATTTTATATGCCTGCAATTCGGCAACGAAGTCGGTAGAAGCGAAGAAGCCGCCTGTTGTGGCATCGCCAGCGTACAGGGCTTTCTTCTCAGGCGGCATCATGTCAGAAACAATGTACTGCTTTTCCTCATGAGAGAGTTGCGCAAGATCGCCTTTGCGTTTGATGGCTTTCAAAAAAGCGTTACGAGCAGGGTGCGATTTGCGCTTCAGTGGAAAGGCTTTGCGTTGAAGTGTCTGCATGATGTCCGATGTACGTAAGAAGTGCAAGTTCATGCAAGGCAGAGGTGCATCGTCGTCAAACTCTCCTTCAGTGAGAGAGGGAGGGCGCAACGCTTCAACTTTGGCTTTATTGACTTCATCCATCAGTTCATTGATGCGACCGTTGAGACCATCAATGGCTGATTTGTATTCAGCAGGCATGGCACCTGACTTTGAAGTCAGGTTCTCACCTAGCTTTTTTTGTTCGGAGTCAAGAGTATCTACACGGCTTCGTAAGTCTGCGGAAACTTTATTGACTTCCTCCATGATATCCGTAAGTGTCGGCATGCATTTGTCCTTACCTGTGTACAAGTACACTAACTAATGCGTAACGCCCGTAGCGAGTCCAGCATTGCTGTTAGTTCTTGCTCGTTCACAGTGTCTTGTTCGGACGAGTGTGGTTGAGCACCGCGTGCATCGTCATGCGAGGCGGTTTTCCCTTCTGGCTTATCAGGAGTGCCAGGGTCGGTTCCATAGGCAGGCTCACTGCCTTGTAGAATGGTGGCTAAATCATCGGCAGCATTCATAATTGCTGACTTGTGGCTCTTTGCCATATCGTGCAAGGTATCGATGTGTGACTGTATTTTTTCTGAGGTGGTCTTACTGATAGCGCGTCCAGCTTTACGCGCAATACGTCGGCTACTAGCCATACCATAGTAACTGCCATAGTTGGGCTTGCTCTCAGATCCGTACTGTATGAGGTTGTCGGCATCAGAACGAGAGTAACTATTCTCTTCCAGGTAGTCAGATAAGCTGTACTCAATGGCCTGATCAACCCACTTCATCACGGCGTCATTGAAGGCAGTAAGCGCAGATTGCACGTCAGGCTTTGGCTGATCCCCGATTTTAAAGGCATCAAGGACCGCACAAGAAAGCGCGCACACGAGCACATCTTGCCAGTCTTCAAGCAAATCTTCACAACTTTCCTCTGCAAAATGTTCTTCAAATGTTTTACGTTGTCTGTCCATTGTGCTTCCTTTGTCTTTCCAGGGTGGCTCTAATGGTGTGTCGTCGCCATATTTAGCATTTATCCGGTTGTAGAGAGTTTCGACTTTTTTCTTCATACCGCCGCTGTCTGAACTTGAGTCAGCCCCACGGGCACCTTGAAGGGCATTAGCAACCGCTTTAACGCCTCCCACGCAAATATGAGGTGAAGTGTCTGCATACCAGAAAGGATAAGAATAACTTCCCTTCTGCTGAACATCCCCGTTGACACTCATAAAATATTTTTTAGCGAGTGTCGTATTGATTGACCCATCGTCTTTTTCACATACTGCCCATATTTGCTTCTTTGCCTTTGCTCCATCCCAGACTTCATCACGTGGTCCGATTGGCCCTGAGGTGTTGCCACACACGGTTTTCGTATCTATAGATTTCACATCAGTAACGATTGCCAATGTATTCATTGGGAATGTAACGATCGAGCCTTCCCACAGTCGCACTTCAATCAGGTCTCGTACATTCTTGTCTTCAACTTTGACCCAACTAGATTGAAGCACGTCATAGCCCATACTCTGATTGAAGATATAGCCCTTCTTGAGTGCACTATAGGCTTCACGCCCCTGCTGTACATCCAGGTCAATTTGTAGTTCTACAAACAAACCAGTTGCATCCTCGCGTGCCTCAGTGTACCCACCTATAGGTTGATCAGTTGAGTGCTGCCACAGGAGGGGGAAGAGGTACTTCATTTCGTGTTTTTGTTTGTACTCATACTTGTTGGCAAGCGTGCGCTTGAATGCGTTAGGAAGGACACGATCGCCCCCATCGTCAATATTGTCAAAGGTCGAAAGGTACCCACGTACAATCCCTTGTTCATCGTCGAACTCTTTGACCTTGAAGGGAAAGGCCTTGTGCTCTCGTATGATCTCCCTGGTTTTGCTCATGCTTCCACCTCCCATAGTGAGCGGGTTGTGTGTTGTGGTACAGGGGTGTCGATTGCGCGTGCAATACGTCCGAACTTTTGAAACTCTTGTATGAACTTGTGTTCGTGAGGTCCGAGATAGACAATAGCAAGAGGGTACCCAAAGTGTTGAGTAGTGCCATCCGGTCGATCAAACTTTATGTAACCACGATGGAAACATATAGGGTAGTCATAGAGAGGCTGAAACCATACGCAAGAAGAATTGCCGCCGCAAAGAAGAATTGCTTGACTTGTACGTCCCTCAACATATTCATGTAAAAGCTTCTGTGTGAATACCTCTTGAAACCCATATGTAGACCCTAAAAGTTCTGGGCGTATACGCCCATAGGGGGGATTGAGCCACACGTTACCCTTCCATTCCTTACCTAACCCATCATCCTCTTTCGTGTAATAGCGTGCCGCCTTGACCGTTCTATTGGCAAGTTCACAGGAGGCAGGGTCTAAATCTATCGAACCCATAACACGCCTTGCGGCATCAACATATGGAGCAGGAGTAAACCACTCATTATCTTTGCTTGCTTGCGCTGGTAGAGACATGACATCAAACAGTGTTGCCATATCACTCTCTCGAACTATCTGCATGTTGCCTCCATAAACTCTCGATACGGGTTGTTCACCGGACGGTACCCTTCTCCATATGCAGCACTCTTGCTCTTATCTACAGCTTTCAACACACAACGACAATGAGGATGTGCGACAGGGACGCGGTTCCCACTCGGAAACTTAGAACCAACCTCACGTATCACCCGATCATTCTTCTGACATCGCTCACAAGAAAGTGAGTTGGCTAGCCATTGGATATGCGTCACACCCTGCTCTCGTAGTACCGCAAGTTGTTGTTCCTCACTATCGTCGAGATACATCAGTTCCTTCTCGTCATAGTCAGGTCTGTAGTGTTTTTGAGGCGGCATTGATTCAGGGACAGGCGCTTCATCCCCTGGTTGCGGCAACACGGGATCGTTCGCATCAACCGGCTCATGGATGGCTTGTGGTGCTCTTGCGGGGGTAGTGAGTGATTGCAACGCATACTCCATCAACTTATCGGCAGGGATGAGCACTTGACCGATACGATACACGTTACCTTCTGGCACCTCTGGCAAGCCCTGTAGCACCCTGGCTTCATTGAGCAGGCACGCGCCTTGCATATAGGACTGTACAGCGCGTTGGGCTTGTGCTGTCTTCTGTGCCTGTACCATCTCCTGTATGACCTCGACACTTTCCTTGTCATAGTAGAGATAGGCACCGCTATTCTTGAGGTCAGGGTACATCGGCACCAGCCAGTTATTCCACATGCCATACAAGTCGTCTAAGTCAGGAAATATCGCCTCAGTGTAACTAGCGGCTTTGGCTTCCATCATGTTGTTGTAGGTAGAGCTGCTGGTATCGCCAATGAGTTGCGGCGGCATGTTGTAAATATTGGCAATCAAGATCGCGTTATACTTGATACTCTCCAACCAATCCAGTTCAGCAGGAGGCAAGCCCATGCTTTGCCATGTCAAGCCTGCATCAAGAATAGGCGGCACGCCAGCATTACGCGATCCGCTTAACTTCTCTTTCAAGAGTTGCTGCAACCGAGTGCGATCATTGAGCGAAAGCGCTGTAGGCACCGTCCAGGCACCACTAGGACGAGCACTATTCTGCACCAGTGCGAGATCCCACTTCCTTGTACCGGTTTGCATGTCAATGAGGATAGCAGCAACCTCGATAGGACTCATGCCAAAGTAAGGATTGTCTGGATTGAAATATTTTGTATGACCAATATTCTCAGCCGCAATAGGCTGGTCCATCGCTTCATACTTGTAGGCAGAGACACCACGCACTTTATCAGGGATAGGCGCTACTCTGTCAGGACGTAAGCACCACAACTCGTCAGGAGGTCCGTTCTTCGCACGAATGGCATACTGGAAATTATTACCAGATATCAGTTTGTAGGCAAGGCACGCCTCACGATACGCTACCCCTGATTGCTCATTGTTGGGCTTGTTGAGCCTGTCAAGAAGAGGGTGTTTCTCTATCTTCTTTTGCTTTGTTTCATCGGTATATAGCAAAGGTGGGATAGAGCCGCCATTACGCGAAATGTAGCCTACGCATTTCCATACTGTGTTATCAGTGTATCCCTCTTTTGCAAAGGAGCGGTAATTTCTCGGCATCGTGACCGGTTGAGGCGCGTTCCCATACGCAACCAGACCAGAATAGGCAGGGTTGGCCTTTTGCTCTTGCCAGTCGGTATGCGTAGGGTTGAAGAAGGCATGGAACCGTTGCTTGAGGCTAACCACGTGTACCATCCTTCCTTGAGCAAATAAAAAAGGTCGCATCCTCCACACAAAGTAGAGTAGCGACCTAGCAGGCATAAGCGCCCTAGCAGTCTTATTGCTTGTAGTATAACATACAAGCAACCATTAATGTCACACTATCTGCAACTATTTCTCTTTTGTTTCTATCACAATGGATAATCTACATTTCCCTTGCGTATCTACCATCCGGAGTTCCAACTTATCTGGGAGCATAATACGAAATCTTGCGGTTGTGGTACGGGGGAATAACTCTTGATACGTGGTGCCATCTGGAAACTTAACAATGACATCCTCATCAGGAAAAGTGTCAATCGTTGTACATCCGTGTTCTTCAAGGATAGCCAACATCTTCAAAATGTCTTTGTAGTACTGCGAACTTGCAGGATTGGAAATCATCAATTCGCTATGGAGCGGCTTGATGGACTCTAACTCTTCAAACATACGAGCGTCAAGAGGATTATTTTCTGGATTGTTGGTATCAGACATGATAGGTTCCTCCCTGTTATTTTCTTCGGTCTAAGCATAACAGGAAAGTGTGTGTTTTGCAGCAATCAAGGGCTATATCCATTTGAAGTAACTATCGATATTCTCAGAAGTAAACATGATACGGATAACAGCCTCATTGTAGGTTCCGGCCAGCACGCCATCGTGTAGCACGTCCACATAGGCCACTGCATGCCATTGATGATTGAGTGCTGCTGTACCCATTTGTTGCTGAAGAGAGTTGCGTGTGGTGTATCCTCTGGCTTGCAGGGCTTCCTCAAATTCTACTATGGTCACTCCTCACCTGCCTTGAACGTCTTGTACTCTTGCAGCCACTTCAACGCATCCTCACGATCACTACACTCATGAAATTCCTCTATAAAATATTCAGCATCACAGAGTAGCCTATCACGCTCAACAAAGCGGCTATCAAACTCCATCACACCCTGTATCAATTTGAACTTTTCATCACCCTCACCTTTCACGAACAACTGCACATCTTCAGGATAAACCCACTTGATTGTGCTGAGATGCTTCTGAAATGCTGCAAGGTTGAAGTAATTATATGCGCCCACGTACACATGACATTGCAATGACTTTGACCCGCCATACCAACCACACGGTAACTCCTGAGCGTGCAGTCCAACGAGCGGATTATCAGGAATGCTATAATGCTCTGTGTCTGAGAAGTACTGATTGACCTCTGCAATGCGTTCCTCTTCATCCTCCATACCTGATATGTGGAGCAACAGGCTAGTAACACAACTCATGGCTTTAATTTCTCCAGGACGTGATATCTGGTATATTTTCAACTTCCATAGGATCTTCCAGATCGTACCGTCTATCTCCCTCTGCAAGTCTATTGAGGGTATGCTTCACCAGATCATAGGCACGTTGAGCAATAGTCTCTTCCCACTCAGCACGCCAATCATCCTGAAAAGGCGTTTCAACCGTGATAACACTCGCCTTCAATAGTTCGTCTAACAGCAACTTCGCAAAACCTGAAAAATGTGTGTCACGCTCCATGCTGTACCTCCTCTTGTCCCTTCAGATAACACGACTGGCACCAATAATCGACGCTCTCTAGTTTATCGTCTTCAGCACGATTGAGGACACCAACGACAACCACCGCTAACGCTCCACAGACGCACTCTAGACGCCCACCGCCACGTAACATCACAATGACTGGTTGCCACTTGCTATCCCCTTCAGTATCCTTCTCATTCACACGAACCTCCGTTCAGGAAGCCCTACGGCTTCAGCCAAGGGAGGAATGAACGGCTTCCGCAGAAGCATTATTGCGTATTGACGATATCCCTCTAAGTGTGCTATAATACTGACATGAAACAAACCATGCTCTTGAAACTGGCACCATCGCCAGAACAACAGAACGCCCTGCTTGAAGTCATGCATGCCTTTAATGATGCGTGTAATATGATCGCGCAAGTGGCATACGATGAACAACTTGCCAACAAGTTCAAGTTGCAAAAGTTGGTCTATGCCACCGTACGCAAGGACTTCAAGTTGTCGTCTCAGTTGGCAATACGCGCAATCAGCAAAACGGTGGAGTCCTACAAGCATGATAAGAGCATCAAAGTTTCTTTCCGCCGTGAGGGTGCAATCACCTATGACGAGCGGGTAATGTCCTTCAAAGGGTTGAATGAAGTCTCCCTGCTCACTCTGCAAGGGCGTGTGTTGGTTCCGTTTCGTATCGGCGGCTATCAGGAGTCTCGACTTGACCAAATCAAGGGGCAGGCCGATCTTCTCTTGAAGGGAAATACCTTCTATCTTGCAGTCACCCTGGACGTGCCAACTCCTGAACCCTATCAACCGTCTGAGACGTTGGGTGTTGATCTCGGTATTATCAACCTTGCTACCGCGTCGGATGGTGAGACGTTTAGCGGACAGGCGATTGAGCATACCCGCATACGCATGCTCTCGTTGCGAACACGTTTGCAGAAGGTTGGCACGAAGTCCGCAAAGCGCCACCTCAAGAAACTTTCCGGTCATGAGAAACGGTTTCATCGTAACACGAATCATGTGATCTCCAAACATCTGGTACATAAAGCGAAAGTCAATGGACAAGAACTCGCGATTGAAGACTTAAGGCACATTCGTAAGAATGCAACGGTTCGGAAGTCTCAGCGCAATCGACACGCCTCCTGGTCCTTCTGGCAACTGCGCTTCTTCCTCTCCTACAAGGCGGCGCTTGCGGGTGTTCCCTTGCACGTGGTAGACCCGCGTAACACGTCTCGAACGTGCCATGTGTGCGGACACTGCGAGAAAGCGAACCGCAAGAGTCAAGCCCTGTTCCTCTGTAAACAGTGCGGCATGTCGATGAACGCTGACATCAACGCCGCAATAAACATATCTAGGGCTGAAGTCATGCAGCCTATGGCATCGGGACGCGCCCAGGTGCAAGCCGTTGGGTTTTAACTCAGGCGGTCATGACTCTTGCGCTCCCTCTCCATACCGTTCAGGAAATTTACCCTTTGCCGTCTCTCTCTGGGGATAATCTGAAATATTCCCTATCAGTGGAGCAGAGATAGCAAATGCGTGTAATATCTCCTGCCGAATATGCTCTACTGCGTCAAGCCATTCCTGCTCGCCTGCATCTGAAAATGTTGCTCTTCAGTCATGCGGTACGCGCCCTCTCTCTAATCGTTCCATCTCCTCTAATTCTTGCCATTGTCGCTCAATCCATTCGCGTGTGTAGCGTTCCACCTCACCACGATCTGACTTACAGCGTACCTCCACATAACACCGTCCATTCTCAATACACAACGTAAAGTGAGTTGTCCCCCAAGTCGGGCATCGTACAGGGAGACGCTTGTTGTCAGTCATGATAGGTACACATTCCCATTCTTCACAACGGAATGCAAGAGCGTAACGCTTGCTCTGTTCTCTGTCCAACTGGAAACATTGCTCACGGTGAGATATAGCGTACTCACAGTATACCCGATCGTTGGCTTGAATGCTGTGTATCCGTCTCTACGCATCGCTATGGATCTTCTCACGTACTCTGAGACAGTTTCATGCTGTTGTGTAGAGACGTTCCTGATAGCTTCCATCTCATCATTAGGCAACCGAAATGCAATTATGTTTGACTTCTGCTCACTCATGCGCTACACAACCTCTCTGCTATGGCTTGATTGAGATCACGTACATACCCTTCAGCAATCCAGAAAAGATAGTCACGATGATCATTATTCTTGACATACTCTCGTAGTATCATCCAGTTGACACCAATAATACCGCCGCCGATATACTTTCTTATCCGCAACACCCCTGCAAAGGCAGATACCTCAAATCCTTGCTCATGGAAGTAGGTAGCCAGCGCTTCAATCATGGGATTATTCCCTTATCAGCCATCCGTTTCGTCAACTCGCCACCATCAATAGTACAAATACATATCGGATGTTCAGGCGGTACCTCTGCTTGCTCAGCAATCTCAATCAAGCGGTCAATATAAAACCGCGCCTTCTTGAGATCAGCAATCCCATCCTTCCGTTGCCAGCGAGAAACATACTTGATGATATTGCCCTCATGAAAGCCTATCCCGTTTGCCTCTATGTAGCACAATGGGTCAATCTTCATGGTCCGATAGTGCTGGCTGTCAGGCGGGATTGCATCAGTCATGTTCACCCCACACGTGCTTATTCCACTCATCCTCAACAGGCGGCGGGTCTATCGCTTGCCCCTCGTCAGGCTTGCCGCAACAGGGACAGATGTGTTGTATCTCAGCATCGGCAATCAGATCAAGCACAGTACTGTAGCAAGTCAGTTTTGCCGTGATGAGTTGGTTCGCGTTGAAATCAATCTCCACACGAAACACATTGTCGATACTCTCCCCTGTATCGGCGTCAGTGACTCTTGCCTTGTAGCCGACAGTGTCCTCGCTTGCAATACGTACACGTTTCAAGGCTTTCACTCCTTACGACTCTGCATCAACCCACTCTATACATGTTGCCCCGCTTGCGCTAACAGTCTCTTGCATAATCGGCTTTGGTCCTAATTTTCCTTCACTCCATCGTAATGAGTACCCTTCAGGGGTCATAAGGAACTCTAGAATATCCTCTGGTGAGTGTCCTAGCGACTCTACCCATGACGCAAGATAGGGATAGCATTTCAATGTGTGCAAAGGTGGCACGTGCAAAATAGCCACTATAGGAGACTCCTTTTCTGGATATACTCAGCATTCCACTTCTCATAGGCTACTAAATCAATCTCCGGATCTGCTACACGCAACTTCCCCATGATAGGCTTACGGTCATCGTCTAACCAGTCACCCGTTGAGAGGATAGCGCCCTTCTCGTCTGTCTCATAGTAGGTTAGCTCTGCCTCATTGAGTTCCCCAGGGCGTAGATAGATGACAATACAAGCCACATGAGGAACAAACTCACCTGTATCGAGATCCCATACAGAGATGCCATACCCGCATTCAGCATGAGTACCTTTTCCCTCGATACGTATTTTTCTCTTGTAGTGAGACTGCTGCTTGTCACTCATTGACAATACTCCCCTTATTGAAAACAGGGATACACCCACAAACGAGAGCATAATCAGCCACTTGAGCCAGCGTAATATCAGGCTTAGGTGAGTTCTCCCACTGCATAATCTTGCGAGAGGAAGCACCCATTCGCAATGCAACTGTTTCTATTGGCAAGCAGGAGGCAATACGTACTTCCCGTAATCTTTCCATCAGGAAGCAAGTCAAGCAGTCCTGACTCATAAATACTTCCTTCGCTCTCGCTTCTTCCGTCGTTGCATTCGCCGCTTGACACACTTCCTGACTTTACGAGAGGGGAGCACATACGCTTTACTACAATGCCGCCACCACTTCATTGTACGATAGGTTCTTGCGGGTATCATCCATTGTACAGGTGCCTCAGTCTTGAGATCACTTGCTAAACGTAACACATCGTCGGCAGTAAGGCTGCATCCTGAGATCCTGTAGTCACTTGCCAGATCGTAGACTGTTTCGTCATCCATACCTCTATGATACACGTCTATAGCCAATCGAGTTAATGCTTGCTCGTTCAATGATTATTCCTTTGTACTGTCAGGAAAAAATGAGAGGTCTAATGCACATTCCCCATGTCCGATTGAGATGGTATAGGCGATTCTCCCATACCTTCTGTGCGTAGGTTCACCGATTTGTCTGATTGCATACCCGTCAGTTATTTCTCTGATAACATCCTCTGCTGGTGAGAGGGTTTCAGACCAGGGGATAGCGATGAGATCAAAGTCTTTTGCAAGGCTCCCATGAACAGCAAGTGCGTACCCATGCCTTTGAAATATCTTTGCCAGTTCAGGGTACAGCGCGGCGGCATACACGGGCGCATAGTTCGGCTTAATCTGCTCAGCCTCTTTCATCTCATCATTCGTCTCCATAGCCATGTGACGACGCCCAGGCAAACGGGTCTATCCGTTCAATCTCTGCAATCGTTGGTATCAGTACGGTTGTTGAGGTGACTTCTTCACCTCTCAATGGGACATTAGGACAAAACTTGTACGCGCATAAGTAGCGTTCACAATCTTTTGCATGATCAAACTTCTTCACTGGTGCTTCATTCACTTTTTTACCATTAGAGGTATCCCAGATGTAATTCTCAAATTCAGCTTCAGAGCAAATAGGCAAACTTTGTTTCTGTAGCACCGGATCGACTTCTACTAGACTATCCCGTAAGAAGTACATGCCTGCTCGTCCGTTGGCATTCGGGCGTAATCTTGCTTGCATTTCTTGTATACCCACTGACACCGCTTTGTTTGCAGCCAGGGTGCTATATCCAGTATAGCGTTCAAGCGTAGCGCGGTCTTCAGCATTATGATCGCAAATAATTGCAGATGGAGGTGGTTCACCCTGTGTTATCTGCATGATCAGTTTTGCGTGGTCTTCTACTAGTGTACCGGTCTTATAAATCTCATGGTAGCGGTACAGTTCGTCGTCGGGTGACTCGGCCCAGGCTTGCCATACAAACGGGTTGCGAAAGCCAAAGTCTACCACCCAATAACGCGGCCAATCGGCAGGGATATCAAAACGGTTGACAATGTGCAGAGCAGGGTTCCATTCCTCCTCATACACCATACCCTCAGAGCTGGCCCAGATACCTTTACGCAACCGTAAGTACAGCACCCCTGATAACGCGTCTAACGTGGCAAGGTCTTCAGCAGTGCAGGCAGGGTTATCTTCATGCTTGCTATCAAGGAGCAACGTCTTACCCGCGTCACAGCGTTGTTTGAGCCAATGGTTAGCAGGACCAGGGTTACAGTCTCCAAGCAATTGCTGGTAGGGCATGACGTGATTACGTAGTCGTGATGTGAGGCTTTCCCAATCCACTTGATCCAGTTCTATCGCCTCTTGCGGATAGATAAAATCCCACTCTGATGACATGATCTTTTGTGGATCATCTAACCCGCCCACGGCTATGATACTCCCGTTGGGATACTCATATTGCTGATCAGTCACATTGAAGCGTATCAGGCTGCCGAGCCAGCCTTGCGGTAATACCTTCGTCTCATACGTCACCATAGCGGTTTGTGTGAGACTTTTGCGCGTTTTACGTACCATCAAGCCGCGCATACCCTTATACTTGTCAGCACAGTAATGCAGCTTTTCTATGGCACACCTAGATTTTCCAGTATTTGCCGCTCCGCACAAAAGCAACTCCCTACGAGCTGAGCGCCATGCTTTAAGAGCACCGCCGAAGGGTTGATACGGGCGCTTCTCTTTGACGTAGGAAGAGGCAAGAGTGATCACTTCTCAATACCATCCTGAGCAGGGTCAAAGGTGTACTCTTTGGGGAGCGTTTCAACCGTGATATGTTGCCTGTCTCGATATTCACTCATTCTGGATTTGGCGTGAAAGATCAAAAGAGTGTCGCTTTTCTCTCGATAGGTGAGCGGCTTCCCATCTGCACCATACACCAGTTTGCCTTGCGCAACCACAAACCGTTCCTCTCCAAACATGCCACGCCTGAATATCTCAGCACGTATAGCATCGTCAACATCGGCTTTTGCAAGGGCGTACTTCATGTTGAACGCTTCATCATGCTCTGCCCACTTGTGAACCGTTGAACGGTCAATGCCAGCAGACATGCAGGCCGCTCGTACATTGCCGTTGGAGGCAAACGCTTTCAAGAATTTCTCTTGTGTCTCCGCAACTTCTTCTTTGGTGAGTCTTACCCCTTTGCGGCGTACTGATGTACGTACATGGCTACGTGCGTTTTTTGTGTGTGTTGACGTGTTGGTGTGATCAGACATAAAACTACCCTCTCGTATGCATACTATTGCCAGTATAGACGAGAGGGCAAAGAACAAACAAATTAAAATGAGAATGGATGCTGTATCTGACGAGGGGCAAACACTATCTCCTCTGGCACCTCGAAGAGTGTTTGCCTCCCTCGATAGGGCACAAATGGTAATGCGAGTGGGTGGGACAGTACCCACCCGTAGAGGCCGCAAAACCAGGGACTTGCGTTCTCTGTTACAATATCCACCAGATCGACAATTCCAATGATCCCGCCTGTCGGGTGGTGCTCACTCCTGAATTGTACAAAGGTTTTTTCATCAATAATCCGCGCTATTTGCTCGTATCCTTCAGGATCAATCGTCTTACTGGCGTGTATCAACAACGGTCCTCGGTAGGGAGTAGTCCAGGTACGGTTCTCTATATGCTTCCACCCCTTTATGATGACGGAAGCCCACGGCTGACGGACGCTAATACAGCGAATACAGCGAATACGCATACACACTCTCCTTTCTACGGATAATAGAGAGAAGGGAGGAAACTGCTCCCTTCTCTCTATTATCCGTAGAAAGGTACCAGACTAACGGGCAGCGTCCATTTGCATAACTACCGCCTCAAACCCAGGAACACGGTCAAGCGTGAGAGAGGATGCATGATGTTTCGTTGTCCAGGCACAATAGAGCATCGACGCAGGTGCAACACTACACACATCAATCAGGTATTGGTAGTTGTAGATACCTTCCAACTCCTTGCCCTCAGTCGCCGCACTCACCAACACACTCATTGGCTCAACCATCCCATCCCGTTTTGCTTTCACGTTGAGCGTTCCGTCATGTGGATACAGCCGAACGATGTTGCTATTGTCTTTCGCAATCGGCGCAATAGCAAGCAACGCAGCCTTGAGTGATGTACTTTCGACAAGAAGCGATGTCTCAAGATCGTCTGTTTTAGGAATAATCTGCTCGTAGCGCGGATAATTCGCCTCAATTTCACGAATATGGGAGGTGAGTATTCCGCAAGTGAGTGTCGCAAAAGCAGAGGAGAGAGAAGACAACGTGATCTCCCCTTGTTTGGGCATCCGTTTTACCATCTCAAACAAGGATCGGGCAGGGAGTAATAGATCACGATCCCAACTCCCCGCACCTACAAGGGTTTCGCGCATCAAGTGAAGACGATGTTGATCACAGGCTACAAGAGTAAGTACGTCTTGACGTAAACGGAAGAGTATTCCACTAAAAACAGGGCGGGTATCATCCTCTGCCGCCGCAGGGTAGACTGCGTTCACCATCTGCCGAAAGGTAGCAACTGGCAGACTCACACACGACTCGGGCAGACGGTTCTCCTCTTTCACGGATGGCTCAAAGGGATACTCATCTGCATCAATCGTGGGAAGTGAGACGGTCATGTCTGCCCCGCTAATGAGCACACTATCCTCTTGAGCGACAAGCGTAAGCGTGGATTTCTTCAAGGGTTTGATAATATCTAGTAACTCTTTATAGTTGACAGTGAACACTCCATCGCTCTGTACGTAGGCGGCAAGTTCTACTTTTGAGTAGACTTCCAGGTTGGTCGCGGCAATCGTAAGAAACGGATGACGTGCCTCGATCTTGACATTTGTAAGAATAGGGAGCGTTGAACGTTTTGCAAGTGCAGATGAGATGCTAACAAGCGCATCTGCCAGCACTTTTTGATCAATCGTAAAAGTTGTAGGGGATGCGACAGGGAGAACAGTCTCTTTCATCGTAACTGTAGTCATTAGGGTTCCTTCTTTTCTTGTAGTATAGGAAACTTCTTTTCTCTACACGTAGTATATCATACGTACGTATATGTGTCAAGTGGCTTTACAGGCGGTTTTTGCGGTACTTTGAAAAACCATTTAGAGGTTGACAAACGTACGTATATGTGGTAAGGTAAGAGAGAGGAGAGGTGCACCATGAAAACAGGGCGAACCAAAGTCTATGCCGACGCACAGCCATTTGATATAAAAAATCTTTCTGCCGATCTGAAGAAGAAGTTTGAGGAAGGGCAAGTTCGATACAAAGAAAGGACAGGGCAAGAAATGACGAGACGGGGATATCTTGAGCATTTGCTCAGAACACACCCCGAATTGCAGAAGGACTAAATTCGTATACGTCCGTGGTCATGCCAAAGGTGCTGTCGCTTCCAAGCGTGATTACGGACTGGTTCACGATACATCCTCCCTTTGAAAGACACGACGCCCTCACGCGCCTGCTCATCAAAGTAGTAGTCCTCGCTATCCCACGGTGTACGCCCCTCACGCTCAGGTGCCAGCAGTAACTCACCTTCCACCAACTTCTGCATACAGGATGACTGTCCGACGCAAAAATGTCCGATTCGACGCTTTCCGTAAACCGCTAATGACTTGAACGCTAGCCATAACCCTGCGGCAGTATCCCCAATGTAAAAGGGTAGATAAGGACCATATTCCAGCCAACTTCGGCATTGTGCCAGCATATCAAAGGACACTTCCCCTACTTCACTGCGTAGTGACACCCACACACATTGCATTTCATCGGCTAATTGCGCAGGGTCAACGTCCCACTTTTCTAGCGTCTGTGGGCGAAAGTTATCAAGCACGATATCAGGATAATCCAGGGGATGCAGATCAAGAAGCGAGAGGATATTCTTCTCTTCCATCTGCTTACCCGCATTAATCCATTCCCACAACTCATCACCCTGGCGCAAGCCAAGTATCGGATCTTTGCCAGTATGCCACTTTGTAACTTCGCATCCCTGCTCGGCCAAGATCATGCCAGCGTAGGCAACGCTTACATAATTGCCCAATTCAAGAACGCGCATACTGCAACACCTCCTGTACCTGATTATCAGGAGTACAGTATACGACGGTCACACCACTGAACACTTCTTCCTGACGATAGGCAATCACAATACACGTATCTCCCACTTCACCAAGACGAGCGCCGCCGCCATTGAGAGTAAACACACCCTCCTCAGATGGCAGGGCATATGTTACCCACCTGTTGCCATTCGAGAGGTTGACAATATGTACTTGCTCATAGGGATCGATGCCTGCAATCTTAAGCAAAGAGGCATCGATACTCGCCGAGCCATGATACCTCAAACTTTTATCGGTTACGTACAGATTATGGAGTTTTGCACTTACAAACGTTTTCACGTAACAACCTTCTACTATTGTTCAATGGCTCTACATGTTGCGAGATACTAGAATTCACCAACCATCGCGGGAGGAAAGACGCATGGATTGTGTCACTTCCTCAAAAAGTTGTCGTAGCATCTCCTGAGCCACTTTACCACACAGAGAACAAATATTCTCCTACTTGATGGGTGGAGCGTACTCAAAAGTAGCAGTTCCCAGGCGGCGGTACTGTGCTTGCCGCCCTCGCAAAACCGGATCGGCAGTTTTTGAGCTAGAGAGTGATGCCACATTCGTGTAAGAACCATGATGACTCTTCTGCATATTCAGAGCATCGCGCTTCTTGTCTAAATGGTCGTCTAGGCAGACTAGACGACCAGAGTTACTGTGATACAACATTTTCTGGTTCTTCTTCCACCTCGACGACTCTGACGCAGGCGATGGACCCGATGCATCCACGCCACATTGCTTCCAGCGAGGGCTACGTGAGTAGTATGCAATCATAGCAGGATGGGCAACCGTATTATGGTAGCGATAGCCACGCTCATACAAATACTGGCCGAGCCAATCATCAAAACGTCCACCTAAACCTAAACCTTGATAATCAGGACGAACGACTAAGCGGTGCCCTTGCTTGATATTTCTGGTTTTCGGATGAGGAAGGTGCAAATAGGAAGAGAACGCTACGCACTCGCCTCCAATGAAACCAGCAAAGCATTGGGCCGCAGTATGGAGTACTCCACTTAGATAGTGATACTTGCTAAACAGTCTCCATGCGGTTTTATCACACTGATAGATGCGGAACTCCAATTCTGGATGTCGTTGAAGTAACCTCCAATTGAAGGTATTAGTATGCGGCTGGTACACCCAATCAGGTTGTAACCAATCAAGCACATCATAATGGCACGTTACCGCGACCAATTGTTTTCCCGATTTGCGCACACTTTTCTGGATGCTGTGCGAAGCAACCTGCGCTACCTGCCGATCGACGACGCTGGTAAACTCATCAAGGACAATGAGATTCTCTGGTTCTAGTAACGCACGAGCCGCAGTGACACGGAACTGTTCACCCATGCTGAGTACAGCGTAGGGACGCATCCAGTTAGGAGGAGAACCAAAGCCGACACCGCACAACGATCCGGTGATATCCTTGATCGAAAGTCCTTTAGGCATTGCATCAACCACACTTTTATCAACGGGCCAGTCATCATAACCGATACGAACACAATCACCATAGAGAGCACGCGCAACCGTTGTTTTGCCACTACCAGAGGGTCCAACAATAAGCCCGATGGACCAATCCTTTTGGTTGAGCGGCAAGTCAATATCCCAAGACTCAATAGATCGTTCTGAAATCGGGATATCGAATAAACTCTCTAATTGTTGTATACGTGCCGTTCGTTGCACGGCACATTCTTTCACGATATGCGCTTGCATTACAGTACCAGTGCCCGACATGTAATCCCCTCTCCCTGAAAGCGATCTAAGAGCACCAATTGCTCTTGCTCATTCTGGCAATCAATGATAATACCCCATCGCTCGGCAACGTCTGTTTGTTCAGCATTCCCCTCCTCTGGTAACTTGTCAGCATTTCTCCCTATCACCTCATCACCCAAACCCTCCAACATTTGCCGCAATGTCTCATCATCGCTACCAAGTGTCACCAGATCGTACCCTGCGTTTTGTTGTTCGGTAAGCAATTCTGCTAAAAGCGCATCATCGTCTACAGCATCCGCACTCAGGAGGTTATCGGCTACAATATAGGCATTGCATTCTAAATCAGAAAATGTTGGAGGCAGGATCGTTGCGTGAAGTTGGCTCATTTTGAGTTGTTGCGCCGCTTCGACCACACCATGACCTGCAAGGATCGTGTATGACCCATTCCCCTCATCCCTGCACACAATATCGCGCATCTGCCCGAAGCGTTCAAGACTCATCTTGATTTTATGTACTTGTTCGGGTGGATGCGAACGGAAGTTCCGCTCAGATGGGTAGAGGGCAGCAACGGACACCTGATAATGCTCTTTGACAATCTCTTGCTCGATCATACCCTACTCCTGCTTTGCTGGTTCCTCTGTCGCTGGTTGCTGTTCTTCATCTCCCACAACACGCTTCACTTGTCTGCGTAATGTCTCAAAATGCGGCATGATCTGTTTTGCCTCTTGATGCGCGTACTCTCCCATACCTGCAAACATATTGTGTGCCTCACGATAGAGGATATCTAATCGTGCATGCAATCGTTTCAATTGTTGTTTTAACTCTTCATTCATACTGTATCCTGTCGTGTTGCCCGTAACTCTACAAGTAACGCTTTGATATCACATATTTCTTTCTCTGCTAGTCGGTTCACCATTGCATCATGCTCCACCGTACACCTGTCTCGCTCAGCCTGCTTATTCTCTGACATCAGGACAAAAATACTTAGGAATATCGCCTCAAGACTTACGGATAAGGTCAAGAACGAGAACGGGTACGCATCGAACCGCCAGAGTGTGAATGTGTTCAACACAATCCAGAAGAGGAACACAAAGAAATTAATTGCTAGAAATGCAATCGATCCACAAAAGACAGCAATCCATTCAGCAATCCGCTCACTCTTACTCACCTCCGGTGCCTTAATCATCCCTTATACTTTCAGCAATGCAGGCGGGACAGTCCAGATACAAGAAGCATTACCCACAACACTATCCCGCTACATCTAGCATACAGTCAGGCACAAAGCGTTGCTCATTCCTCTTGCCTCACCGTTGCTTCAAAGTGCAAACCAAACACCGTTACACCGCCTGGGCAAAATGCCAATATCGCTACAGCCTCACAGAACCGGCCCATCATTTTACCGGTTTGCCCCTTTACGTAATAGAGCAGGCTATCCCCTTTTTCTCCCAGGACGAAACCGAATTTTTGCGCTTCCTCAAGGTGATATTCAGTCGGACCTCCCATCTGCTGCAAGTCAAATATCGCTATTGGCACGAGTGCAGAGAGAGTACAGCGTATGAGGTGTAGTTTTGTGGCGTTGTTATCGATCATACTTTCATGATACTGAACAGGAAAAGCAAGAAAGCAGTATTGCAAAAATGGACAAAAAAAAGAGAGAGAGCAGGCATCTGGTACCCACACTCTCTTTTTTTTCTGGCAGATAGTAGCGAAAGGAATAATCATGTACAACCAAAGTCAGTATAGCCGATACAACAAAAGAGAGAGGTGTTGCCAGATCGCACCTCTCTCTTTTTCTCAAGGACCAATTGTGAATAACATGACGTAAAGCAATTCCCTTATTCAGCATACCAAACACCACAAAAGCGACCTGGAAAGATTGTTCTCCCAGGTCGTGATATCATTGGCTATTTTGCTGCAACTATTATCGTTCTACGGGTACGTTTACGAGGTCGTGTGTTTTACCGCCAACACTTCATGGGCAAGCTGTAGGGAAATACCTGCTTTTTTTTGCAAGTCGCTCAGGCGTAATCTCTGGGTAAAGTTTCATGATGACAGAGACTCTACTTCCTAATTCACCTTTTATTAATGGTGAGCTATTTTTAGCCTGCCCTGTTTTTGATTTGCTTTCAAAAATGGACTGAAAATCTTTGTAAGTGAAAGACTTTGCAACATCCAGATTGAATAGACGCACCCCCAAGGAGAGGTAGTAGCGTATCCAATATTGCTCTCTTCCTTTAGCTTTCTCTATTGTTTCCACTTGCTCAAGAGTACGCATGATAAGCATGAAGCTTTCACTCTTTAGTTCCTGTATCCACTCATTCTTGTCGATATTATTCCCGCTACACTGCACATGCTGAGAGAAGCGTTTATACACATCATCAGTAATGCCAACATAGCGTACAACATCGTTGCGAGGATCGATCAGGACGTAAACAGCAATCATAGCATTGTCTCCCTACTCAAAACCCATATCGTCTAACAGGCTACTTGCAGCATCTCTTGCAGCATCAGTCACAACAACCCCTGAAACTTTTGCCTCATGCTTTTTCTTCAGTTTACGATCAACTTTCTTCTTTGAGGCAGGCTTTCTTTCCTCGTCTGCCTCATCAGTGTAGGCAAGAATGGAAGCGGATTTAATGAGTACCCGCAACGGAATGGCTGACTTCTCAGCATGTTCTACCATCCGTTGCGCTGCCTGATTATCCTTTGGCAGTGCAATCTCAACATACCAGTACTTCTCATGGTCTTTCATGTTTTACGCCCTCCGCAATGCGCGGCGCTGTCCGATCTGGTCTGCAAGAACGGCATACCCGCGAGCATTCGCTTTCTCAGGATCGGCTATCTGCACAGCGTTCTTGATGATTTTTTGTAGCGATGAATGGAAGTAGTACGCGCCGCCGCCGCAATGCAGCACTGATTTAAAGCTAGAAGCTACTTTGCCGCTCTGGTTACTCCACACACTAGAGATTTTTGCATTCTTCTCATCACCAGTTTCCTTGATAGCGGCTTTGACCCACTGCTGCAAATCTATCCCTGAAACTTGTATTCCATCAGCATACAGTTCTGGATAGGCACCAATATTGATACTTGCACGAAGGACAGCCTGCATTTCTGGCTCTGAGAGTTCACGCCCGTATTTCGCCTCAAACTTTGTGCTCAACCGATAGAGGGCATTATTGACGCCGATCTCGAAACTATCGCACTGCTCAGTATGTGCCTTGTGTCCATCAAAGCGAAGCATGTTGGTCGTGAGCGATCCGCTATCAACTATTCCTATCGTACTGGTCTTATCAAAACCGTGATAGATAGCAGCTCCCGCGCCCTCCATGAACACCTTGACCGTCTCGACGCTGATCGCCATATCACGCCCATTGAACTGATAGCGATACACGCCGGTTAACTCTTCAACGATCTTGCTAGACTGTTCCTGGTAAGCACGCAAAGGAACGCCCATAACCAGATTGATGGAGAACTCCTGTATCCCAGGCCATATCTGCGCGGCAGCCAGCGAAGCAAAGCACATGATAGAAACCTGAGTACGTTTGTTGTGATAGCGGTGCTTGTCTTTAAAATCTGAAGTTGGGTTAAGTCCCTGCTCAGCAAGATCAGACAAAAAGTACACTGATCCGTCATATTCCACCATCAACTCGTTAGGATTGATGGTTTCACCGAGTCCACTGCCAGATTTCAGGGATTGATACTTCTTTAAGTTCCCTTCCGAGATGAGGCTTGACGCGTCGAACTCCAATAATCTGCCAGTATCCGTCATAACAGCGATATTTGTACGCTGATTGCCCCTGTCGAAGCCTAAATTCAATGTTTTCATAGTGATTATGCCCTTTCTTTTGTACCGAATAATATTGAACTATACGGTATAGTTCGTTACTTTTTACCAGGATACCACAAAAATACCGAACTATCAAGTACTTTCCTGAACAGTTCGGAACTGATAAAATGGCCTAGTATAAGACAACACCTTTGTTTATGGAAAAATAAAATGCTGCATAGTTTGCAGCACATTACCTTCTACCCAGTCTCTTTATCCCCTCAACATCTGATGAACCCGACCTACAACAAAACCCACAATACACACCAGCGATACAAGCGTACATACCGCCTGTACTGGCGCTACCACTGGCTTGATGTCAGGAACAAGCTAGATCGACACAATGAGCAGGGCGGCAATAACTCCTGTCATTTGCGCTAGCCTGAGCACTGGATTGTTATGCATATCGGTCCTCCACAATCGCACTCAGTACCCACCACACGAGCGCCATACCCGCTATAATGGGTACAACGAACGCCACTACACTCTGTTCAGCCGGATACGCCCACAACAGGACCAGCAGGATTGCCAGCCAATTGAGGCACTGCTTGTAGAGTTCATCCATCTGTACGCTTAATCTGTTATGCATTTTGATTTATCCTCTCTGTTCGGTTGTTATCCACAAGTTATTCACACTTACGCTCTTCTCTTGAGTCCACATTGCTCTAGAACATAGGCGGCGTGGCGACGATAGCGGCTATTGGTGATACCCATTTTCGCCAGGGCATCATTCACATTGCCAACTTTCCGGTACCAATATTGCAGGTCATCATGTAAATTTTCTGGTAAAAACTTGTCATCTCCTCTAGGGATATACCCATCACGAGAAGAGTCGGGTCTATTTTTCACTTCCAGTGCTGCAACGGCTTGAATGGCTATTTGACGAGAAGCCTGCACTTGCAACTTTTTAATCTCTTTGAGTGCTAATCTATGGGTAGCATTTGTAAGAGGTTCACTTAACGTCTCAAAATGTTTAATCCAATAAGCCTCTCGCTCAAGGGAAAATTGATAGTTTCCAACTTGTTCCAGTGTCTCCATAATGACCATGCGATTGAGCGCACGCAGTTCAAAAATCCAGGCATTCTTTACAAAACTGCTGCCCTCTCCGTTAATATGCTGAGTAAATCGCTGGTAGACATCAGTTGTTTGACCGACATAGTGAACGGTGTAGTCTCGCGGATCTACCAGCGCGTAAATGGTATACATGTTATGCGTCCTTCTTCTTTAATCCCAACTCTGCAATCACGACTCTTGCATGCTGTCGATAACGGCTATCGGCTTGACAAAACTTCAGGCTTTTATCGATGTTGCCAGTCATTTCATACCCTTTTGCGAAGAGTGCAATCTGTGTTTGGTTGAGTTGTGGCTGTGCGTCTGAGTGCGTCGTATGCGCTGGCTTCTCATCTGGACGCACAGGACGTTGTACCGACGCACTGACTATTTCAGCTAAAATGAGACGATAATCAGCCTCAGAGATGCTGGTCAAGGCTAGAATGTCACTATCAAGAAAACCAGCTTCACGCATTTTACGTATCGCTTCTACCTTGCCCATTGCACTGACAGAAGGCTCTAATCGCTGTACCGGTTGCGCAGAACGTTTTGTCAAGCAAGGGTTGCGTAACCGCTCAATCCCTGGTGTCTCGCTATAATCCTTTGACTCCCGCTTATCAAACTGAACCACCATTGGCTGTAAGGTGAAACCGAACACAACCGCTCTCCCAGGTGAGAGCATATTGATCTCCTCACGTGTAGCAACCTTTGCGTCAATTTCCTTCTCGCAGGCATCCAGGTCGTTTCGTTCAACGTGCCGCGCAAAGATACGTATCTGGCAACTCTTGATCGCCCACTTGGCAATATAGGTCAAACTCTGTGTTGCAAAACCTACGGTATAGCCTGCTGATCGTCCATTGCTCACCAGCGTAAAGTACGAGTTGTTCAGTTCGTTGAGAAGTGGTTTATTCTCTCTGGCTTCAGGTGGAAGCAAGTCGATCTGTTGCGGCAGGTAGAGTTGCGCTTCATCTAGCAAGAGCCAGCAAGGGAGTAGCGTGCTGCCAGGAGGAAGCCCGTTCGCCATATCTAACTTGCGTTGCCTGATTGCATAGCGCATAAGCGACTTCCCAACTGCCGCTACAATTTCAGCCTTTGGCAACCACTTATCATCAGGGCCACCGTAGGAGGGAAGATTGACAATGGCAACACAACGCTCCTCCATGACCATCCAGACAAACTCATCGACATTTTTGAGAGTCAGTTCAAAGAATTTGGGTACTCCTGCCATTTCAGCAGAGCCAGCATGGATGCCATCAATAAAAGGCAAATCCAGAATAGGCGGGTATTCGCCCTTATGGTCAAGCACAATGATGGGAGCGCCACATTTGCCGCCTTGCTCAATAATGCGCCCCATGAGTTGTGACTTGCCTGATCCCTGGACAGCACAGGCGACAAACCCTTTGCCGCTAATCTGATTGAAGTGAGGGTCAAACCTCTGTCCAGCTTTTACCACTTTCCCCAGGACAATTGTTTCGTCGTGAGGGTAGGAAGGGAATACTGGCTCGTACACATCCTCCTTATCGTCCTCAAGTGCCTGCACAACAACCGGTCGGTCATCCTTCGGTTTTGCTACACTCTCAACAACTCTCTCATCAAGCGCGTATTCTAGTGGGGGTGTCGTCATCCCAACCAGTCGCATGAGTTTTGCTTTGACTGATTGATCTTTGAACAACTCTTCTTCATCTTCAGGGGAAAGTGCCTCAACGACCTTTTCAGCAGTGATCTGTACTTGCTCTATATCCCCGCCAGGGGTAAGAAATGCCTGCTTGACCATTGAACCGGCATGAACGAGTTCACCAGAAAACAACCCCGCAATGACGGTACCTGCTATCCCGAAAAACGCGACGGTGCCATTATGCGCAACCGCGTCAACAAACATAGAACTGGCAAATGCGCTGGTAGTAAGTATCACCCGCCCCTTAGAAACGTTACGCAAGTAAGAAGGGAGCATTGACTGCCCCCCACGCTTTGGTAGAATTTTCTCATTGTCTGTCATACTCCCTCTCCTTTCTTATGCCTTTTTCCAGGCGATACTCAACAAATGCATTCCGATAGTTCCGAAGAACCCGACAATAAAACTAGTGACGATAGCGAATCCCCACCGGCCTGCCTCACCACTTCCGAAGCTTCCATACTGGTGATCAGTCCAGGCATTGAAGAAGGAGATCACTACGACACAGCCAATAAACACCTTTGCCATAATCGGACCTGATTTGCTTGCGGCGTCATGGAGCACTTCATATCCAATGATGAGTCCCAGGATAACCAATTCAATCCCCCAGGCAAAAACGGATGATCGGGCTTCCGTTGAACTCATGTTGCCGGTAATCAGACCTGGAAGCTGAAGCATGATCAGCCAGTTCGGGTGATAGACATCAATTTGACCTGAGTTGGTGATATAGGCTTCATTGGTCTGGATTTGCGTCATGATGCCAACAACCCACATCACTAAAAATCCTGCCGCCACGGTCCCAACAAAAAGAGCAGGATGTCCTTTTTTTGCTGTACTGGTTCGTGCTGGTGTCTGCTGTACTGGTTCTGCCATGAGATAATCCTTTCATTTTGAGAATGTCGATCGAAAATCGTGTATACTAGTGGTGACTGTTACCCTACAAGGAGAAACTACATGGACAATCTGTTTGATACGCTGTATGAGATGCTTGCAGAAGTGTCCCATCAACAAAAAATGGCTGCACTCTCTGTCGCTCACTGGCTCATACATCTGATCGATCGTGTCTACGATGACACCGCTGAGAGAGAAATACCGGTCTATATCCCGTTACATCCCATGACTTCAGGAGAAATAGACCGCGTAAAACCAAAAGAATAACTACTCTTGCCAATGGCGATACTTCTCAGTAAGACCGTTCTCTTGTGTAGGATGGTCCCACTCTTTATTCTCGAATGCGCCACATGTGCCATATCGTGCAGGATAACAATAACGATTGCCAGTACTTGCAGAAGAAACATGGTACCTCCTACCAGGACATCGTGATATCATTGCGGGTCACACTACGCTGTTTCTGGATGGTGTCGATGCTGTGCTGAAGCTGTTGCCCTGTATTGGAAAGGGTACGACGGATATTCTGATACCAGTCTGCCGTTTTACTGACATCCCCGTTTGTGGGAGCAGTGAACACGATCATAAAAATGACAATGATCGCAAAGACAGTGCCGATGAGGGGGCCGCAGCCAGATTTCTTTTGTTGCATATGGTCCTTCTTTCTTTTGTTGTGCCAGGACCATCAGATATACTGAGGATGCTGGCAAGTTCGGGTTAAAACGCTTTGCCGGTGCCTGCTAGGTGTTGTCGCACTCTGGCAGGTATTTGCTGTTACTTCCAGTAGTCTATTTTTTCAGACATCCTGTACTCAAAACGAGTTGCATCTGCAATAGTTCGATGCAAGGCAACCACTGAATTATCAACAGAATAGTTGATACGACGCACTTCAAAGACAGGCTGAAAACGAGCCAGTTTTAATGTCTCGCACTCAGCAAATGTTGGTGGACGGGACTGGATGGTAAGATCGGTATGGTCAACTGATACACCGTACTTCTGTTTGATAGCAAGCATCGTATCGAAGCCAGGGTCTTGACGCATCTGCTCTACAAAAACACTGGCAAGCGAAACCGGATACCAGATATGACCAATCCTCAACGGTTGCTCATCTGTTCCCTGTAACCGTGATCGATGCACAACGTGAACACCTTCAGGGATAGCAATGTCTCCGTCTCTTTTCATAAAAAGAATAGCCACATCAGGAGGCATCGATGCAATCACAGGATCAACCAGGTTTTCTTCCACCGTCTTCAACCCTAATTTTTGTAAATGGGTTATAAAATTTGGCGTCAGACCAGGGAGAATGATCCGCAATTGTGCAACCTTGTAACGGTTACCAGCAACAGGAACAACAAGTCCTTCAGATCGTAGGATGAGCAACGCATTTGTAACAGTCACGCGTATAGTTTTCCACTCTTTCGCAATAGAGGCGATAGAGGGAAGTATCCCTTCATTTCCGTAGTCTCCATTTTTAATCCGACTACGAAAATCATCAGCTATCTGCTCAACTAGCGTCCCCCCTTCAGTATCACTCACTTCTTTCAAGTCCTCTCTTAAACCTTGATATTAACTTCTCGATATGTTATACTCAATATACCAGAGACAAAGCAGGTTTGTCAAGGGATTTTAGACAAAAAAAGAACTGATACGCAAATATCAGTTCCCTTATGACTCTGCAACACCTATGTCCTGAGAAAACGAGAGTGTTGCATTGAAAGGATTGTATCATGCTTCGAGTTCCCACATCAAGCGCCTCTTCCACTCAGATTGAACGTCAGATCGAGACTGATTTACGTCAGCATCTTGAAGACACCCCTCTTTTCTGGATTATCCGTAGCAATCGCTCTGTACAACGAACCTGGAATGAGTTGACTGAAACTGAACGTCAACAGACTCAGGAAGCGCAAGTGCGAGCGCAGTATATTGCATTGTTTAATCCCTGTAACTGGTAGGAGGTGGGGGATGTACGTTCTAGAACGTGACGAGGAAGACGCTACTCTCGACATGGGGAGCATTGCATTATTCATTGGCGGGTTAGATACCGTCAGCCTTGAGAACCTGGGAGCATTGATTGTATCGCTTGACCAGCAAGGCATTGAACAATTCGAGATCGAAACCACGCGGTAACGTTGGGGGTGAGTGACTATGCTCACCCCCTTTTTTATTTTCTTAGTAATCGCTGTAGGGGAGTTGATATGGAAGCGGACGAGTTGCCCGTAAAGAAAGCGAGAAAGCCTGATAAGAGGAGTCAGGAGCGTGGTGTATTCCCAGGCTTCAGGAGGCCCGATAGTGCTTATTTCAGTTTGCCGAATGAGTGGACAGATATCACAGCAGATATTCAGAGTTTGGCAGAATTAAAAATAGTCGAATACATTGCACGTCATACTTGGGGCTTCAATGAGTATGGAGGAAAGAAGCATATCACAACCGACGAGTTCATGCATGGCAGGTTAAAAGGCAAGGATACCCGCATGGATAGAGGTACGCAGTTAAGCGATAGGGGAGTGAAAGACGGTATAGAACTTGCTGAGAAGCATGGTTACATCGTTATCACAACTGACGAGAGCGACAAAGCACGCATCAGAAAGTACTACGGTCTCAAGATGCTCCCTGTTGAAGTAGATGGGAAGAAACTTCCTACCAATACCTCACCAGATAGGAAGAGTCTTCCTCCCGCTAGGAACAAACTTCCCACTGGACAGGAGCACTCTTCCTATCGATCTAAGATAACCACTACAGACACACACCTGAAGAAAACCATTTCTGTTCCTCAATCACTTTCAATGGAAGAAATAATCAGACGACAGAAAGAAGCCGCAAAATGAGAGATAATCCCTACGAAGAATTAATGCAACGGCAGGAGAGACAGCGTAAGCAGCAATCGTGCGTCAGGTGCTATACATGGCTGAGAGAAGACCTGGACATCTTACGAGAGAAAACATTCGAGAACTACCAGCGTGATCTCTTCCCATCGGCCTATGACCGCCTCCTGGCATTTACTCAGCATAAAGACGAACAAGACGTGGCGATTGCACCCCGCGAGAACTTTATCATCTTTGGAGGATATGGAACTGGCAAAACACACCTGCTTACAGCGACACTGAACAAATTGTGCAAGAGGCTGGTACCGTGCCGCTTCATGACCGGTCAAGGTTTGTTTGATGCTATCACCAGGGCCATCGGGAACCATGAACAGTATCAGGGATACCTTGATGACGCCGGCAGTATACCCGTGCTGGCAATCGATGACATTGACAAGGTTCACATACCAGCAGCAACCAGAGGGACTGAAGATAACTTTCAGGTCAAGACGTTCTTCGCTATTCTCAATAAGCGCTACATGAAGAGACTGCCAACGCTCATCACGACCAATGCAATGGATATCACCCCGTATGTAGGAGGTGCTTCGTTCTCACGATTGAAGGAATGCGGCAACTTTGTAAGCATGGAAGGGAAGGATTTTCGAGATAGCCTGATCCACTGGTAGAAACAGAGGAAGGAAGCAGAGATATCACACTCTGCTTCCTTCGTTGTTATCAATCGCGGGATCGTTGCTTCTTCGGATCGAGGGAGACCACAAGATAGCCCATGTTGATCAGCGATTTCACGTCAATCCCGAACGGGCGAATCTTGAGGCGTATCCGTCCTAAGAGATTGCGGATAGGACGGATAACCACATCTACCTCTTTATTGTCCACACCCCATATCACCCTTTCTCGACACTTTTCGATACTCTTGCCAGTCATAACCGACAAGATCTCTTCGTACTGGCTGTAGTCAGGGTAGGATTTGAGCATCACATCAAGCACATACATCTCACCAGGGCTGAGCAGTTGTTGATGGATAGGAGTAGCATCTTCAATATTAATCAGTGAGATGATACCAAACTCGAAGTTAAGCCAGAGTTGATGATGCTCTGGCAATAACAGCATAATATTTTTGTAGCAAACAATCTTTTGTGTCTCTATCGGCTGAGCGGCAGGAGCGTGGTTCATCGTCCCACCTCGCGCCTGACTTCTATTGCCCACCCTTCAATATGCACTACAAACGGGGATATATCGTCATGGGCACGAAACTGGATATGATCGAGGATACCGCTAGGGTGTGACTCCCAGGTCTCATGCTCGAAAGTGAGTGAAAAGGGATGGTCACACGTCACATCCCAGATATTCCCTTCAGCAATCGGTATTCGCTTAACAGTAAAGTTCATACCGTCGCCTCGCTCTCAAGAAGTGAGTACTGCACGTTGTCGAGGATGACCGTCACTACCTCGAATAGTTCGTCAGGCAAAAACGGGCGTGTGCTCTCTAATGCCTGTGAAAGTATTTCAATCAGCGGGATATCGGGGTGAGAAAACGCCAGATTATTTAAGGCGTCTCGTGATTGCAGGCGTCGGACCTGCTCAACGACAGGAGAATGCTGTAGAATATTTACGCTGGACATGAAACGATCCTTTCTTGTCTGGTAGTGTTGGAGTAGATTTCGACTACTCCAACAGCTTCATTTTTGTGATGTCACGCTTGCAATTCGCGTAGCTCGCGTGCGAACGTTTCTGCCATTGCATTCTGACGAGGATCGCCAGTTGCAACGAAAGCGTTACGCCATTCGCGCCATACAGGAATTGCAACAGAGACATCACCTTCCCCTGGATCGAGTTGAGCGGCGATTGTTGCCAACTCTTCACAGGTCTTTCTACGGGCGGCAATACGCACATCGTCTTCGTTCTGTGGTGCAGCCAGCACAAACCACGCGGATGCAAGATCCGCAAGGGACAGATCTTCAGGGATATATGACTGCAACTGTACCAGAGTACCTGCCGTGGCATTGGCACGCGGGGAAGGCTGCAACTGAGATCGGACATCTTCAACGAACTGCTCAAAGTTTTCCATAATTTTTGCTCACTTTCTTTGGTAGTGTTAGACATTTTGCTCAGAAGTTCTGAGCAGTTCTCGTACGTATTCTTCGTCGGAAGACCATGCATCAGGATCTTTCTCAAGTTTTGAGACAATTGCCGTTGCTGCCTCTATCTCAGTATCAAAACTTGAGTAATATGTATTCAAATCACAAAGACGTGCTCCCCATTCAGGGGTCTTCTCATGAATTTTTAGTTCATGAGATCCGGTATCATCATCATTCCAATAGCGATCAGTCACACAATAACTCATGATATTTTCGCCTTTCTTTATGCCGCTAACTCTTCGCTAGCAGCACACTTCTCAACTATTTTCTGTAGGAGTATTCCTTTGCTCCAACTTTCAATAAATGCTAATGCCACAAGACCAGCATTAAACTGCATTTCGACTTCACTCCACACGCGCCCATTGGCTTCAGGCAAACCTGCGTCTTCCCCGTACAGTGCATGGAAAGAGACTTGCCCAACAGACGTTTCGATATAGACAATACCGTCAACTTGCCAACACTCAGGATGGAATGCCGTTGCAAGATTGATAAGTACTGGCTTATGTTCGTACAATTCACAGTCATAGCATTTTGCCGCACAATTACAGCAATTGGCTAAAACTGCTAGTCCATCTGGACTTTCAAGGAAACACTCTACATAGTCAGTCAGATCGAAGTACGCCAATATTTCGAGAGCCACTGAACGTAGTTCCTCGCGGTCTTCTTCCACTTGCGCCATCTCTGCCTGCATCACTTGCAAGTCAGACTCGGATTGTTCACATTCTCGATGGAATGTATTGCGTTCAGTGGCTCTCATGACTTACTCCTCTGGAAACAATTCATCCAACATTACTTTATTGGCAAAGCCAAAGATTTTTGCCACTTCATGCCCCTCCCACGGGGTACAAAAATCTTGCCAGGGTGTAGCGTAGATGTCTTCCTCAGGCAACTTCCTCCATATGGGTGTGTGTGTCTCGATATCGAGACACACACCATAGGCACCATGACTCTCGAAATCGATACGAGCTTCACCGTTCACATAGGCAAAGCCGTTTTCAAAATCAAAATCCTTGAGCCACTCCTCGGGGAAAGCACAGGGAGCCATTCCCTTGAAACAGGATATAAATTGACGAGCCATTTTACTTCTCACTTCCTTTGTTGGCTTGCGCTTTCTCGCTCAGCCAGTCTCGTATTTCAACATCTTTCATTGGTAGCAGCAATCGATAAATGCCGGTTATTGCTGCTTTTTTTGCCAGATCTACACAATTCTGGTCTGTTGGTTCCTGACCATACTGCTGTAAAATCATGCGTAAGAGTGCCATGTCTTCCGCTTTGATGTAAAGGCTGATTGTCTTGCCGGTATCAGCCTTCTTAGCGTAGGTATTGCCTTCAGGCGCTCCGGTGCCAGCCATTACTCCTCCGCGCCATCTTCGTCTTCATCGGTGGTATATCCGAGCGCGTTTATGACGCGCACAGCGTCCGTTACGCAACTAACGAACACATATTCAACATCTTCTGCTGGCGTACCACCGTAGATATTGCCACGCCTCTCTTGAGGATCAAAGTCAAGATTGGCATCACGTAACGCATTGTAGACTTTCTGCATATCAACAGATGTGGCATAGTGGTTGCGATAAATCTCAATCTCTGTAAGCATTGTCATATATCCTTTCAACTTCTGTACTCTCAATTCCATATTAGAATACTAACAGATTTCTAACAGATTGTCAATGCTTTTCCGTACCAGTTTCCGTACTTGCTTCCTGCTCAACTTGAAATCACTATTTATTCATCCTTTTCTATAGCCACGATTGACAAATGGACAACTCACAATTATACTTTGTTGTAACAAATGTAGTACAAGATTGTAATGTATGTAGCAAGGGAGGAGTATTTTATGCAACCGAAGTATATTGAACTGTTTTACAATGATCTCGTGAGTGTTGCGCTACGAGAGATAGTTAGTGGGTATTACTGGCAGGGGCATCCTGTTGAGGTGGCATTGCAAGTATTAGAGCAACAAGCAAGAGAGCGACATCTCGTCTTTCGTACCACTGGCACTACTTCATACTTTCGCCTTATTCCTATTGAACAGACAATGCTCCCATCAAAGAGGAGTATACTCATTATTGGTCGTGAGAAGGTCATGAGTGCCTTGCTCTTTTTGATGCTCATCCGCGGCGGGTATACTGTCTCAACAACCTCTGACGTAGCTGAGGTTGCGTTATTGAGCCATACGTACAGACCTGATCTGATTATTTATGATCTGGATACAATTTCACTAGAAAGTATTGAGTTGTGTATTGCTGATATTCCGCAACTCGCCATGAGTAGTACGCGTATTGCAGGACTCAAGAAGCCATTCACGCAACAAAAGTTATTGCATGAAGTAGAACAAATATTCAAGGAGAACGGACATGGAAGGGACAGAAAAGATATTCAATGCATTGATGCAAACCGTCCGTCGAGAGGAACAAGACGGGCACCCATTAGATAGAGATCATCCTGTTGAGCAATTCCTGAGCAAAATGGAATATCAAGCAGGCTTAGATGGATGGATATACAAAGAGGCGCAACCTGGATATTTTCAACTCGTGGGGATGGATGAAGAGGAGTTTGAGGCATTCAAGCAACTGGTATCGGGCAACATCCATCCATGATAGATAGGTACTTTTGGCATCGGTATCTATACTGAGTAAGAGAGTTGCACGAAAATACCTGTCAAAAGATTAACACGTCCTCTACCTCCTTGTGTCCAGAGTGTACCAATTCCAACACGGAAGAGATCACCCTGTCCTCTTGCCTGATAGAAGGATTGCATCTCACATATGAGTGGTAGTAACTCCCCTGTATGCCTGATATAGCCCTTGACTTCCCACCCTTGAATTGTAGGTACCCATACATAGGGCTTGCTGTGATACTCATCCCACAACCGGTATGCCATACCGGTTGTCCATTGTTGCCGTTGTCGAACAATGCTGGCTTTTCCATCTGTAATCGGCTTCTCACAACACAAGTCCATCATAGCCGCCCACTCAGGACGGATTGCATCAAGCCACTGCACATATTGCTCTACACTATATTTGTACTCGCCTCCCCACTTCTTTGCGGCAACGAACCCTCCACAGTCAGCGGCAATATGGGTCATGCAGTCAGGTAAGCGAGGGACCGGTATACGTCCAATGACGTGATCGGTTGGCAAGCCACGTTTCTCTTGATTGCGTAAGGCACTGCCAGCCCAGGACGATGCTGGCAACAGAGCGCAAGGGATGAGACTGTACTTGCCTATCTCCCCACAAGAGACGGTTGGATAAAATGTGATGCTCATACCTTTGCCCCTGGCAACGTTGCCCCGATGCCTAGCAATTCGTTGAGGGCATACCAGCGATCGTGCATCTCTGTGTAGTCCAATCCTTCCAATCGTTTTCTCGCATTTGCTTGCTTATGAAACGAAAGGGTACTCAGCAATACCCCAAAAAACTCACCACACTGGCAAGGAGTGGCATTACCGAGTGTTGTTATCCCATTAGGAATTACAAAAACCATGAGGCCCTCAGCGTCTTCGTACGAGTATTTCGGACCCGTCCCGTTGACACACTGCCCCTTGAGCCACTTTCCATTGTGTCCCTGAATTGCAGCCATCACGCGACCCCCTTCGTGCCATACATCCCGCCGTACTCCTGCTCCAACTTTGCCGCAACCATCTTGGCATGCTCAGGGGTTGCACGCTCGCAATAGGCAAGCCAGTTATGATAGCCTTGCCTGATGAAGAACCCGCCTGCATCCTCCTCTTCCATACGCTTTGTTTCCCCATTCCACCGTTTTTGTGTGAATATCATTTCCAACTCAGGGCATCCATAATAGCGTGCCTGTTCTAGCAACCGTGCAGCATGTGCATGTTCCTTGCAAAAGCCGCTCTCACCTGCTGTATTGGTACAGGCTGTGATGCGCCGTGGAAAGACGGTAGAAGGCTGCGTGATCTCGAACTGGCAGCACGACTCTTGCTTGATTGCTACTCCAAAGAGGTATTTCATGCCTCTTGCTCACTTTCTGGCATATCCCACGGTGGGGTATCATCTTCATTGGTTACAGGTGCCTGCTTGCGCAACTCTTCGCTGACATGCTGTAACTGCATTCGTTTAAGTCGAGAGGCAGCCTGCACTACAGACCTTGCTTGCGTCACTTCGTCACGAGAGAGGATATACATCGCCTCCTCACGGCATCTTAAAACGGCAGGGTGTAACTCAGGAGGCACATCAAGAGACTGATTAGGAACAGGTTTCTGAGCAGTAAAGGCAAGGAGTAATTGGTACAGCATTCGTGTATCTTCTCTCGTAAAATCATCGGGCGCAATAATGCCGCATACGTGAGAAGTAAGGCTTGTTGCCTCAAGGAGAAGCCCAACAAGTAGATCCTCCCAGGTCTGCACGGTCACTTTCTTGTTTTTGCGTACCACCGTTGGATCAGGGTATAAAGCGTGCCCTGTCTTATCCATGAGATCAGATTGCTCCACTTTGGAATGGAAGTGTTCATGACACGATTCGCAAAGCGTGGTTAAGTCATTCAAGTCTTCGCGCCCACGTCGTTGGTATGTGCGATGATGCACCTCTAACTTTTCATTGCTATAACAAAGTCGGCAACGATGATCATCACGGATAAGCGTTTGTTTCCGTTTCTCTGCCCATTCAGGCGTTCGTAAGTACTCGGCATACGGCATACGTGCTAACTGCTCTTTGCGCTGCTCATTAACAGTCAAACGAGAGAACCATTCAGGATCATTCATTATGCAACCTCCTGTATTTCTAATGCCGCCATTGCTAACGCCGTGATACATTCATCACTTCCCATCAATGTAATCTGCACTGCGTACCAGGGACCAGCCTCAATCGAGTAGTACTTGACTTCATCAAGAGTGATATCGGTCAAAGCAGGGAAGCCACGTGAAGAGAGAATGTCAAGGAAATCTCCACGTATCCGATGTTCCGTACACCAGCACATCCCGGCGCAATCTCGATAGACCACCTCTGGTACATCCATCTCAAATTGCTGCAAGGTGTCTTTATCACACCGCATACACTCGCCTGGACGCTCAATCTCTTGTAGTTTTCTCCGTATTTCAGTGATGTTCATGGTTGACCTCTCAAACCGTTAAGGGATAACACATTGTCTCATCCGCTTTGAAGTACAGGGACACCGTACCAGTTGGCCCATTGCGATGTTTTGCTATCTGTAATTCCATCACATTCGAGTTTTCAGAAGGTCGGTTTTCTAGCGCGGCATAATAATCATCCCGGTAAATCGTCAATACCACATCAGCCGTTGCCTCAATATCCCCGCTATCCCGTAAGTCTGAAAGGATCGGGCGTTTGTTGCCGCGTGACTCAACTGAACGTGAGAGCTGAGAGAGGACTATTACTGGCAGGTTAAATTCTTTCGCAAGGTTTTTTAACTCAAGGACAATACGCCCGACCTCATGCACCCGGTTATCGTTTTTGTGCTCCTCTGGCTTGATCAAGCCGAGGTAGTCCACCAGCACCAGATCGACCTTCCCTTGCGTCTGGATGAGGCGGCGCAACTGGCTCCGTATTGAGACAACCGGATTGCCAGAAGTATCATTGATGTAGAGTGGCAACTGTGCAAGGTTCTTTGCGCAAGCTAGAACTGACGCCCACTGATCGCTCTCAATCCATCCACTGCGTAGCCTCTGCATGTCTACCTTGCTTTCCATGCTCATGAGGCGGCGCATCAGTTGCTTGCGTCCCATCTCAAGGCTGAAGACTGCAACGCGTTTTCCCCGGCATGCCGCATTGTAGGCAATGGACATCCCCAGGCTGGTTTTTCCTGATCCCGGTCTGCCTGCCAGAATGATCAGGTCCGTATCTTGCAACCCGCAAAGAGGATTATCCAGGTCGTCATAACCCGTTGGCACACCGGTTATTCTCCCTTTGTTGGACTGCAAAAACTCCAACTCCTTCAGGTATTCTGGCATGAGGTCTGCCGTGGATTGAAATTCTGCATGCGCAGAATACTCTGAAATCCCGTAAAGGATTTCCAGTGACCGTTCAATGGGATCGCCCTCTTGATCGTATCCAGCTTGAGCGATATCAGCCGCCGCCTGAATGACTTTACGCCCAATTGCGGTCCGTCTGACAATATCTGCATAGACCGTCACATCACGAACCGTCATCACGTTTTCCATCAAGTCTGCAAGGTACTTCGGACCGTCATCAAGCGTATCCATCACATCTCGACGGTACAACTCATCAGTGACACTAATCAAGTTGGGGCTTATCCGACGTGTGATAAGTGACCGGTACACCTCGAAGATAGTTCGGTGGGCATCACGATAAAACATGTCAGGGGTGATCGTTTCTGCAATCTTGTCATAACTTCGTGACTGAAACAGGATGCATCCTAACAATGCCTGCTCCGCTTCAAGGTTATGTGGCAATCGAGGCTCTTTCATTGTGCAGCCACTTTCTTCTCGCAACTCTCGCGCATCTCGCGCATCTTACGCTGTAAATCGGTTTCAGGTCGGCGTGTTGTTTTGACGGTCGTATTGCCTACTTGGATTTCAACCTGCTGCACCTCTTTTGGTTTGAGGTCAGCAAGCAGATCCCAGGAGTTAGCAATTGCCTCAAGTTTTACCCGTTTGCCCTGTCGCTTCAATTCAGCGGCTATGAGCAATGCATCCTTGAGCGTTCCCTTGAGCCTGAAAAGGATAATTTTGACACTCGATACTTCCCACTTGCTGAGTGAGCATGGCCCGTAGATGCTCTGATCCCAATTGTCAATAAATTCGAGCACTGGAAGGGTAATACCTTTGACTTCTGGCATTTGATCTTTGATCAACTCAGTGAGCAGGCTAATCCGTTGGCGACGTGCCAACTCTTCAGGAGAAAGTACAGGGTGTTGCTGCACTGCTGGCTTGACTTGTAGGGGTAACGCTGGCTGGTCATACATCAGCACTTCAACCGCTACCGTACCATTGCGGGGGAGATCGCTAGGGATCGGTAAGACTTGCTCAGAAAGTGGCTTCATCGTCGCTTTGCCTTGCTTGCTCGGTTGTGCTGATACGGCTTGCTGGCTATACGACGATGAAGCACTGGAAGAGACAGGAACGAGAGATGCTTGTGTCGATGCTACATCTTCTGAGGTTGAATGTCCCGCCTCTACTGCCATTATACCGGGAGTGCAAGTTATGGGAGGTTGCGCGACCGGATATACCGCTTCACGATGCGAACCTGCCTGAAGGGGATTGGCTTGCGCATCCTTTCCAACTTCAACTCCCTGATCGCTTTGTGGAGCATTTCCTGTCTCAGCAGAATAACTATCGTGAGGATACCCATTGCTAGCATCCAGGTTATCACCAGATTGATCAGTAGTTGCACCATTGCCGTGTGTCTCCTCAAGACTTGAAGATAACTCTGCCTGATTGATTATAGCGTCCTGAGAAAAAAGTGAGGGTGTTTTTGGTTGCGTGTCACTACTGTTGGTTACTACCACACCCTCTCTCGTAGTGTTTCTTGTTACGTGTGTTTCTTGTATGTTACCTGAGGTAACTACCCCCCTTGCTGAAAAGTAACTACCCCCCTGGTTACTCTGAGTAACCACCTCGTTACCTGAAGTAACTACCTCAATGGCTTTTTTAAACCGCAATTTGTAAATGGTTGTGTCCTTACTTCCGGTAATCGCCTCTCGTTTTTCTGAGACAATGCACCCCTTTTTCTCAAGTCCTTTGAGAGAGGCTAAGATGAGGCGATTATGTCCGATACCGCAACCAACGTTGAGCACCTTGCCCTCTTTTGTCTTGATGCCCTCTTTGAACTGGCTGAGTGAAATAGCATCAGCATTCTTGCCAAATCCGAAGGTCCGACGAATGATATACATGAGTACTTTCAGTTCGTTGCCCGTAAGTATTTTGAGGAGGAAGTCAAAAACGTAATCGGGTACGGCTGTCGTTCCTGGTGTGTCAAATCCTTCAAACTGTTCGCTCATGCTACACGCCCACTTTCTACTTTTTTCTTTGCCGTTGGAACGATCAAACTTTGCAATGTAGAGGTATCCCACAAACCATCTTGTGAAGTGGGAGCGAAGCAACCGCAACCGCCCCAATCGTTTTTGTCATAACTGGTATCGCCAGCTTCTAATCTCAATCGGAAATCATGCAGTGAGAGAGGATAGGCAACACCGTTCACACGCTCTCTGAGGATCGTGACGTTTTTTTCCAGGTACGTCCGTATCTCTTCCTCTTTTGTCTCCCATACTGCGTATCGATCTGGTAGCGTGTAGTAGAGGTGCGCCCAATGGGCCATGCCAGCCTTGACGCAACCCCCGCCACAATTATTGTGGCTAAACCCCAGTGTGTAGAGCCTGGGAACTGCAATGCCGATCTTTTCCAGGTACTCTGCAATATCACACTTTTGTACGTAGGGCTTCTCGCAAAGCGGAAACCAGACCGGTTGCGGTGCCAGAGAAGCCGTGAGACGGTCAACACGGTGCATCTCTGTCCAGTCCATACCAAAGACACGAGTGTAGGTTACAGGCGCGTAGCGTTCGTTGAGCACCTTGTCTATCAATTTTCGTTTGAGGATTTTACTGCAAGGTGCCGCGCTTTGCATGGTGATACAGCGCTCGTCATGCATCACTTGCCAGGGTGTACGTCCGTCTGCAACGCGTTCTATGGTGATACCGAAGTAGCGTTCCTGGTCATCAAGGAACCGGTACAGGTCTTCATCTTCAATGAGGGTGTCAGCGAATATGGCGCGTGTGCGTTCTTTGCCGTATCGCTCTAAGGTTCGTCTCAAGGCTTCAAATGAGGTAAGCCCACCTGAGACATTGACAATGTATATCTGTGTATCAGACATCTAACTGTCCTATCTTGACTAACTATCCCATCTACCCTTGACACCTTTTGGCATCTCTGGTACACTGATAGTGCAATACGTTTAAGGGGCAAACCTGAAGCAAATGGAATTATCCTTCAGGTTTGCCTTTAATCGTTTACGCGGGACTCTTCCTCGCTGCCCACTGTTCCAGACGATAGAAATCGTCTGTACTGATTTTGCGGCAGTCGTAGCGTTCCCCATACTCTGCCAACAACTCTAACTCCGCTTCACGCTTCTCGATCTGAGTTGATTGGAACATCTCAACCTTGCCCGTAAACGGGTCGAGGTACGAGACTGGATATATGCCTGGACGGAAGATGTAGTACAGTTTCATCTTTTTCATGCCCCATCTTCTGGATCATAGGCAAACCACCTGATAATCTTGCCTGCATGTACATCCCCTTCCACCTGGACAGACTTGAGGTAATAACCTGCTTCGCTCACAGGCATGGTTTCTTGCTGGCGCAACTGATCGAACATTGCCATTGCTGCTTGATGGGTGAGGATATCACCATTCTGGTTTGTCTCTCCGTAAACCGCAATGATCGTGCAAATTTCTGGCATCATGCATTTCCTCCTTCAAACAAAGTCGACAAGACGGACGCTACTGGCTTTGATGGCGCTATGCCGGTTACTGGTTGTCCAGTAGACCCATAAACGCTCACCCTCCGGCGTCTCCCAGGACCAACGGACAATCCCGTATTGTCTTCCGAAGTGTCTGCACTTCTTGACAACCTTATTGTCTCGTTGATACATACTCGCCGCTTGCCTTTCTGTGTTTCCTTTGTCTGTTATGTAAACATTGACAAATCTCTGTCTAATCGTGTATGCTATGTTGCATACGATGTAACTACCTGATTATACATCAAACGATATTACCTGTCAAGGAAAGAAGGAAGAAAAAGCGATGCCGAGAAAAAGTGAGATGCAACTGAGTCCAGTGGGTGTAAAGATCCATGCAGTTCGCGTGCGTAAAGATATTATGCTAACGCAAATAGCGCGTAAGGCTGATCTACAGTACACTCAGGTGTACCGGATCATGCATGGATTGTCAAACCCATCTTACAGCAGTCTCTTGAGGATATGTAAAGCGCTTCAATGCACGCCCCATGAAACATCCGAAATATTCTCAGCAACCCCGTTTCGTGCTCCTACTCAAGATGAACTGGAATGTGACCCTGTTATTGCTGCCTGAGAGGACTAACCATCCTCTCCATCCCTCCCCTTAAAATACCTGCTATCTTTCTAGTCTACTCGCTTGTTCCAAGTAGGTTTTGAAAGAAGTTCTTTCCCTTTTTTCGGTACGTATACGCCCAACAACCGCGTTATATCCGTGAGGCCAGAGGGTGTCGTGATGGAGAATAGCCCGATATTCTTGTTGCCGCATCTCAAAATGTGTTGCGTAAAACGCGAGTGGCTCTATGCTGAAGTGCTCAATTCCATACTTCAACATATCTTGATAGAGAGGTTTTTGATTGGCGCGGTAAGTTTCTCGACAATGTTGCAACCATCTCTTAGACAATTGGTGCTCGGTGCTTCCAATGTAGAGCATTCCAGTGGCATGGTTGGTAATTTTATAAACGACGAAGTTTTTTCTCATAGCATCTCCTTCGTCATTTGGATAACGGCGTATTCTTTTTGGCATGTAACTCTCCTCGTATATAAGGTCTTACCTCAACAATAAATATATCCGTTACCGATACAGTTGTGAGTGGTGTATAGTAGAGAGAGTCAGCACATCTCTGGGATATGCCCATCGTTTACACAACCACTAAACGATGGGCATATTGCTGTTATCGGTATACTGAGAGCGCAATAGAAATCGTCGCTTCCAAGAGCGCGCATCTGGGAGTGACATTCTGTTTCAACTACTTGTCCCTGAAGACAAGTAGTTCCAGTTCGTCAATGGTGAAGCACACGCCTCCACACGGATCTCCCCATCCATCAGGGCGTACACGCCAGGGGTGCGGGTATCCGGGCTGATAGCTGTACACGTACCCTTCAAGTCCTCTTAGACCGCTCTCAGGCGCTACAATGCGTACTCTGGCACGTAAATCCCTGCAACGGTCGCACTCATCCTCGCTATCGTGTTTCTCGTATTGCCACTGATTGTAGGCTTGTTCCAGTTGCAGCACGCGATGCCCACGCTCTTTGATGGTCAGTTCAATGTGCAAGTCAAGGTCACGCCTGCTGATCGTTCCATCCGTGACTTCTCCCACGTCTTCCCAGTCGTCAGGGATAGCCTCACCCCAACCTTGCAGAATGTTCACAGCCTCGTCTATGGTTATGTGTTCGTTGTTCATTCTTTCTCTTTTCTTCTGTATCGATAGATATCTATCATATAGTACCGTTCTACAGTTTACGCACTTCGTGTACGTTAAATACTATTGTGTAAACGCTCCTCGATAGGCCAGTATCACCAGAGTAGAGATGACCACTGCACCGATGATAGCGACAATGAGGAGGCAAATAAGTTCTTTTCTGCTCATACTTTCAGTATATTTTTGCGCATTGCACATTTGAGAATACTGGTTGCTTCTCGTTGAGATAGATATAGTGGAGGTAAAGGAGAAAGTCTGTATGGTGCAGTGGGTTCTTTTGCCAGTGGTTGCCGGTTTTCTACTTCTTGGTCTCACGGTCCTGATACTCGCGCCGATCTATTTGCCATACGTCAAGCAGGTCGTACGTGCTATCAGGGAGCGAATAGTTGAAATGAAAAATATGTGGAGAGAGTAAATGACGAAATATTGTTCGTATGCTGTTGTTGGGTTTGTGCTTCTCGTTGCCTTATCCTGGTTTCTTGTTGCCA
>WNGR01000124.1_pt1 | contig 101239 bp, 88 predicted proteins | sample 5407581 | NCBI WGS metagenome assembly WNGR01 (sample SAMN13153383, study PRJNA577476) | soil metagenome | isolation source: 80 cm soil or saprolite under Garry oak tree replicate 2 | place: USA:California | collected 2016-06-15
GAACCCGCCGGCCGTGGAACCGGCCGCCCCCCGGAGCAACATCCGGGCCACAGCCATGCTCTCACTCTGCGTGAACAACCCGGGCCGGCCAGTGCCGCCACGACTCCAGTACACGATCACGTCGAACTACATGGCATTGAGCACTGGGCCGGCGTCGACGGAATGCCGCGGCGCGTCGCGAACTACCCGTTCCTGCCCGGCAGCGTGACCACGCTGAACCAGATCTCCACGGTTGGCTCGTTCATCCTCGGCGCGTCCACCCTGTTCTTCCTCTGGAACGTGTACATCACATCCCGGCACGGGGAACGGGTGACGGCAGACGACCCGTGGGGGTACGCAAACTCCCTGGAGTGGGCGACCTCGTGCCCGCCGCCGCGGCACAACTTCACGTCGATACCGCGGATCAGGTCCGAGCGGCCCGCGTTCGACCTGCACTACCCGCACATCAAGTCCGGCCGGCCCGTATGGCCGTTTCATCCGGCTCGGCTGCTCCCCGGGGTGAGTAGGCGCTGCAGGAGGCTAACCCTTCTGCCCGAACGGGCCGTAGATCCGCTCCAGCCGGTCATGGCCAAGCCATTCACGCGATCGCACCATGCGTGCCCTGGCGAGTGAGCGCGGCGTGCCGGTCACGCTGCACGGCGAATTCGCGCTTGACCTCGATCGGCGGCGCGTAGCAACGGCGCCCGAAACGCTTGATCGTCAAGGTCGCTGCCGTGGTGAAGCAGAAATACGTCGAGCGGTTCCATGTGGGCGCTCGCCACCAGTCGCGGCGCCAGCCCCCGGGCTGGCGCGCTGAACTGCACGATCATCGTACGCGCCTTACCTGGACATCGCGCACTGCGCCACCGAAGACCCCGCTCGGTGGGGGCCGGGCCGTGGGCAATCCCTGCCCGATCAGGTTCCAGGAAGCGTCACACGCTAAAGAACGCCAGCACCGCAAATCGCGGATGGACCGAACGCGGACTCATCGAACCTAGGTACTGGGATCCGCGCATCCCCCGAGCATCCTCCTGGTCCGGATAACGAAAAGTCTTGCAATGGTTCGCCGACCGCGCAGGCCCCCAAGAGTGAGCGCATGCCTTAAGACCGATCCACTGAGCGGGCAAACCGGACACGACAATGACGGCGCTCCCCGCTGACCGCCTGGCTGCCGCACACCGTTCCAGGCGGCCCTCGGACACGCTGTTCCGGTTCGCCGCCGCCGGGTGCGCCTCGATCGTGCTGATCTTGCTGTCCGGCATGCTCGCACCAGACGGCGGCAGGCGGCGGATTCGGGGCCGGAATCAGGGGCACGATCAAGATGGTCGCCCTGGGCACATCCGTCGCCGTCCCCCTCGGAATACTCGCGGCCGTCTACTTGTCCGAGTACCGGGCCCGGGGCTTGCTGGCAGCACTGGTGCGGTTCTTTGCCGACGTGATGACCGGGATCCCTTCCATCTTCGTGGGGATCTTCGTCTTCACGGTCGTCGTCCTCGAAACTCACTCCTTCTCTACCTGGGCGGGTGGCCTGGCGCTGGGCATACTGATGCTGCCCGTCATCGGGCGCACCTCCGAGGAAGCCATGCAACTTGTGCCTAAGGCGCTCCGGGAGGCAGCCCTCGCTCTCGGCATTCCCCGGTGGCGCACCATCCTCTCAGTGATCCTGCCCACGGCTCTCCCGGGGATAACAACAGGCGCCCTGCTGGCCGTGGCCAGGGCGGCAGGAGAAACGGCCCCCTGCTGCTGACAGCATTCGGCAGTCAACTGCTCGTGGGCTGGGGCGTCTGGAACGGGACGGAATCATCGCTGACCCTGGAAATCTTCACCAACTCGCGGTCACCGTTTCCCGCACAGCAGGCCCGAGCATGGACCGGCGCGCTCGTGCTAATCGCCGGCATCCTGATCCTGCCCCTTACCGCAAGGCTCGTTATCGCGCGCAAGTCACGGCGGGTTCGCTGAGCCGTGCGGCGGACCGGGCAGCAATGCTGGGCAGGTGAAGCTGTCGTGGTGATCTTATGAAGGTCCGCGACTGGCTATCAGGTGGCAGGCCGGTGGGATTCACGGCTCACCACCCTGCGGGATGATGGAAACACGGGCAGCGTAATGGCCGGCCGAGAGGCGGGTGAGGGCGCATGGCGGCAACGGTGCTCCTCGTCGAGGACGAGCGTAAGCTGCGGGATCTGATCCGCTCCTATCTGGAACGAGCGGGATTCACGGTGCTGTCGACCGGGTCCGGCGCGGAGGCGATCATGCTGGCCTCCTCGGCATCCCCGGACCTGGTCGTTCTTGATCTTGGCCTGCCGGACGTGCCCGGCGAGACGGTCGCCAGTGAACTGCGGGCCACCGCGCCGACACCTATTGTGATGCTGACCGCCAAGAGTGCCGAGGAAGACCGGATACGCGGCCTGGAGCTGGGCGCGGATGACTACGTGACCAAACCGTTCAGCCCCCGGGAGCTGGTGCTGCGAGTCCAGGCGGTCTTGAGGCGCGGCGGCAGGGCCGCGGAGCAGGGTACCTCCACTTACGGCGGCGGGACCCTGGTCATCGACCAGCCGCGGCGGCAGGTCACTGTGCTCGGTACGCAGGTCGACCTCACCCCGACCGAATGGGGCATCCTCGTGGCACTGGCCACCGTGCCGGGCCGGGTGTACTCACGGTTCGAGCTGATCAACCGGGTGCGAGGATATGAATTCGATGGCTACGAGCGCACCGTCGACTCGCACGTGAAGAACCTGCGCCGCAAGATCGAGGATGATCCGGCCAACCCGCAGATCGTCCAGACCGTGCTGGGCGGCGGCTACCGGCTCGGCTTGGTCAGCGATGGCTGAGGGGTAGCGCTGGCAGCGATCGCGCTGCTCGCCGGGCTAACGGCCGCGTTCGCAGCCGCCGATGTCTCGAGCCTGGCCAGCCGCCAGCGCTCCGAGCTGACTAGTGCGGTCGCGGTAGCCAGCGGCACGGCGTGGGACAGCAACCGCAGCTGGGCATCTGCCAGCGTGTTCCCGGTGCTGGATCTGGCCGCCCGGGTGGGCGCGGACGCGGAGGTACGTGACCGAGTCGGCCGGTCCGTCGCTCTCTCCCCGGGCTTCGCCGCGCGTGCCTCAAGCCCGCAGTTCAGCGCCGCCATCGTGGTGCGAGGCAAGCGGGTGGGTGTTGCCGTGGTCCGGTTCACCGATTCCGGCCTCACTAGTGCGAACCACACGCTGCAGACAGCGCTATTGCGGGCGATAGCTGGGGCCGCAGGGTTGGCGGCGGTGCTTGCGCTGCTGACCGGACTGGCCGTCGCCCGGCGGATCACCCGGCCGGTGGGAAAGCTGATCGCAGTGACCCGGGCGATGGGCAGAGGCGACCGTGCCGCCCGGGTCGGACAGATCGCGGCACCGGGCGAGCTGCGCGAGCTCGCGACCGCCTTCGACCAAATGGCCGACACGCTTGACCGGCAGGAACAGCTGCGCCGCGATCTGGTTGCCGACGTAGCCCACGAGCTGCGGACTCCGATTGCGGTCCTGCAAGCAGGCCATGAGGCTCTGCTAGACGGTGTGGCCGAACCGACGTCGGCGCAGCTCGCCTCGCTGCGCGACGAGGTGCTGCGGCTGGCGCGCATGGTCGGCGACCTTCAGACGCTGGCCGCCGCTGAGGCCGCCGCCCTCAACCTGGCCCTGAGCCGATCCGACCTAGCTGACATCGCTGCCACTGCCGCAGACAGCCTGGCCGGCCGGTTTGAGGCCGCAGGAATCACCGTGGAACGGCGGCTTACCCCGGTCGAAGTCCTCGCCGACCCAGGACGGCTGCACCAGGTCATCACCAACCTGCTCACCAATGCCCTGAAATTCACCCCCGCCGGCGGCCACGTCACCATGCATGGTGGGCCGGCCGCTGGCAAGGCCGTGCTGCGGGTCAGCGACACCGGTGTCGGCATCTCCGCCGACGAACTGCCGCACGTCTTCGACAGGCTCTGGCGGGGCCGGCAGGCGGCGCACGTCTCCGGCAGCGGCATCGGCCTGGCCGTGGCCGCGGAACTCGCCCGCGCGCACGGCGGCCATCTGGCCGCCAGCAGCCAGCCGGGACACGGCACCCAGATGACGCTCACCCTGCCCCGCGCCTGACCGCCGGGGCGCGTCTCTGGCGGGCCGCCAACGGCCGCGGTCCGTGCTCCTTCACACCGTGACCACAGCGGCACCACCGCGCCTGCCGCCGGCTTGCCTGGTCCCGGCTAGCCAGGGCCCGTCCAGCCCAGGCGCGTCCGGCCGAGGCCCCGGAATCCCAGGCGATGCGATGAGCAGAACGGATTCAGCGGCGCTAGCCGGTGGGCCGCGCGAACGGGGCCGCGCGGCTCACCGAGGCGGCAAGGCTCACGGCGCTGACCAAGCGCCACGAGGAGGGGTTTCATGTCGCGCGCAATGTCAGCGGCAGAGCTTCTCATCATGGCCTCCGCTATCTCCGTTTCGGTGCTGGTGATGATCGCCCTGGTCCTCCTCGCCGAGCACCAATCAAATAGCGGGCGCTCGCACACTGGCGAGCGGCCGAGCGGCCGCGTGCACGGGGCCGGATCCATGCCGGTCACCGGCGAGCCGCCGTACCGCACCGGGACGCTTGTGCCACACCTGCCCACCAGCCTCCCGCTCGCCGACCGCGAAAGCGAGCCCGCCCGCGAGTTCAGCAGCCATGTGAGGGAAGGCCAGAAACGCCAGCCCAGCGGCACCACGACAGTTCAGGCCGCGAGGCTGCTGGCGAAGCAGTCACAGCGGTGACCGCCATGGTCTTTCGAGCGGCAACCGCCACGGTCCTCCATACGGCTACCACCGTCGCGGCACGGCGCCTGCATAGCTGTCGGCTTGCCTGGTCCCGACCAGCGAGCGCACTTGCACGCCTGGCGCATCCGGGCCGGTGACCTAGGAGTTCAGGCAATGAGATTGGCAGGACGGGGACGGCGGGCATGGATCACCATGGCAATGGCTGGGGTGATCGGCGGCGGTGGGGTCGTCGTGGGTGCTGCAGCCGTCGGGCCAGCCGTGACCGGCCACCCGCACGTCGCGGCCGGGACCAGCCCCCCGGCCGCCACCAGCGCCGCGGCCCCTGCCAGCTACGCGGCGGTGGTCCGCCAGGTGCTGCCGTCGGTGGTGCTCATCCGCACCCCAAGCGGGCTCGGCTCCGGGGTAGTCCTTGACAGCAAGGGCGACATCGTCACCAACGCGCATGTCGCCGCGAATGCAGCCAGCTTCCAGGTGCAGGTAGCCGGACAGGCGCAGCCGCGCCCCGCAAGGCTGGTCGGTGCTTACGCCCCCGACGATCTCGCTGTGATCCGGGCCGACAACCCTTCCGGCCTGGCCCCGGCCCGGTTCGGCGATTCCAGTAAGGCCCAGGCCGGCGACGTCGTGCTCGCGATCGGCAACCCGCTGGGCCTGTCCGGCAGCGTCACCGAGGGCATCATCTCCGCGACCGGCCGCGCGGTCACAGAGCCAGCCGCAACCGGCTCACCGGCGGCGGCGCTGCCGGACGCCATCCAGACCAGCGCGCCGATCAACCCCGGCAACAGCGGCGGGGCGCTGGTAAACACCTCGGGCGAGGTGATCGGTATCCCCACGCTGGCCGCGGCGAGCCCGCAGAGCGGCGCCCAGGCCCAGGGCATCGGGTTCGCGATTCCCGCCAACCTGGCCCGTGATATTGCCCGGCAGCTCATCACGTCCGGGCATGTGACCAACTCCCACCGGGCCGCGCTGGGGGTACAGGTGGCCACGGTCACCGGTTCCGATGGCGCACCGGCAGGAGCCGGCGTCGCCGCAGTCACCCCGGGCAGCCCGGCCGACCGGGCCGAGATTCGATCCGGGGATGTGATCCGCTCACTCGGCCGCACGCCGACGCCGGACACGGAATCCCTCACGCAGGCGCTGGCTGCCGCACGTCCAGGGCAACCCGTCACGCTCACGATCGCGCGATATGGCCAGACGCTCACCATTAAGGTCACACTGGGCGAGCTGCCCGGCGGCTGACCGGGGCGGTCGCCGCAGCCAGTTCTTGCCAGCCAGCCGGATGCCAGCCACAACGCTAGGAAAGCAGAATGCCGACACATACAAGCCGGGTCCGGCTTGCCGTTCCAGGGGGAGCCAGACCCGCCTCCGCCGGGGGGCCACGGTGGCGGGCACTGCTGGAGGCCAGATGGCAGGCCCGGCTCCGGGAGGTCACCGAACTGGCGCTTGCCTACCACGACGCGGCGGCGGCCGCTGCTGCGGGCCATGACACAGGCGGCAGGTATGAAGGAGAGCCACAACTGCACGGGCTTCTGCGCAGGGCGGTCGCCTCCCGCCGGGCGCTGGCCGACACCGAAGAAGCACTCACTCGTCTGTCTGCCGGGAATTACGGCCGGTGCGAGAGCTGCGCGGGCGCCATTCCGGCCGAACTGCTAGCCATCACGCCCGAGACCCGCTACTGCGCCCACTGTGCTCCGGAGCCACGCCCTGAGGCGCCCGCCCACCGACGCTCATCAGGTCAGGCTGATCCGCTGACGACGCGGTCACGACGATAGGGGCGGGCACAATGACCGTGCCGACCTGGGCCTGGGCCTGGGCGGTCATCGCCTCGGCGCTGGCCGCCGTGGCGGCGATGTCGCTGCAGACACCCGCAGTCGGCCAGCGGCCGGTCCCCGCCAGGCGGGCCGGTGCACGAGGCACCGGGCCAGGGATCGCGCGAGGCAGCCGACCACGCTAGCCGGCCAGGCATCGGCACACGGGACCGGCAGCTGGCAGAAGCCTGGACCCGCTTGCGGTCTAACCTGCCCCTCTCATCGTCTGAGGCGGCCCGCTTCGCGCAGCGTGGACCTGGGTGGTGCGCACACCAACTGCTCTCCCGGATCGCGGCTGGCGTGCCCGTGACCGCGGGCTCGGCCGCCTGGCCCTTGACGGGAGCAGCGAGCGCTGTCAGGTCCGGCTGTCCGCGGCTGCCAAGCGCGCCGCGCCATCTCGATCAGCACGCTGATCACGAGCGCGGCGCCGAGAGCCAATAGAAGGCCAGCCCAGGGCTTATCCTCGAATCCCTTCCCGCCCAGCCGGCCGATGAAGAACGCGTAGCTCGCCCAGACCGCCCCCGCGCAGGCGGTCGCGGCAACGAATCTGCGCTGCGGGTAGCCGACTAGACCACAGGTCAGGGTGACCGCGGTGCGCCCGCCGGGGATGAACCGGCAGGCGATGATGATGCGCGCACCATAGCGGTCAAGGGACCGCTGAGCCCAGGCGCGCCTCCGCGTGCCGCGTACCCCCGCGAAGACCCGCTTGCTGATGACAGGCCCGAAGCGGCTGCCAAGCAGATAGGAGACGTTGTCGCCGATGAACGCGCCGCAGGCGGCCAGCGCGATCAGCACCGCGATCCGGGGGTCGGCGCTGCCGGCGGAAGCGACGCCGAGTGCGATGACGGCGGTCTCGCTGGGCAGCACGGGGATCAGGGCGTCGAGCGCCGGAAGGGCGGCAGCGATGGCGTAGGACGCCAGGGAGGAGACTTCAAGCGCTGTGAGGCCAATCATCTGCGTCCCCGGAGATTCCGGGGAACGGCCAGGCGTTCAGCATGGCCGATACCGGAAATGGTCAATGCCGCCCCTCCGTGGTCCTTCGCCGCCCGCTCGCCGGTGACGTTATCAGCTGGAGCAAGTCATTCACGAAAGCGTGGCGGCATGGAGGTCTGGCCTTGGCGCGTGGAAGCGGCGTGGAGATTGTTTCGTGTCAGGCGCGGGCCATTTCCTCCATACGGATTCCATCGCGGCTGCACGCCTGCATCACGCCCGCCGGGTACCAAGGAGCCATGGAAGACGACGCCGCATCGCGAGGCCGTCGGAGCTCTGGGTGCAGGGCTGACAGTGGTGCTTGTGTTATGTGATGGCTTGAGAAGTTACCGATGGCCGTACCGCTGGATGTCTCATCCGTTGAGGCCGCGGCAGCGCCCGAGGCTGCGCTGGCCGGAGCCGGGCCGATAGAGGGCCGTTCGCTCGGCCAGATCGCCTGGGGACGGCTGCGGCGCGACAGGGTCGCGATGACCGGCGGCGCTGTTGTGGTGTTCCTCATACTGGCAGCGATCGTCGGACCGCACCTCACCCAGTCGCCCAACGCGTTCCACCAGAACCTCATCGACCCGACGTTCAGCCGACCGACCGGGCCATTCGGTGGTATCAGCGCAGCGCATCCGTTCGGGGTGGAACCCGTCAACGGCCGGGACGTGCTCAGCCGGATCGTGAACGGCGCACAGTACTCCCTGGTGATCGCTTTCCTTGCCACCTTCCTTGCCGTCGGGATTGGTGTGTTCTTCGGAGTCATCGCCGGTTACTTCGGTGGCTGGCTGGATGCCCTCATCGCACGTGCCATGGATGTCTTTCTCGCCTTCCCTTTGCTGGTTTTCGCACTCGCACTAGTAGGCGTTATACCCCAACAGGCATTCGGTCTGTCTGGTAACACATTGCGAATTGCGCTGCTGATCTTTATCATCGGTTTTTTCAACTGGCCCTACATGGGCAGGATCATCCGCGGTCAGACCCTCTCGCTGAGAGAGCGCGAGTTCGTCGACGCCGCGCGCAGTCTTGGTGCGCGGTCCGGATACGTCCTGTTCCGTGAGCTCTTGCCGAATCTCGTGGCGCCGATCATCGTGTACTCGACTCTGCTTGTGCCGACCAACATCCTCTTCGAGGCCGCGTTGTCCTATCTCGGAGTCGGGCTCTATCCGCCGACCCCGACCTGGGGCGGAATGCTGTCCGACGCGGTCACCAATCAGTATTTCCAGATTGATCCCGAGTTCATGCTGGTTCCCGGGCTGGCCATCTTCATTACCGTAATGGCGTTCAATCTCTTCGGTGATGGGCTACGGGACGCGCTGGATCCGCGGACGCTGTGACCCTGCCGCCTACGGTTCGGCCCTTACGCAGATGTGGAGATGTGAACAGGAGGCGTATCACTCAATGAAGAGGCGCAAGACATTCGAACTCGCGGCGATCGCCGTGGCAGCGGGCCTCGGGCTTGCCGCCTGCGGTGGCGGCACCGAGACGACCGCACGGAGCACCGCAGGGTACAACGCCGGGGTCAACGCCGGGGTCAACGCCGTGGTCAGTCCCTCCAGCCGTCCAGGAGGGACCATCGTCTTCGATAACAGCAGCGTTCCCGACTCGACCGACCCAGGCAACACCTACTACGCAAACATGTGGAACGTGGTCCGGCTTTACGGCCGGTCGCTCGTGACATACAAGTCCGTGCCGGGAAACTCGGGCAACCAAATTGTCCCGGACCTCGCCACCAGCCTTGGCCAGGTCGGCGACAACGGCCTGACCTGGACTTATCACCTCAGGCCAAACATCAGGTACGAGGATGGCACCACGGTCACCAGCCAGCACGTCAAGTACGCTGTCGAGCGCACTTACGCCAAGGACGTGCTGCCCAACGGCCCTGGGTACTTCCAGCTACTGCTCGGCGACCCCAAGTATCCCGGCCCCTACAAGGACAAGACGCCAGGAGAGCTGGGCCTGAAGTCGATCGACACCCCGAACTCCACCACGATCGTTTTCCACCTCGCCAAGCCGTTCGCTGACTTCGACTACGTCGCGGCGATCCCGCAAACGGTCCCGGTGCCGCCGGCCAAGGACAAGGGCGCGAACTACCAACTGCACCCGATCTCCACGGGCCCGTACAAGTTCCAGAACTACCAGTTGGACAAACGGTTCACGCTAGTAAGGAACCCGCACTGGAACGCGGCCACCGACCCCAACCGGAAGCAACTCGCCGCCAAGTTCGTGTTCAACCTGAACATCAACGCCGACACCATCGATAACAACCTGATCCACAACTTCGCCGACATCGATCAGGCCGGGACCGGCGTGCAGGCCGCCGCGCGGGCGCAGATCCTGTCCACCCCGTCGCTCAAGAAGAACGCCGACAACGCATACAGCGGGTTCCTATGGTTCACCTACATCAACTCGAAGGTGAAGCCACTGGACGACGTGCACTGCCGGCGGGCCATCGAATACGCGGCCGACAAGCTCGCCTATCAGACCGCATACGGCGGCCCGGTCGCTGGCGGGGCCATCGCGAGCACAGTGCTGACGCCCAACATCGTCGGCTACAAGAAGTTCGACCTGTACGGGGCGACCACCAAGCCGCATGGTGACGTGGCCAAGGCCAAGCAGGAACTGGCGGCGTGCGGTCAGCCGAACGGCTTCAGCACCAACATCGCCTTCCGCTCCGACCGGCCAAAGGAGAAGGCCACGGCAACCGCGCAGCAGCAGGCCCTGTCCCGGGTCGGGATCAAGGTCACACTCCAAGGGTACCCGTCGGGCAAGTACTTCACCGACTTCGCCGGTGTGCCGAACTACGTGCACCAGCATGACCTCGGCCTCGCCATCGGAGGCTGGGCCCCCGACTGGCCGGATGGCTACGGGATGCTCTACTACGTAACGGCTGGCCCTGCCATCCAGCCAGCGGGGAACACCAACATCGGGGAACTCAACGACCCGGTGGTGAACCACCTGTTCGAGAAGGCAGTGGCCACCTCGAACGCGTCCGCCAGGAACCAGATCTGGTCCCGGATCGACCGCCAGACCGTGTCGCAGGCGGTCATCCTGCCTGGCGTCTATGCGAAATCGCTGCTGTACCGGAACCCGAGGCTGGCGAACGTGTTCGTGCACAAGTACTACGCCATGTACAACTACTCCACCCTCGGTGTGAAGTAGTTCCATCATCCCGACGAAGGCAGGTGAACGCCCTGGTGCCCGGGTTCACCCCGGGCACCAGGGCCGCAAGCGGTGATCACCTTCATTATCCGGCGGCTGATCGTCACTGTCTTTCTCCTGCTCGTGGTCAGCCTGATCACATTCGCCATCTTCTTCCTTGTCCCGCGGCTGGCCGGGCAGAATTCCTACCAGCTGGCCGCACAGTATGTGGGGCGCAACCCGACGCCCACGGCCGTCCACGCGATCGAGGTGAAGCTCGGCTTCGACCAGCCGCTGATCGTGCAATACGGCCGGTTCGTCAGGGGCATCGTCTTTGGTGCCCACTACGACGCCGGGCCGGATAAGACGTATTGCCCGCCGCCGTGCTTCGGCTACTCGTTCCGAAACCAGCAGCCGGTGTGGCCGATGATGATGAGCAACGTCCCGGTTACCGCGTCGCTGGCTTTCGGAGCGGCGCTACTGTGGCTGGTGGCTGGCACCGCGATCGGCGTGGTATCCGCGCTCAAGCGGGGCACAGCATTCGACCGCGCGGCGATGGGGGTGGCGCTGGCAGGAGTATCCCTGCCGATCTTCTTCACCGGACTGATCGCACTCCAGCTGTTTAGCTATAAGTGGTCGATCTTCCCGAATCTCCAGTATGCGGGACTCACGCAGAATCCGCTGCTGTGGGCGCGCAACCTTGTGCTGCCATGGACGACTCTTGCCTTCTTGTATGCGGCCCTCTACGCCAGGCTGACCAGGGCGGGCATGTTGGAGACCATGGGAGAGGACTACATCCGCACCGCACGGGCCAAGGGGCTGCCCGAGCGGAAGGTCATCGTCAAGCACGGCCTCCGGGCCGCCCTCACCCCGATCGTCACCATCTTCGGGATGGACCTTGGCCTGCTTTTGGGCGGCGCCGTGCTCACCGAGTTCACCTTCTCCCTGCACGGTCTCGGCCTGTTCACAATCCTTGCGATCCAGAACAGCGATCTCCCGGAGATTCTGGGGGTGGTCATGCTGGCAGCGTTCTTCGTGGTCATCGCTAATCTGATCGTGGATATTCTCTACGCTGTCGTCGACCCGCGGGTGAGGTACTGATGGCGGCCGCCACGTCCGAAGGCACGGGGGAGGGATCACCACATTGGCGGTCGCACCGCTCCCGGTTATAACCTCAGCGCCTCCGGTCGAGCTGCTCGAGGTCAGGGATTTGCGCATCGACTTCCCGACCGACGACGGGCTGGTCAGGGCGGTGGACGGGCTGTCGTTCCGCCTAGACCACGGTCACAGGCTGGGTAGCTCGGCCTGACCTATGTCCTGATCGCCCACGACCTGTCCGTGGTGCGGCACACCGCGGCCGCGTGGCCGTCATGTACCTCGGGAAGATCGTCGAGCTGGCCAGCAGCGCGAAGGAGCCGGTCGGGGGTAAGTGTCCGGTGCCAGAATGCCCATCTGAGCAGGCTATGGCCGACTTGGTGGCCGAGGTCGGGGGGCGGGAATGCCAGGACCGGCAGTGGGCGTGCGCGAGGCTGTAGCGGCTCACCCGCCCGGAGGCGAGCCTGGTCATCGCGCCGCGATGGCCTGCCCCTACGACCAGCAGATCACCGTGGCCGCGGGCTAGGCCGACCAGGACCGGCCCTGCTTCGCCGCGTTCGGCACCAGCGGCTCGCCGAGCAGCCTCCCGGCACTTCGTTACGCCGAGGACTTCGCCCGCGTCTGCGATGCCACCCTGATACCCGTTCTCGCATGGACGCCGCCGGGCGGCGACCTCGCCGACCGGCGCAGTCCGTGTGGCTACCTGTGGTGATCGCTGGATCGCGTGGGGGATGCTCACCGGGCGCGAGGCGGCTGATCCGGCAGACTGTAGACCACCAGCGCTGGACTTGGGGGCGGGCCATGCGGAGACGGCCGTGAACGAGGGTGACCTCGGGCTCATCTTGCTTCTGGGTGCGGCCGTGGTGATCGCCGCGATCGTGGCTGCCCGGGTTGCCCACGGGATTGGCCTGCCGGGGTTGCTGGTCTTCCTCGGGCTGGGCCTGGCGCTTGGTGAGGCGGGCCTGGGTGTGCGGTTTGACAATGCGGGGCTGGCACAGGTTCTGGGGCTCAGCGCGCTGGTGCTGATCGTGGCCGAGGGGGGCCTGACCACTCGCTGGGTGCACGCGCGGGCCGCAGCGCCGGCCGCGGTTGTGCTCGCGACCGCGGGCTTGCTGGTCAGCGTCTTGGTTCTCGCGGTGGCCGTTCATTGGCTGTTGTCCCTGCCGTGGCGCAACGCCTTGCTGCTCGGCGCGGTGCTGGCGCCGACCGACGCGGCGGCGGTGTTCTCGGTGCTGCGGAAGCTGCCGCTGCCGCCCCGGCTGTCTGGGACGCTGGAGGCAGAATCGGGGCTCAACGATGCGCCTGCCGTGCTCGCGGTGACCCTGCTCAGCGTGGCTGGCTCGCACCCGCCCGCGCCCCTGCTGCTCGCCGGAATCGCGGGATACGAACTGGCCGCCGGCGCCGCGATCGGGCTGGCAGCGGGGCTGGTCGGCGCGCTTGCGCTGCGCCGGATGGCGCTGCCTGCCTCCGGCTTGTACCCGATCGCGGTGCTCGCGCTTATCGTCGCGAGCTACGGGGCGGCGTCGGTGGCGCGCGCCAGCGGTTTCCTCGCCGCCTACCTCGCCGCGCTGGTGCTGGGCAACGCACGGCTGCCACACGGCCCGGCAACCCGCGGTTTCGCCGAAGGAATCGCCTGGCTTGCCCAGATCGGCCTGTTCGTCATGCTCGGGCTGCTCGCCGCCCCACCCCGGCTGCCCGGGGCGGTCCTGCCAGCCCTGGTAGCAGGGTCTGCGCTCGTGCTCATCGCCCGGCCCGCCTCGGTGATCATCTCCACCCTGCCGTTGCGGGTGCCCTGGCGCCAGCAGGCCTTCCTGTCCTGGGCCGGGCTGCGCGGGGCCGTGCCGATCGTGCTCGCGACGATTCCCATGAGCACCCGGCTGCCGGGCGCCACCCGCCTGTTCGACCTGGTGTTCGTGGTCGTGGTGGTGTTCACCCTCCTGCAGGGCCCGACACTGCCATGGGCCGCCCGGCGGCTGAAAGTGATCACCCCGGCAGAGCCCCTCGACATCGACGTCGAGGCCGCCCCGCTCGAAGCCCTCCACGCCGACCTGCTCCAGGCCCAGATCCCGCCCAACTCCAGGCTGCACGGCGTGGAGATCTTCGAACTCCGGCTGCCCGCCGAGGCGAACCTGGCGCTGATCGTCCGCGACGGGCACGCGTTCGTCCCCCAGCCCGCCACCACCCTGCAGGCCGGTGACCGCCTCCTTGTCGTCGCCACCGCAGGAGTGCGCGAGCGAACCGAACAGCGGCTGCGTGCGGTCAGCCGCGCCGGCAGGCTCGCCGGCTGGTTCGGAGAGCACGGCCGGTGATCACGCACCCAACCCCAGCGGCCCGGCAGCGGCACCGCAACCAGATCGCCACCCCGCCCGCCCCCCGCCGCTCCAGCTCGCGCAGTGCCAGGCCTTACACCGCCTCGGATTCTGACGTATCGGATGACCCGTCCCAGCCAGCAAGGCCACAACGCGCTCCGGACGGAAGCAGGCCAACGCCACGCCCGGCCGGTTCCCGGCGCCGCACCGAACCCCGCTGACCGCCGCTTCACCCGATCACCGCAAGGGACCCCGGTGCCAGGAACCAGGTCCAATTCTGGGAGCAAAATGGGAGCGGCGAAACGCCGCCAGGCGCGGTGAGGTTAACCGCATCGACGTCTAGGACCTGCGGAGATGTCGCCTAGCAGCGGTTTCGCCGGCTTGCGCGCTCAGTTCGGGACCAAGCGTGCCGAAAGCGCAGCTACGAGTTCGAATCGACCATGCGCGAACCAGACAGGACTTGGTATGCCGCCGGACCTTCGTATTGCTAGGCGTATATCTCTGGATGTATAGTTATACATATGAAGACCATGATTGACCTGAACGACGAGGCGCTCAACCTCGCAGCCAAGGAACTGGGCACGACCACGAAGAAGGACACCGTCAACGCAGCACTGGAGTTCGTAGCCAACCGGCGGCGCCGGATCGAGCAACTGCTCGATGATCCGTATGCCCTGGGAGTCGGCCCGGACATCACCGACCCGGAGATCATGCGCACGGCCCGGCGGTGACCGTCCCAGCCGGCCAGCGACAGCTCTACCTGATCGACACCTCAGCACACGCCCGAAGCCAGCATGTTGTCATCCGCAATGTCGTCGCGGGGCTCATCGCCGACCGTGCCGCCGCCACCTGCGTGACTGTTGACCTGGAAGCGGGCTACTCCGGTCGTGATCTCGCTGACGTGCGCGCGATCGCGCAGCGCCGCAAAGAACTCTACGTGGTCCTGCCGGTCAGCGAGGTGATCGCTGACCGCGCCCGCGATGTTCAGGTCCGGATGGCGGGCCGTGGTCATCGGGCCGCCGGAGTGATCGACCTGCTGACCGCCACGGTGGCAGAACACTACGGCGCGGTGATCCTCCACTACGACGCGGACTTCGAGCACATCGCAGCAACGACCGGCCAGCCACACAAGTGGATCGTTCCCCGGGGCACCCTGCCCTGACAGCCGTTCACCCGGGCCCATCTCATAGGCCCTCCCGGTGGCGGAACCTGGCTCATCGTGCCGCCTTCCTAGCCCGTGACCTGCGTAGACGCAAGCGGAGCGGGTCACCAGCGAACAGGACTTCGTGGTTCGCATAATGGTACGTCCGGCGGCGATGCCCGGGACGTGCACGAAGCTGCTGGGCAGTACCAGGGCTGTGATGCCTGTGGCGGTGGCGGCCAGGTGCCGCACGAGAACGTCCTGCAGGGTCAGCCCGGCGGGCAGGGCGATCAGCGCGGCGATGATGGTGGGGGTGACCACCCAGCAGATGACCATGATCAGGGTTTGCCGGGGTGTCATCCCGACCGCTTTGAACACCCCCAGGTCGTGGACCCGTTCGCGGGTGGCCATGAGCACGGAGTTGAGCACGCCCAGCCCGGCGAGCACGGCCACCAGCAGCGCCAGCAGCCGGAAGTAGGGGGTGTTGATCTGCGCGGCGACCGACGGCCCGGACGGGGCGTAGGCCTCGTAGCCGGGTCCGAGGGTGCGGAGCAGTGCGTTGATGTAGGCCTGGGTGCTGGTGCCGGGCTTGAGCGCGATGTCGTAGTGGCTGACGGTCAGGCCGCCGGCGGCGCCGAGGTCTGCCAGCCCGTGAACACGTTGGGGTCCGGGACTGGCATGAACACCTCGCCGGCGATCCGCACGGTGACCGGCTTGCCGTTGACAGTCAGGGTGATGTTGTCGCCCACTTTCCGGCCGGTGTCGGCCAGGAAGGTCGAGCCGCCATGCTTCGACAAGGGCCCCGGGCAGTGAGATCAGCTCCCACCGCCGCCGCGGCCGCAGTCCCCACCGCGGGGGAAGGTCCGCTCGCCGCAACATGATCCAGAGCCACGACCCGGCGGCGCCGGGCGGCGAACTCCCGCAACGCCACATTGACGGCGTCCCTTTTCGTCTACGCCTGGTGGCGACTCGGTAGCTGTTCAGCCAGCGATCCAGCGCGCACAGGTTCGTGCCCGTGCGCCCCTGACCCCGATCTGGCGAGTGCCGAGCGGCCGCGGATCGCTCCTTGACGGCTCGCGGACGGCGGCGGTGGGCAGCAGTCGCCCCCGAAGTATCAGACCAAGCTGATACCAATGACGCATGAATGATGGCAGCACACCGTGCGGAGCCGCATCGCCCGGGCCGGCCAAAGGCTATCGAGGCTCGGCCGAGCCCGTCGGAAATGGCATCGGGACTACGGGTGACGGCGCAGATGACGCGACCACTGCGGCCACCGACGCATGTGGCGACACCCCGCGCGAGGATGGCGCGATCAAGGAAGCAGCCGAACGCTGCCTGCGCGCGCTCGCTGGGCCGCACGCGCGGCTGCGTGCGGATCAATGGAGCGCGATCAAGGCACTCGTGGTTGATCGACGCCGTGCCCTTGTCGTCCAGCGCACCGGATGGGGCAAATCCGCTGTCTACTTCGTCGCCACATCACTGCTGCGCGAGCGCGGCGCAGGCCCGACCGTCATCGTGTCGCCGCTGCTCGCGCTTATGCGCAACCAGATCGCCGCGGCGGAGCGGGCCGGTATCCGCGCCCGCACGATCAACTCAGCCAACATCGAGGACTGGGACAAGATCCACGCCGAGATCGAGGCCGGCGTGGTCGCCGTGCTGCTGGTAAGCCCGGAGCGACTCAACAACCCTGACTTCAGGGACCTCATCATGCCGAAGCTCGCGGACTCGGCCGGAATGATCGTCATTGACGAAGCGCACTGCATCTCCGACTGGGGGCATGACTTCCGGCCCGACTATCGCCGCCTGCGCGCGGTGATCGCGGGACTGACACCCGACGTGCCCGTGCTCGCCACCACTGCGACCGCCAACACAAGGGTCACGCGCGACGTCGCGGAACAACTCGGCTCGGGCTGGCGCGGACCTGGTGAGCCGCCGCCCACGCTGGTGCTGCGCGGCCCGCTCGACCGCGACAGTCTGCACCTGGCCGTGGTGCAGCTGCCAGCCGCGGCGCAGCGGCTGGCCTGGCTGGCTGACCAACTCGGCGAGTTGCCCGGCTCAGGCATCGTCTACACCCTGACGGTCGCCGCCGCCCACGACGTCGCCGACTTCCTGCGGGACCGGGGACATACGGTCGAGGCCTACACCGGGCAGACTGACCCGGCAGTGCGGCTCCAGGTGGAAGACGACCTCCTCACGAACAAGCTCAAGGCCGTCGTCGCAACTAGTGCGCTCGGCATGGGATTCGACAAGCCCGACCTCGGCTTCATCATTCATCTCGGCGCGCCGCAGTCGCCCGTTGCGTACTATCAGCAGATCGGACGGGCTGGTCGTGCTGTGGACCGCGCCGAAGTGGTCCTGCTGCCTGCCACCGAGGACCGCGACATCTGGGCCTACTTCGCCAGCCTCGCGTTCCCGCCGGAACGCGTGGTGCGGGCGACATTGGACGCGCTGGCCGGCGCGGACGGGCCTCAATCGCTCCCGGCGCTCGAAGCGCGCGTCGACATACCGCGCAGCCGGCTGGAAACCATGCTGAAGGTCCTCGACGTCGACGGCGCGGTCCGTCGGGTACGCGGCGGCTGGGCGGCGACCGGCCAACCGTGGGCCTATGACAGCGAGCGTTATGCCCGCGTCGCCGCCGAACGATCCCGCGAACAGCAAGCGATGCTCGGCTACGTGGCCACCACCGGCTGCCGGATGGACTATCTGCGCCGCGAACTCGACGACCCGGACGCGGCGCGGTGCGGACGGTGCGACAACTGCACCGGAATTGCCCGCACGGCTAAGATCAGCACGGCGAGCGAGGCGATCGCGCGCCGCCGCCTGCAGCGACCTGGTGTGACGGTAACGCCGCGGCGGATGTGGCCGTCCGGGATGAAGACACTCGGCGTCGCCGCCGCTGGGCGGATCCCAGACGGAGCCGCGGCCGAGCCTGGCCGAAGCGTTGGCCGCCTAACCGCCATCGGCTGGGGCGCAACGCTGCGCAGGATGCTCACCGATGGCGCGCCTGACGAGCGTGTTCCCGATGATTTGTTTGGCGCGGTGGTGCAGGTGCTCGCCGCCTGGGACTGGGCACAGCGCCCCGCCGCGGTGGTGACCATGCCGTCGCGGACTCGCCCCATGATGATCGGTGCGCTCGGCCAGCGGATCGCGGCGACGGGTGAGCTTGTGTACCTGGGCAGCCTGGGCTACGTGGGCGAAGGGCCGCCGGGGCGCCAGCACAACAGCGCCCAGCGGCTTGCCGCGCTATGGCGCACCCTGACCGTGCCGGATGCGTTGCGTGCGGCACTGGCCGAGTTCGGCGGACCGGTGCTCCTTGTCGACGACCGCATAGACACCGGCTGGACAATGACGGTTGCCGCCAAGCTGCTGCGCGACTGCGGCGCACCGGCCGTGCTGCCCTTCGCGCTCGCCGTCACCACCTGACCTAGCCCCCGGTAAGCACGGTCACGGCCGCAGCGGAGTGCCCCTGATAAACGCACCAGGGCTGAGGCGCGTCCGGCCATTGGGCGCCTGGAGGACGGCTCGGGGGCAAGAAGGGATGGCCCGGTGTCTTCCGGCTGGCTCGGTGGGGGTGGCGTACGCTGGCTGCCAATGGTGAGGGAGGGTACTCGGAGGAAGGCAGGTTAATGGCGGGCGAATGGGGTCACGAAGTGTGACCGCGCTGCGGTGGCCAGGTTCTTCGGCGGGCTGGAGCCGGTGGAGCCGGGATTGGTACAGGCGTCGAAATGGCGGCCGGCCACCGAGGACGAGGCGGCCAGCCCCGCGGCCTTGTGGGCCGGGGTCGCCCGCAAGCGGTAACGCGGCGAACTCCGCAAGGGCGGGCGGCGATGTCATACGTGATTCCTGTCCGCGTATGAGCACTCGTCTCCGTTTGGATGCCTTGATTACCCCTGTCCCGTCCCAGCGTTCCGAGACCCGGCCAGCGGCTCGACGGTCATCGGCGGCGCGGTCACAACTTGGTAGCCGGTTACCCCTGGGCCGCCGCCCGCCGTGCCGCGTCAAATGGTGTCCGGTCAAAGACCAGCCGGCTCTGGACGATCTTGCCGTCCTCGATCCTGAACCACTCGCCCGTGGGCGCGCTCTCCACCAGCGTCGTATGCGGGTCGTACACCATCAGCGCCGTCTCGTCATCGCCGAAGGCGGCGATCATGTCGGAACGGGTGACCATCTGCGCGAACGGTGCCAGGAACGCCCGGTACCGCTCAGCACCTTCGATGCGGCCCGCTGGTGCGTCGCACACGATGTCGTCGGCGACGTAGGTCATCGCCCGGTCCATGTCCTTGGCCGTCCACGCGTGGTAGTAGGCCAGCGCCACGGCCAGCGCGGCGCTGCTGTCGTGGGCCATCTGATTGCCTCCTTAACGGTCCGGCCAGCTCTCTCACACCCAAAGTTACGCCTCGCCGCCGACAATCGTGTGCACTCAGAGCCGGTTACCTCATCGCGGCAGCGCACCGCAGGTCACCGTGCAGGCCAACGGCCAAGTTTGCCCATATTGCTCCGTGGAAGCACGGAATGACCTGTTATTGACAGGTAAACCCCGTTGCCCAACACTTATCACAATGACAATGAGCGTCGGCGCGGCCGCGTGACCGGGCCCAGATGCATGTCGGCCGGGACCGCGCAGATAAAATAGGAGGAGCTAGGTGACCACCATAGGAACCCGGCCCGGTGCTCAGCCACCGGGCGGGAGCCGAAATCTGTTCGTCCGCAACGCGACCGGCCTGGTCCGGGAGCTCAGCGCGTTCGATGCGTTCAACCTGGTCTTCTCGGCGGTGCTGATCCCAGTCGGGATCACCCAGGTGATGTCGTTCACCCCCACGTTCTGGCCGCATGCGAACATGCTGCTGTCCTTCCTGTTCGCCACCCCGCTGATAGCAACCACCGGCCTTGTCTACCTCTACTTCACGGTGATCATGCCACGGTCCGGCGGGGACTACGTCTGGGTCTCCAGGACACTCAGCCCGTTCTTCGGGTTCATCGCGAACTTCTCGCTGACGTTCGTGTTCCTCACCTGGATCGCCTTCAACTTCACCTTCATGCTGTCGGTGACGGGCCCGGCGGCCGCCTACGTGGGCGGGTGGCACTCGTCCCTGCTCACCACCCCGAGCAATGGCGAGTTGCTGCTGGTCTCGACCGTGCTGACGGCGCTGTTCACGGTTCTGATGATCTTCGGAGTACGCGTGGTCGCCCGCTACATGCTGGTCACCTTCGCCATCGTGTGGGTGGGCATGATCGCATGGCTGCTGGCCATGGCGTTCGGCAGCCACGGGGGCTTCGTCGACACGTGGAACGCGCGCTCCGGCACCACCTACGGGGCCATCATGAGCAACGCCAGCCACCTAGGCTTCAGCGCGGCTGGCGGCATCGGATGGGGCGCCACCCTGTTCGGGATGATCTACTGCTTCCAGGTCTACACCGGCTTCCAGTGGACTGGGTACTTCGCTGGCGAGATCCGCAACGTCCGCCGCACCGCTGTCACCTCAATCCTGGGCGCCCTGCTGGTCTCGGCGATCGGTTACGTGGTCGGAGTGAGCTTGATCTACAAGTACTTCGGCTTCCGGTTCTTCGGCTCGACGGTGTTCATGGGCCTCGGCGATGGGTCGTCGCACTGGAACCTCAAGTTCGCGCCCTTCCTGCCCGCAATGGTGAACTTCCTGCCGGGGCCGCACTGGATGCTGGTCTTTATCGCGCTCTGCTTCGTGCTGGCGATCCTGTGGTGGACACCGACCGGTTTCATGCTGGGCACGAGAAACATGTTCGCCTGGTCGTTCGACCGGCTTGCGCCGGAGAAGCTCACCACCGTCTCCGACCGCTTCCACACACCGGTGGTCGCGACCATCACCGTGGGGGCCATCGTGGAACTGCTCAACTACCTCAACATCTATCAGGGCCTGGGCGCCTACCTGCTGAACGTCATCGCGGTGATGGCAGTGGCCTTCATCATCGTGTCGCTAGCCGCCGCGCTGGCCCCCTTCCGCCGTCCCCAGATGCACTCGCAGGGGTCGCCCTGGGCCAAGCGAACGGTGGCCGGGCTGCCGGTGATAACCCTGGTCGGAGCTGTGTCCGCTATCTCGTGGGGCTTCGTGATCTACGTCGCATTCCACACCGGATTCGGTGGGTCGTTCGGTCTCAAGCCGATGCTGGAGGCCTTCACCGCACCGGCCATCGGCATCGTGTACTACGTCGGTGTCAGGCTGTACCGGCGGGCGCAAGGCATGCAGTTCGGCCAGACGTTCGCCGAGATCCCGCCGGAATGAGCGAGGGTTCCTCGGGAACAACCGGCAATCCTTCCGGGGCGGCTCGGGGCCCGGCAACGGGCCCCGAGCCGCCCATGGTGGCGGCGGGCCGATCGGTCGTTGCCGCTGCCGCGCCCCGCGCCATCCCGGTCCGCCTGGTTGGCGGCGTGGCGATCTGGATTCGTGCTTCCGACGCTGCCCGCGGGCTTCTGGGCCGCGACTATCCCGACATCGACCTGGTGGCGCACAAGAAGCAGTCGCGGGCACTGCGGGCCGTGCTGGAGGAGATGGGCTTCGAGCCGGAGCGGGTGTTCAACGCCACCCACGGCGCGCGGCGGCTGCTGTTTCACGGGCCGGGCGGCTGGCATATCGACGTGTTCCTCGACATCTTCGAGATGTCGCACACACTGGATCTGGGCGCCCGGCTGGAGGCTGAGCCGGAGACGCTGGCCGTGGCCGAACTGCTGCTGACCAAACTGCAGATCGCGGAGATCAACGCCAAGGACATCTCCGACGTCGCGATGCTGCTCTGGGATCACGAGCCCGCGGATCATGACGGCCCGGGGCTGCTGAACCTGGCCCGGGTGGCCACCCTGTGCGCCGCGGACTGGGGGCTCTACACGACCATCACGCAAAACCTTGAGGCCTGCGCCGGCCGGCTCGGCGGTCTCATCCCGGGCGCGCCCGATCGTGACCGGATCGGCAGCCGCATTGGTGCGATCAGCGGTGCCCTGCAGGCGGCGCCCAAGACTATGGCCTGGCAGATGCGTGCCCGGGTGGGCCGCCGGGTGCGCTGGTACCAGCTTCCCGAGGAGGTCACCCGGTGACGATGAGGCTCTACTTCGCCACCGACATTCACGGCTCGGAAGTGTGCTGGCGCAAGTTCCTGAACGCGGGCCAGTTCTACAACGCCGACATCCTGATCATGGGCGGGGACGTCTCCGGCAAGGCAGTGGTGCCTGTCGTGGCGGTTCCTGGTGGCGGCTACCGCGTCCGCCAGCTCACCGGCGACCGGGTGCTGTCCCTGGCCGAACTCGACCAGGCCGAGGCAAGGGTCCGGGACATGGGTTTCTATCCCTTCCGGACCACCGAGGACGAGCTCGACCAGATCTGGCACAACCCGGCCGCGGTCAGCGCCGTCTTTCTCTCCCAGATGCGCGAAACCCTGGTCCGCTGGCTCGACATCGCGGAGCAGAAGCTCGCCGGCAGCGGTATCCGGCTGTTCGTGATGACCGGCAATGACGACCCACCCGAACTGCGGGACATCCTGCAAGCCTCGCCCATCGCGACCGATGCCGAGGATCAGCTCATCGAGCTTGGCGAGGGCATCACCATGATCTCCTGTGGCTGGTCCAACCGCACCCCGTGGAACTCCCCACGGGAAATGGACGAACACGAGCTGGAACTGCGGATGGAGAAGATGGCCGCCGAGGTGCCGCGGCCCGAGCGTGCCGTGTTCAACCTGCACGTCCCGCCGGCCCGCACCGCCATCGATCTCGCTCCCGCCCTCGACGATTCGCTCAAGCCAGTGGTCAAAGGCGGGGCCGTGGTCATGGAGTCGGTCGGCTCGGAGGCAGTGCGCCACATACTGGACCGGCATCAGCCGATGCTGGGGCTGCATGGGCACATCCACGAATCGCGCGGTGCGGTCAGGCTCGGGCGGACGCTCGCCATCAACCCGGGCAGCGAGTACGGCGACGGGATCCTGTGCGGAGCGGTGGTCGAGCTCGACGGGCGCAACGGGATCAGGAGCTATCAGCTGCCCTCCGGATAGCCGAGCCGGAAATGGGAAGTGCACAACAGGGCGAAGGGGAAGCAGTGGATCAGCGAGCTTTCAGCCATAGGCTCATCAGCCAGCGGGAACGGCTGCACGCGAGCCCGCAGCAGTTGCTGGAGCGGGTGGAGCGTTCCAGCTATGGCCCGAAGAGCAAGGAAATTCTCCGCGAGCAGGTGCACAACGAGTCCACCGGCCAGGTCGGCTTCGCCTTGTTTGACTGCCCGCCCGCGATTCTCCGCGGCGACGGCGCCCGGGTCTGGGATGCCGATGGCAAGGAGTACGTTGACATGCTGGCCGGGTTCTCGGTGTCAAACGTCGGGCACTGTCATCCCGCGGTGACCGCCGCCATCTCGGCGCAGGCGGGCCAGTTGCTGCACTACTTCGACCTCCCCAGCGAACCACGGGAACGCCTGGCCGCCCGGCTCGCCGCGCTGGCGCCCGGCGATCGCCGCAGGCGCGTGGTGTTCGGGACGACCGGTGCCGATGCGGCGGAACTGGCGATCCGGCTGGCGCGCTGGTACACCGGCGCGCCGATCATCTTGTCCGCCTACGGCGGTTATCACGGTACGACCGGTGCCACCTTGCCCACCACAGCGAAGGGGGGCATGTGGGCATTTCATTACCCGGTGCTGCCGCAGGACAGCGGTCACGCGAAGATCCCCTTCTCCTACCCGTACCGGTGCCCCGTCGGGGCGCCGCCGGAGTCCTGCGCGCAGGCATGCCTGGACTTCACCCGGCGGATGCTGCTCGGCAAGGAGTCACCGTTCACCGAGTACCGCGGCGGGGTCTCCAATGTCGCCGCGATCCTGCTGGAGCCGATGCAGGCCAGCGCCGGCTACATCATCCCCGGCGCCGGCTACCTGCGCGGCATCCGCGAGCTGTGCGACGAGTTCGGCTTCCTGCTCATCGACGATGAGATTCAGGCCGGTTTGGGCCGCAGTGGCCAGCTGTGGGCGTGTGACCATGAGCAGGTCGTACCCGACATGATCCTTGTCTCGAAGGGCCTGGGCAGCGGCCTGCCGATTTCCGCTGTCATCGCCGATGACGAGGCGGCGGCTTCGTGGGGACCGGGAGCGCACGTTGGCACCTTCACCGCGACCGCGCTCGCTTGTGCCGCCGCCAACGCCACCCTCGATGTTTATGAGTCGGAGCAACTCGTCAGGCGCGCCGCGGACCTCGGCGACTACTTCCGGGACCAGCTAAGTGCGCTGCAGGAACGGCATCCGATCCTGGGCTGGATCGATGCGCGCGGGCTGTTCATCGGGCTGGAGTTCGTCCGGGACAGGGTCACCAAGGAACCAGCCGCCGATGAGGCCAGCTGGATGCTCGAGTTCTGCGTACGCGAGGGCCTGCTGTTCGAGAAGGGCGGCTACTACTACAACCGGTTCCAGCTCATCCCCTCCCTGGTCGTGGAGAAGGAGCTTATCGACCGGGCGGTTGACATCCTGGACCGTGCCATGGCCATGGCGGAGGCTCGCTCGGGCATCGCGGGATAGCTACGACGGCGTAGGACGGGCGACGGGTTGGCTGGCCGTAAACGCCGGTAACTCCTGGGAGACAGCGTCCAGGCTCTCTCGCACCGCGACCGTCAGAGGATCGTCACCGGGCAGGACCCGCTCACAGTCTGCGAGGGCGTCGTTGAGCAGGCTGATGGCTTCGGTCACGCGGCCCATAGCGTAGTAGGCGTGGGCAAGGTTGGCGCGCGCCGCCAGCGTGTCGGGGTGATGGGCTCCCAGCACTCGCTGGCAGTCAGCCCGGCTCTGCTCGTAAAGCTCCAACGCTGAGGCCATCCGGCCGGCAGAGTGATAGGCGGAGGCGAGATTGCCGCGCGCGCCGAGGGTGTCGGGGTGGTCGGGACCCTGCACACGCTCCCGGTCACGGAGTGCGCGCTCGTAGAGCGGCAGGGCGTCCCTGAGCCGCCGCGCCGAATGATAGGCAGACGCCAGGGTGCTGATCATGCCAATAGTGTCCTGGTGATCGGGACCCAGGACGCGTTCCCGGTCGGCGAGTGTGCGTTTGCCGTGTTCGATGGCGCGCTTCAGCTGCCCCGCGGCCAGGCAGGCCCCGGCGAGATTCGCCCGGGTGGTCATCGTGTCAGGGTGGTCGGTTCCCTGCCGTCGCTCCCGATCGGTCAGGGTGCGCTGGCCCAGCCGGATCGCGTCTGGGCACCGCCCCGCCACGTGATAGGCAGTGGCGAGACGATCCTTGACGAGGCAGACGTCGAGATCATCAAGCCCGCCACCACGCTCGGTGGCGGTCAGGACGCCCTCAAGCATGGTGATCGCTTCTGCGGGCCGTCCGGCGGTGAGGAGCGCCTGGCCGAGACCCGCCCTGGCGGCGAGGGTCCGGGGATGATCGGGGCCGAGCGCACTCGCCCGCGCACCCAGGATCCGCTGGTAGAGCCCAACGGCCTCGTGACCTAGCCCTGCCGCCAGCGACGCGCTCGCAAGACGGTCCCAGGCCAGTCCGGTGTCCGGATGGCTGGCCGCCAGCACACGCTCGCTGACCGTGGCAAGTGCCCGCCAGTAGTCGACAGCAGGGCGGGTTAGCCCTGACCCATCCAGGCTCCTCCCGGCCTGGAACAAGATGGAATGGCATCTATCTGTCCACAGTGGGCCGGGTGCGGTTTGCTGCAGGCTTGTCACACAGCAACCGAGGGCGTCGGCAAGCCAGGGCTCCGCATCATCGGCGGGCCATGCCTCCAGCAGCGCATCCGCCGCCGCCTGCGCCGCCTGGTCCCGCATCGAGGCAGGTGTGGCCGCCCGGACCGCCGCCTGCACCACCGGGTGCACCCGCACTGTACGCGCAGCACTCTCGGGATCGATCGTCAGCAAGCCCGCACGCTCCAGGCTGAGCAGGGCGCTCCGGGTCTCCTTGGGATCGGGCTCTCCAGTGCGGTGCGCTGTTATGTACTCGCATGCGGCCGGGGAGGCGAAGACCGCTTCTGGAATCCCGTGACTGTCAAGGAGGGCGGCCAGCGCCAGGCACGGCTGGACAAGCCCACCCGGCGAGAGGCGATCAGCCTGCTCGACCGACAGCGTCCACGTGATCGCCTTGGCCGGGAGCGCGATGCCGGCTGCCTTGGTGATCTGATCCTTTCTCCGGGCAAAGTGGCCGCGGTAATCGCGGCAGGTGAGCCCGGAACTGGCGATTGTCGCGCTGGCTTGTGCGAGCGTGAGCGGCTCGCAGCCAAGTTCCTCCAGCAGGTCCACGGCCCCGATTCGCTGGTCAGGATCAGCGCTCAGCCTCCCCATGAGATAGGTCAGAGCCTCATGCGGACTGAACGGCCCAACGGGGAAGACCATCGGATTCCGCGCCGCCGCAGCAGCGGCAGAACCCGGGGGGCGGCCAGAACCAGGCGTGCCCGAAGACCCGGGCGTGCCGGCCGTGCCCGGCGACCCTGTCGCACCATGCAGGCCGGCGGACCCCGGCGTGCCCGGCATCCCCGTGGACCCCGGCGTGCCCGTAGAGCCCCGCATGCCTGTGGACCCCGGCGTGCCCGTAGAGCCCCGCATGCCCGTGGACCCCGGCGTGCCCGTAGAGTCCCGCATGCCCGTAGACCCCGAGGCTCCCGGCACGCCAGCGGAATTGGGCATGCCGGTGAGTGCGGCCGGGCTCCGCGCCGTGATCAGGACCCGGCCGGCCGGGCCTTCCGGCCAAAGCCCATCCAGGTCCGCCGTGTCAGCCAGGTCATCAAGAACGACGAGCCAACGCTGGCCGGTATGGGCCAGCCAGACTATGAAGCGCGCGGCGAGGCTCTCGGCGTCATGCCGTGCTGCGTCCCCGGTTGGGTCCATCTCCATGATCTCGGTGAACGCCTGGGAGAAATGGGTCAGGATCGACGCTCGGCTGCTCGCGATTGCCCAGACGAGCACGTCAATCTGCCGGGCCTGCCACAAGGACTCGGCGAGGAAAGCAGCAAACTGCGTCTTGCCGGTACCACCCGGCCAGTCATGGGGCTCCGACGGAGCATGTGAAGGCACAAGCGCGACGACCTGGCCGGGTGCGAGCACACCTACTGGGCATGGCCCGGTTTCTGGCCTGGCACTGAAGCAGTCGGCCAGCGGAGGGACTGGGCCCGACCGTACCGCCAAGGCGCCTTGGCCGTTGCTTGAGCCGACCGCCATCGCAGACGGGGACAGGCTGTCCACAGCCGACTCACCCGTCCCTTGTAATCCCGTGCACCGGAACCTCCGCGAAGCCCTGCGCTGGCTGCCGACGTAACAATACGGCGATTTCGTGAAGCTCGGTGACAATTGCCGCAGAATGGCGCAAGATAGTGCTCCGACGGTGCCGGTCGGTTCGGTAAGCATTCACGGGGTCTCCGGCCGCGGGATCGATCCAGGAGTGACCACATGGGCGTATTCAGCTGGCCAGGCCCGGAGCGGTCGCGCGGCGCGCGCCGCTCGATCCGGCTCACGTTCGCAGCAATGGTGGCTGTGCCCATCGCGTGTCTCGTGCTGCTGTGGGTACTCGCCGTGACCGCCACGCTCGGGCGCGTTCTGTCGGAACGCAGCATCACCCCGCAGAGCCACCGCCACTTGGTGGAGTTCGCGCTGATCATCGGCATTGGTCTGGCCGTAGTCGTCGCATCGGTCATCCTGATGGGATGGTTCGCACGCCGGCTCGGCCGGGAAGTCTCCGAGCTGGAAACTTCAGCCCGGCACCTCGCCGATCAACAGTTGCCCCGGCTTGTGGAGCAGCTTCGCCGTGGCCAGCAGGTCTCTGCCGCGGATGAGCAGCCCATGCGCATGCGCACGAAGACAACCGAAATCGCCGGTGCCGCAGCGGCAATCGCCAGCATCCAGCAGACGGCTGTGGCCGCAGCGGCCGCCGAAGCCAGCCTGCGCAACGGCATCGGGCAGGTCTTCGTCAGCCTGGCGCGCCGGAACCAGTCGCTGCTGCAAAGACAGCTTCGCCTGATCGACGCACTCGAGCAGAAGGCATCCGACCCGGCGGCCCTCGCTGACCTGTTTCCACTCGATCACCTCACTACCCGGATGCGCCGCCACGCCGAGGGCCTGATCATCCTGTCTGGTGCGGCGCCGGGGCGCTCCTGGAGCGAGCCGGTGCCGGTCATCGACGTCCTGCGGGGGGCCGTGGCCGAGGTGGAGGACTACAAGCGGGTAACGGTCATCACGAGCGCCGAGGACGCCGTGGCGGGGTCGGCGGTCGCGGACATGATCCACCTGCTGGCCGAACTGGTGGAAAACGCCACCTTGTTCTCGCCGTCGGGGATGCGGGTGGAGGTCAAGGCTGAGCGTGTGGCCAATGGCTTCGCCGTGGAGATCGAGGACCGGGGACTGGGCATCAAGACCGGTCAGATGAACGCGATCAACCAGCGGCTGGCGACCCCACCTGATTTTGACCTTGCCAATGCTGACCAGCTCGGTCTCTTCGTGGTGGGTAAGCTCGCTGCCCGGCACGGCGTCCGGGTCTCGCTGCGCCCATCTCCCTACGGCGGCACATCGGCGATCGTGCTCATGCCTAACAGCATCGTCGTGTCCGTAAGCGAGATAGAAACCGCCGCCCACCGGAAGTCTCGCGCGGCGATCGGTGGATCCCCCAGCCTGGATCTGCGGTCGGCCGAGGCGCTGACCGACCGGCAGTCAGCACAACCATTGCTTTCGGTCAGCTCTGCGGACCGGCCAGCCACCCAATCCGACACATTTGGCCTTGCCGGAGAGACCTCCGGCCTCGAACCGGGCTCGCGGCGGGAACCAGCCGACGGCACCGGGGACGGCCTGCCGAGGCGTTCTCGGGCCGGTCGCAGCGCGGGCACCGGGGACGGCCTCTCCCTGGCGGGACTGGCACCGGACGGGCTGACCCCTCCAAGTTTCGCCGACCCGTCGGCCGCCGCCACCTACCGCGGTCTTCCGCGCCGCGTCCGCCAGGCCAGCCTGTCTCCGCATCTGCGGGAAAGCTCTTCCGTGGGCGGTAGCGCGCTGGACGCCGACAGTGCTCTGCCATCAGGCACGCGCACACCGGAGCAGGCGCGCGACCTCGTCGCCTCCTTGCAGACCGGATGGCAGCGCGGCCGTCAGTCGGACGTTCCGGGCGCGGGGGCCGGCACTGGGACGGAGGCTACCAGCACGTCGACCGAGGAGGCTGGGGCCGATGCGCGGATCACGGGCGGCAAGGCACGGACGCCGGGAGCCGGGACCCGTGCTTCCGGAGGCTCCACCGGAGAGGCAGGAGCCGGGACCCGTGCTTCCGGAGGCTCCATTCCGGAGGCGGGAACCGGGACCCGTGCGGCAGGGACGGCCAAGACTGGCCATGGGACCGAAAAGCGGCCGGCCGGGCGAGAAGAATCCGAGACGCCGCAGAGCGAGGAGGCGTGATGGATGAGCAAGGTGCGGCCGGGCCAGGACAGGAGCTGAGCTGGCTGCTCGACGACTTCGGCAGCCGGGTGGACCACTTCCGGCACGCCGTGATCTTGTCGCGGGACGGACTACCGGTCGCTGTCTCCAAGAGCCTGAGCCGGGAGGATGCAGAACATCTGTCCGCGCTGGTCGCCGGGGTACAGAGCCTGGCCAGGGGCGCAGGCGAGCATTTCGGGGTGGGTGGGGTACGGCAGACCATTATCGAGCTGGACCAGGCGTTCCTTTTCGTGACCTCGGCTGGCTATGGCAGCTGCCTGGCGGTGCTCTGCTCCGCGAGTGCCGATGCGGGCCTTGTTGCCTACGAGATGGCGATGCTGGTCAAGCGCGCCGGGTCCCACCTGGCATCGCACCCGAGATTCCCGGCCATCCCGGTTTCGGCAGAGTGAGCCCACGATGCCTGCGGGTGACAGATGGCTCGACCGGGACCCGGGCCCGGTCGTCCGTCCCTACGCGCTTACTGGCGGCCGGACGGAGCCGGCCGACGGCGAGGTACTCGACCTGGTAGCGGTCGTCATCGCATCCCGCCGCGCGGCGAAGGCCGGCGAACCGGCAGGGTTTAGCCCAGAACACCGCAGGATCCTCAGCTTGTGCCGGAAGCCGGCCACGGTCGCAGACGTGGCCTCCGCTACGGCGCTGCCAGTCGGGGTTGTCCGCGTTCTGATTGCAGACCTCATCCTGCAAGGCAGGATCACCGTACAGGCGCAACGGCCAGCAGGCGAGCAACCCAGTGCTGACCTGCTCAAGGAGGTACTGCATGGGCTCCGCGCGCTCTGACGATGCCGCAAGCCCCCCGCTTTCCGCATTCAAGATCCTTATCGCGGGCGGGTTCGGGGCCGGAAAAACGACGCTCGTCGCCGCGATCAGCGAGGTCCGGCCGCTCCGGACCGAGGAGCCCCTTACCAGCGCGAGCATCGGCTTCGACGATGTCAGCGGCGTTGACAGCAAGACAACGACGACTGTCGCGATGGACTTTGGCCGGATCACAATCAGCAGTCACCTCGTGCTGTATCTCTTCGGCACCCCCGGCCAGGAGCGTTTCTGGTTCATGTGGGACGAGCTCTCCTACGGTGCGCTCGGCGCCGTGGTACTGGCCGACACCCGTCGGCTTGGCGATTGTTTTCCGTCCGTCGACTACTTCGAGAAGCGCAAGCTGCCCTTCATCGTCGCCATCAACTGCTTCGACGGCGCTCCCCGCTATGATCCGGAAGACGTGCGCATCGCACTCGATCTGGGCCCGCGTGTCCCCGTGATGCTCTGTGACGCCCGCAAGCAAGCGTCCGTCAAGCAGGTTCTGATCACGCTGGTCGAGCATGTTCTCGCGGGCAGCCCGCCCGTCACCAGCGAGAAGGTGACGCACCCCAGCACTCCGGGGTAGTCGTTCCGGTTCGGCGGGCTGGGCCACGGCGGGGTGCGCAGGCTTGCGCACGAGTTCTGTGTTCCCGCTCGGGGCGCTCCGTGTCCCCGCTCAACTCGGGCCGTTGGCCTCTGCCCAGAAGAACGTTGGCCTCTGCCCAGAGGAGAGGTTTCTTAGTCAGCTGTTGGTGAGGAATTCAGGCATTTCCCAACCCCGGGGGGACGAGATGACAACCATCAACCGTCGGCATTTCCTGCAGTACACCATGGGTGCAGGTGCCGTGCTCACCGCGTCCGGCATAGTACGGCCAGGCCTGGCAGCCGTGGCAGGCCCAACACCGGGGGCCGGACTCAGGAAGTACATTCAGCCGTTGCCGGTGCCCGGCAATGGGATCGTGGTGGCGAAACCCAGCGGCCCCGGCAGTTACACATTCCAGCAAATCCAGATTGCCCGGAGGCTGCACCCGCAGCTGCCGCGCACACCTCTGTGGGCCTATGACGACGGGTCCGGCCTCACCGGCCAGGCTGGCTCGTTCGGTATGGCCGTGATCGCCCATACCGGCACACCTGTCGAGGCGACCTTCACCAACGAGCTCCCGGCCAGCTACCCGTCCTGGATCCCGGTCGACACCAACTTGACTCCCATGGGCAGCCAGGTGCGGGTCATGACCCACCTGCACGGCGGGTTCGTCGCGGCCGACAGCGACGGCAACCCGGCCATCACCCCGGGCGGGTTCGGGCACGGGCAGACACAGACGGTGCACTATCCCAATCAGTCGCCGCAGCAGCCTGCCACTTTGATGTGGTTCCACGACCACGCCACGGGAGCGACGCGCCTCAATGTCCTCGCCGGGCTCGCCGCGGCCTACATCATCCGGGACGAGCATGACACCGGCGCCGAGCCGAACCCGGCGGGCATTCCGGGAGGCGCCTACGAGGTACCGCTGGTCATCCAGGACCGCCAGTTCAATTCCGATGGCACCTTCCGCTACCCGGCCAGCGACATCGACGGAGTCACCTGGATCGGCGAATATTTCGGCGATGTCATGCTCGTCAACGGAAAGGTGTGGCCGTTCCTGGAGGTCGAGCCGCGGCTGTACCGGTTCCGGATCCTGAACGGCTGCAACGCGCGCATCCTCAGCCTCCACCTCGGCGGCGCACAGTTCGTGCAGATCGGCGCGGAGGGCGGAATGTGGGACCGGCCCGTGACCGTGAAGCAACTGGTGCTGGCACCGGCCGAGCGCGCCGACGTGCTCGTTGACTTCCGCGGCCTCGCCGGGCAGCGGCTGCTCCTGCGGAACAGCAGGCCACGGGCCCCGGTGTCGACTCCGGCCCCGGCCCTGACCGCGGTCATGCAGTTCCGGGTGGGGGGGACGGCCACCCATCCGGGACCCAGCAGGATTCCCGCGATGCTGCCCGGGCGTAAGGCGGATCTGCCCGCGCCAGCGGCCACTCGTTACATCACGCTCAACGAGGTCGCCCCGGAGACGGCGGGCTGGTTCCTGAACCTCAATGCCGCGCACTTCGGGCAGGGTCCGGAGATGCCTAAAGCCGGAACCGTAGAGGACTGGGTCTACGTCAACCTGACCGAGGACACGCACCCGATGCACACGCACCTCTTCACGCATCAGGTGATCGGGCGCACCCCCTTTGACGCTGACGCCTACTCGCAGGCCCACGGCGGACCAGACGGGGTCCCCGGCGGCATCGACCCAGCCCCGTTTGCGACCGGGCCAATGATCCCGGCCGGCCCGGAAGAGCGGGGGTTCAAGGACACGGTCAAGGTCAATCCCGGATACTTCGCCACCATCCGGGGACGCTTCGACCTGCCCACCGGCGTCAATGCACCGCAGACCTATGTCCACCACTGCCACATCGTCGAGCACGAAGACAACGACATGATGCAGCCATTCACCGTGACGCCGTAGCCCGCACGGTCACGCGGTCACGCCGCAGCGTCAGCCGAGGTTGAACCCGACCGCCACGTTGTCGCCGTCGTCACCGCCGGACCGGACGACACCCACCATGTTGACGTGGGTCTCCTCGAACCGCACGGTTGCCTTGGAGGACGTTGGCAGCGTTAATTGCGACACCTGTGACCAGCCCTTGTCCGCGTCGTGCATGGCTACCCGCAGCACCGGCCGCGGGCTGTTGGTGCGGCTGTTGTCGCTGCCAAACGCGATGTACGACCTGCTGCCCCGTGCGAAGCAGATGATCGTCTCCGCGCCGGTGCCCTTCTCCAGCATCATGCGGTCTTCCTCCTCGACTGCGGCGGGTGCGGGCGTAATTGCGTTGCGGAGTTCCGCGGCCGTTCCCCTGAACGCTGAGCAGTCCACCAGACCGCCCACACCGCTGACCTCCGCCTGGTCGGTGAATTGGAGCAGTGCCGGTTTCCTTCCCCCGTAGCCGTCCCACATGCTGGACGTCACCTTCGCATACAGCTGGCTGGGCGTGCCGGTGCCAAGGACATACCTGGAGGCGAACAGCAGGTCGACGAAGGTGGTGTCCTGGTTCCCCCAGTACCACTTGGGGATGTAACCGGTGATCGGGTGACGCGGGTAGTGGTGACGGCACCGGGAAACGAACGCTCTGGCGTCCGCGAGGGTAGGCCGGGATGTGGCAGTGGGCTCGACATCGACCATGATCGCCCATCCAGCCAGATTTCCGGCATGGGAAGCGAAGAAGTCCGCTTGGGCCCCCGCGTTTCCGGCTTCAAGGAAGTGGTAGGCGCCAGGGATGAATCCGCTGGCGGACTTCCGTCTTGCCATAGCAGCCTTGTTGTGACCCTTGGGGCCATTCCAGTATGGGTTGACATACCAGGTGCCCTGGGTCGTCTTCTCCCACCCAAACGCGGTCTCCCTGTCAACCGCGGCCCAGTCCGGATTGCCCTGGAAGCTGGAGAAGTCACAGCCGAAGATAGTCATGGCTATTCCTCCCTCTCGCCACCATTGTGCCTTACTGGTTCGTTACGTAGGGGCAGAACCCGGGATGTGATAGCAGTTCTGGGAACTCTCGTGGTAATTGTTCCTAATGTAGTACTTGCTCGCCTGCATGCCTTATGTGTCTCTTGGGTACACGGCGCTCCATTCGCGTGGGCGGGCCGGCCAGCCGGAAGGTTGCTAATTCACTGGCTCGTTCGTCCCGATCTGGAGTTCCAGCGGCGTGACGCCGCCGGTGCTGATCGGCACGAGGTCCATGGGGCAGCTCGACAGGACCACCAGGCAGTCCTGTTCCGCGCGGAAGCCGAGGCGGTCACCCGCCCTTGACGACGCAGGGTACGAGGTGAGGGTGCCGTCCGGCTCGACCCGGACGTCCATGAAGACGTTGAGCGGCTGCGGAACGGCCGGGGCGGCGACCCCCAGGCTCGCCAGGGACTCACGCAAGTTCCCAGCGCAGGACCTGTGTGATGGATCCGCGCCGAGCAATGCGTAGCGGGCCGGGTCACAGGCGGCATACAGCATGTCATGCCGACCGGGCGAGGTGTCGTCCACCGCGACCAGGATCGCGCGCCGCCGGTTGGTGAGCACCGGATCCCCGGGGCGCGGGAACAGCTTGCGTATCGCCAGCCTGGTGTGCTCCGCACTGGCGTATTCGGCAGTGTCGGCGGCAGCGAACGCGAACAGGTCACCAACCTGGCCGCCCTCGACATCGACCACACGAAAGACCTGGCCTGCGGGTACCAGGACGGCGCGCCCCTCGCCGCCCGGCACCCGTACCGTCTCGATCACTTACGCCGGGCCGGCGCTGGGGGTCTCCATGGGGCGCCGGTGATGCTCGGCGAGTTCCTCCAGTTCTGCCGCTTCCGCAGTGGCAAGCCTTGTCTCGGTCTCCACATCGATGTTCTGGGAGAAGAGGTAGTACAGGCCAGCGGCGATCGGGAGCCCGATGAAGATCGAGATGTCGGCGCCGCCCAGGGAAGTCGCGACCGGCCCGGTGAACGAGGGGGTGCTGAAGAAGGGCACCATCGCGCCGAACGCCACAACATAGGCGGTGATGCCGCGCCAGCCCCAGCGGCCGTAGATCCCGTGTGGGTTGAAGATCTCGGCGATCGCGTAGTGCCCGCGCCGGACGACGTAGTAGTCGACGAGGTTCACCGCCGTCCACGGCACGAACAGGTAGAGGACCAGCAGCAGGAAGTTCTCAAAGTTGGTGAGGAACGAGGCATTGCTGGCCAGCGCGAACACCAGCGAGATGAGGGCCGTGACGCTGATGGTGACAATCCGGATCGCCAGGGTGGGGCGCACGCCCTTGAACGAGTCCAAGCCGCTGATCAGCGTCAGCGACCCGCCGTAGAGGTTCAGGGCGGTGACGGAGATGAGACCGAGCGCGGAGAAGAGCAGAATCCAGGCCCCGAACCCGCTGAAGACGTTGTCACCGGAAACGTTGAGCGAGTTGACGGTGTCGAACTTGCTGCCAGCCCAGGCGGCGAGCGCCGCGCCGAGGCCCATCAGCCAGATCGCCCCGATGCCGGATCCCCAGTAGGTCCACCAGAAGGTGCGCCGGACCGTCACGTTCGGCGGCAGGTACCTGGAGTAGTCCGACACATAGATGGCCCAGCTGATCTGGTACCCGGCGACCACGCCGAACTGGAGCAGGAACGGCGTCCAGGTGAATGTGCCAAGGCTGAAGGATCCCGCCGGGTAGCTCAGGGTGAACACGGCGATGGTGAGAATACCGAACAAAACGATGAAGGCGTAGGTCAGCCCCTGCTCCATCCGGTGAATGAAGTCATATCCGATGAGGGCGGCTGCCACCGCCACGACCGTCGCAACGACGATCCAGAGCTTGGCACTGCCATGCACTGTGTCAGCCACCGCATCGCCCGCCAGGATCGTGTTGAAAATGTTGAAACCGGCGTACTGCAGATAGGCAAAAAGCCACACCAAAATAGCGCCTATATAACCAAACTGCGGGCGAGACTGGATCATCTGCGGCAGTCCGAGTTGCGGTCCCTGCGCCGAGTGGAATGCCATGAAGAAGGTGCCGAACAGCACCCCGGCGATGATCGCGATGAGCGTCCAGATGAGGTTTTCGCCCGCTGACACACCCACGGCCCCAATGGCGAGCGTGACGATCTGGGCATTGCTCATGAACCACAAGGGCCCCAGATGCCACAGCTTGCCGTGCCGCTCGTCGAGCGGAACATAGTCGATCGAGCGGACCTCGACCCCACTGATCTTCGCCCCAGCCCCGGGCTGACCGGTCTGTGTGACCATGAACGGGACCTCCAGTCGTCCCTGGATCTTGATCGCAAACAGCCGTGCTCGTACTGCGGTCTACACGCCCGCGCCGAGTATCGTTCTGTTGCTTTCGCCACATATACCCCAGTTTTGGCGGCGGCATTCCTTGTCAGGAGCGGTTGGCCCGCGGGAAACCAGCGCGACGGGCGCTCCCGCGGCCTGCTCGACAACACTTGGCCAGTCCGCGGCCGGCACCCCGCTGGCCGGTGTCCCGTCCGCCGGGTCCCCATAGACCGGCCGGGCGCGCAGCAGCAACCGGGTCAGCCGCTCCTGCCGCTCCAGGGCATCCCCGGCACCGGTCGCCGAGATGTCAGGCACGACCTGGCCGTCAGCCCGGTACGCCCGGCACACCCGCAGGCCCGGGCGCCCGGTCCCGGCCAGGTACTCGGCGACATCGAGATGGGTAAGGGCCACGGCGTCCACACCGCCGCTGACAGCAATGGCGTAACGCAACGCCACGGCATCCAGCTGCCCCACCCGGAACGGGCCCTGCCAGCGGTTGTGCTGGTTGTGCGGCTCGGGCAGCTCCAGCGTGGGATCTTCGGTCACGAACGGCCCCGGCCCGTGCCGGGTCATGTAGCACCTGATCACACCGAGCCGCACCGCCCCCATGCCCGCCTCCGACAGCAGCGTCTCCGCGTTCGCGAACGTGGTCGTGGACCAGGTTGTGTATGGATGGAACCCGTACCGCTCGTCCAGCAGCACCCCCTGTGCCCCCTCGAACACCGCCGGGCCCGCCCGCAGCAGCCGGCCGAGGTGGCCCGTGTCCACGAGCGCGACCGAAGCCCCGAACGCACGGTAGGCATCGCACACGTCAGCCACCGGTGGCACATCCAGCGGCCCGAGCTCCGCGCGCAGGCAGTCAATGAGCGCCGTGAGTTTCCGCGCGAGCACACCTGGGGTTTCACAGTCCCCCGTGCGCGGCGCGTCGGCGGGGTAATCCAGTGCGTAGCTGGCCGTTTGGCCAATTCCCATGCCACAGGAGCCGTGACGGTCCCCGGCGCGGCGGAGCTCGCGCAGCCGGTTCGCGGCCTGGTGATAAGGGGTGACGAGCAGTGCGTGGCGGTCGACGGTCAGCCGGGCGAGCGCGTAACGCACGCCCACAGCGGCGAGGTGTTCCGCCTCGGCCGCCAGCGCCAGCGGGTCGACCAGCGCGAACCGGGACAGGTGCGTCCGCACGCCCGCCGCGAACGTGCCCGCGCCGAACTGGGAGAACGCATGATGGCGGCCGTCGGGGGTGACCACATTGTGGGCGGCCTGCGCGCCGCCGTTGAACCGGACCACCGTGTGGACCGGCCTGCCTGGGCGGGAGCAGAGCCAGTCCACGACGGTGCCTTTGCCGGCGTCGCCGTACCCGAGGTCCACCACGATGACGTGGTTCACAGCCGGAACGGGCCGTCCAGCCCGGGCCGCGGGCCGAGCAGCATGCCGCGCCAGGCCTGCAGGCCGGCGAGTGCCTTCGACACCACCGGGCCGGCCGCGGAGCCGACGTCAGCCAGGTCGGCGAGGCCGTCGGAGAGGCCGATGGCTTCCTCGCCGAGGCCGATCGTGACGGCGATGGTTTCGCAAACCGCGTCGAGGTCGGCAAGCTCGATGACGTTCTGCCCGAGCAGGGCGCGCCAGAAATTCAGCACCCCGCGGTCCCTGGCGTAGCTGGCGCCTTCGGGGAGGATGTAATAGGTGTCCCACATCATCGTGAGCTCACTGGTGATATCCGCGAGCGGGATGTTGGCCTGCAGCCCTTCCCCGATGATGTTGCGCACCTCGGCCCGCTTGACCCGCGGGTAGGCCATTTCGTCACCGATCAGGAACAGGTAACCGCGCTTGCCGCGCCTTTCGAGGCAGTCGATCGCGGTGTGCCGGGCCATGAAGTACATGGCCAGCTCGTAGGACTCGGTCTTCTGCCCGCCGCCCCCGCCTTCGAGCACGATCCTGCCCAGGTCATCGTCCATCCGGTTGTCGGATTCGAATTGGCCGATCTGCAATGGGACCCGGTCACAGGTGGCGTCGCCGATCGCGCCGAACATGATCTGCGGGTCCCTGACGTATTCCTTGCGCAGCAGGAGCCCGAGCAGTTGCGGGAGTTTTTCCTGCAGTGCACGGGGCACGTGGCGCATCGATCCTGTGACATCAAGCAAAACGGCTATCGCGACCGACTCTGGGTGCTCCGCTGAGTCCCGGCTTTCCCGAACCGTGACGCCGTGTGGGTTTAGGGCCTGGTGGACGCGCTGGGCGCCGCTGTCGTTGTAGGCGAACGCGCTGGCGCCGTGCGCGGCGCGCCAGTGCGCCGCGGCGGTGTAGACATCGCAGGACCATAGTCCGCTTCCCATGGGGGTCTCCTTTTCTGCGGTCCCTGGGCCGGCCTGGCGCAGGGGCGGAATGTGGGCGGCCGGGGGGCGTGGGGGTTCATTCGCTCCCCGGTGAGCGCGGCCGCCTGGCTGGTCATGCGCGGGCGCCTGGCTGGTCGTGCGCGGGCGCCTGGCTGGTCATGTCAGCGGACCGCATCTTCCCGGCCCGGGCGGAGCAGCGCTGGGTGCAGCAGCTGGGCATCCCCACGCCGGTACAGGCGTGCCTTGGGGCCGCCGCGCGGACCGCCGGTCTCGGTGGTCGCGCCGGTGCTTTCCACGAAGCCGGGAACGGAGAGCACTTTCCGGTGAAAGTTGCCCGCGTGCAACTGCTCGCCCCAGACGGTCTCATAGATCGCCCGCAACTCAGAGATCGTGAAGGTGTCACCCGCGAAGGCCGTGGCCAGCGGGGTGTACTCGAGCTTGGAGCGGGCCCGCTCCAGCCCGTCGCCGAGGATGCGCGCGTGATCGAAGGCGAGCTTGCGGGTGGTCCCCGGCCGCTGGCCGCCGCCGCCTTCCGCGAGGCCGAGTGAGCCGGCCGACACCCACGCGGCGGCCTGAGCATCACTGCCTGGCTGCGGGTCGGGCAACTCCGGGGCGAACGCCAGGTAGGCCACCGAGATGACCCGCATCCGTGGGTCACGGCCCGGCGCACCATAGGTCGCCAGCTGCTCAAGGTGAATCCGGCCCAGCTGCTGGCCGGTTTCCTCCGACAGTTCCCTGACCGCGGCTTCGGGCAGATCCTCCTCCGCCCGCTCACCTGCTGCACCGGTACGGGCCTTCACGAACCCGCCCGGCAGTGCCCACCAGGCCTCGAACGGCTGCACGCCCCGCTGCACGAGCAGCGCGTGCAGCTCGGCGTCGCGGATCGTAAGGGCTACCACGTCCACGGTGACCGCGAGCGGGTCGAACGCCCCGGGGTCGTAGCTGGCGAGGAACTCCTCCTCGCTGGCTGGCTTGCTCATCGACGTCCTTCTCGTTCTGAGTATTTCTCAATCTGAGAATGACATTGATGAAGGGCTCTGTCAAGCGCCCGGCGCCCCCCCAGCGAGGAGTGCGACTGCGTGGGATGGTGTCAGCGAATCAGGCCCGCCAGCATGTCGCGGTATTCGCTCTGCTCGGACGTCCGTGGCGGAACGGAGCCATCCCGGGGCTCCGGCCTGCTGGCTGGCACCGGCTGCCGGGTACTGCCCGAGTTCGCCGGGGCCTTCTGCGTGGCGCGCGTCGTTCCCGGTTTGGCAGCAGGCCGCGGCTTAACGCCGGGCTTGGCGATGACGCGGGCTGTCTTGGGACGCGTGGTCGCTGCCTTGGGACGCGTGGTCGCTGCCTTGGGACGGGCTGTTGCTCCCTTGGCGGCTGCCCTGGGACGTGTGGTGGCGGCCTTGGGCTTGCTGGTCCCAGTGGCTCTCGATCCGGTACCTGCCTTTCTGCCCGTGCCAGCGGCCGTCCTCGTCGTGATGCCTGCCCGGCCGGTGGTCCCTCCGGCTCTGGCCGCTGTCGCGGTGGACTTGGACGTCTTCGCGGAGTAGCCCCCGGCTCTGGCCGCTGTTCCAGTGGCCCGTGACGTCCTCGCCGCGGTACCCGCGCGCCGGGCTCCCGCGCCGGTTCCTCTTGTGCCGCCGGTGCTGCGGGCTTTGCCCGCGGTCCGGCTGGTTCCGCCAGTAGTCCTGGTGGCCCTTGCCGGGCCGGACCTTGCAGCCGGGCGCTTCTTGGCGGTGGTGGTGCGGGTGGCGGTGCGGGTGGCGGTGCGGGTGGCGGCCCTCGCTGTCGACGTCTTCAGCCTTCCGGCGCCGTTCGACGCCGCAACCGGTTTCGCCGCGGACATGGTCTTGGCGGCTGCGGTCAGCGCCTTGGACGCCGTACTCATTGCCTTGGTGGCGGCATTCATCGCTTGCAGCGCGGTGGACATGGTCTTGGCCGATGAGGTGGCCTTGGTGGCCGCGGTTGTCATCCTGGTTGCCGCTGAGGTGACCTTCGCCGCCGCAGAGGACACGGTCCGCGCGGCCGTGGCCTGGGTAACCCCTGCCCGTGCCGGCGACTTCGCCCGTGTGGCTGAGGTACGCCTGGTGCTTGTCCGGGATTTGGTCTTGGCGGTCGTGCGGGTGGTCGCACGGCTGCGCGACTTCGCAGGTGCGGTACCCGCAGGGCTCCGGCGAGCCGTCTTGCGAGCCGCGGTTTGCACTGGCATTGATCTCCCCCCGTAGTGATCAATTACGGGGAACCTATTTCCACACTGCGAGCAAGTTACACAGCGTGCACGAAAGAAAACCGCTGGTCAACGCCCAAGGGGCCTCGGTGGCACTGTGAAAAAACGCTATAAATAGCAAAACGGCGACTGCGCAGGCCGGCCGAATGAGCGCGGCCGGCGTGGCACGTGCTAGCGCCGGAGGAACCGCGCCAGTTCTTCCGCTGCGGGCGCGGTGGCTGGCCCGTTCCTGGTCACGGACAGGGCGGCTGCCGCGTTGGCGCGGCGCGCAGCCTCCGTTTCACCTTCACCAGCGGCCAGCGCCGCGAGGAAGGCCCCGGTGTGGGTGTCGCCCGCGCCGTTGGTGTCGAGCACGTCCACCCGGAACCCCGGAACATGAACGGGCTCCGCCCCGAAGCGGCCGAGCAGGCAGCCGTCCGGGCCGGCCCGCACCAGCACCCCCGCCCGGCGGTACCGCTGGCTGAGCGCGGCCAGCGCGGCCCGAGCGTCCCGGCACCCCGTCAGCGCCGTCGCCTCGCGCGCGTTGCAGGTCAGCCAGTCCGCCCGGCCAAGCACGGCACTCATCGCGCCGGCGGGGACGGACCGCACCAGCGGGCCGGGATCGAAGATCACCGGGCAGCCGTCGCGCAACGACCGGAGCCAGCCGAGCAGCGCGGCCCGGTTGGCCGTGTGGGCAAGGCTGTAGCCGGACAGATACACCGCATCGCCCGGGACTGCGGCCACCGGCTCAAGGTCAGCAGCGGTCAGCGTCGCCTCTGCCCCGGGACTTGTCAGGAAGGTTCGCTCGCCACCCGGCTCAACGATGGTGACCACGAACCCGGTATCGATGCCGGGCTTGGGTGGCTGCCGAACCTCGATACCTTCGCCCGCCAGGGCAGCCCGGGCCAGCGTGCCAAACGGCCCGCTCCCATGAGCTCCCCCGTACGCGACAGGAAGGCACTGCCTCGCCGCGGCTGCCATCACGTTGAAGCCGCCGCCCGCTGTGGTCTCAGTCCGCCCGGCAAGGACATCACCGCCGCGCTCGGGGAGCGCGGGGACCGTCAGAACCACATCCACGACCACGTTGCCGAGATGCAGCAGCCGGCCGAATGGGCCCGTCCCGCGGCCAGACGCCGCGCCATCACCCCGCCCCGCAGTCACTCGGCCCGTCCTCATGAGAGTCCGCCAATCCGGCCCGGGCGCTCGGCGTGCGGCCCGGCTGCCCGGCCGCACGCCGAGCCCGCACCGCGAGCAGTTCGCTGGCCAGCTCGTCCAGCCCCAGGTCATTGACCCGGGCCACGGTGGCCCGGGCACTGTCCGGGAACGCGGCCACCCCGTGGCAGGCCCCGCACACCGCACCGGCCATGGCAGCGATGGTGTCGCAGTCACCACCGAGCGACGCTGCCATCCGGCAGGCGAGCCAGGGATCGTCCTGGCACGCCGCGGCGATCGCGAACGCGGCCGGGACCGATTCCTGGGTCGCCAGGCTGGTCCCCACGAGCCGGTAAACCGTCTCCATCACCTGGTCCTGGCCGAGCCCGGCGACCAGCCCGGTCGCCCAGGTGATCCGCGCCGCCACATCGGCGGCGGCGACCCAGTTCCCGCGGCTGGCGGCGCGGGCCGCCGCGCGCACCGCCGCAGCGATCGCATCCGGCACGCTGGCCCCGCCGATCCCCGCGCTGACGGCCGCCGCCACCGCGGCAGCGCCAGCCAGCGCGACGCCGGTGTTGTGTGTTGCCAGGCTTGCGGCGACCACCCGGTCTTCCAGCAGCCCCGCGTCCGCGGCTGGCGTCGCGATCCCGACCGGCGCAATCCGCATCGCCGCCCCGTTGGTGGTGCCGTGCCTGCCTGCCTCTTCGATGTGCGCACCGGCCGCCATAGCGGCAAGCGCCCGCTTGGTTGAGGGGCCGAGCAGGCCCAGTGAACCGCGCGCGCGCATCGCGTCTTCCCACGCGAGCAGCCGCCGCACCAGCGTGGCCGGGTCGATGTCCCCGCCACCTTCGGCCATGAGCCGCCCGACCAGCACCGCCTGCTCGGTGTCGTCGGTGACCGTTCCGGCAGGGAGCGCAGCCGCGAGTGGATGGTCCGCCGCCCCCGGCTGGAAATCGCTGACGAGCCTGCCATACCTGGCCACGATCTCGGCCCGCGGCAGCGACTCGGTCGGCATGCCGAGCGCGTCCCCGATCGCCAGCCCGTACAGGGCCCCGAGGGCACGCGAGCTTTCCCGCCGTTTCCCTTCCCCCGGTTCACCCATAACGATCCGTATCCCAGCCCGTCCGCCCGCCGCCAAGGCCAGTTCCGCCTACCCCAGAAGCTGAGCCGTCGTGACCACCTCGACCAGCGGACTGTAGAGCCGGAGGATGTCCAGCGCCTTGGCGTGGCTCTCATCGTCCGCGCCCGCGCAGGCATCCGCCACCACCTGCACGGCGACGCCGTCGTCCGCGGCGGCCAGCGCGGTGGACAGCACGCAGCAGTCGGTCGAAACCCCGGCGAGCACAAGCCGCCCGCCGGCGCTGGCGTTGGCGTTGGCGGCGAGCTCAGGGCCCCACTTGCTGAACGTGGTCGCATCCAGCGTCGGGCCTGGCTCGCCTGCGAAGGCATCCACGAGCTCGTAGATCCGGGCGGTGGGCGGCTGGAGCGCGAACGGCCACTGGTCGTAGTACCAGCGCCACGCCCCTGCCGGCGCCGCCGGCGCCACGAACCTGGTGAAGGTGACCCGGGGCCGGAACGCATCGACCAGGTGCCGGACCGGCTCGACCACGTCGGCGAACCGCGGCGTGAACCACTCGCTGCCGGGCTCGCCGAACACCCTCTGCATGTCTATGACCGCTAGCCAGGACGTCATGCTTTGGCCGCGGCCGCCTCCAGCGGAGCCGACTCCTGCGCCTGCACGGCCGAGCGGCTGACCACCCAGGTCGCGACGAAACCGATCACCAGGGCGAACAGCACCCCGAGGTTGGCGTAGGCCCAGGCGCCGGTCTTTCCGCCCAGCCCAAGCGGGCCAAGCAGGTACCCCTGCCAGGTCAGCCAGCTCGCCAGCCCGTTGGTCACCAGCCCCCAGCCGAGGATGGTGCTGACCACCACGACTCCGACCGGGAACCAGCGGATGTCGCCGTACCGTCCGCTGGGGTTGAACAGGTCGGGCTCGGCGTAGTCGCGCCGCCGCAGCGCGATGTCGGCGAGCATGATGCCGCACCAGGCGGCGATCGGCACGCCCAGCGTGATCAGGAAGCCCTCGAACTGGACCACGAAGTTATGAGCCACGAACACCACGTAGATCGTGCCCAGGGTCATGATCGTGCCATCGATCAGGGCGGCGGCGTAGCGCGGGACCCGCAGCCCGAGGGTCAGCAGCGCCAGCCCCGAGGAGTAGATGTCCAGCACCGACCCGCCGATGAGCCCGAGCACCGCGACGATCACGAACGGGACGAGGAACCACGTCGGCAGCAGGTTGGCCAGCGCACCAATCGGGTCGGCGCCGATCGCGCTGCTCAGGCTGGCCGAGGAGCCGGCCAGCAGCAGCCCGAACACGAGCAGGAAGACCGGCGCCAGCGACGCTCCGAAGGCGGTCCAGCCGATCACGCCCGAGCCAGAGGACCTGCGGGGCAGGTAGCGCGAGTAGTCCGCGGCCACGTTGACCCAGCCCAGCCCGAAGCCCGTCATCATGAACACCAGCGCACCGATGACGCTCTGCGCGGAGCCCCCGTGCAGGCCCGACACGGTGTGCCAGTGGATCTTGTGCGCGACCAGGGCAATGAACACCACCGTGAGCACGGCCGTCACGATCGTGATGACGGACTGCATCCGCATGATCAGGTCGAAACCCATCACGCCGCCGAAGATGGTCAGCGCGACCACCACGATCAGCGCGACGACCTTTGTTCCGGTGCCACCGCCCCAGCCGAGCCGGTCGAAGACCGTCGCGGTAGCCAGAGTAGCCAGGACGACGAGCACCGTCTCCCAGCCCACCGTGAGCACCCACGAGATCAGCGAGGGAAGCTTGTTGCCCTGCACGCCAAAGGCGGCCCGGCCCAGCACCATCGTCGGCGCCGAGCCGCGCTTGCCCGCGACCGCGATGAAGCCGCAGAAAAGGAACGAGATGACGATGCCGATCAGGCCGATTATCAGTGCCTGCCAGAACGAGATCCCGAACCCCAGCTCGAACGAGCCGTAGCTCAGGCCAAGGACAGAGACATTCGCCGCGAACCACGGCCAGAACAGATCGCGCGGGCTGCCCTTGCGCTCGGCATCGGCGATCACGTTGATTCCGTTCATCTCGACCTGCATCGGGCGCAGTTCCGCCGTGCCGGTCGAGTGGTGAGCATCAGCCATGGCATACCCCTTCATGCAGCCCGTGCTGACTGTCGCTTCGGGAACACCCTGCCCGGGCCGTGTCTTCCCTGGGGAGCGTCATACCAGCAACCTCACTGATCCATGATCGCTTTGCGCTGGGCCCCATCGATGGGGATGTGGGCACCGTTGATGAAGTTCGCCCGCGGCGAGGCGAGGAAAGTCACGAGCGCCGCGACTTCCCGCGGCTCGCAGATGCGGCCGAACGGGATGGAGCGTGTCGCAAGTTCATGCGCACGCTCCTGGGTTACGCCCTTGTCCCGGGCGAAGGCCTTCTCCAGGGTGTCCCACCGGCCCGTGTTCACCGGCCCGGGGTTGACCGTGTTGATGCGCACCCCGTACCGCCCGTACTGCTCGGCCACCGAGGACGCGAAGTTGATGTCGGCCGCGTTGGCCACGCCCGCGGTCATTTCCCAGTAGCTGGGCTTGAGCCCGTCGTTGCCGACGACGAGCACGATGGCGCCCTCGCCCCGCTCGCGCATGTGCGGTATGACAGCCCGCACCGACCGGACGTAGCCCATGAACTTCAGGTTGAGGCTCGACATCCACTGCTCTTCTGTCAGGTCCTCAAGCAGCCCGCCAGGCGAACTGCCCGCGCAGGTGACCAGGATGTCGATCTTGCCGAACCGTTCCAGCGTGGCATCAACGCAGCGCTGCACGTCCTCGGCCACGCTCATGTCCCCCGGCAGCGGCACGATGCCCTGGCCGGTCGCGGCGGCGATCTCCTTGGCGGCGGCTGCCAGCGGCTCGGCGGTGCGGGCGGTGATGACAACGTCCGCGCCCTCGCCCGCCAGGTGCTCGGCCACTTCGCGCCCGATCCCCTTGCTCGCGCCGGTGACGAGGGCCACCTTCCCGTCCAGCCGAAGATCCACCGCGTTCCTCTCGCTGTGGGCGTGCCGTGGATGGTATATCAAATATCAGCGTGGCGGAAGGGCTTCCCCGGTGAGCGCGCCGCGGACGACCTTGCCGACGTGATTACGCGGCAGCGCCGCCAGCTCGAGCACCTGCTTCGGGCTCTTGTACGCAACCAGGAGACCACGCGCGTGGGCGATCAACCGCGCCTCATCGAAGGCATGCCCTGGCCGCATCACGACCCAGGCGGTCACCTGCTCCCCCCAGCGGTCATGCGGGAGACCGGCCACGGCGGCTTCCGAGACTCCGGGGTGACTCTCCAGCGCGATCTCCACCTCCCTGGGATAGACGTTGAGCCCGCCCGTGATGATCAGCTCCTTGCTCCGGCCGCGGATAACCAGGTGGCCAGTGGCTGGATCCACGCACCCGATGTCGCCGGTGCGAAACCAGCCGTCCCCGGTGAACGCCGCCGCGGTCGCCGCGGGGTCGCTCCAGTAACCGCCAAAGACCTGCGGGCCGCGAAGCTGGATCTCCCCATCCTCGCCTGGCGCCGCCTCCCGCTCCCCGGACCAGACCCGGGCCAGCACGCCGGGCAGCGGAACCCCGACCGTGTCGCCGTGGCGGTCGTCCAGGGTGTTCGAAACGTTGAGACCGGTCTCGGTGGTGCCGTAGCGGATCAGCGGCACCTGGCCCAGCACCGTGGCCAGCTGCTCCGCCAGTTCCGGGCTGAGCGGCGCGGATCCGCACACGGCCAGCCGGAACTGGGCCTGGCTTCTGAGCTCACCACTGTGACGGATGGCTGCGGTTGTGGGAGTGGGGCGGGTCGCTGCGTTGAGGAGTGCCTGGTAAACGGTTGGCACGCCGAACAGGATGCTCGCATGCGTGGCACCGGCCAGCTCAACGAGATCTTCGGGGCGGAACTTCGTGCGGACATGCGCCGTGCCGCCCGCGACCAGCGCCGCGTGCACGCCGCCGAGGCCATGCTGGTGAAACAACGGCAGCGCGTGCACGAGGACGTCGTCCGGGCTCCACCGCCACGCGGCCATCGCTGACCGGATCGAGGTGGCGAGCTGGCGGTGGGTGAGGGGGGCTCCCTTGGGCCGACCGGTCGTGCCCGAGGTATAGGCGAGGACGGCGACGTCGCCTGCCCGCGCGCGGATGCTCGCACCCGCGTGGCGGGGTGCTCCGGTGGGCAGGTCGCGGACATCGACGGTCAGTGGGGGATCGGGCAGCGCGGCCAGCAGCCGCCGGGAGCCCGGGCCGGCGACGGCGACCGCGGCACCGGAATCAGCGACCAGGTGCGCGAGTTCGGGCGCGGTGTAGCCGGGGTTGGCGAGCACCACCACGGCACCGGCCCGCAGCGCCCCGAGGTACCAGCGCACGAACCCGAGGCTGGACCCGGCGGCGAGCAGCAGCCGGTCACCCGGCCGCACCCGCCGCGCCAGCCACCCCGCCGTCCGCGCCGCGTCGGCGTCGAGTTCGCCGTGCGTGATCGGCTCACCGTCGATGCTGACCGCGACCCGGTCAGGGGCTCGGTCCGCGGACTCGGCGGCCAGCGCCGGGACGGTCGTGTCCCCCCAGGGCTCCGCGTCGGTGGCGCCGGGCAGGTGCGCCCGCCAGCCGGCGCGGCTCCATTCCTCGCCGCCCGCCCAGCCTGGGATCTCAGCTACCGTCATCGCTCCCGATCCCTGTGGAACTACTGGACCCTGGCCGACTCACACAGCATCGGGCCTGCTTGCGGCAGTCTGGCCGCTGTCGGCCCTGTAGGCAACCTTGTCCAGCCAGGCAGTTCGAAAGCCCTCCGAGGATTTGTGGCGTGAGTGCTCGCAGAACGGCCACGCCATGATTTGCCGGGGCAGCATGCTGACTGCTTGGCGGTAGTCCGAAATGTGCTTCACACCCTGATGTGGCCCGCCGTACGCTGCGTCACAGATGCGCGCGGACTGGGCGGACGGCGGAAGGCGGAGCGGCAGCCGTAGCGGTGCGACTCTCAAGACCCGCTAGGCCCCCGGCTGGCGTTTGCGCCTGCCGAGTGGCGAACGTTCACCTGACAGGTGAAGGACGGGCGGTTCGACCGTCGGCTGGCTCGGTGACGTCGGCGAAGAGATCAAGGTAAAGGCCGAACCGGAACATGCGGTTGCGGCGGCCGCCGGTGATCTCGGTGAGTACACCAACCATTTGCAGATCGTTGATCATGCTGTTGGCGGCGGGGAAGGAAACACCGAGCCGCTCCTGGGCTGCCTTGACGTTGATCACTGGCTGTTTGAACAGGTAATCGAGCAGCTTGAGGGTGTTGACGCTCATGCCCGCTGATTGAGCGGCGTGGCGTAGCTTCTCACGTAGCTCGACTATGCGGCGGGCGGTCTGCTCGGCTTCGCGGGAGACCTCCGCCACGCCGGTGAGGAAGAAACGGAGCCAGCCTTCCCAGTCGCCATCGTTCCGGATGGCCATGAGCCGGTCGTAGTAGGTGCCTCGGTGCTGCTTGAGGTAGTGGCTGAGGTACAGGACTGGCCGCCGGAGCACCGTGGCGTGGCACAGCTGGAACGTAACGAGCAGCCGCCCGACCCGCCCGTTGCCATCCAGGAATGGGTGGATGGTCTCGAATTGAGCGTGGGCGAGCGCACAAACGATCAGCGGGTCAAGGCCACCAGGGTCATGCAGAAACCGCTCCAAGTTACTTAGGGCGGCCCTCATTTCGTGGGGTGGCGGCGGGATGAACGTCGCGTCGAGCAGACCCCGGGGACCGCCGCCAATCCAATTCTGGCTATGCCGGAACTCACCCGGGGACCTGTTGCTTCCGCGGCCGTCGGCCAGGAGCTTTTCGTGGATCTCCCTTAGCAACCTAAGGGACAGCGGCAGGGTCTCCAGCCGGGCTAGGCCGTAGTTAATCGCCTTTACGTAGTTGACGACATCCTCTATATCGCTGGGCAGCTTGCTGCGGTCCGAGTCGATCTCAAAGGCCAGCACGTCATCGAGAGTGCTTTGGGTTCCCTCGATCTGAGAGGACAGGACTGCCTCCCGGCGCACGTACATGGCGACGAACAACTCGGGGTTCGGGAGCGTGGCCGCGACCCCATCCAGCCGCCCGAGGGCAGTACCGGCACCTGCCAGGACTGTGGCGAGCTGGCTATCGAACCTCAAGGGAGGATCAGGTGGCAGCGGGGCGGGAATGAAGGCCCGATAACCCTCGGGCTGCCGGATCGCGCGGCCTGCCCGCCCACTCAACTCGGGTGTAACCATGGCGTGCACTCTAGCAGTATTCAAGCTACAGTGCCGAAAGCTTTAATAGCGCCAGGTGGTTCGCCTGGGAACTTAGCTGCGCTTCACTATGGCCCGGCGGTACCTGCCGATATTGAACATATCTGCCGCCCGGGTTAAGCACCGGACAGCGGGAGCGAGCCAACGGGGACGCGGACGACGGTCGGCTAGCGTGATCGAGCCAGGCCGCGCGTGAGCGGCAGTGGGGTGATTCACAGCCCGCTCACGGGATTAGCGGCGGCGATCGCCTGATCCCAGGCGGTGCTGTTGGCGCGGTGCTCGGCGTGCAGCCGCTCGAGCAGGCCGCCCGCCGAGGTGATCAGCTTGATCCTCGCCGCCGATCCGGTGCCCTGGGCTGCCAGATCCGCAGCGAGGCGATCGGCCGCCGCCAGCGGATCCTCTTCGACGCGGTTCACCATGCCCAGGGCGAGCGCCTCCGCCGCGTCCACCCAACGACCAGTCATGGCCAGGTCCATCACCACCCCCCGGCCCACCAGGTCGGGCAGTATCCAGGCACCGACCGCAAGGTCACGGCCTGGCGGGCCGGTCCAGCGAAATCTCGCGGCCGGGCCCGCGATGCGCAGGTCGGCCGCTGCCGCCAGCTGCGCGCCGCCGCCGACCGCCGGCCCGCCCACCGCGGCGATCACCGGGCCCGGCCGTGTGATCATGACTTCGTAGCACTCGTACAGCAGATCGGACACCCGCGCACGGTCAGCATCGGCAAGCGTCAAATCCGCACCGGCGCAAAAAACCCGCGCGTCGGTGCTGCCGAGCACCACCACCGCCGACGGGTCATGGGCGAACGCGTCCCGCAGGGCACGGGTGAAGGCCACATCGAGGGCGTTGTGCCGCTCGGGCCGCGCCAGCAGGAATCGCGTGTAGCCGGCAGAGTCGCGCTCCACCACAAGCTGGGTCTGCGGCATGCACTGACTCCCGGAAGGACAGGACCGGCCAGAGAACGCTGAAATATGGTATACCAAATGGACCCGCGCACCTCGGCGTGCTGACCGTTCGGCGTGCTGACCGCGCACCTCGGCGTGCTGACCGCGCACCTCCGGAGAGGAGTTCGGTGAAACCGGCACCCTTCGCTTATCACCGCGCTCACAGCACCGAAGAGGCGGTCGGGTTGCTGGCCGAACTCGGGGACGAGGCGAAGATCCTGGCGGGCGGGCTCAGCCTGGTGCCGATGATGAACTTCCGGCTGGCAAGGCCGACCGCCCTGGTGGACGTGACCCGCGTGCCTGGCCTGAGCTACCTGCGGGCCGGCGGCGACGGCCTGCGCATCGGCGCGCTGACCCCGCACCGGACCGTTGAGACCACCCGCGACCCGGCGGTGCGCGCCGGGTTCGGGGTGCTGCGGCGTTCGGCACGATGGATAGGGCACTATCCGATCCGGGCCCGTGGCACGTTCGGCGGCAGCATCGCGCACGCCGACCCGGCCGCCGAATGGTGCCTGCTGGCCGTGCTGCTGGAAGCGCAGGTCGTCTTGCAGGGACCGGCCGGGCAGCGCACCGTGGCGGCCACTGATTTCCTGCAGGGGTACTACACCACGGCCGCCCAGCCCGAGGAGATGGTCACCGAGGTATGGTTCCCAGCGCCCGAGCCGCGGGCGGCACTGACCGAGTTTGCCGAACGGCAGGGGGATTTCGCTGTCGTCGCCGCCGCTGTCTGTGTGGACATTGACGAGGGGATGTGCCGGTCCGGGCGGGTCGTGCTGGGTGGCGTCGGCCCACTGCCCGTTCAGATCGGCGCCGGGGCGCTGGCCGGCCAGCCCGCGGCCCCGCAGACCTGGCGTGCCATGGGCGAGCAGGCAGCCAGCCAGATCGACCCGCCGTCCGACACCCACGGCAGCAGCAAGTTTCGCACCAAGCTGGCAGCGACACTGGTTGCGCGGGCCCTGGCCGAGGCGAGCCAGCTGTGACCGGGCCGCGCGAGGCCGCCACCCGGCCGCACGACGCTTTGGCCGGGCCGCGCGACGGGCGGTGGATCGGGACGTCGCTGGCGCGGAAGGAGGACCGGCGGCTGCTGCTCGGCCGCGGCCGGTTCACCGGCGACATGACCCGCACGGGCCTGCTGCACGCCGCGTTCGCGCGCAGCCCGCTCCCGGCAGCCACGATCACCAGCATCGGCACCAAGGCCGCCCGGCAGGCACCCGGCGTCGCGGCCGTCTTCACCGCGGCCGATCTCGGTCACCCGTACCTGCTGGCGATGCTGGAACGCGACGAGTTCGTGCCAACCCGGATGCCGCTGCTGGCCGGGGACCAGGCCCGGTTCGCCGGGGAGCCGGTCGCCGTGGTCATCGCCGAGGATCCTTACAGCGCCGAGGACGCCGCCGAACTCGTGGAGGTGGGCTGGGAGCCACACCCGGCGGTCACCGGCATCGAAGCCGCCACGGCAGCGACCGCCCATCAGGTCCACGACACCCTCACCGGCAACTGCCTCGCCGATCTGCTGATGTTCGACGACAAACGGCTGCCGGACATCTTTGCCACCGCGCCGGTGGTCGTCGAGGGAACGTTCACCAGCGCGCGGGTGTCGGCACTGCCACTGGAGGGCCGCGCCTGCCTGGCCGAGTGGGACGACCGCGATGAGCAACTGGTGATGCACGTCTCCACGCAGGTCCCGCACCAGGTCCGCTCCGGCACCGCGCAGGCGCTGGGGCTCCCTGAGCGCGCGGTCCGGGTCATCGTCCCCGATGTGGGCGGCGGGTTCGGCCTGAAGTGCGTGGTCGGGCGGGAGGAGATCGTCACCGCGGCGGCGGCGCTGCGGCTGCGGCGGCCGGTGCGCTGGACCGAGGACCGGCAGGAGAACCTGATGGCCTCGTTCCACGGGCACGAGCAGCGGTACGGCGCCCGTGCCGCGTTCGGCGCCGACGGCCGGATCCTCGGGCTGCAGGCGGAGATCAGCTGTGACGTGGGCGCGTACTCGGCGTTCCCGTTCACCTGCGCGGTCGAGCCCCTGATGGCGGCGACCGAACTGCCCGGCATCTACAAGGTCCCGGCGTACCGGGCCCGTGGCAGGGCCATCGCCACCAACAAGGCACCCACCGCACCGTACCGCGGCGTGTCCCGGCCGCAGATTGTGCTGGTCATGGAGCGGCTGATGGAGAAGGCCGCCAGGACGCTGAACGCGGACCCGCTGGAGATCCGCCGCCGGAACATGATCGGCCCCGGTGAGTTCCCCTACACCGGCGTCAACGGGATCAGCTACGACGAAGGCAGTTACCGCGAGTCACTTGACCTGGCCGAACAAAGGGTCAAAGAGGCCGGCTGGCACACGGAGCGCGACCGGCTTCGGGCACAGGGGCTCAGGGCCGGGATCGGTTATGCCTGCTTCTCCGAGCGGACCGGGTACGGCACCCCGGCCATGTCGCAACGACGGATGCGGATGACCCCCGGATACGACACCGCCCACATCCGGATGGACCCAACCGGCGAGGTCATCGTCACCACGGGCACCTGCGGCCACGGCCAGGGGCACGAGACCACGTTCGCGCAGATCGTGGCCGAGCGCCTTGGCGTGCACCCCGATCAGGTCCGGCTGCGCCAGGGGGACACCGACCTCGCGTCCTACGGCTGGGGCACGTGGGGCAGCCGGTCCATCGTGATCGGCGGCGGAGCCGCCGCGCGGGCCGCCGAACGCCTCGCACACCAACTGCGCGCCGCCGCCGCATCCCTGCTCGAAGCGAGCGCAACCGACATCGAACTGGCTGATGGCGCCGCACGAGTCCGCGGCGACAGCCGGGCCGCCATCCCGGTCAGCGAGCTTGCCAGGATCGCCCACTTCCAGGCCCACCGGCTCCCCGAGGACATCCGGTACGGGCTCGAGGCGCGGGCGTCCTACGACCCGCCCGGCACGTTCTCCAACGCCTGTCACGGCGCCCTGGTCGTGATCGACCCGGGCACCGGCGGGATCAGCCTGCGCCGGTACCTCGTCGTGGAGGACTGCGGCGTGGTCATCAACCCGCTGATCGTGGACGGGCAGGTCCGCGGCGGCGTCACCCAGGGCGTCGCCGCCGCGCTGCTGGAACGGCTCAGCTTCGACGCCGAGGGCCAGCCGGTCAGCACCACGCTGATGGACTACTTGGCGCCCACGGCGGCCGAGATGTGCCCGGTGGACATCGTTCACCTGCAAACCCCATCGCGGTTCAGCGAGACCGGCGCGAAGGGGATGGGCGAGGGCGGCATGATCGGCGCGCCGGCAACCGTGCTCAATGCCATCAACGACGCGCTCTGCGACACCTCGGTGAGCTTCGACCACATCCCCGTCCTGCCCTCCGATGTGGGCGCGGCGCTCGATGACGAGAATCCCGCGAGGCAGGGCGCCGCATGAAGGACATGCACCCGGTCCGGCTGCACGTCAACGGCCGTGCGCACGAGCTTGTGGTGGAAGCCCGCCGCACCCTCGCCGACATGCTGCGCCACGATCTCGGCTACACAGGTACACAACTGGGCTGCGAGCACGGCATCTGCGGCGCCTGCACGGTGCTCCTGGATGGCTCCCCGGTCCGCGCGTGCCTGGTGTTCGGCGTGCAGGCGGACGGCGCCGAGGTACGCACGGTCGAAGGCCTCGCCAGCGGGGACGAACTGTCGGATCTCCAGCAGGCATTCAGTGATCACCACGCACTCCAGTGCGGATTCTGCACCCCCGGTTTCCTGTTGCTCGCAGAAGCATTTTTGGCCGAACGCTGCCACGTGCCCACCCCCGGCCCGCACCGTGACTCCCCCGCCGGGGGCACCCAAGAAGACGGCCCCGCCGGCGAGCCGACCGAAGCGGAGGTACGCGAACTCGTCGCCGCGAACCTCTGCCGCTGCACCGGCTACCAGGGCATCGTCGAAGCGGTGCTGGCCACCGCCCGGTCCCGCATGTCCGCACGCAGTAGTGCACCAGGCCGCCCGTGAGTGCGATCAGCACCCGGCGGGAGCTCGGGGAGTCCGGGCCGGGCGGGAAGGCGCGGCTAGCATGACGCGACGGGTCGGTACGCCATCGGTACGGAGCGGGAGGCGTCTCGTGCGGCCTGCGTCGCTGATGCATGAGGACATCCCGGCCGCCCCGGGGTATATCAGCAAGACGGACATGGTGGCGGCTCTCATCCGCGAACTGATCATCACGGGTGAGCTGGCCGCAGGCGAACAGTTGCGGCAGCGGGACCTCGCGCAGCGGTTCCACGTCAGCCAGACACCCGTCCGTGAGGCGATGCGGCGGCTGGAGTCCGAGGGCCTGGTGCTCGGTGACACCCACCGTGGCTTCACGGTGGTCGAGCCCGACGACGGCCCGGTTGAGGAGAACTTCCAGATCCGGGCCGCACTGGAGTCGCTGGGCGCGTCTCTCGCGGCACGCAAGATCGACGCTGACGGTATCCAGCGGCTGCAGGATCTCAACGATGAGATGCGCGCCCTGGCTGATGATGATCCCCGGTACGCCGAGCTCAACCGCGAGTTCCACTTCTCGGTCTACGAGTATGCCCGCAGCCCGCTGCTGCTGTCGCTCATGCGGCTGCTCTGGGCGTCGCTGCACGGCGGCCCGAAGGTTGTCCGCACCCACGCCGAATCCGCGCGCCAGCATGACGCCATCCTGGACGCACTGCGGGCGGGCGACGCTGCCGCCGCGTCCGCCCGGACCCACCGGCACATCATGGGTGCCGCGCCCGTCCGCCCACCATCAGCCCCCACGGACCGACCGAGAGGCTGACATCCCCATGATCGTGACCGACGACGGCGTCAAGCTCCACGCGGACAGCGCCGGTGCTGGTGCGCCGCTGCTGTTCCTTCATGAGTTCGCCGGTGACCACCGCAGCTGGGAGCCGCAGGTGCGGTACTTCTCCCGCTCGTACCGGTGCATCACCTACGCGGCCCGCGGTTACCCGCCGTCGGGCGTGCCCGAGGACCCATCCGCGTACTCGCAGCAGCGGGCGGTCGCCGATGCGGTAGCCGTGCTCGACGGCCTGGGCGTCGACTCGGCCCACGTCGTTGGCCTGTCGATGGGTGGTTTCGCTGCCTTGCACCTGGCGCTCCGCCACCCCGAGCGGGTGATCTCCGCCGTCCTGGCCGGCGTTGGTTACGGCGCACAGCCCGAACGGCAGGATGCGTTTCGGCTGGAGTGCGAGGCCATCGCGGCCGCGTTCGAAACCGAGGGTGCGGAGCGGGTCGCATCCAGGTATGCCGTTGGGCCCGCCCGCGTGCAGTTCCAGAACAAGAACCCGCGAGGGTGGGCGGAGTTCGCGGCCGCACTGGCTGAACACTCAGCGCGGGGTGCTTCCCTCACGATGCGCGGGGTGCAGGCCGCCCGGCCGTCCCTGTATGCCCTCCGGGACGAACTGGCGCGAGTGCGGACGCCGGTGCTGCTTCTCGCGGGTGACGAGGACGAAGGCTGCCTGGAGCCCGCGCTCATGCTCAAGCGCACGATCCCCTCGTCCGGCCTGGTCGTTCTTCCCCGGACCGGCCACACCGCGAACCTCGAGGAACCCGGCACCTTCAACGCGGTGGTGGACCGGTTCCTCGCGACCGTCGAGCGTGGCGCCTGGCGCCACCGTGACCCGAGGTCGCTGTCCACCTCCACGACCGGGATGCGCCGATGACCACACCCAGCGGACTTGCCGCTGAACGCGAAAGCCTGGTGACGTTCGCGCGGCGGCTGGGCGCCGATGATCTCGCGATAGGCATGTCGGGCAATCTCAGCGTCCGGGCCGGCGACCTGATCGCGATCACCCCATCCGGCGTTCCTTACCCCGGCATCACGCCGGAAGACATCTGCCTGGTCGGGCTGGATGGCAGATCGGCCGCACCGGGCAGGCGGCCGTCAAGCGAGACGCCCCTGCACGCGGCTGTCTACCAGGCCACAGACGCCCGTGCTGTGGTGCACACCCATTCCCCGTTCGTGGTTGCGCTGTCCACCGTGCTCGACGAACTCCCCGCCGTGCACTACGCCATGGCCGACCTGGGCGGGCCGGTGCGGGTCGCGCCGTACGCCAGGTTTGGCACCCCCGAACTTGCCGCCAGTGCCGTGGCTGCGCTGCCTGGCCGAACGGCGGTGATCTTGCGCAATCACGGCGGTGTCGCCTACGGGCCAACCCTGGCCCGCGCCTACGCGCGGGCTCAGGCGCTGGAGTGGCTCGCCCGGGTGTACTGGTACGCGCGGCTGGCTGGCACGCCCCAGACCCTGGGCGAGAAGGCACTCAAAGAGGTCAGCGATGCCGCCCGCGCGCTCCGCTACGGTGAGTCCGGCCAGCGCGCATGATCGTCCGCAACACCGAGGGAGGACCGAGCCTCGATGGATCTGGATAAGTTGCCCGCACAGCACGCCGCGACGCCGTCGGGCAAGCCGCGTGCCCGGTCGCTTGGCATCCCGTTCGGCGGGAGGCCGGGCCGGTGGAACGCGATCACCGATGTGCCCGGGGTCGAGGTTGGCTACGTCACTCTCATCGAGGGGGATTCAGTACGGACCGGGGTGACAGCCATCCATCCACGCGGGCCAGCAGGCGCCGCGGATCCGGTCGCGGCGGGCTACTTCTCCCAGAATGGCAATGGCGAGATGACCGGTGTCTCCTGGATCGGGGAGTCCGGCACCTTCTCTTTGCCGGTCGCCATCACCAACACCCACGCCGTCGGGGTTGCGCACGCGGGAATCGTCGCCTGGACCGCCAAGCACCACCCCGAACTCGGTGACGACTGGTCTCTCCCGGTGGCAGCCGAGACATGGGACGGATACCTGAACGACGCTGGCGGGCATCACGTCAACGAAGACACGGTCGTCGCCGCGCTGGAGGCAGCCGAGCCGGGCCCGGTCGAGGAAGGCTCGGTCGGCGGCGGCACCGGCATGAACTGTTATGAGTTCAAGGGCGGGAACGGCACCGCTTCGCGGCTGGTGGAGTACGCGGGCACCACCTACACAGTCGGCGTGTTCCTGCAGGCGAACTTCGGCTCGCGGGAAGAACTCACCCTCGCGGGACTGCCGCTCGGGAAACGGCTCGCTGCGGACAACCCCATGGCCGGGCGCGCAGCGGTCCCGCCGGGCGCCGGGTCAGTGATCGCCCTCGTGGCGACCGACGCCCCGCTGCTCCCCCACCAGTGCACCGCTCTCGCCCGCCGCGTCACGCTCGGCATTGCCCGCACCGGCACCACTGGCTCACACTTTTCCGGGGACATCTTCCTCGCCTTCTCCACCGCCAACCCTGGTGGGTTCAGCTCCCATCACCCCCTCCCCAGCGCCGCCCGCCGGTATGACCAGCTCGCCTTCATCCCCTGGGGACACGTGAATCCGCTGTTCGCTGCCGTGGTGGAGGGGACAGAGGAGGCTGTCGCCAACGCGCTGGTAGCCAACGATGAAATGACCGGCCGGGACGGCCACCGCACTCCGGCGCTGCCACGGGACCGGGTGGCCGAACTTTTCCGCACGCGCCCCCGGTGACGCGGACCACGTCACCGGGCCGCGGTCCAGGCCGGTTGCGGAATCGGCGACAATCGATTGTGATGATGACGGCAGCCGATTGGGCCGCCGGGTCATGGTGACGGGAGGAGGCTGGGATGGCGAAGGATCAGCGCATCAGCTACGTGCCGCTTGACCAGATGGATGACGAGATGCGGGCAGAAATGGAGCGCTGCGCCCGGGAGGGCACACCGAGGCCCGAGAGTTCCGCTGTCCGGGCTCATGTCCGCGCCTGCTTCTGGTTCTTCGCCCGGTCATGGGATGCGATCTTCCGCCGCGGTGTGTGCGACCACCAGCTCAAGGAGCTCTGCCGCGTCTACATCTCCCGTGCCGTCAACTGTGAGTACTGCGGAAACCAGCGCTCGGTCCAAGCCAGCACCCAAGGGCTCGCCGAGGCGAAGTTCGACGAGCTACTGAACTTTGAGACCAGCGACCGCTACAGCGACCGGGAGAAGGCCGCGCTCGCATACGCGGAGGCGATCGCGTGGCGAGTGCCCACGGACGATGACTTCTGGGTGCGCATGCACCGCCACTTCACCGAACCCGAGCTGGTGGAGCTGGGCTGCTTCACCGGGCTGACTTTCGGCCAGCAGAGCTGGCTGCGCATGCTCAATATCGGCCACCACGAGGTCATGCCAGGAACCACCGCGTCGCTGGCCCCAGGCTTCGAGACGCCGGAGGCAATGGCCTCGGCGAAGGCATCAGGCGGCTACTGGGCTCAGCGCTGATTTGCCAGGGGAGTTCACGTGCAAGAGACGGGACCTCCTCTTCGTCTGTTACGGCAACCACGTCCCCAACGCACGTCGGCTCGCCCGGGAGACGGATGTGCGTCCCGGGGGCCGGTCGGCCTTGTCCGCGGCCCCTGGAGTGGCTGACCAGCGAGCTTGTCCGCCCAAAACGGCTCGGCCTTATTGGCCCGTGCCGGTGCGGGCCGGAACCCGGCTTGCGGCAGCCGCACCCGAACTCGTGTTTCTCGACGCCGAATACACGCGGCTGCGGCTGGTGAAGTCTGCCGAGGAGATCAGCTGGCTGCGCCGCGGAGCCCAGCTATGCGACGGCCGTCCAGGTGAGATCCTGAGCGGAACCCGCCAGCGACGAAACAGGGTCCAGTTCGGGCTCGTCATGCCCGGTGCACCCTTGTGTGTACAGATGTGGTCGTCGGTATTGGTGTTTGGATGATGGGCGATACAGTCCCCCGCGCCCGATTGCCCGCCGCTGGTTTGTCCCGAGGTTCCCGGCTGGGCCGCTGCGACCGCGTCAGCAGACGTGCCCAGAGCAAGGCGGTATCCCCGTAGGTAACGGGAGGACGGGTGCCGGCGAGCGCGCCTACGGGCGGCGCGCCTCCCACCGTCCCTGCTGAAATCGCAGGTCAAAGCGCTCCAGTTCAGCCCCCTTGTCGCCGAACCCCGCCAGGGACTCAAGCGCGAGGTCGCGAGGCAGCAGCGTGGACGCAAAGCGCACTTCGGGGATCGCTGGGCAATCGTAGAGCGGCACCTCGGTCGTGGTGCCGTCCTGTGCCCGCAACTGCACCCGGCGCACCGTCGGGTGGACCCGGGCCAGCAGCGCGCGAGGTCCTTCCTCGCTGCCGCCGGTGCTCACTTTGAGCAGGTGGCCAGGGTTCAGCGGGGTGCCGCCCGCAGCTCCCGCATGCAGGATGCGGCCGCTGGGATCGGTCACCCTGATCAGGCTTAACAAGTCACCTTGCTGGGGCTCGTGTCTCCGCGCCCAGATGATCCATGTGAAACCTTCGCCGGATGTACCCTCCGCGACCACGTACCGCTCACCCATGTGGCCTCCCGATTTGCCCGCGAGCCCTGCCTGAGGGCAGCCTCCCGGCTGCAAAACGGTCGCGGGGTTCCTTACGTTACCGCCTGTCACACGGACTTTGTGGCGTGCTGCGGTTACCGGCCCCGCTGGTTCCGTGACACATGCACCGGCAGCGGTGCCCGATCATGGAAGGGTGGCAGCCGCGATCAGTGTCCGGGGTGCGGTCATCCCGCCGGAAGAACTCTCGTGGCGCTTTTCCCGGTCGGCGGGCCCGGGCGGGCAATCGGTCAATACCACCGACAGCCGGGTCCAGGTCTCCTATGACCTGGCCGGCTCGGACGCGCTCGGCCCGGTCCTCAAGGCACGGGCGCTGCAGGCGCTGGACAGCCGGCTCGTGAACGGGGTCATCACAGTCAGCGCTTCGGAGCACCGGTCGCAGTTGCGCAACAGGGAGGCCGCGGCCAGCCGGCTCGCCGCACTGCTGACCACCGCAACCGCTCCGCCACCCGCAACCAGGCGCCCCACCAGGCCCGGCCGGGGCGCCAAGGAGCGGCGTCTGGCGGCCAAACGCCGCCGTTCCCTGGTCAAGCGCATGCGGCGGCCCGACGATGAATAGCGCCGCGGCGGGGCGGCTGGCGGCACTGCTCGCCGGCCTCGCGGCCGGTGTGTTCCCGGCCGCCGACGGAACGGTCACCGTGCTGCCCCAGCCGTCCCCACGTGACGCGGGCGTCCTCGCACTGACAGCCCACACGGTGATCTTCGCGGATGTGGACCCGGCCTGGGTGAGACAGCGGCTGCCAGCGGACGACCTGTCGGCACCGCTTAACCCGCCTTTCCTGGCTGAGTTGTCCCGCCTGACCGGGCGTCGTGTGAACAACATCGACATGCTTTGCTTCGCACCCGCCCTCCCCGGGCAGGGACCCCCAGGGGCCGGACTCCCCAGGCAGGCGCTCCCAGGGCCGGGACTCCCCGCACCGGCGCTCCCGGGGCTGGCGCTCCTTGGGCCGACCCGCGCCAAGCTCGCTCCGGTGCCCGCGCGTGACCATCCCAGAGCAGCCCGGGCCCGCCGTTACCGGGACGGCGTGAGGGCCTGGGAGACCGACGGCGGCCTGGTGATCCTCGGCCGGGGTGTGGCGGGCCGGTGGGAGATCGCGGTGGAGGTCGCGCCCGGCCGGCGCGGGCAGGGACTCGGCAGGGAACTGGCCCTGGCGGGCAGGCACCTCGTGCCCGCGGGCGAGCCGCTGTGGGCACAGATCGCACCCGGCAACTCGGCCAGTGTGCGTGCATTCCTGGCAGCGGGATACGTGCCCGTGGGCGCCGAAGCGCTGCTTGTCCGCGCGTAGCGCTTCCGTGCCCGATAGCGTGTCCTCTGATCTGGCGACGACGGCAGCCCCCCGCCGCCGCCGCGCCACAACACAGCCGAACACACTCGAGCCGAGGGCAGGTTATGGGCGGCTTCAGGCAGTTCTTGTTCCGCGGAAATCTCGTCGAACTCGCCGTGGCGGTGGTCATCGGCGTGGCGTTCAACGCGATGGTGCAGTCGCTCATCAAGAACCTCATCACGCCGTTGATCGGGGCCGCCGTGGGCGGCCAGCCCGATTTCTCGCACCTGACGTTCACCGTCCACGGCAGCCACTTCGGTTACGGGGCGTTCGTCAACACGGTCATGTCGTTCCTGTTCATCGGAGCCGTGGTCTACTACTTCTTCCTGGTTCCAGCCGAGCGGATCGCGTCCATCGCCGAGAGGCGCCACCACGCAACCGAACGGCAGTGCCCGCAGTGCCTCAGCGACATCCCGATCGCCGCCCGGCGCTGCAAGTTCTGCACGGCCGAGGTGGAGGCTGCTCCCCCGCCGCCCCGCCCAGACCCGGATTCGGCGCTGCGCAACCGGCTCACTTGGCGTCCGCGTAGCTAGTCACCACGGCGGTTGTCACCGGGAACCGCACCGGGGTTTGGCCGAAAACGAGCCGTCCGGCCTCACCGGCCGCGTCCCCGATCACTGTCACCACCTGCGGCGCCAGCGCCTGCGGGCAGTGCACGATCACCTCGTCATGCTGGAAGAAGACCAGTTGCGCCTGGCCAGCCCCGCCGCGGGGGTCACGGGTGGCGGTGGGTGGGCAGCCGGTTCCGTTTGGAGTATCTATTTTGGCCAGACCCCGGCGGAGCCCGGCGAGGAGGACAGTGGCCCAGTCCGCGGCGCTCGCCTGCACCACGAAGTTGCGGGTGAAGCGGCCGCGGGCCCGCATCGACCGGCCCGCCTGCGGCTCGCTGGCATCCGGGTCGTCGGGCGTGGCCGTCAGCCCGCGCCAGGCGGCCGACGGAGGTGGGCAGGTCCGCCCGAGCCGCGATCTGACCACGCGCCCTTCCTCGCCCGCCCGCGCGGCGGTCTCCACATACCGTGCCGCGAGCGGGAACCGGTGCCGCATCACCGCCAGCAACTGCAGCGCCTCCCCGGCCGCGCCACCGTACATGGCGGACAGCATGGCGATCTTGGCTTTTGCCCGGTCCCCGCCGAACGCGCCGGCCAGCGCCTGGTACAGGTCGCCGGTGCCTGCCGCCGCGGCCAGCGCCCGGTCGCCGGAGAGGGCGGCGAGAACCCGGGGCTCGAGTTGCGCGGCATCGGCCACAACGAGCACCCAGCCCGGGTCGGCGACCACCGCCCGGCGCAGCACCCGCGGGATCTGCAGCGCGCCGCCGCCCCGGCTTGCCCACCGGCCCGACACCACGCCACCGACCACGTACTCGGGCCGGAACCTGCCTTCAGACACCCACCCGTCCAGCCACGCCCAGCCGTGCGCCGCGTGGACCCGGGCGAGTTCCTTGTATTCCAGCAACAGCGGGACCGCCGGGTGATCCACCCCGCGCAGCACCTGGGAACGGGTTGAGAGGACCCGCACCCCGTCGGCCGCCAGCGCCTTGAGCACCTGCGATGGTGAATCGGGGTTCACCGGCCGGCCGCCGAACGCGTCCGAGATGCGGGCGGCCAGGCTGGCCAGCCGGGCTGGGCGCAGGCCGGGCGCAGGCCGGGGACCGAGCAGGCCGGCCAGCAGCCCGTCATGCATATCGGCCCGCCACGGCAGGCCCCAGAAAGCCATTTCCGCCGCTGCCAGTCCGGTCGCCGACTCGGCCGCCGCCAGCAGTCCGAACCTCGCGGGATGCTCGTCGGCGGCGATCCGCCGCACTTGGTCCGCGTGCACCGCGATGAGGGCGCCCATTTCCTCATCCGGGCTGGAGAACACCGGGTTCACCGGCTGGAACAGCGCTTCCTGGCCGGCCGCTGCGGTCCGCTGCGTTCGCTCCGCCGGCGCGGCGGCCCCCCGCAACCGCGCCCACGCACCCGCGAGCGAGGCCGGCTGGCCGGGCTGCGCTTCCCGCGCAAGCAACAGCGCCTCGGTCAGGGCGACGTCGTGGCAGCGCTCAACCCGCACCCCGGCACGCAGCAGCGCGGGATACACCTCACCGGCGGCCGCCCACACCCACCGCACGTCGCCAGCCTGCTCGCGCGTCGCGACGGCTGCCTTGATATCTTCCCGCCAAACGGCGGTGCCTTCCCTCCCCCCGTCCTCAGCCAGCTCACACAGCCAGCAACTGTTCTCTGGACCAGGCACGACAGCAACCCGCACGGCTCATATTCTCCGCACGCCCACCGACACTCCTAGTGTCCGCACCGGTTCCGACAGTCCGAGGGCTCCGCACGAGCGGGGTGTGGCCCGGCCAACCGGGCCATGGGGAGCTAGCCGGCGCCGTCTGGGGCGAGGAAAGCTGTCAGCCCGGCCGCCAGGGCACGGGCGACCCGCTGGCGGAAAGCTGGGCTGGACAGGCGAGCGGCATCGGAGACGTTACGCATGTTGCCGCACTCGATGAAGACTTTCGGCACCTTGGACAGGTTGAGCCCGCCAAGGTCGGTGCGAACGTCGAGCCCGTGGCGGCCGATGTAATTGGCGTAGGGTTCCCCGGCGATGCGGCGGTAGGCATTCCTGACGTCCAGGCCGAGGCGGCGGGACGGGCTGATGATCCGGTTGTTGTGCCCGGCGACCAGGCCCGGCTCAATCACCTCGAACCCTGAACCTGAGGACGGCCCACCGTCGGCGTGGATGGAGATCGCCACATCGGCGTGCGCCCGGTTGGCGATCGCAGCGCGCCGGGTGATGCACGGCCCGACGCCGTGATCGTTGCGTCGGGTGAGAATCACCGTGGCCCCCTCTGACTTCAGCAGGGAAGCCAGCCGCCGGGCCACGTTGAAGCTGAAGGCGTGCTCGGCGTAGCCAGCGTTGGTCTGGGCTCCCGTGGTGTCGCACGGTTTCCACTCAGTGATCACGTTGACGAGCCGGTTGATGATCTCGGGGTGCGCCCAGTTGTCCCCGTTATGCCCAGGGTCGAGCACGATGACGGTGCCGGCCAGCGGTTTGGCACCTGCCGACGGCTCGCTCGCGGAACCGGGGCCGGAGCTCTCGGAACCGGGGCCGGAGCTCGCGGAACCGGGGCCGGAGCTCGGCGAGGGAGTCCCGGCAGCCAGCTGGTGCCCGGTGCTGTCGGCGGGGGAATGGGTGCCGCCCACCGTTTGCCCTCCGGCGGGCGAACATGCGCCGATACTCGCCGCCAGGCAGGCAACGGCCAGCCAGCGCATGACCGATGGCGTCCCGCGACGGGCGCGCCTGGCCTGAAACATCAATCTTGCTCCTGCCGGCCGGCTTGTCCTGGCCTGAGCGGCCTGCGTGCCTCACTCTGGCGGCCACAGCCTGTGGATCTCCTGCATGACGGCGGTCGCAAAAGACCCTACCGGAGACACCGCCGCTGCCACTGTCGCCCAGGACGACCGGGCCCGGCGGCGCCGCGGCGCAGGAACCAGTTACCGCGCAGGCTCAGCGGTTGCCAACACCGGCCGCACCGACACCGGGATTGCCCGCAGGTTTTGAGGCCCGCCTCGGTGCCCGGCCCATCGCGGCCCACTCGGCAAGACGCGCGGACGCCTGCCCGGGCAGTTCCCCGGCGGCCCAGCCAGCCAATTCGGCGGCAATGCTCACGTTCCCGTGGTCATCCGCCTCAGGCCCGCCCAGGTCTGGACCCGCCTGCCCGGCGAGGTCACCATCCGCCGCCTGAAGCAAACCATCAGCGACATCGGCGTAGCCGCTACCAGCCGGACCCGCGGGGTCACCACCGGCGAATCCAGCGTCGTGACCATCAGCCTGATCGAAGCCCCCAGCTACCTCCTGGTAGTCCCCATCAGCCGGCTCGGCCGGCTCGGCCTGGCCGGCAGCGGCGTGCCCGGCGGAATCAGTGTCAGCCGGCTCAGCGCGGCGCCGCGCCCCGGCACCGTTCAGGCTGACGTAGTCAGTGCTGGTTTCGCCCGGTTCATCGGCTCCATCATCGCGATGGTGCAGATCCGGGCTGTCCTCGGCCGCCGCGGCCGCGTGGCCGTCGAGAAGCATTTCCTCGCCCACGGGAAAGAATCCCTGGCCATCGGGCACAATGCCAGCGCCGTCGAGAAGCACGCCCTCACCCATGGGAAGGAGTCCCTGGCCGTCGCTGGGCTGCGACGGCTCGTAGAACGGCCCAACACATTCATGGCGGTCGAGAAGGGCAGCGAGAAGTTCCGCTTCCTTCGCGTCGACGCCAAACACCACCCGGGGCCGGCCCCACGGCTCCTCGATGGAGTAGCCGACATAGCTGGAGACCGGCGGCGTGGGCTCTGCCGACAAGCCGTGCATGATGCGCCATCGCTCCCAGGCGCGCTCGAGAGATACTGCGGCCCGTTCGGCGCGGGAGACCATCTCCGGATCACCCATCTGCGATCCTCCCTGAACAGCGGCGCCGCATCCCGCAGCAGAGCGGAACCTGTGCGACGCAACTCTTGGCAGGCGCTGGAACGCCTGCTGAAACCCTGGCCAATGGCTCTCAGCCATGCCGCTGCGCAGGCGCAGCTGCCAGTGGATACCCCCTGGGAGCCAGTATGTCGAAGCTCTGTATGACGTACAGGGGATTACCAAAAGTCGTGGGTTAATCACTGTAAGTAGGTTGCGCCAGACCCGCCGCCGCCAAGCCGCACCCTCCACCCCGAACGGCTGGGAGCGGTTGCCCTGCGGGTTGCGCATTAAGTTTGAACGGCCGGGCATGGTTCCCCGGACCGGCCACTGTGGCCAGAACGGCCGGGCACCGGGCCCCGTTCCCCCCGGCCGCCGGATCGACCCCGGCGACGTCTTACTGGCCTTTCGCTGTCGCGAGCGGCCTGCGAATGCCTCCCCCGGTGCTTACCCCCTGGTGAGCGCCGGGGCCGACCCCCCTTGCTGCTGCCTGCGCACTGCTTGCGCAGCCCCGTCGCGTGTCCCGCCAGCCGCTGAGCGGCAGAATCACGGCTGCTGCCCAGTGCGGCGTTCCAGCGTTTGGAGTGGTGTCACTCAGACCGTGGCTGCGGGATGCCTGCGAGCAGGGCGCGCACCTCGGTCTCCCGGTAACGGCGGTGGCCGCCAAGAGTCCGGATGGATGTAAGCTTGCCCGCCTTCGCCCAGCGGGTGACTGTCTTGGGATCCACGCGGAACATCGTCGCGACCTCAGCCGGGGTTAGCAGCGGCTCGGCCTCGGGTGTGCGTGCAGACATATGTACGGCCTCTCCTCCTGGACCAGTACTGCGATCCTGCGTTGCTAGCTATGCCTGGCTCCTGGTGGAGCCTGCCGTGGATGTCCTATATGGCCCACTGAGACCATATTGCCATCACCAGCGGTGACAAGTCGACCACCGGGAGCAAAGATTTCTGCGACAGGTGTCCCGTTGCTCCACTGATCTGAGTCACGCTGCGTGATTCTAGCGATACGTATAGTTGCGAGGGTGGAGATTCGGAAAAGTCGTCCCGTGCCGCTCAGTTAGGCCCGCACGCGGGCATCAGAGTCAGTTGGCCCGCGCGAGGGCATGCAGCTTGCGCCAGCGGCCGGCGATCCGCCCGTACATGGCATTCGCGAACTCGATCTCCCCGGTGGCCAGAGCACCGATCGCAGCGGAAACTTCCGCGACCGTCTGATCGCCACACAGGGCGTCGTCGTCGAGCAGGTGCACCAGGCCGCCGTAGTCCAGCTCAAGCAGGGAGTGCGGATGGAACTCCTCCAGCCAGGACCCGACATCCGCAAGCCCAGCCGAAAGATCCGACGCCCGCCGCGAAAGAGCCCCGGCCGCGGGCAACTCCTGCCTGCGCCGGCTCACATCCAGCGCCCGGGCGACGCGGCGGCGAGCCTGAGCCATGGCCGTCGTGTAGGCGAGCGTGCGCATTCCCGCCGCGGTCATGCGCCCGCCCTCGCCACCATCGCCAGCTGATCCGAGAGCAAACCACCGCTCATCACCGGCGAACGGTACGAACCAAGCGAAGGGTACCGACCATGTGCTCGCCTGGATGTACACCCGCAGCGCGGACTCCCGGCAGGGCCAGCGGGCGAAGTCACGCACGGCTCCCTTGCCGTGGTCGGCGGGAAAGGCGCCCATTGCCAGCGCTGGCGTGGCCGCGCGGAGCCGGGCAACGGCCAGCCACGAGCGCAGCCGAGTCTGCCATGGGCAGATATAGGTGACACCCTCGGCCCAGCGGACATACGCCTCACCGCTTTCACGCTCCGGCGCCGCGATGGGCGGGTCGGCGATCAGCCGCCGGAGCGCGTCCGTCTGCTCTGCGGCAAGGGCACTGGCCCGGTGCGGCCGGCCCTCCGAGATGACGTACTCCGCCCAGCGGCGGGCCTCGGCGTCGGGGAAGGCGGACAGCGGCTCGTACACCCGCAGGTATGCCGCGTAGGGAAGCACCACCGAATCGTGGCATGCCGTGACCACGAGATACGCGACCGACACATAACGAGATCATTACCGCCTGGGTGGCCGCTAGCCGGGACCGCAGGGACGATGAGGGGCAACCTTGGGTACCCCGGGACCGTTCGCGCCGTGCCAGCATAGAGTTAGCGGCCGCTGAGAACGGACAACGGCCCTCCTGGGCAAACATCCCAGGTCGCACGGGACCAAGGCGGTGTCATCCGTGACGAACGTGTTCGTGAGCAGCACCCAGGGCAATGCCCCGGGAGATCCCCCGGGCGTCCCTACCCCATCACTCGCCCTCACCCACGCGGGGCACGAGCAAGTCGTGTTCTGCCAGGACGTCCAGACCGGGCTGCGGGCGATCATCGCGGTCTACTCCACCGCACTCGGGCCAGCCCTCGGGGGCACCCGGTTCTACCCGTACCCGAACGAGGACGCGGCCCTGGCTGACGTGCTCAACCTCTCCCGCGCCATGGCGTACAAGAACGCCCTGGCGGGCCTGGACCTCGGCGGCGGCAAGGCAGTCATCATCGGGGACCCCGTCCGGCACAAGTCGGAGGCGCTGCTGCGTGCCTATGGCCGCTTCGTCGAGTCCCTCGGTGGCCGTTACATAACCGCGTGTGACATCGGCACCTACAGCGAGGACATGGACGTGGTGGCAAGGGAGTGCCGCCACGTAACCGGCCGTACCGTGCCCAACGGCGGCGCCGGCGACTCCTCAGTACTCACCGCGTTCGGGGTGTTCCAGGGCATGCGGGCGGCGGCCGATCATGCCTGGGGGTCCACCGGCCTGGAGGGCCGGCTGGTGGGCGTCGAAGGCGTTGGCAAGGTCGGCCACCGGCTGGTTGATCTCCTGATCGGCGCCCGGGCCAGGGTTGTGGTCCGTGACCTCGACTCCGCGGCGGTCCAGCGTGTCCTGGACACACATGCTGGCGTTGAGGTGGCTGCCAGCCGGGCAGGCCTTCTCACCCGCCCCCTCGACATCTACTCGCCCTGTGCGATGGGCGGGGCACTCGATGACGACACCGTGGCGACGCTGAGCGCCCGGATCGTCTGCGGCGGGGCCAACAACCAGCTGGCCCACCCCGGGCTGGAGAAAGTGCTCGCCGACCGGGGCATCCTTTACGCACCCGATTACCTGGTGAACTCCGGTGGGGTGATCCAGGTCGCGGATGAATTGGCCGGGTTCAGCTTTGAGCGGGCGAAGGCCCGGGCGGAGCAGATTTTCGGCACCACCAAGAAGATCTTCGCAGTGGCCGACGAGGAAGGCGTCCCGGCCGCTGTGGCGGCCGACCGGCTGGCGGAGCGGCGGATGGCAGAGGTAGGAAGGCTGCGGGGCATCTGGATTGGCGGCTGATCGGGCCACGGTGGGCACGGGCTGCCTCGTGAGGGCAGGCCCACGGCATCCGTTCGCGGACGCACGGGGACCCCGGCTCCTGCGCACATGGGCCACCACCCCCGGCGCCTGGGAAGCGCTCACGGCGCAAAGCAGGTACCGTAATAGACGCAGCAGGCTTGGACGCGCGTCGTGCTCCGGTCAGTGGAGGGACGGCGCGCGAGCACATGTGCACAAAGTCGGCAAATGTTTAGCGCAGGGAACAGGGCCTCAGCGATGGAGGCTCCGCACGTTCGAGGGGGTCGAGCCAATGGGGCGCGGCCGAGCCAAGGCCAAGCAGGTAAAGGTGGCACGCCAGCTCAAGTACAACAGCGGCGGCACTGACCTTGACCGGCTGCGGACCGAGCTGGGCATCGGCGGAGGCGAGCAGGAAGCAGATGAGGATGCCTACGCCGACCTCGCGGACCGCTACAGCGATTTCGATGGGCCGGATGAGGACGACGAAGACGACGAGTAGCAGCTAGCGGCAGCTCGCGGAATCAGGCCTGGTGGCGGCCCGCGAGCCGGGCGCCGCCAGTGCCCCGGGTCACTTCGCCCAGGGTCCAGGCGGGCAGATTGCGTGCCGCCAGGGTGCGCAGCGCAAGGTCGGCGTCGGCGGATGCCACGATGGCGGCCATTCCCACGCCCATGTTGAAGACTCGTTCCATCTCGTCCGCCTCGACGCCGCCGCGCGCGGCCAGCATGCCAAACACCGGCGGTGGCGACCAGGTGCCGCGCTCCAGCACAGCCTCCGTTCCGGGCGGGAGAACCCGGGCCAGGTTGGCCGCCAGCCCGCCGCCCGTCACGTGGGCAAAGGCATGAACATCACACTGTGATGCCAGGGACAGGCAATCACGGGCGTAGATCCTGGTCGGGGTCAGCAGTTCCGCTCCCAGTGGCCCGCCCAGTTCGGGAAGTTCAGCGCCGAGCGCCAGGCCAGCCTGGTCAATCACCCGCCGGGCGAGTGAGTAGCCGTTGGAGTGCAGCCCGTTCGAGGCCAGCGCGATCACCGCGTCGCCCGGCCGTACCCGGCCGGGACCAAGCAGGCAGTCCGCCTCGACCACCCCGGTGGCCGCGCCGGCCAGATCGAAGTCGTCCGGGCCGAAGTGGCCGGGATGCTCGGCGGTCTCCCCGCCGATCAGTGCGCACCCGGCTTGCACGCATCCTTCCGCCACCCCACTGACAATCGCGGCCGCGCGCTCAGGCAGCAGCGTGCCGAACACCACGTAGTCCGTCATGAACAACGGTTCCGCGCCACACGTGACCAGGTCATCGACGACCATCCCGACCAGGTCGATGCCGATCGTGTCATACCGCCGCAGCCGCTGGGCGATCACGACCTTCGTGCCCACCCCGTCGGTGGAGGTCGCGAGCAGCGGGCGGCGGTAGCCCGCCAGCTTGGAGGCGTCGAAAAGGCCCGCGAAACCGCCTATTCCGCCGAGCACCTCCGGCCTGGAGGCCCGGGTCACCGCATCCCGCATCAGGGCGACGGCCGCCTCGCCCGCCTCGATGCTGACACCCGCCTCCCGGTAGGAAGATCCGCTCCCGCGCCCCGTGGCAGCCCCGGCACCGGCCGGCACCGCGGCCCGGCTGGAAGGTCCGTTCACGCGCGCCCCGCAGCCGCGCCTGCCGGCCCCGCGGCCTCGAGCAGATGCTTGCCACGCTCCGCCTCAGCGACCGGGATGGGGTACTCCCCGTCGAAGCAGGCACGGCAGAGGTCCTGCGCGGGCTGGATGGTCGCCTCGACCAGGGTCGCCAGCGAGACGAAGCCAAGCGAGTCAGCGCCGATGGACTCCCGGATCTCCGCGACCGACTGGTTCCCCGCGATCAGTTCGGCGCGGGTGGCGAAATCAATGCCATAGAAGCAGGGCCATGACACCGGCGGGCTGGAGATCCGCACATGCACCTCGGCCGCCCCAGCCTCGCGCAGCATCGCCACGATCGCCTGCTGAGTGTTGCCGCGCACGATCGTATCGTCCACGACGACGATCCGCTTGCCGGCGATGACGCTCCGCAGCGGGTTGAGCTTCAGCCGGATGCCACGCTCCCGCAGCCGCTGGCTGGGCTGGATGAAGGTGCGCCCCACGTAAGCGTTCTTGACCAGGCCCTGCGCGTAGGGAATGCCACTGGCCTGCGCGTACCCGATCGCAGCCGGGGTGCCCGACTCGGGAACCGGGATGACGAGGTCCGCCTCCGCTGGGTGCTCAGCCGCGAGACGGCGGCCAACCTCCACCCGCGTCGCCTGCACGCTGCGGCCGGAGATGGTGGTGTCGGGCCGCGCCAGGTAGACGTACTCGAACAGGCACCCCTTGCGGCGCGGGGGGGCGAAGGTGGCCGAGGCCACCCCGTCCTCGCCGATGGCCAGCAGTTCGCCCGGCTCGACCTCGCGGACGAAGTCCGCGCCGACGATGTCCAGCGCCGCCGTCTCGCTGGCGACCACCCAGCCGCGCTGGAGCCGGCCGAGCACCAGTGGCCGGAAGCCCTGCGGGTCCCGCGCCGCATACAGGGTGCCCTCGTCCATGAAGACCAGCGAGTACGCACCGTGCACCAGGGGAAGCGTGGCGAGCGCGCTGGCCCAGATATTCGCATAACGGACATCGGCGAACAGTGCCGTGAGCACGTCAGTGTCGGACGTGGCCAGCCCGGAGCGGGGACCGTTCGCCGCGGGCACACGGCCGGCGAGTTCCCGTGTGTTGATCAGGTTCCCGTTGTGGCCGAGCGCCAGGTTCCCGGACGGGGTGGCCCTGAAAGTGGGCTGGGCGTTTTCCCAGACCGAGGAGCCGCTGGTGGAATAGCGGCAGTGCCCGACCGCGATGTGGCCCCGCAGCGTGCCGAGCACCGACTCCGTGAAGACCTGCGCCACCAGGCCCATGTCCTTGTACACGACGATCCGGGTGCCGTCGCTGACCGCGATCCCGGCTGACTCCTGGCCACGGTGCTGCAGGGCATAGAGGCCGAAATAGGAGAGCCTCGCGACGTCCTCGCCGGGAGCCCAGACGCCAAACACCCCGCATGCATCGCGTGGAGGCTGGTCATCATCGTGCTGGGTACCACTCCCCGGCCCGCCGACCCCGGCGCCAGGCGCTCCCGTTGTCACGTGGCAAGTCTAGTGACCTGCACCACTGGCCACGCTGCGGCGCGCTGTCGGGGCGGGTGGCGAGTCAGATCGTCAGCAACGGCAGGTACGGCGCCAGGTCCGCCCGGATCCCGCTGGCCCGCACCAGGCCCGCCGCCATGGCCGCGCCCCACGGCAGCCGGCCGGCGGCGAGCCGGACCCATGTCACCGGGTCGGTCTCCACCACGTTGGACGGTGTGCCGCGGCTGTGCCGCGGTCCTCCGACGCACTGGACCGCCGCGTACGGCGGCACCCGGACTTCTACCGCCTGGCCCGGTGCGCCGGCCGCCAGCAGGTCACACAGGTACCGCACGGCGGCGCGCAGCGCCGCCGTGCGCGGCTGCGCGCCCGCGTCGAGTGCGTGCACCACCGCCACCGCACAGGCCCGGCCGAGCACACCTGGCTCGGCCGCCCCCGTCCATGCGGGTTCACCCTGCGCGGCACGCTGATCGTCCAGGGCTTCCCGCAGCCGCTGGGTAACCCTGTCGCGGGCTGGCATCGCCTCACCTCAGCTGAACAGTGGCGGCAGCACCGCTTGCCGGGCAGCAGCGAGCTCCGCCAGCGGCACCCCGAAGCAGCCCTGCACGTCCAGGTTGTCGCCGCCGACCGTGCCCAGCGTCAGGTCGGGAACGCCGTGCTGCGAACAAAGGGCGGAGAAATCCGCTTCCGACCCGGGAACCACCGCCACCACGGCGCGGGCGGATGATTCGCTGAACAGGAACATGAACTCCTCACCCGGCAGGCTGACCCGGCAGCCACGTCCCCCCGCCAGGCAGCACTCGGCGAGAGCTACCGCGAGACCGCCATCGGAAAGGTCGTGCGCGGCGGCGAGCAGGTGCCGCGCCGCGGCGGCGGCAAGGACCGCCGCCAGCGAACGTTCCGCGGCCAGGTCCACCGCCGGGGGATGCCCGCCACAATGGCCATGGGCCACGGCGGCCCAGGCCGAGCCGCCGAACTCCGGGCGGGTCCGGCCCAGCAGCACCAGGCTGGCACCCGGCCGGCGAAAAGCCAGCGGCACCCGGTCCCGCACGTCCGCAAGCACCCCGAGCACACCCACCACCGGTGTCGGGTGGATGGGAATTTCCCCGGTCTGGTTGTAGAAGCTCACGTTGCCGCCCGTCACGGGCGTCCCAAGAAAGGCACACCCGTCAGCCAGGCCGCGGACGGACTCCGTGAACTGCCACATGACGGCCGGGTCCTCCGGGGACCCGAAATTGAGGCAGTTGGTGACCGCAACCGGCCGGGCGCCGGTGACCGCCACGTTACGGTACGCCTCGGCCAGCGCAAGCTGGGCGCCCGCGTACGGGTCAAGCAGTGAGTACCGGCCATTGCCATCGGTGGCCAGTGCCACTCCGAGCCCCGTGTGCTCGTCAACCCGGATGACACCGGCATCGTCAGGCATGGCGAGCACCGTGTCGCCGCGCACGTGGCGGTCGTACTGCTCGGTGACCCAGGTCTTGTCGGCCAGGTCGGGCGAGCAGAGCAGGGCGAGCAGCGCCTCCCGCAGCCCGGCCCCCGTGACCGGCTGTGGCAGCGCCGCCGGGTCATCGGCCATCAGCGCGTCCTGGCTGGCAGGACGCGCGGCAGGCCGGTCATAGACCGGTCCCTGATCGGCCGCGGTCTCCGGCGCGATGTCCACCACCAGCTCACCGTGCCAGGTCATTTCCAGCCGGCCGGTGCCGGTGACTTCCCCGATCACGGTCGCGGGCACGTCCCAGCGGGCGCAGATTTCCAGGAAGCGGCCGGCGTCCTGCGGCGCGACGATGGCCATCATGCGTTCCTGGGATTCGCTCATGAGGATCTCGGCAGGGCCGAGCGACGGATCGCGCAGCGGCACGGTGTCGAGCCGGACCCGCATCCCGGAACCACCGCCCGCCGCCAGCTCCGCGGTGGCGCACGAGATCCCGGCCGCTCCCAGATCCTGGATTCCGGCCACCAGCCCTGCCGTTCCCACCTCCAGGCAGCATTCGACCAGCAGCTTTTCCATGAACGGGTCGCCGACCTGCACGCTTGGCCGCTTCGCGGCCGCCGAGCCGCCAAACGACGCGCTGGCGAGCACAGACGCCCCGCCGATACCGTCCGGACCGGTGCGGGCCCCGAACAAGACCACCTTGTTGCCTGCCCCGGTAGCAGCCGCGAACCGCAGATCCTCGTGCCGCATAACTCCCACGCAGAGTGCGTTCACCAGCGGATTGCCGGCGTAGCAGGAGTCGAAGACCAGCTCGCCACCGATGTTTGGCAGGCCGAGGCAGTTGCCGTAGAAGGAGATGCCGCCGACCACGCCGGGCAGCACCCGCGCGGTGTCGGGTGCGTCCGCGGGCCCGAAGCGCAGCGAGTCCATCACCGCCACCGGCCGCGCACCCATCGCGAGGATGTCGCGGACGATTCCGCCAACCCCGGTGGCCGCGCCCTGGAACGGTTCCACATAGGACGGGTGGTTGTGCGACTCGATCTTGAAGGTGACGGCGTATCCCTGCCCGATGTCCACCACGCCCGCGTTCTGCCCGATGCCAGCCAGCAGCATCGGCGAGGGTGGCGCCTTGTCGGCGAACTGGCGCAGGTGCAGGCGGGACGATTTGTAGGAGCAGTGCTCGCTCCACATCACCGAGTAGATCGCCAGTTCCGGGTCGGTGGGCCGGCGCCCGAGCATCTGCCTTATCGTCGCGTACTCGTCTTCGGTCAGGCCCAGGTCCGCATAGGGCTGCGGCCGGTCCGGGGTGGCCGCCGCGTGGTCAACCGTGTCGGTCCCGGCGGCAGCGCGCGGCTGCGCTGTCACCGTGACACCAGGTCCCGCACCACGGCGGTGAAGAATCCCAGCCCATCCGAACCGGGCCCGGTGAGCGGGTCGATCGCGTGCTCCGGGTGCGGCATCAGCCCGACCACGTTCCCTTCCTCGTTCCGGATCCCGGCGATGTCGCGGACGGAGCCGTTGGGGTTGCCGTCGCAGTAGCGGGCGATCACCCGGCCATCCGCTGCCAGCGTGTCGAGGGTCTCCTCGTCGGCCTGATAGGAGCCCTCGCCGCTCTTGAGGACCACCGTGATCTCCTGGCCCTGCCGATAGTGGCTGGTCCACGGTGTGGTGGTGTTTTCGATGCGCAGCCGCACGTCCCGGTCAACGAAACGCAGCCCTGCGTTGCGGATCAGGGCACCCGGCAGCAGGTGGGCCTCGCAGAGCACCTGGAAACCATTGCAGATGCCAAGCACCGGCATCCCTGCCCGGGCCGCGGGCACCAGCGCGGTCATGATCGGTGCGAACCGGGCAATCGCCCCGCACCGCAAATAGTCACCGTAGGAGAAGCCACCGGGAAGGATCACCGCTTCGATCCCGCTGAGGCTGCTGCCGGCGTGCCAGAGCGCGATGGGCTCCCCCCCGGCGCGGGCAACGGCACGGGCAGCGTCTCGGTCATCGAGGGACCCGGGAAAGGTCACGATCCCCACGCGGGCTGTCATGGGCGTCCTCGCAGGCTATGGACGGGCCAGCTACGGAACGCAGGCTACCGGCTCACGGCCGCCCGCCGTCATGCGCGCGGGCGGCAGAGCCGGGCACAGGCAGCCGGGCACAGGCAGCCGGGCGCAGGCAGCCCAGCATGGCCGCGGGCCGGCGGCGCACGGTCCGCGGTGCGTCAGCCTGCGTCTGCGAGCTGGCCCGCCGACTGCCCAGACAGCGGCGTTCCGTCCCGCCAGGCAATCCTCTTCTGGAGCGAGACCACGGTTCCCTGCTCCCGCCCGCTGCTCAGGGTGACATCATCCACGCCACGCCCGGACTCCCGGAGCGTGGCGAGGTCCTCCCTGGAGGGTGGCACCTCGTCAGCGACGGCCCGCGCGGCGCGCCGGTGGGCGCGCCCGGACGTCGCTGGACGGCCACTGCGGCGACGCGCCCGCGCCGTGGGGGGCGATCCGGACCACGCCGGGCGGCGAAGCCACGTCCCCGGCAGATGTCTGGGGTCAAACCCACGCCCGCTATCTTGCACCTCGACCCGGCAGCCGCACCGGCCGACGCTGGCAACGACCTCGTATCTGTGGCTTGGGCCACCATGGCGGACGACGTTGGTAGCCGCTTCCGTGACAGCGAGTAGGAGATCGGAAACACCTTGGTCGTCAGCACCCAGCCCGAGCAGAGCATCGCCTAGCATGTGCCGCATCACAGGCACGCTCACTGCCTCACGCGGAAAAACCAGGCAGACCTTCACGTCCACAGTTGACTCCCCGGCGCATCCCACCGAAAGTTATGCATCCGCCCCTCGGGTCCCGCGTTGAACGGTTAACGCTGGCCACTTAAGTGCCTTCCCCGCGAGGACAGTCATAATCGTCCCCTCGCGTCGCATTATGGCCACCCGGCCCGTATCATCCCGCACGAAGCGTGAATTCCTCGATCACGGGGTTCGCCAGCAATTCGCCAGCAAGCTCAGCCACCCTCGCCAGGGTGCCCTCATCTGCCGGGCCGCGGACTTCGACCTCGAACGACTTCCCTTGGCGGATGCCCACTATGTTCGAGTACCCAAGTCTCCGGCTGGCACGCGTGATTGCCGCACCTTGTGGATCGTGAATCTCAGATTTGAGCGTCACGTCAACGATGATCCTGCTCACTCATCGGCCTTTCTCACTCTAAGTACCAGCCCTGCACCCTGATCGCCACTCACCTCGCCAGGTGACCGCTGAGGATACTGGTCACCGGTCACGCAGCGTATGTGAGATGGGCGGCAGAGGCGGGGACCTGACCGGGGTTCGCCCCAGGACGGTACCGTCTGCCACCATGGCGTTAGTGAACCCCGAGACCCACCGTCGCCGGCACAGGCCGACGGCGCTGGACAGCCCACAAGTGCTGCCGGCGGCGGGCCGCGGGGTTGGAGACGGCCGGCCACGGTGATCCTGGGACCGGCCCCGAGGGCAAGGAGTGGCACGTGGCCGTCGACGGCGACGGTGCGGTCACCGCCGCACCGGAATCGGCTGGCCTGGACGGGCAGGCCGGATCGGGAGCTGAGTTCATCCAGCTCCTCACACCGGAGGGTGAGCGGGCCGAGCACCCGGATTACCCACTGGACCTGAGCACTGACGAGGTCAAGGCGCTGTACCGGGACCTGGTCATTGTCCGGCGGATCGACACCGAGGCGATTTCCCTGCAGCGGCAGGGCGAACTCGGCATCTGGGCCTCCCTGCTCGGGCAGGAGGCAGCGCAGATCGGCTCGGGGCGGGCGCTCGGCCCCCGCGACATGTGCTTCCCCACCTATCGTGAGCACGGCGTGGCCTGGTGCCGTGGCGTTGACCCGCTGAAGTTGCTTGAGCTGTTCCGTGGGGTGAGCCACGGCGGTTGGGACCCCGCCGAGCACAGGTTTCACCTTTACACGATCGTGATCGGCGCCCAGACCCTTCACGCCACCGGCTATGCGATGGGGATACAGCGGGACGGCCTGGTGGGTGAGGACGGGGAAGCTGTCATCGTCTACTTCGGCGACGGCGCGACCAGCCAGGGCGACGTGAACGAGTCGTTCATCTGGGCCTCGGTGTTCAACGCCCCAGTGGTGTTCTTCTGCCAGAACAATCAGTGGGCGATTTCCGAGCCGCTGGAACGGCAAAGCCGCATCCCTCTCTACCAGCGTTCCCGCGGGTTCGGATTCCCCGGTGTGCAGGTGGACGGCAACGATGTGTTCGCCTGCCTGGCGGTGACCCGCAAGGCACTCCAGGCAGCCCGGGAGGGGCAGGGCCCGACGCTGATCGAGGCCTTCACCTACCGGATGGGCGCGCACACCACGACCGACGACCCAACCCGCTATCGCCTCGCGGCCGAACTGGAGGCGTGGAAGCTGAAAGACCCGCTGGAGCGGGTCAAGGCATACCTGGTCCGCACCGGGTCCGCCGGCGCCGATTTTTTCGAGGCCGTCGAGGCGGAGGCGGCTCAGGTCGGCAAGCACGTCCGGACCTCGTGCCAGCAGATGCCCGATCCAGAACTGATGTCGATTTTCGACAACATTTACAGCGAACCGGACAGCCTGCTGAACTCCGAGCGGGAACAGTTCGCCGCCTACCTGGACTCGTTCGAGCCTGAGGAGGCGGCGCAATGACCGTGCTCACCCTGGCCAAATCTCTCAACGAGGGCTTGCGCAGGGCGCTTGAGGATGATCCCAAGGTGCTCATCATGGGCGAGGACGTCGGCAAGCTGGGCGGCGTCTTCCGGATCACCGATGGCCTGCAGAAGGACTTCGGTGAGGCCCGGGTGGTTGACACCCCCCTCGCCGAGTCCGGCATCGTCGGCACCGCGATCGGTCTCGCGCTGCGCGGCTACCGGCCCGTCTGCGAGATCCAGTTCGACGGGTTCGTATTCCCAGCTTTTGACCAGATCGTCAACCAGCTGGCCAAGCACCGGCTGCGCTCGCTCGGCAAGGTCAGCATGCCGGTGGTGATCAGGATCCCCTTCGGCGGCGGGATCGGGGCGGTGGAGCACCACAGCGAATCACCCGAGGCGTATTTCGCGCACACGGCCGGCCTGCGGGTGGTCGCCTGCTCCGGCCCGGCTGACGCGTACCCAATGATCCAGCAGGCCATCCGCTGGGACGACCCGGTGATCTTCTTCGAGCCCAAGCGGCGCTACTGGGACAAAGCGGAGGTGGACAGCGCAGCACCGCTCGCGGACGTGCTGCCGCTGACGGCAGCGCGGACCGTGGCCGAGGGCAGCGACGTCACCGTGCTCGCCTACGGCCCCATGGTGCGCACATGCGTGGAAGCCGCGGTCGCTGCCCGTCAGGACGGCCGCGAGCTTGAGGTTATCGACCTGCGCTCACTGGCCCCGCTGGACACCGAGGCGATCTTCGCGTCGGTACGGCGGACCGGCCGGTGCGTGGTCGTGCACGAGGCCGCCGTCACCGGCGGGCTCGGTGCCGAAATCGCGGCCCGCGTCACCGAGGCGTGCTTCTACCAGCTGGAGGCTCCGGTGCTGCGGGTCGGCGGGTTCTCCACGCCGTACCCGCCGTCCCGGCTGGAAGACCAGTACCTGCCCGACCTGGACCGGGTGCTCGATGCCGTCGACCGCGCGTTCGCGTTCTGAAAGGCCTGACATGACTGAGGTGAAGCAGTTCAGGCTCCCGGACGTGGGTGAGGGCCTGACCGAGGCGGACATCGTCACCTGGCGCGTCAAGCCAGGCGACCAGGTGACCGTCAACCAGGTGATCGTGGAAATCGAGACCGCGAAGTCGCTGGTCGAGCTGCCTTCCCCGTACGACGGGGTGGTGAGCAGCCTGCTCGTGGACGAGGGGCAGACCGTGGACGTCGGCACACCGATCATCGCGGTCGACGTTGCCGCCGAAGACGGTGCCCCTCCACCCGCCAGCCCGGAAACCCCCGTCGCGGCCGTTGGGGATGAGCCGCCGACCAGCAGCCAGGCACCCGAGGATCTTGTGCCCCCACCCGAGGGCGCGGTGGAGCCCGGCATACACGGCAGCCCCGCGCCCAAGGCAGAACGCCAGGCCGTACTGGTCGGTTATGGAGTCAAGCTCGGTACGACGACCAGGCGGCCGCGCAAGGGAGCCGGCGAAGGCAAGCGTTTGGGGGAAATTTCTGCCACGCCAGCGGAAAACGGCGCGGCACCCGGCGAAACGGCGAGGAGCGCGCCGGCGGGAGGCGCCGGGGACGGCGGGACAGCCACCCTTGCACGCCCGGCCGCGAAGCCACCGGTGCGCAAGCTCGCCAAGGACCTCGGCGTGGACCTGGCCTCACTGACCGGAACCGGGCCGCAGGGAACCATCACCCGCGACGACGTGCGGGCCGCGGCTGGCCGGGCGGCGGCGCCGGAACTCGCACCCGCCGCGGGCGTGGCAGCCGAAGAGCGCATCCCGGTCCGGGGCGTACGCAAGCACACCGCCACAGCGGTGACCGCGAGCGCCTTCACCGCTCCGCACGTCACCGAGTTCCTCCAGGTCGACGTGACAGAGACGATGCAGGCCGTGCGGCGGCTGCGGGACCTGCCCGAGTTTTCCGGGCTGCGGCTTTCGCCGCTGCTGCTGGTGGCCAAGGCACTGCTGCTGGCGGCGGCCCGGCACCCGATGATCAACTCGTCCTGGGATGAGGCGGCGCAGGAGATCGTGGTCAAGCACTACGTGAACCTGGGCATCGCCGCCGCGACCGGCCGGGGGCTGCTCGTGCCCAACATCAAGAACGCGCACACGCTGTCGCTGCCGGACCTCGCGGGTGCCCTGGCCACGCTGGCCGCGACGGCCCGCGACGGCAAGAGCCAGCCCGCTGATCTCGCCGACGGCACGATCACCATCACCAACGTGGGTGTGTTCGGGGTGGACACCGGGACGCCGATCCTCACCCCTGGCGAGGCGGCGATCCTCGCGTTTGGTCAGGTGAAGGCGGCACCGTGGGTGCACGAGGGGGCCCTTGCTGTTCGGCAGGTGACGACGCTGGCGCTGTCGTTCGACCACCGCATCGTCGATGGCGACCTGGGGTCGGCGGTGCTGCGTGATGTCGGGGCGATGCTCACCGACCCGCTGCGCATGCTCGCCTGGGACGGGCCAGCGGTGCGCCGGGAGTTCAAACCCGGCGGTGCCTGATCACCCGCTTGGGGTCAGAACGCCTCTTCCGGAAGCTCCATGAGGTCGAGGGTGGTTTCCTCGGCGATGACGCGTTCGGTTGCCAGCCGCGGCAGCACCGTCTGGGCGAAGAACCGCGCCGTGGACAGCTTGCCCTGGTAGAACGCCCGGTCCTGGGCGCTGGGCTGCGATGAGCCGTCACCGTCGAGCGCCGCCTGCGCGACCCCGGCCTGCCGGGCGAGCAGCCACCCGATCACCAGGTCGCCGAGCGCCATGAGCAGCCGGGTGGTGTTCAGCCCGGCGCGGTAGATCTCGGTGGGGCGCTCCAGCGACGCCGCCGCGTACCCCGCCATGGCAGCCACCATGGCCTCAACGTCGCCCGCCGCCTGGGCCAGCGCGGCTCGTTCCAGCTTGAGTCGGCCGTTCCCTTCCTCGGCCGCCGCGAACGCCGTGATCTCGCCGAGCAGCGCCCGCAGCGCTGTGCCCTCGTTCCGCAGGATCTTGCGGAAGAACAGGTCCAGGCCCTGGATCCCGGTGGTGCCCTCGTACAGGCTGTCGATCTTGGCGTCCCTGATGTACTGCTCGATGGGGTAGTCCTGCAGGAAGCCGGAGCCGCCGAAGGTCTGCAGCGACAGGGTCAGCATCTCGTAGGCACGCTCGGAGCCGACTCCCTTGACCACCGGCAGCAGCAGTTCGTTGAGCCCGTCGGCGTGCTCGTCGGCTTCGCCCCGGGCGGCCGCGGCCGCCAGTGCGTCCTGGAAGGTCGCGGTGTAGAGCACGAGCGCGCGCATCCCCTCGGCGTACGCCTTCTGCGTCATCAGCAGCCGCCGCACATCGGGGTGGTGGGTGATCGTCACGCGCGGCGCTGTCCTGTCCCCCAGCTGGGCAAGGTCCGAACCCTGCACCCGGGTCCTGGCGTAGCCGAGCGCGTTCAGGTACCCGGTGGACAGGGTCGCGATCGCCTTGGTCCCGACCATCATCCGGGCATTCTCGATGATCATGAACATCTGCCGGATGCCGTCGTGGGTGTCGCCGACCAGGGTCCCGACCGCGGGCCGTTGTGCACCAAGGGTGAGTTCACAGGTGGTCGACGCGTGGAGGCCCATCTTGTGCTCCACGTTGGTCACCACGGCCCCGTTGCGCTCACCGAGGGTTCCGTCCGGGCCGACCAGGTACTTGGGCACCAGGAACATGGACAGCCCCTTGGTGCCTGGCCCGTGACCCTCCGGCCGGGCGAGCACCAGGTGGAAGATGTTTTCCGCCATGTCGTGCTCGGCGCAGGTGATGAACCGCTTGACGCCCTCGATGTGCCAGGTCCCGTCGGGCTGCCGGATCGCCTTGGCCCGGCCGACCCCGACATCCGAGCCGGCGTCCGGTTCGGTGAGCATCATGGTGGAGGTCCACCGGCGCTCGATCGCCATCTCGGCAAAACGCTTCTGTTCCGGCGTGCCGAGCAGCCACAGCAGCTTGGCAAACGAGGGACCGCTCGCGTACATCCAGATCGCTGGGTTGGAGCCGAGAATCAGCTCCGCGACTGCCCAGCCCAGCGACCGGGGCGCGGGCGTGCCGCCAAGCTCGGGTGGCAGGTCCAGCCGGTACCACTCGGCGTCGATGAACGTCTGGAAGGACTTCTTGAAGCCGGCCGGCATGGTGACCGAGCCGGTGGCCGGGTCGAAGACCGGTGGGTTGCGGTCGGCCTCGGTGAAAGAGTCCGCCAGCGGGCCGGTGGCGAGCCGGTTCACCTCCGCGAGAATGCCACGGGCGGTCTCGGCGTCCAGGTCCTCAAACGGCGCCGTGCCCAGCACGTCCTGCCGCCGCAGCACCTCGAACAGGTTGAACTCGATGTCACGGAGGTTGCTCTTGTAGTGCCCCATGGCGCACTCCCGGGTTGGGCAGGCCGCCGTCGCCAGGCCCCGGACGGCCGGCCTACTCGTCGGTAACTGAGATTATGCTACCCACTGGTAACGAGTTAATCCACACGTCTTCCCGCCGGCTTCGCACCGATTTACAGTGGGGCGATGGCGCTGGCCCTGACGCAAGAACATCTCGATCTGGCCGGTTCGGTGCGCGGCTGGGCGGCCCGTGCCGCGCCGCGCGAGGTCATGAGGCGGGTACTCGAAGCAGACGATCATGGTTTGGCGCTGTACCGGGACACGCTGCGGCCCGGCCTCGCGGCGCAGGGCCTGCTAGGCCTGCACCTGGCCGAGCCACTCGGCGGGCAGGGATTTGGCCTGCCGGAACTGGCCGTCGCGGTGGAGGAACTGGGCCGGGCGCTGCTGCCCGGCGGGTTCTTGCCGACGGTGCTCGCGAGCGCGGTTCTCAGCCGCGCGGCCCTCACCGGCGCGGGGCCCAGCGGCGCTGCCCTCACCGGCGCGGCACCCAGCGGCGCTGCCCTCACCGGCGCTGCCCTCACCGGCGCTGCACTCACCGGCGCGGCACTCACCGGTGCTGCCCTCAGCGCCGGGGCGCCCGCGAACGGCGCCGGCTTCCCGGCCGCGGGTGTGCTCGAGGCCCTGCTCAAGAGCCTGGCGAGCGGATCGCAGACCGGGGCTGCCGGGTTGGCGGCAGGCCTGCGCGGGACGGCCGGAACCGGCCCCGGCGACCTGGTGGTCGACGGAAGCTGCGGCCCTGTCCTCGGCGCCAGCGTGGCCGACCTGCTGATCCTTCCGGTCGCTCACGATAGCCAGCAGTCCTGGGTGGTGGTGGACGCCGCCGAGGTGGACATCACCCCACTGGACGGCCTCGACCTCACCCGGCCCGCCGGCACGGTACACGCGGATCAGGTGGCTGTGCCAGCCGAGCGGGTGCTGTCTGGGCTTCCGCCCGGCTTGGCCCGGACGCTAGCCGCGACCCTGCTCGGTGCCGAGGCCTGCGGCATCGCCGACTGGGCAGTGGCCACCGCCGCCGAGTACGCCAAGGTCAGGCAGCAGTTCGGGCGGCCGATCGGGCAGTTCCAGGCGGTCAAGCACCGCTGCGCCTGGATGCTGACGCGCGCCGAGCAGGCCGCGGCGGCGGTCTGGGATGCGGCTCAGCCCAGCCAGGCTCAGCCCAGCCAGGCTCAGCCCAGCCAGACTCAGCCCAGCCAGGCTCAGCCCAGCCAGGCTCAGCCCAGCCAGGAAGGCGACGTGCCAGCACGGGAGCTTGCGGCCAGCGTGGCCGCCGTCGTCGCCATCGACGCGGCTGTCACCTGCGCGCACGAGTGCATTCAGGTGCTGGGCGGCATCGGCTACACATGGGAGCACGACGCCCACCTGTACTACCGCCGCGCCCTGTCGCTGCGGGCGCTGCTCGGCGACGCGGCTGACTGGGCCACCGGGGCCGCGCGGCTCGCACTCGCCGGCGCCCGCCGCCCGGTGAGTGTGGATCTGCCCGCCGAGGCGGAGCCGGTACGGGCCAGCGTCCGCGCGGAACTGACCGCGATCGCCGCCACCGACCCTTCCCATCACGCCAAACGCCTGGCGGAGGCCGGCTGGGTCACCCCGCACCTGCCCCGTCCCTGGGGCCGTAACTCGACCCCGCTTGAGCAGGTCGTCATCGCGGAGGAGATGCGGTCCGCCGGGCTGCACCCGCCTGGGCTGGTCATTGGCGCCTGGGTGGTACCTGCCCTGGTCCAGTACGGGACGCCCGAGCAGCAGCAGCGCTTCCTGCCAGCCACTCTGCGCGGGGAGACGGTCTGGTGCCAGCTGTTCAGCGAGCCCGGGGCCGGCTCGGACCTGGCCGGGCTCTCGACCCGGGCCGAACGCGCCGAGGGTGGCTGGCGGCTCACCGGCCAGAAGGTCTGGACCTCGCTGGCCAACCACGCCTCCTGGGCGATCTGTGTGGCGCGCACCGACCCGGCCGCGCCCAAGCATGACGGCATCACGTATTTCCTGGTGGACATGGCCTCGCCCGGGATCACGGTGCGCCCACTGCGGGAGATGACTGGGGACGCGGTTTTCAACGAGGTTTTCCTCGATGATGTCTTCGTGCCGGACGACCTCGTGGTGGGCGAGGTGAACAACGGCTGGCGGGTGGCGAGGACCACGCTGGCCAACGAGCGTGTCTCGCTCTCGCGGTCGTGGACGTTCGGCTGCGGCGTGCCGGAACTGCTGGACGTGCTCCGGGGCCTGGGCGAGGAGCCAGGGTCTGCGGTGCTGGCCCGGGCCGGCCGGCTGATCTGCGAGGGACACGCGATCGACCTGCTGGGCGTGCGCGTGACCCTGAAGCAGCTGTCCGGGACCGAGCCCGGCGCGACCGCAAGCGTGCGCAAGCTGCTCGGGATGCGCCACGCTCAGCAGATCGCGGAGGAATGCTGGACGCTGGGCGGCTCCGACGGCGTGCTCGGTGGCACCCGGTGGTCCCGCGCGGTCCTGTTCACCCGGGCGCTGACGATCGGCGGCGGTACCACGGATATCCAGCTCAACATCATTGGCGAGCGAATCCTCGGCCTGCCGCGCGATCCCGCACCCGAAACTGATGCCGCCGCGGCTGGCCCGGCAATGCCGAGATGATCCCATTTGTGTAAGACCGCAATTACAAATATCGGCGGGCAAATGTAGCTGACACGGAAGGCGCCGGGCCGGAATTAGGCACCCGCCTCCTTGCCCGTGCCATCATTGCGGGAGCGCCGGACCGCGCGCGTTGCCGTTTCGGGGGGACGTCTGCCATGCGCCATGGGGCCCGTGGGTTCCCCAGGGGCGCGCCCCATTCGTCCGCCCAGCGCGGTGATCCGCCCGCCCAGCGCGGTGATCCGCCCGCCCAGCGCGGTGATCCGCCCGCCCGGCGCGGCCATTCTCCCGCCCAGCGCAGGCTGCGAGAGCATCACGCCGCCGCCCGCCGGGCCCGCCAGCGGCGCCTGTTCCTGGGGACGTGCGCGGCACTGTCGGGGCTGGTGATGCTGCTTTCTGGCACCGTATGGAGCCTGGCCAGCTACATCAACGGCAGCATCGAGCGCATAGCGGCTGGAACCGCCGGAGGCGGTTCCAGCGGCCCGCTGAACGTCCTGGTGGCAGGAGTCGACCTGCGTACCGGCCTGACCCGCGGCCAGGTGCGGGCACTGCATGTGGGTCACGCGGTCAGCGCCAACTCCGACACCTTGATGCTGGTCCACATCTCCGCCGACCGCTCCCGGGTGACCGTGGTCAGCTTCCCGCGTGACTCGTGGGTGGACATCCCTGGCCATGGCATGAACAAGATCAACTCGGCATTTGGGTTTGGCGGCCCGAAGCTCATGGTGGCGACGGTGGAACATGACACGGGGCTGACCATCAACCACTACATCGAGGTCAACTTCCTTGGTTTTGTGCGGGTCATCGACGCCCTCGGCGGGGTCAACATCTGCCTGCCGCAGACGGTGAGAGACCCGTACAGCGGGTTGCGGCTGGCTGCGGGGGTGCATCACGTGAACGGCATCACCGCACTCAAGTACGCCCGTGACCGGCACTCTTTCCCCATGTCGGACCTGGCCAGGATCGACCACCAGCAAAGCCTGCTGTCGTCACTGCTGCGGGAGACGATCAGCTCACACACCCTGACCAACCCGGTAAGGCTGAGCCAGGTCCTGCGGGCAGGGCTCAGCACCGTCGAGGTGGACAAGAACCTGAACGTCACCTCCCTGGCTGACCAGTTGCACGGCATCTCGCTACAGCGGGTCCAGTTCCTGACCGTTCCGCTTGCCACCACGAACTACCTGACCAAGACCGGGGAGTCAGCCGTGCTGTGGAAGGCTGCCGCGGCGCGGCAACTGTTCGCCAAGCTCAAGGCGGACCTGCCGCTCTCGGCCCCTGCCCCCGGCCAGACCCGGCGATCACACAAGGGCAGCCATCACCCCGGTGCGCGGCCCGCCCCGAGCGGGGGCGGAGGCGGCCTGACGAACGGTGCCCGAACCGCCGCCCAGGACGCCTGCAAGTAGCAGACCGTCAGCCTCTCAAGATCCTTCGGCCGGGGGTGGCGTGGCTGACGGCCCGCTGCCATCCCCAAGCCCCTGATCGGCCTCCTGCTCCGAGAGCGCCTTCACCAGCCTGTCGACTTTGTCGGCGGTGTCGGAGCCAGCACGCCCGGTGCGCTCGGCATAGACGGCGGCACCAAGCTCACGGAACATCGCGTCCGCACGCCGCTTTGCCTGCGCCTGGTCGAACTTGACCTTGCCCTCGTGGGCAGCTTCCTGACCTTTCTGCGCAAGCTGCGCGGCCTGTTCCTTCACCCTATCCATCAGTCCCATGGCGTCCTCCTGGGTGAGGTATTACCTACCAGCCTAGATCCGTACCGCCCGCCAGGGCCATTCCGGGCGGCCCACCGCGCGGCCTGTCCGCGACATGAGCCTCCCAGCGGCGGCCCGGCGTCGTGCCAATGGGCCGTAACTCGGCCGCCGGCAGCCATCTGGGAAGGCGTGATCATGGGAAAGTGGGGGCCAGGGCCCCCACTTTCCCATGATCACCAGTGGCAGCAAGATCATAGCGCCAGGGAAAGGCCCTTTGTGCCGCTGAAAGCGGCTGATATCCTGGTCAGCACCCAGGCATGAGTGCCAGCCGCGTCTTCGCGTGCTGGCGGGCGAGGAGGCTCGACGGTGAGACGTCACACTGGTCTCCGCCGCCCGGTGCCCCTGGTGTGCCGGCGCCACGTGGACTTTCTGCGCGTTTCCAGCGCCATCTGTCGTTTCTGCTGCTGATCCCACCGGCTCCGATCGCGCCGCCGCATCCTGGCTTGCGGCTGGGCGCGGTTCCCCTCGCAGCAGAAGGACCAGATCATGCCATCCCAAACCAAGCGCGGCCAGGGCCAGTGGGCCCTGGGCCATCTTGAGCCACTCAACGCCGCCGAACGCTTCAAGAAAGACGACGACGGGCTGAACGTCCGCGACCGCATCCTCAGTCGTTACGCCTACCAGGGCTTCGACTCCATCGACCCGGCCGACCTGCGCGGCAGGTTCCGGTGGTGGGGCCTGTACACCCAGCGCCGCCCCGGCATCGAGGGCGGCAGGACCGGTGCGCTCGAGGACGCCGAGATCGAGGACTCCTATTTCATGATGAGAGTCCGCATTCCCGGCGGGCAGCTCACCGCTGACCAGTTGCGCACGGTGGCGGGCATCGCCAAGGAGTACGGCCGTGACCTCACCGACATCACCGACCGGCAAAACGTCCAGTTCCACTGGATCCGGATCGAAGACGTGCCTGCCATCTGGGAACGGCTCGAAAGCGTGGGCCTGTCCAGCCTGCAGGCCTGTGGTGATGTGCCACGCAACATCCTTGGCTGCCCGGTCGCCGGCATCGACGCCGGGGAGATCCTCGACGCCAGCGCCGCGCTGCGCGCGACCGAGGCGGTCGCGGCAGGCAACCCCGAATTCGCCAACCTGCCGCGCAAGTACAAGACGGCGATCAGCGGCTGCACGTCGCAGTGCCCCGTCCACGAAATCAACGACATCTCGTTCGTCGGCGTCATCGGGCCAGACGGGACCCCGGGCTTCGATCTGTGGGTCGGCGGCGGACTGTCCACGAACCCGATGCTCGCGCAGCGGCTCGGCGTGTTCGTCTCCCCGGACCGGGTGCCGCAGGTGTGGGCAGGGGTGACTGGCGTCTTCCGCGACTACGGTTACCGGCGGCTGCGCAGCCGGGCGCGGCTGAAGTTCCTGGTCGCCGACTGGGGCGCGGAGCGCTTCCGGGAGGTGCTGGAAAAGGAGTACCTGGGCGGCACCCTCCCGGACGGGCCGGCGCCGCAGACCCCACCGGCGGGCTCGCGTGACCATATCGGCGTGCACCGGCAGCGCGACGGCGACTACTACCTGGGCGTGTCGCCGAGCGTCGGCCGCACCGCGGGGACCCTGCTGTGGCAGGTCGCCGACCTCGCGGAGGCCTACGGGTCCGGCCGGGTCCGCACCACCACGCAGCAGAAACTGCTGATCCTCGACGTGCCCGAGGACCGGGTCGGCGAACTCTCCGAGGAACTGGCAGCCCGCGACCTGCAGGTGGCACCGTCGGCGTTCCGGCGGGGAACCATGGCCTGCACCGGCATCGAGTTCTGCAAGCTCGCAATCGTGGAAACCAAACAGCGGGCCGCGGACCTCTACGCGGAACTGGACCGCAGGCTGCCCGGTTTCGACACCCCGATCAGCATCAACGTCAACGGCTGCCCCAACTCCTGCGCCCGGTTCCAGGTCGCCGACATCGGGCTGAAGGGCTCCATCGTGGACGGCGGCGAGGGGTTCCAGGTTCATCTCGGAGGCTCGCTCGGCGCGGACCCGGGCTTCGGCCGCAAGCTGCGGGGACTGAAGGTCACCGCGGACGGGCTCGCCGATTACGTCGAGCGGGTGCTGCGCAACTACCTTGCCGACCGCTCCGACGACGGCGAGCAGTTCGCCGCCTGGGCGCGGCGGGCCGACGAGAGCCTGCTGGCATGAGCGGCGAACGTCAGGTGCCGTTCTACTGCCCGTACTGCGGGGACCAGGACCTGCGCCCGTCCGGTCCCGAGGGCGGCGCCTGGCAGTGCGCCGCCTGCGCCCGGGCCTTCGAGCTCCGCTTTGCCGGGGTGGCACCCGGGAGCCAGGGCGAGCCGCAGAGCAGGGTGAGACCGTGAACCGGGGCAACGCGAGCAGGCCCGGCAGCGCCGGGGACGCCGGGAGACCGGCCCACGGCGTGGGCTTGGTGGACGACGCGACATCCGGGCCCGCTGGGAGCCCTGGTCTGCTCACGCGAGCCAGCCGCGCCCAGGGCACTTCCGGCCCGGTGTTGCTCGCGGTCGCTCACGGCAGCCGGGATCCAGCGGCGCAGGCCTGCGTCGGCGCTCTGGCCAGCCGGGTACGAAGACTGACGGGCGGTGCTGGGGTTCGGGTGGCTTTCGTTCAGCATGCAAGGCCGTTGCTGGCCGAGGCGCTGGCCGGTGCCGCCACGGAAGTGGGCGCGGACCGGGTGATCATCGTGCCGCTGCTGCTCTCCACCGGGTACCACCTGACCGTGGACATAGCGACCGCGGCGGCGCGCGGCGGGGCGCCGGTGGCAGGCCCGCTCGGGCCGGACGCGCGGCTCGTGCCCGCGCTGGCGGCCAGGCTGGCCGAGGCCGGGGCGCCGGATGGAACCCCGGTCGTGCTGGCCGCCGCGGGGTCCAGCGACCCTGCTGCCGCGGTGGACGCACGGCGCCAGGCGTCGCTGCTCGCCGGGCGCCTGCGTGCCCCGGTGGCCGCCGCGTTCGCCTCGGCCGCTTCGCCGACGGTGGATGAGGCGGTCGCGGGCCTGGCCACCCGCACCGGCCGGCCGGTCGCAGTGGCCACGTACCTGCTCGCTCCCGGGCTGTTCCACGGCCGCCTCCGCCACAGCGGGGCCGCCTGGGTCAGCGAGCCGCTCGGAGACCACCCCGCCGTCGCCCGTCTCGTCGCCGACCGCTTCCGCGCCGTTGCCGGTACCGCCCTTTACCAAGCCGCATAACGCTTGCGCGTCCCACCCGGCCCCTCGAAACGACCCGGTCTCGTGGCGGACGTCATCGCGGCAGCCGTTGTGCCGCCTGTGCGTCACCCGGGCGCGGCTGGGCAGAATGATCAAGGGGGATAGAGATGGAGATCGACGAGCGGGTACGCGCGGCTCACGTGGACCACTTCTGTCCTGGCGGCGCGGGCTTCCCGGTGACGTCTCCGAACGGAGCCGGCCTGGACCTGGAGGAAGCCGGCTTCGTGAGACGGTCGTGGGTGCTGTGTGAGGACCACCAGGCTCATGTTGCCGGCGAGACGTGCGGGCGGTGTCACCGGCCGCTGGGCCTCGCCGATGATGCCCGCCGCCAGGCGGACGGCAACTGGGTGCATGAGACCTGCCCGGTGCTCAATCCCGGTTGACTGCCAGCCGCAGTGGTGGCACCGTGACGGTGGCATACGTTGGGGCATCTGCGAGGAGGTGGTAGCGATGACCGAAATGTCTGAGTCCATCGCGCGCCTCCGGTGTCACGCACCCTGAGGCTTGCCGGCTGGGGGCGCGCCGTCTTCGCAAGGAGAGATGGTGTTGCCTGAGTTTCGCTCCATGCCGCCGGGTGGCCTGGCGGCTTTCTGCGGCCGTTCCGGGAATCCCGCGCAATTGCAGGAGCAGTTGGCTGTCTTCCTGGCAGCTGGTTCGGTCCTGCCCGGGTGGTGCTGGACCGCCACCGCGCCGGGGGGTGCCGTGCTGGCCCGGCACTACTGGTGGGGCCTTCCCGGATCGGTGAAACCGATCGTCGTCACGAGCGTGAGCGCCGAGGACCCCGCCGCCGCGGCCGCCCTTCTTGCCCACGCCCGGGACTGTCTCGGCGTGGAAGAAGCGCGGTGTGAGGTCGTCGTGCCGCGCGGCCAGGGCGATAACCCGAGCGAGGCGAGGGCGGACCTGGTTGGGCTGCTCACCGGTGCCGGGTTTGGTCTTGAGGTCCGCCGGGTCCGGGTGGAGTGGACGCCGGCTGCTGGTGTCCCCCCGGCTGCCGGCCGCCTGGTGATGCGGCCTGCGAGTGAGGTTGCGGAGGATGCTCTTGTGGCAATGTTCCGTGCCGTCGGGGATGGGTCACTCGATCATGGGATGAACGCTGGCCGTGCCCGTCTCGGAGAAGCGGCGGAGGCTCGCACAAGGCTGGGTTTTGCCCGCTCGTTTCCGGCCGGGCCGGACTGGTTCACGGTGGGCTTTACCTCTACCGGGGAACTCGCCGGATACGTCGCGCCGGGGTACGCCGGCACCACCCCCGTCGTCGCCGAGATCGGAGTCGCGGCTGCCCACCGGGGCCACGGCTACGTGAACGAACTGCTCGCGCACGCTACTCGCGTCCTCGCCGGAACTGGTACGAGCCGGATTCGCGCGGACACGGACCGGGCCAACGGCCCCATGCGGGCCGCGTTCGCCCGCGCTGGCTACCAGGAGTTCGCCTGGCGCGATGACTACGGGTGGCGGAGGGAGGGTTCCCGAGCCGCGGATGAACTTGCCGCCGGGCCGGCCGCTGGTGCCCGGCAGTCCGCCGGCCCGGCCGCTGGTGCCCGGCAGTCCGCCGGCCCGGCCGCTGGTGCCCGGCACTCCGCCGAAAGCGCGACTGGCCAGCTCATGACCCCACGGCTGCACCTGACGGCGCTGACCGTGCCCGACGCCGATGAAATGGTGCTCGTTCTCTCCGATCCCCGGCTCTATGAGTTCATCGGTGGCACTGCGCCCACTACGGAGGAATTGCGTGCCCGGTACGGGCGCCTGGTGGCGGGACGGTCCCCTGACAGGTCGCAGGTTTGGCACAACTGGATAGTCCGGACGCTGAACGGCACAGCCGTGGGAACTGTCCAGGCGACAGTCGCCGGCAGCGGTACCCGGGCGGAGGTCGCCTGGGTCATTGGACAGCCGTACTGGGGCCAGGGGTATGCCAGTGAGGCCGCGATGGGTGTGGTCAGCTGGCTGGCGCGGGCGGGCGTGGGCGAGGTTCTGGCCCACATCCACCCCGGCCACCGGGCCTCGCAGGCCGTCGCCCGGCGTGCCGGGCTTCGCCCTACCGATGTCTTCCAGGATGGCGAGCAGCGATGGGCCCTGCGGTTCGAACAGGTGTCGCAGTGAGTCTTCGCGAGCGTTCCCGCAGGAGACCCGGTCAGATGCTCGCGATGACCTCGCGTACCTCGACCCGCTCAACGGTCACGGGAGGCGCGGGATGAGCACCCACCGGCAGTTGGGCGGCCATCGTTTCCGCGTGCTCCCTGGTCTCCCAGAAAACCACGGAGGCTCCCTTGTCCCCTTCCTGTGCGAACCAGTAGCCGGCAACCAAGCCTGGTGCGGCCTTCACGCGGGGAAGCACCTGTTCCATGAGGCCTTTCTGCGCTTCATCTTCACGGCCCGGCTCGATACGGACGTGCACCTGCGTGACATACATCGTGATCCCACCCCCACGGTCGGCCAGTACGGTGATCTGGATCTTCGCGGTGCGGTTGGCCGAACGCTCGCACCGAAGGAGAGCCTTGGCTGCGTTGTCCGCCCCACCCTGGCATGCTTCCCGCCCAATGCCAGGGCGCTCCCTTACCCGTGCAGCGCTCTTACCCCGTGCGAGCGCTCTTACCCGTGCCAGCGCTCTTACCCCCAGTGCCAGCGCTCTTACCCCCAGTGCCAGCGCTCTTACCCGTGCCAGCGCGCCAGCCTCACCGCACCCGGAACCGAATCAGCAGCTAACACCCGCCTGGGTGCCCCACCAGCTTGGCTTGTCTACTCACCGAGTCCCGGCATTGTGAGCCCGGGCTTTCGTGGCTTAACCCGGGCGAATCCGGGCCATCACCCGTTCCGGACACTCTGCTCACCGCCAGGATTGGGGCTCCGGGCCGAGCGCGCCAGCGGGTCTCGGGGGCGAAGAGGCCGAGAATGGCCGCCAGCCCCAGGACGCCTGCGGCGAGCCCGAAGGCCGCGCCGTAGGAGGCCGCGTCCACCAGGTAGCCGGCCGTCACGGGTCCGGTGACGGCCCCAATGTCACCGGCCATCTGGTACGAGGCGACGACCGTCCCGCTTTGGCCGCCCAGGATGTCCCCGATCATTGCTGCCGGCCCGACGTCGAGCAGTCCCGACCCAAGGCCGAATATGGCCAGCCCAGCGAGATACCCTCCAAGCTCCGGAACGAGCGCAAGCGTGGCCATTCCGCCTGCCGATACGAGGCAGCCGGCGACGATGACCGGTCGCCGCCCAAACCGGTCGGCCAGCCGTCCGCCAGGGAGGAGAGTCGCGGCGTTCAGGGCAGCGACCAAGAGAAACCCAATGCCCGTCCAGATGGCCGACCGATGCAGTACGTCGCGGACGAACAGCGGCACGATGGCGCTGCGAACCCCGATGGCGGCGAAACCGTCCGCGAGATTCGCGGTCGCCGCGGCACGGTACGCCCCGTTCCTCAGTGCGACGGCAATCTCTGCAACCGCCCGCGTCGCCCGCGGATTGCCCTCAGTGCGACGACGGGGCCCGTCTCGCAGCACGACCGCCGCGATGGCCCCTGGAACGATGAGCATGCCGCCGTAGATGATGAACGGCGCCCGCATCGACCAGGCGGCGACGAGCCCGCCGAGCGCCGGGCCGCTGATCCCCCCGACCAGGAACCCACCAGCGAACAGGCCGCTCGCCCGACCGCGGTGCTCGCTGGGCACGCTCACAAGCAGCAGGGTTTGGGCGCTGACACCGAACATCGCCGAGCCAAGGCCGCCGGCGCCGCGCAGGACAATCAGCTCCGTAAACGAGCCGGAAAATCCGGCCATGATGCTGCTCACCGCGACGATCGCGATTCCGGTCGCCATCACTATGGGCTCGCCGAGCCTGTCCACCAGGCGGCCCGCGGGCAGTGCCGCCACGATGCGCATCAGGGCGAACGCACTGATCACGCTGGCGGCTGCGGCGGTGCTGACTCCGAAGTGACGGGCGAATGCCGGGATGTCCGGGGCGACGATCCCGAACCCGAGCGCGACCGTGAATGAGACGGCGGTGAGGATTGCCACCTCGCGCGGCAGGTCACGGAAGGGTCCGCGGTGAGGGCGAGGCACGAACCGCATTCTGCCAGCCCAGCACGCGGCGGCCAGTACCGCCCGGCGCACGCCCAGCGGGCCGAGACGATGACGCCGTCAAGGAACGAAACTCTTACCTATCCTCGCGGCAAAGCACACGCCGGTGACTGTCGGCCCAAGCGGGAGCGCCGTGTTCATCACCGGCCACAGTTATGGAGGGCCACGACCGGCGACGACTACGACACGGTGGCCTACAGCGGCTGACTCTTCAGTCTCCACGCCAGAACCGCGAACCACGCCCGTGGCCACCGGCCTAGACGCCGTGGGACGGCCTGTTCGGGTGCGGTATCAGACGGGTTCCCAGGCCGCCAGCGCAAGCAGTTCCTGGTCTGCGTTGGGCAGTCTGCGGAACGCCACCACGATCTCGGTAATCACTAGTCCGGCAAAACTGCCAGCCGCAGCCGTCGCAGCCGGCCGGGGTCGGCTATTACATCGATGGCGGTGATCCGGCGTGCGGCGCTGACCGTCAGGGCCAGTACGACCTGCAGCCGGCCGGCGGGCGCGAATACGATGCCCACGGACCCGTCCACCAGGGCCAGCCCGGATTGCCCGGCCCGGCCGGAGGACGCGAGCGCGCCCCTGGCGACTGTGTCCGCGCCCCGGAGCAGCACCGGCTTGCCGGACGGCGCGGCGGCGGCATCAGCTGTCAGCGTGACATCGGAGTCCAGCAGCGCGACGAGGGCCAAGAAGTCGCCGCCGCGGGATGCGGCGAGGAACGCGGTGGCCACCTCCCGCTGGCGGGTGAGGCCGGCGGCGCGGTCCGGGCTGGGCGCTGCGCGTACCCGGCGCCGGGCCCGGCTGGCGAGCTGCCGCGCCGCGTCCACCGAGCGTCCGAGCACGGCCGCCACCTCGGTGAACGGCATGGCGAACATGTCGTGCAGCACGAACGCCAGCCGCTCGGCCGGCGTGAGCGTGTCGAGCACGACCAGCAGGGCGAGGCCAACCGAGTCCGCGAGCACAGCCTCGTCCTCCGGATCGCCGGCCCGGCCGGCCGTGCCAGCCCCGCCGGGCCCGGTCACTGTGCCGGCCCTTGCCGCCACCTCAGCGGCACGCGGCCAGGAATCACCAACCGGTTCCTCGTGCCGGTATCGGCGCGACCGGAGCATGTTGAGGGACACCCGCGCGACGACTGTCGTCAGCCAGCCGCCGAGATTCTCCACCTCGCTGGTATCCGCGCCAGTCAGCCGCAGCCAGGTGTCCTGGACCGCATCGTCGGCGTCTGTCATCGAGCCGAGTAGGCGGTAGGCCACCGCCCGCAGGTGATCGCGGTACTCCTCGAAGGCAGCTGCCAGCCAGTCGCTGTCGGCCATCTGTCACGTTCCTTCGTTGCAGGGTGTCACCACACTGACACCCTGCACCCCGCGGACGTGACATGCGGGGCGCATGGCATGCACTAAGCGAGGAAGGTGGGCAATGGCACGCATTGCACCCATTATCGTCGGCGCCGGCCGGATCCCCGTCGTCAGCGGCGCCGACCGCGCCAGTTCGGCTACGTCGCATCCAAGCTAACCGCCGAGCGGCTCCTGAACGGCGGGTACTGACGAGGGTGAGGGCGCAGGCGATGACACGGCTGTGCCACCGTATCCCCTACGGCGGCTGACTCTTCTTGCCTAGCCGCCCCAGAGCTCTTGCCGTGTCCTCGGACGGCACTTCGCTGTGGACTTGCCTGGTCGGCGGCTGTTCTCGATCGACATGCAGGTCTGCCTCGCGGTCTACCAGCGAGCCAGCGAATGCCCATCCGGTGAGCGCAATCCCGCCCGCGACGAAGACGCTCTCCAGCGTGTCGGACAGCCAATGCTCGCCGAGGTAGGTGCGGCACCAGATCATGACGAGGGTCGCCACCGCCACCACGGCCAAAGGGAGGCGCCGGTGGCGCGGCCGGGCGAGCACCATGGCGAGCGCCGTGCCGACGGCCAGAGTAGTGATGACGTGGCCGGAAGGAAACGAGCCGATGTCGGCGGGTACCAGCGCGGCGGGCGGACGTGGACGCAGGACCAGATGCTTGATCAGCTGCGAGGCACTGGAGGTGAGTGCTGGGGTGGCGGCGAGGAACACTGCGGCGACCTTCCGCTTGCGCACGAACCAGAGAAAAGCCGCGACGACGGCGACGATCACGGTACCCCCGGTGGGCCCGCCGATCAGACTGAGAATCTTCGCAGCCGTCGTGACAAGAGGATCGCGGGTATGCCGGACGGCCGACAGCCAGCTATGGTCAGCAGTCATGGCCAGCGGTCCCGGGTGGGCGGCGACAAGCGCGGCGAAGCCGCCCGCCAGCGCGAGCAGCACGGCCCCGGCCAGCGCAAGAGCGGGGCGAAAACGCGCAACTCCACCAGGTGGCCTGGCCTGACAGGAGTCATCTGTGCCGTGAGAATCAGCCACGCTACACCAGCAATGCCCACCGCCTGTCGGGTTAACCTTTGCCAGTGAGGTCCAGATCGCCGCAGCGCAGTTCGCTGCTACGCAAGGCCGAGATGCTGGACCGCACCGTGATGACGCGCGTCGCCTCGGCTGATTCGCTGATCCTCGACCACGCTCTGCCACAGCTCAGCCGGGCGGCCGATCACAGTGTGCTGTGGATTGTGATCGCCATGGGACTCGGCGCCACAAGAAACAAGTGGGCTCGGCGGGCGGCTTTGCGCGGTGTGGCGAGTATCGCGTTCGCCAGTGCCACGAGCAACTTGGCCGCGAAGAGCCTCGCCCGCCGGGCGCGGCCCGGCTCCGAGATACCCATGCTGCGGCGACTGCTCCGCGTGCCGAGGACAAGCTCATTCCCATCGGGTCACTCCGCGTCCGCCGCCGCGTTCGCGACCGGAGTGGCGCTGGAGGCGCCGCGTCTCGCGGTCCCGATCGGAGCAACGGCCTTGGCAGTTGGAGCGTCCAGGGTCGTCGTGGGTGTTCATTACCCGTCCGACGTGCTCGCGGGGTTCGTGATCGGCACCGCCGCAGGGACGCTGACCCTGCGGTGGTGGCCGCGACGGCCGATGCGGCCAGCCGAAGCAGTACGGCCACGCCACGAGGCCCCGGCCGCGCCGACCGGGCAGGGACTAGTGCTCGCAGTCAATCCCGGCGCCGGCGGCACATCGCCCGACCTGGCCGCTGAGCTTCGTGCCGAGCTACCCAACGCGGAAGTCATCGAGGTAGCTGACGGGCACGACCTGGCAGCAGAGTTGCGTGATGCAATCCGCCGCGCGCGGATCATCGGCGTGGCCGGCGGAGACGGTACCGTCAACGTCGCCGCCGATCTGGCCCTGGCGGCGGATCTGCCGTTGCTGGTTATCCCGGCAGGGACCTTTAACCATTTCGCGACTGATCTTGGTGTCATTTCTACCGACGATGCGCTGGCCGCGCTCCGCGCCGGTGACGCCGTGCGGGTGGACGTAGGTGTGGCGGGGCAAAAGCCGTTCCTGAACACGTCAAGCACCGGGGTCTATGTGGACCTCGTCCGCGCGAGGGAACGACTCGAGAAGAAGATTGGTAAATGGCCAGCCCTCCTCGTGGCGCTGGTCCATATGTTGCGCGACAGCCGACCGCAGGACGTCTTCGTGGACGGCCGCAGACGTCGGCTGTGGCTGTTGTTCGCAGGCAACTGCTGTTACGCGCCGCAGGGCTTCGCTCCGTCGTACCGTCCGGACCTCTCCGACGGGCAGCTTGATGTCCGGGTCGTCGACGCAAAACCGCCACTCGCCCGCCTCCGCCTACTTGCGGCCGTCTTCACCGGCACGCTCGGCCGCAGCCGCGTCTACCGGACCTGGGTCACAGACGCTGTCGAACTTGCCGCCGCCGATGGCTCCCCAATCCGGGTGTCCATCGACGGCGAGGTGGTAGCCGCGGGTACGCGCATCCGCATGGCGAAGCGGCCCGCTCGATTGCTCGTCTACCGGAAGGCTGAGGGCGATTAGGTCCACGGGCTAGCCACCCATCGCCTTGAACGGGCGGGCGTTTGACCTACGCCGCTGCGGGCAGAGTTCGGTTCTGTCCGAGGAGGTGGCACTATGGCTCGCGGAACGGCCAGAAGCGCCGAGTACGAAACCAGACGCGGCGCCAGAAGCGCGCAACACGCCACCAGGCGCGCCTCGAATAGCCACGCCATGGAATGGCTCGCACGGGCAGGACTAGCCGCACGCGGCGTCATGTACGTGCTCGTCGGCTCGCTCGCTGTGCAGATCGCCTTCGGTCAAGGCGGTCACCACGCCGACAGAAGTGGCGCGCTGCGTCTTGTTGCGCAGACACCGTTCGGCCAAGCCGCGCTGTGGCTGCTCGTGATCGGATTCGGCGGCATGACGCTGTGGCGGCTTTCTGAGGCCGCCTACGGTGCCGCAGGCCCGGATGGCAGAAAGACGAGCACCCGTCTCGCCGCGCTCGGCCGAGCCATTTTCTACGGATTCGTCGTCTACAGCATCCTGAAGTACGCGTTGGGTGTCGGCGCGCCGACATCGAGCAACCAGCAATCAAAGGACCTCACGGCCCAAGCGATGAAGGTGCCAGGGGGTCGGCTGATCGTCGGGCTGATCGGGTTGGCTTTCTTCATCGGTGCCCTGCGCCTCGCGTATAGCGCGCTCAAGAAGAAGTTCCTCAAGAAACTCGATCTGGGCCGGATGGGCCCCACCGCCCGCCGTGTCGTGGAACGTCTCGGCCAGATCGGCGGCACCGTGCGAGGCACGGTGTTCGCCACGGTGGGGATTTTCCTCATCGTCGCCGCGGTTCAGTTCCAGCCGAGCAAGGCCAAGGGTCTCGACTCCGCCCTTCGAACCTTGGCACATACGCCACTCGGGCCATGGCTGCTTGTCGTCGTGGCGGCTGGCCTCGTGACATTCGGCGCCTACTCGTTCTGCGAGGCCCGCTGGCGCCGCGTGTAGCGCAATCCCCAGTCCTGAGACACGCGTGTGCCCCGCGTAGCCATGATCTACCAGCATGAGGCGCGACGCCGACCAGGCAACGGTTGGGCCAGCACTGGCCCGGTTAGCAGAAGCCTGCGACGTGCGCTTCTCGGCTGCGGCCAAAATCTGGTGGCGCGGCGGGGCGGATCATGGTTCGGTCCTAGATATGCGCGGATTCGGCGACCCAGCATTCTTCGGCGATCGTTACGCCCACGAGTACGACCAGACGGACGTCCTCGACCCTGCGCCCGCCGTCGCGTTCCTGGCAGGGCTCATTCCGGACGGCGGGCGTGTCCTAGAGCTCGCTGTCGGCACCGGCCGGGTAGCGATACCCCTCGCCGAGCATGGCATCGTCGTTGAAGGCATTGAGGGCTCTGCGGCGATGGTCGCGCAGATGCGCGCGAAGCCCGGCGGCGCTTTGATCCCGACGATCATCGGTGACATGGCCGACGTGGCGGTGACGGGCCGCTTTCAGCTGGCTTATCTTGTGTTCAACACGTTGTTCAACCTGCCCAGCCAGGAGCGTCAGATCGACTGCTTCCGTAACGTCGCGAAGGTCCTCGACCCGGGCGGGCTGTTCGTCATCGAGTGCTTCATCCAGGACCTGACCGAGTTCGACCGCGACCAGCGGGTCGCAACCCGTGCGCTGACCGAGGACTCGGTCGACATGGAGTTCCTGACCCACGACCCTGTGGCGCAGGCAGTTACCTATCAGCGTGTGACGTTCGGCGCGAAAGGCACCACGCTGCGGCCACTACGGCTGCGGTACTGCTGGCCGAGTGAGCTGGATCTGATGGCACAGCTGGCCGGCATGCGGCTGCGGGAGCGCTACAACGACTGGGACCGCAGTCCGTTCACCGCAGCGAGCCGCAGCCACGTCTCGGTATACGAGCGGGTCTGACAGTACCTCCCCCGCCGAGGGTGATTGTCGGCGGATCTCGCCGCCGTATCAACACCGAGCAACCTGCCTAGGGCTTCAGCAGTAGATCGTTGGCGATCCGCCTGAGCAGCCCGTCGTGCAGCGGCTTGCGGGCCTGTGGTGGCCCGGCTGGCTCAGCCTGGCCGGTCAGCTGCCGGACTCGCGAGCGGTCGATGTTGCCGATCACGGATGGCCCCGGCGCAGCCCAAGGGCCATGGTCACTAGCGCAGACCGATTTGTTTTGCTAACCTGTTGCCCATGACGACCGAATCTGCGTACTCCGGAGATGACCCGCACCGGCTCCTCTCGAGTGCTCGCGAACTCGCGCAACGGGTGCGCAGAGCGCAGCGGGCGACCTGGTTCCCCCTCCTGGTGTTCGCGGCAGCGAACTTCGCAGCAATACCCGTCAGCCGCTACGGCGGCCACCACCCAGAGACCTGCGCGGCCGTGCCGGCAGGCAGAATCTGCACCATCTACTCCACCGCATCATTCGTGTACTGGCCGATGGCCCTGGCGCTTGCCTACGTGGCGATCGCGGCCTTCTACATACGGCGGTCCCGGGCGCGGGGGGTCGGCACGCGCGTGCGGCCGTACGTCATCGCGGGGATCATCGTCGCCGCACTGGCGACCGGCGTAGCGCTATGGTGGGTGCACAACCCTCCGACCAGCCAGTACGGGCAATTGCTGGGCATGGGCGTGCTGGGCCGGCTGATCAGCCCGGAGGCTGCCATCGGGGTCGCGCTGCTGGTGCTGGCCTGGGCGGAACGCAACCGCGCCCTGCTCCTGCTGACTCTCGGCTACCTGGCGGTCGTGCTAGTGCCCATCCGCTTCGGCTGGGGCCTCGACTCGCCCTGGTACATGCTGCCGCCCCTGGTGACCGACGGCAGCGTGCTGCTGCTCGGCAGCATCGGCTTCGCCCTGGCCCAGCGCCCGTCCCGGCTGCCCGCGGCATGACCAGCCATCCAGCCAACGGACTCGACGACGTCGTCCATCAGCGGGTACGGCTCGGCATCCTCACCATCGCGCACGAGGCACAGCGGGTCGAGTTCAGCTACTTGCGCACCAACCTGGAACTGACCGCAGGCAACCTCTCCCAGCACCTCGGCGTACTGGAAAACGCCGGGCTCATCACCCTCGAAAAGGGCTACGCCGGCAAACGCGCCCGCACCTGGATCACCCTCACCAAAGCGGGCCGCGCCGCCCTCGCCGAGGAGATCACCCAGCTCAAGCTCCTTATCAGCGAGATCGAACGCACCGACACGCCGCCGCACTAATCGGTCACGCGACGGATGACCAGACGACCTAGACACCGCGGAATCAGGCAGGCCAGGCCGCCGACCTGCGGTGCCCCCGGTGGGCGAATGGCACGTTACCTCACCAGCATTCATTCTGCACTGCGCAGCAGGCGACGCGACCGCAGGAGCCACTTGACAGCGAGCTTTCTCGGCGAAACGATGCCCCGGCGCCGGGAGGACGTCCCGGCCGCTCCGAGATGGCCCGGAGCAAAAGCGTCACACCCATCAAGTTGAGCTGAGTCCCGTGCCGCCGCTTGGTTCGATGACGAACCGGCGGTTAGCGGCTGCTGGCGAGGTCGGCGGGGACGGACGTCCGAACCAAGGCCAATCTTCTCGACGCGATCCTCGAGCCGGCGATCGTCGGTGCCACCGACGGGCGTGACCTGTTCAACCGGCCGGAAATCGCGGAGATCCGGCGGTGCACCGACCAGCTGGCACAGGTCCGCATGCTCGCCCGCTTCTCCCGCGGCATCCTGCAGCGGACCGCCGTCGCACACCGCATCCTGCGATCGGCCGCGG